>JACCDU010435400.1_pt1 | contig 16282 bp, 12 predicted proteins | sample 7446081 | NCBI WGS metagenome assembly JACCDU01 (sample SAMN15323447, study PRJNA562643) | freshwater metagenome | isolation source: river surface water | place: USA:Blue River Watershed | collected 2017-08-17
AAAAAGTATTGGAAGGCTATGCTTCGGGATTGAATGACTATGCTTTTCACCACCCGGAGGAACTACTCTATGCACCTGCATTTCCAATAACCCCAGAAGAAATCAGTTCCGCCTACATACTTTCTCTAGCCCAAATGGCAGGGGCGGACCGGGCAGTACAAGCCATCTTCAAGGGTACCGTTCCCAAAATCGCAGAAGACTCCCTCCCCAAAGGCTCCAATGCCATTGCAATCCACCCCTCACGCACCGAATCGGGAGAAGCATTTCTAGCCATCAACTCCCACCAGCCCTTGGAAGGCCCGGTGGCTTGGTATGAGGCGCATATCCATTCAGAAGAAGGCTGGAATGCACTTGGAGGACTTTTTCCCGGAGGGGCAATGATCTTTCATGGAGTCAACGAGCACTTGGGCTGGGCCCATACGGTCAACTCCCCCGACTTGCTTGACTTGTACCAACTCGATGTAGATCCCGAGGACCCTTCGCGCTATCAAGTCGACGGAAAGTGGCTGACACTGGAAGAAAAGACCGTCTGGCTGAAGGTAAAACTCTGGGACTGGATCACTATTCCTGTTCCTCAAACCGTCTGGAAATCCATCTTTGGCCCTACGCTAGTGACTGAAAAGGGAACATACGCCATCCGAATGGGGACCTTGGATCGAATTGGGGCTCCGGAGCAGTGGTGGCGCATGAATAAGGCCGGTAACTTCAAAGAATGGAAGTCTGCGATGTCCACCTTGCAGCTTCCCAACTTCAATACGGTCTATGCCGACCGCTACGACACCATCTATTATGTAAGCAATGCCCTTTTACCCAAGCGCGTGCCCGGAATAGATCATAGCGAAACGGTGCCAGGAAATCGTTCGGCAGTGGCATGGAATGACTACCATTCCTTTGAGGAGCTCCCGCAGCAGCTCAACCCGGCCACGGGATACCTTTACAATACCAACCATTCTCCATTCAAGGCAGGAGACCTTGCGGATACGGTTTCAGCTGCTGCTCACCCAGAGGAAATGGGCTTCGATCTTCGGGACAACAATCGATCGGTGCGCTTCCGGGAGTTGATGCCAGCAACAGGAAAAATTTCCTGGCAGCAATTCAATCAAATCAAGTTTGACCAAACACTTCCCAAGGATTTGGCTTTCCGAACCAATTTACAGTCCCTTTTTACCCTAAATCCAGAAACGTATCAAGAGCTGAAGGCACAAATTAATGCGCTAGCCACTTGGAATAAGGAAGCCGATGTCAACAGTGAGGGAGCCGCCTTGTTTGCATTTATTTATTACTACTGGTGGGACGAGTTTACTAAGACAGGGAGATCCATCGAGACCGTGGTTACAGAAAAGGAAGCGATTCAAAGTTTGAAGGCTGCCAAAACCCACTTCCAAACCCACTTTGGGAAGGAGCTGGTTGCACTCGGAGAATACCAGAAACTCGTTCGGGGAGATAAAGTTCTCCCACTCTGGGGCATTGACGATGTGCTGACCACCATACGCTCTACGACTTGGGAAAAGGGAATGCGAAAGGCTGCCCAAGGTGAATCCTACATTTTGATGGCCCGCTTTGGAAAAGGACTTCCCGTATTGGAAAGCATCAATGTGTACGGAGCGAGTAATCGTCCTGAATCCCCGCACTATGCCGACCAAATGGAGCGCTTTGTAGCACGGAAACTCAAACCGATGACCCTAGATAAAAAAATAGTGCTTCAAAATGCGAAGCGGGTCTATCACCCTGGGGACTAAGCATAGTACGCTAGTTGATCCTCAACCATTCTTCCAAAATCGATTTGCAAAAGAGGGTCCTTTTCGTAAATTCATAGGTACCAAACTAACGGATACCTATTATGAATGAATTGAATCGGAGAGAATTCCTCAAAGGCTCTAGCGCCTTACTGACCCTGGCAAGTTTTGGTTTGTTGGGCATGGATTTTAATACCAAGTCCGGTCCCTTGAAAGTAGCCTTGATTGGCGCGGGCTGGTACGGAAAATCCGATCTATTTCGATTGATTCAAGTAGCCGATGTGGAAGTGGTAGCGCTTTGCGATGTAGACAAAAAAATGTTGACTGCGGCAGGTGAACTTGTGGGGAAGAGACAAAAATCAAAGAAAGTACCCGAACTTTTTGAGGATTACCGAGAGCTCCTTCAAAGCCATGCCTGCGATTTGGTGTTGATCGGCTCTCCTGACCACTGGCATGCCTTGCAAGCTATTGAAGCAATGAAATCAGGTGCACATGTGTACCTTCAAAAGCCGATTTCAGTGGACGTCATCGAAGGAGAAGCTATCGTGGCGGCAGCTCGAAAGTACAAGCGCGTTTGCCAGATAGGCACCCAACGAAGAAGCACCCCGCATTTGATTGCAGCGAAAAAGCAAGTTATTGACAGTGGACTACTGGGAAAAATCAGTCATGCAGAAGTTTGCTGCTATTACCACATGCGTGCCAATGGAAACCCTCCTGAAGAAGCTGTCCCTGACTTTTTCAATTACGACTTATGGACAGGCCCTGCCCCGCTACGCCCTTACGATGGCTTACCGCATACCCGATGGTGGAGAACATTTATGGAATATGGCAATGGCATCCCTGGGGACATGTGTGTGCACATGCTGGACACGGTACGCTGGATGCTCAAGCTAGGTTGGCCTACACAAATCACTGCCACAGGTGGGATTTATGTACAGAACGAAGGAAAATCCAACATTGCAGACACCCAAACTGCCATCTTTGAATTTCCCGAGCTGAATGTGGTGTGGCAGCACCGGACCTGGGGAAATACGCCCGATCCAGAGTATCCTTGGGCATTCAAAATTTATGGTGAAAAGGGGATGCTTGCAGGAAGTACAACGAAGGCTGACTTTTATCCCACGGATGCTAAAGCAGAAAAAATCCACTTCGACTGCGTCTTTGAAAAGGAGCAGTATCCCGAGGACCTTACCGAAGATCGCATTGAACTAAATGCAGCACCGGCCACGCGCCTCCAAATGAAAGACTGGCTAGAGGCCATCGACAAAGACTCATTGCCTGTCGCAGATGTAGAAGAAGGGCATATCTCCACTGCAGCCTGCATTTTGGCCAATATTTCCATGGAACTTGGTGGGCGACCGCTGAAGTATGATTCAATAACAAGAACGGTCCTAAACGATGCAGAGGCTACTGCTAAACTAAGACGGCCGTATCGAGGACCATGGAAACACCCAGAACCGGATACGGTTTAACCTACAGACTGATGGTTTGAAATTTAAGGCGTTTAGAAATCCTTACTTATCAAAAAAAATAATTGGTACAGTAATGATTGGGAAGTAGCGTCGAAGACGTAGCCCAGGATGTGGTTTGCCTTCGAAGTAATCTACTAGTCGATTCATTTGATCCACGGTAGTTGCTTCGATTTTGACCTGAACCAAGCCTTCCCTGATCATGTCCACTTCTTTGGCAGCCAGATAGGAAAGGTCAATTACCCGTTTGGAGCTAGCGGGCAAACGGTCATTGACCTGCACCACAACTGTTTTCCCGTTTTTTTGGTTGGTCACCCGAAGGGTTGTACCAAAAGGCAAGAGTTTATGGGCGGCAGTGAGGCTATCCTTGACATATACCTCCCCGCTGGCAGTTCGTCTACCCTGAAATTTTGCTGCATAATAGCTGGCGGTACCCTCTTGAATAAAAAGCGACTCTCCCTGTGCTAGGAGTAGCAGGGGTGAAAAAAGGAATATAAAAAGAGCGATTAACTTAAATTTCACGACCGAATCTACAATTTCCATCCAACTAACCAATAAAGGTGCCAATTTCTGTCAAAGTCATTTTACATGCTTGATAGGCAACTTCCCTTCTTCTATCTTAGGGAGAATTAAATTGTTTTGACTTAAGAAAGCCGGCTTTCCCCACCGACTCCACTCTTAAATTTTAGATTAGACCAAGCACCATTCGAATGCTAAAAATCCTACATACCGCTGACTGGCACTTGGGCAAGCGACTCCAAGAGTACACAAGAATTGCCGAACAAAAATTAGTGCTAGATGAAATTTGCCAAGTGGCAGACCAAGAAGAGGTGGACCTTGTTCTTTTGGCGGGAGATATTTTTGATGCCTTCAATCCCAGTCACGAATCGGTTGAACTCCTATACAAAACCCTGCGCAGGTTATCCAAAAATGGAATGCGACCTGTAGTTGCCATTTCAGGCAATCACGACAGCACCCAGTTTGTGGAAGCTCCAGATCCCTTGGCTAGAGAATTGGGCATTCTTTTTTATAGCCGATACGACAGCATCATTCCCTGCGGCACCTTAGAAGGGGGCCTCGAAATCATCAAATCTGACTCTGGATTTGTGGAACTCAGGCTTCCCAAACACGATTTTCCAATTCGTATCCTCCTTGCTCCCTATGCCAACGAGGTAAGCCTTCGCACCTATTTGGGTGAAGAAAATCGGGAAGAAGCTTTTCGAGAATTGCTTGCTCAGAATTGGAAGACCATTGCAGACCGGTACTGCGATGATAAAGGAGTCAATTTATTTATGGGACATTTCTTTTTTATGGAAGAGGGAAGTACAATCCCCCCAGATGCAGAGCCCGAATCCGAACGTCCAATATTGCATGTTGGCGGTACGCAATCCTTGTTTACCCAACAACTTCCCCACCAAATTCAATATGCCGCACTGGGGCACTTACACCGCTACCAAACAGTGAGTAAGACCCCATGCCCGGTGGTGTATTCGAGTTCCCCACTCGCCTATTCCTTTTCTGAAGCAGATCAAGAAAAAAATGTAGTGCTCATCCATGCACAACCTGGGCAGCCGGTAAAGTACCATCCCATCGCTCTGAAGCAAGGCCGACCACTTTACAGGGTAAGCTTTGACAACCTACCAGACACCCTAAACTGGCTCGAAAATCACCCCTACTGCTTCGTAGAGGTAACCTACCAGACTGATGAATCCATTGATGCTGCTACGCGAAAGGCCATCTTGAAGGCCCATGACGGAATCGTCAATTTGATTCCTCAACTCAGACATGGAGCTACTGGACAACCCCAGGCTGAGCTGCGGGCCGAAGATCTCAGTCGAGATATGGAAACCCTCTTTCGCCTTTTCTATACCAGCGAAAAAGGACAGGAACCCAATGCCTACCTGGTAGACTTGTTTAAAGAAGTATTGAGTAAAACTACTGCCTCATGATTCCTATTCGCCTAGAAATAGAAGGATTGTATTCCTACCGGGAAAAACAAGTCATTGAATTTGAAACCTTGACTGCTGCGGGTCTCTTTGGGATTTTTGGAGCGGTAGGAAGTGGAAAATCTGCCATCTTAGAAGGTATTTTAATTGCACTTTATGGGAACCCGGAGCGGGTATCCAACTCGGGAGAACGAGGTAGCATGATCAATTTGCAGCACCCACAGGTAGTGCTCAATTTCACTTTTAAGTCTGGTCCAAATAACAGCAACATCTACCTTGCCCGATACAGCGTCAAGCGGAACAAGAAAGACTTTGAAAAAATTGAAACTGCCTCCCACACCTTCTATGAGCAGGTCAACAACGAGTGGGAAGCAACAGAAAAAGGTGCAGCAGAACTCATCGGCATGAGCCGTGAGAACTTCAAACAAACAATCATCATCCCACAAGGTAAATTCAGGGAGTTTATCGACCAAAAACCTACCGAGCGGGCCCAGATGATGCAAGACCTTTTTGGGTTGGATCGATTTGACCTTTCGGCACAAACAGGCAGCTTAGTAAAGCAAGCGCGTGAAGAGAAGATCCGACTAGAAACCCAACTTAAGGGTCTGGAGGAAATAACCTCAGAAAGCTTGCAATCCAAGCAGGTTGAATTTACTACGCTGAGCGAAGCGCACTTGCATGCAGGGCAGCTCCTTGCCAAGCAGCTAGGGACATTGACTAAAATGGATGGCGTTCGTAAATCCTTTTTTGAACTACAAAACCTAAAACAAGTCCAAGCTGGCCTCGCTTCCAGGCTCCTAGAAATGGAAGAAAAACGGAAACTCTACCGAAGTTTTCTAAGTGCCAAAACCTACCTCAGACCCATCTGGGATCGAATTACCGATTTAGAAATGGACTTGGAAAAATACCAAGTAAGTCTAAAGGAATGCCTAGAAAGCAAACAATCTTTCGAGACTGAAATACAAACCTTGGTTGCAGATGAGAAGAAATTTCGAGAGCTCAATGAGCTACGTCCACAGCGTGAAGGAAAAATTCGGGATCTCCGAAAAGTCTTAGAAATTCAAGATTTAACAAGCAAAAAAGCGCTTGCCCAACAAGAATTGGACACCTTAGCTCCTGCTCTAGCGCAAAAAACCAAAGAAATTCAATCCCTTGAGAAAGAGATTGAAAGCTTGGAAGCAAAAAAAGCTGCGCTACCAATTTCAGACCCTAAGTTGCTGGTAGAACTGAAAACAAGCCAGCACCAACTTCAAGAACTCCAAAAAAGAAGAGGGGAAGTAGCACTAGCGCTGCAAGAAAATGCGGGACAGTTGACCAAAAGCATTACCCAATTGGCTTCATACACTAGCCATCTACCAGAAGGTGTCAAAAGTCTTGAGGACTGGTTGGAGCTTCAAAAATCAGCAGTCAAAAAACTCGAAGCAATTCGAGAAAACTTGATTAGAACTCAAGGCTTGGCTACGCATGCACATCTTTTGGAGAATGGGATGCCTTGTCCTATGTGCGGAGCAAGTGAACACCCGAATCCACTGCAATCGGGAGAGGCGGCAAAAGCATTGCTTCAGGCAGAAATAGACTTGAAGCAAGCGACTCATGCTTTGGAAGAAATTCGAGAACTCCTCCAGAAAAAAGGCCTAGAAGAGGCTCAGCTAAGTAATCTTCAAAAAAATCAGGAGCAAAAGCTTCGAGAAAATGAGATCCTACAAAATCAAGAACAGGAAATTTGGGATAAACTAAAGGCTGTAGATTTAGCTGATCAAGAACAAATAAGAAAGCGAATTGATGAACTTGAACATGCGTTTCAATCCACGGAAACTATACAACAACAACTCAATACACTTCGAAAAACCAGTGCCGAACTTCGTGGTGGTCTGGAAGATGCTGCCCAAAAATTACAGGAAGCGAAACTCAACCTCCAAGATTTTCTTTCACGTATAAAAAGTAAAGAACAGGAAATCAAAGATCTAGATTTTTGTAATCCTTACTTTGAAAAGAGCATTTCTGCCATCTTGGGTGAAATTGCCCGAGTGGAAGAAAACATTGAAACTGCTGCTACTTCTTTGGTAGGAATTCAGAAGCATCTACAAAAGCGGCAAATCGATCAATCTAAAAACTTAGCAGACCTTCAAAATTTTCAATCCTTAGTCCTTCTCACTCAAAAGCGACTTGCGAGCAGCCATGAAGAATTTGTCGAAATGATGGCTACCCATGGTTTTCAAGAGAAAGAAGAACTGATTCGCCTTTTCCAGCAGGACTTGGATGCTGAAAAGATGGACGCCGAACTTCGAAATTTTGATCAACAGGTAGCTACTACCAAAGCACGGATCGAAGCCTTACAGGCCGAAGAAGGATTGGCAGACTACTCCGAAGAAAGATTCCAAGCCCTTCAGGAAGAGGTCGCTACTGCCAAGGAACGAGAGAAGGGATTGCAGACTCAGGTTACCTTGTTGAACCAAGAACTCCAGGAAATTTCTCGGAAACTCCAAGAGAAACAGGTTCTGGCAGACGCCTTTGAGAAACTGGATATCCGCGAAACCAATCTGAAGGAATTGGAACGACTTTTCGCAGGTAAGGGATTTGTTCGCTATGTGAGTTCCATTTACCTCCGGGAACTCTGCAATACTGCCAACAAGCGATTCAGAGTGTTGACCAAAAATAGTCTGAGTTTGGAAATAGACGACAGCAATACCTTCTGGGTGACGGATTACCTAAATGGAGGAAAAAAGCGATTGCTCAAAACACTTTCTGGAGGGCAAACATTCCAGGCTTCCCTATGCCTTGCCCTGGCCTTGGCTGAAAAAGTAAAAGCACTCAACCAGGCAGATCAGAGTTTCTTCTTTCTGGATGAAGGATTTGGAGCGCTCGACAAAAATTCACTCCGTGTGGTTTTTGAGACGCTCAAAGCTTTGCGCCATGAAAATCGGGTGGTGGGCATCATTAGCCACGTAGAAGAGTTGCAGCAAGAAGTGGGTGTCTATGTGCAAGTGGAGCTGGACGCAGAGCTGGGATCTGCCATCAGCTATTCTTTTTGATTTGGTGGAAATTTCGCGCTTTATGGCGGAATCAGACTTGAAACAAAAAAACCCCGGCCAAAACCAGGGATTTTTGAACTAAGAAACCTTACAAAAAATCGTTTGATTCACCTTGGCCAACTCTTCTGGCCGAATGGTATGCAGTTCGTCTTCAAAAAAGGTGAGACTAACTGCTGCACCCATTCGCTTAAGAAGCTGGGCTGAATCATTCATTCGTTTGGCAGGGACGTGAATGTCTTGCGCACTACCACTGATGTGAATGGGGGTGCCTTGAAAATCCCCCGAATATTTTTCTTCCTGCAGCTTTTCCCCAATCAAACCTCCTGTAAATGCCACTACTCCTCCCAATTTTTGTGCATGTAGCGCAGCAAATTCTAAGGAAAGACAGGCACCTTGAGAAAAGCCGAGGATATAAATCTGCTCCGGCTTTATCCCTTCTTTTACTAGAAATTCAAAAAGAAGGGAAACTTGTTGTATAGACGAATTTAAGGAAGAAAGGTTGCCTTGATCACTGGCCATAAATCCAAAAGGATACCAAGTGCGTTGAGGGGCCTGAGGGGCAAAAAGCGCAAAATCATCTAGATTTAGGTGAGGTGCTAAGGCTAGAATACTTTCAGCAGTGGCTCCTCTCCCATGAAGGAGAATTAGTACTTTCCTTGCTTGAGCAAGTGGAAGTCCAGCTTGAATCCAATTAGACATAGTTTTCAGGGATAAAAGTGACCGGTTTCAAAGCAGCTTCAATTTGTCTTCGCTTTCCTTCTACCCATTCTGGCAATTTCAGTGCTTCCCCCAACTGAGCTTCGTCTTCATCAATGGCAAATCCAGGAACATCCGTCGCGATTTCAAATAATACCCCGCCGGGCTCTCTGAAATAAATAGACATAAAGTAATTCCGGTCCCGAACCTCAGTTACTCCATAGCCCTGCTTCATTAGGCGCTGCTGCATTTCCAACTGGGTGTCGGTAGTGGCTGTACGAAAGGCCAAATGGTGCACGGTACCTGCACTTTGGACCCCGCGTTGTCCATTGGAGTCAACTAGAATATCCACCCACTCTCCAGGATTACCGTCTATACCATACCGGAAGCGATTGCCTTCTTGGCCATGCAGGCGGTAATTCATGCTCTCCACGAGCAAGCGTTCTGTCAACTCTTTGCTTCGGAGGGCCAAAGTAGCTCCATAGAACCCCTTGATGGAATGCTCAATGGGAACTGCACCATAGGTCCAACCTGCTCGATCGTCCTCTCGATTGGCAATGAGTTCTATACCCATGCCATCCTGGTCTTCAAAGCGGATCAATGAATGCCCAAAGCGGATCAATCGATCCGACACAGGAATACCAAATCTTTTGAGGCGGCTTTCCCAATAATCCAAACTATCGATTCCCACCGAAAAAGCAGTGTAAGTCAATTCCCCAACACCCTTTCGACCTCGCATCGCTCCCACAAATGGGAAGGTGGTGAAGACCGTTCCTGGCCTTCCCAAGGCATCTCCAAAATAAAAATGGTAGACATCGGGGGCATCAAAATTGATTGTTTTTTTGACCAATCGAAGCCCCAAAATTCCCGCATAGAAATTTACATTCTGTTGAGGATCTCCAGAGATGGCGGTGATGTGATGGATTCCTAAAATTAACGGTTGCATAAGCGAAACGATAAAAAAGGAAGCTTCTAGAAAAGAAGCTCCCCTTGAGTTGGTTTGGTTTTCGACTGACTTATTGCTTGACCAATTGCACGCTGAGTTGCAAGCGCACTTGGTCACTAACTACCACTGATCCTGCTTCGGTGATGGCAGACCAGGTCAGGCCAAAATCTTTACGATTTAGTTTACCTTCAATCTCAAATCCTGCTTTGGTCTGTCCGTATGGATCTGCCACAGTGCCTCCGTAGGTCACCTCTAGCGCAACTTCCTTTGTGATTCCTTTTAGGGTAAGGTTACCTACCAACTGGTATTCTCCACCCTGGTTGGCCAACTTGCCCACAAAAGAAATGCTTGGAAAATTAGCCGTATCAAAAAAGTCAGCTGACTTCAAGTGTTGATCTCGGTCGGATTGGTTGGTATCGATGCTGTCTACCGCTAGGTTGAATGCAACTGTTGCTCCTGAAAAATCATCGGAGGTGGATTCTGCAGTTCCTTCGAATTTGCGGAAATAGCCAGTGACTGTAGAAATCACCAAATGCTTTACTTTAAATGCTACCTCGGAGTGGGTAGGGTCGATGATCCATTTTGTGGTGCTCATTGTGGTTTGTGTTTACGTTTAGATATTAGATAAAATTTAACTAGAAAGTTCGGTTTGACTCACCCTCGAAGTTTGTCCAGCAATTCATTGAGGAGATCGAGTTCGGATTCTTCGAGGTGAATTGCATTTTTATTAATGGTAGCAATTTGAGGCTCCAATAACTCCAATAGGCGTAAGCCTTTTTCGGTAATGAGCACATCTACTTTTCGGCGATTTTCGGGGCATTCATCCCGCTTTACCAACTCCTTCGCCTTCAACTTGTCCACCAGTCTGGATGCATTCGACATGGTATTGAGCATGCGTTCTTGGATTGCTGCTATAGTCGCTGGCTTTCCTTGTTGCCCCCGTAAAATCCGCAACACGTTGTATTGCTCTGGAGAGAGATCTTGGGGTTTTAGCACAGCCGTTTGAAAGCCCACCAAGTAGCTGTGTGTGTACAGCAAGTTGACTACTGCTTTGTTGTACACATCTTTAAACTGGCTTTGCTTGATCGCTTCTTCTATTTTTCCCATCGAATTCAAATTCAATTAATGTATATACATTAATTGATGATAAAAAGTTTCAAGTCTTGCTAAAAAAAATACCAAGGGTGCCTAAACACTTGATAAATAGCCTATTTAAATTAAATCCGTCGACTGTCAACAGACCACGGTCCAAAGGAACTAGTTCTACTTGAATGAAAAGTGAATAAAAATTTAGATGCTAAACCTAGTCACACCACTACTCGGCTGTCGACTATGGACAGTCGATCGTTGTCAAATTTTCAGCCAATCCTTCAGCAATTGGTTGACCTCTTCCGGCTTTTCGATGCAGCTGCTGTGTCCAGCACCTGAGATGGTCTCGAGCTTGGCTCCTGCAATTCCCTGCTGAATAAATGCCGCTTTTTGAGGGGTAGTCGCCACATCCTCATCTCCCACAATCACCATGGTAGGACAAGTGATATTGGCAAGCTCCTCCTCTACACCCTTACGGTAGATCACCCCTTCCACAGGGCCCGTGATGCTTTTTTTATTGGATGCCAATTCCTTTTTCCAACGGCGAATGGAAGTTGAATTAGCGGGATTTTGAAGCCAGCTGTGGGCAAACATGATTTTCATGACCTTATTGGCAATGGGAGGAATAATCCCAATCCATCGTACAATTCCGTTGAGCAGCTTGTATTGGGGTAGATTTTCTAGGGGTTCTGCATTCGCAGAGGTTTCCAGCAGCACCAAACTTTTGATAAGCTCCGGATGCCGGGCAGCCAATCGCATGCCTACAAAACCTCCCATGGATAACCCGATAAAATGAACAGGTCCATCCACTAAATGTCGAATCAAGGCAGCTGCATCTGATGCTACGGTATCCATGTCATAAGGCCCCTTCACTTCACTTTTACCTTGGCCTCGGTGGTCGTAAGCGATGACTCGATAGGACTTGGAAAGCTCAGCTACTTGAGCTTCAAACATGCGGTGACTCCAGAGCAGACCATGGGAAAAAACTAGCGTCTCTGGACCAGTACCGACTTCTTCGTAATAAAGACTAAGGGAGGGAAGGGAAAGAAAAGGCATAAATTGGGGGAAATGAGTTTGTTGATGCTATCAAAAAAAAGAAGGAGAGTACCTAAATGCTACCCTCCTCCCACTGTAAATTACTTAAGGTTACCAATCCAGACCTGGCTGAGTGATACGTGCATTTTCTCTAGCCTTGTGCTGGTCTACGATAGTACGGACATCCTTTAGGAGCTGCTTCGCATCGTACACAATGCCATCTTTCACGGTATATTTAACCCCACCTACTCGAACAGGCTCATTGGAATCATTTACACGAACGGCTCCCGTACCATAAAGTACTTTTAAGTTCTGAAGTGGATTTTCTTCTAGGATGACAAAGTCTGCCAATTTTCCTACCTCCACAGTACCCAAATCCTTATCCAAGCCCAAGGCTTCTGCACCATGCATAGTCGCAGCACGAATGACTTCCAAAGGATGGAAACCTGCCTCTCGCAACATTTCCAGTTCACGGATATAAGCAAATCCATAGAGCTGGTAAATAAATCCTGAATCAGAACCTGCAGTCACTCTTCCTCCACGATTCTTGTACTCATTGACGAAGGTCATCCAAAGACGGTAATTGTCTTTCCACAATACCTCCTCTTCCGTAGTCCAATCAAACCAATAGGAACCATGAGACTGTCTATTCGGCGCATAAAATCTCCAGAGCGAAGGAAGGGTGTAGGTGCTGTGCCATTCTTGAGTACGCGCGCGCATCAAGTCACGGTTGGCCTCGTAAATATTAAGTGTGGGATCTAGAGTGAAGTCCAAGGCTACCAACTCATCCATCACCTTATTCCAATGCTCTGAAAAAGGAGGTGCTGCTTGCTGCCATAGCTTACCAGCTTCCGCAAAACGATGCTGCTCGTTCTGATAATTGTAATCCAATCGGAAATTTTGGATGGTACGATCAGTAAATAAGGCTTCAGGAAGTCCATACCAGTGTTCCATGGAAGTAAGTCCAGCACGTGCTGAGTGGAGTACATTCCATCTAGCCACATCCAATTGTTGGTGGTGCATGGCAGAACGCAATCCTATCCGCTTATTTTCGGAAATAGCTGCCTCCATTACCTCTGGCTTGGCACCAAAAAACTTGATTCCATCCGCGCCTTTGGCTTTGTTTTCATTCACCCAAGCCTTGGCTTGTTCGGCAGTGGTAATCGGTGCTTTAGCTCCCATTCCAAAGGCGGTATAGGCCAATAATCTTGGAGCAGTAATCTCATTAGCAGCTGACTTACGCTTGTGCTCAAGGACCCATGGGAGGCCGTTGCCTGCAGATGGGTCGCGAACCGTAGTAATACCATGTGCCATCCATAATTTAAACACATATTCGGCGGGGGTGCCTTGCCCGTTTCCACCAATATGACCATGCATGTCAATCAGACCTGGAAGCAAGTAATGACCAGTTAGGTCCATCACCTTGGTTTTATCATCGGCCTTGGGGCGGCGATTTTCATTGATCGGCACACCTGGGTAACCTACAGCTTGAATCTGCGTAATGCGGTTTTTCTCTACCACAATATCTACAGGTCCCAAAGGCGGTGCACCAGTACCATCGATAAGCGTGACGCCACGAATAATCAATTTATCATAAGGCCCATCCCCTTCTGCTCGCGCAGGGGAAGGCATGATCTGGGCTAGCGACCAAGTGGCGGTGGCTACCAGTGCAAGACAGAGTACGGCTATTTTTTTCAACATAGAAGGTTGGGGTTCATGAAGGGTATAAGTTAGGGGAAATCTAGAAATCAACAAATCTTTTTTAAAGGAGTGGCAACAAAAAAGCCCCGTTAATACGGGGCTTTCTTAATTTCTGTTCGACTTACAGATCCTTGAATTTGTCCATGATTTCCTCGGAAATCCCAGTATAGGAATAGCCACCGTCGTGGAAAAGATTTTGCATGGTCACCATGCGGGTCAAGTCTGAAAACATAGTTACAATGTAGTCTGCACAAGCATCCGCAGAGGCATTGCCCAGTGGAGAAAGTGCTTCTGCAAAATTGTAAAACGAATCAAAGCCTCCAATGCCTGTTCCAGCAGTGGTTTTGGTCGGAGATTGAGAGATGGTATTGACACGTACCTTTTTCAGCTTACCATAACGGTACCCATAGCCTCTGGCGATACTTTCCAACAAGGCTTTTGCATCCGCCATATCGGTGTAGAAAGGGAAAATACGCTGAGCAGCGATATAGGATAGCCCAACAATAGAACCCCATTCTTTCATGACATCCATTTTTTCGGCAACCTGCATCATTTTGTGGAATGAAATCGCAGACACATCGTAGGATTTCATTGCCCAATCGTAGTTGAGGTCTCCGTAAGCCTTCCCTTTACGGATGTTGGGAGACATCCCAATCGAGTGAAGCAAAAAGTCAAAATCTGCGCCTAAAAATTCCTTTGCCTCGGCATATAACTTTTCAATATCCTCCACCACGGTAGCATCCGCTCCGATGACGATGGTATTGCACTCCTCAGCAAGTTCTTTGATGGCTCCCATACGCATGGCAATGGGTGCATTGGTCAAGACAAATCTTCCGCCTTGTTCCTTTACTTTTAGCGCGGCTTTCCACGCGATGGAATTTTCATCGAGCGCTCCAGTAATGATTCCTACTTTTCCTTTAAGCAAATTTTGTGACATAGCGATGGGGTTGAATTCAATAGCTTCGGTAAAACTACATAAAATTTAGGAGTTAGCCCGTCAATTCATCAAGAGCTCTTTGGCGCTGGCCTGAGCGGCAAGAGATGGGTTAGCTCCAGCAATCATTTTGGCTAACTCGTGTATGCGTTCCTCGGCGGTTAATTGCTTCACCTTGGAAATGGTTTTTTCAGCACTGTGGTCCTTATAAACGAAGAAATGCACCTCTCCTTTTGCCGCTACCTGCGGAAGGTGGGTGATGCATATCACCTGATGATTTTTAGCAATTTCTTGCATCATGCGCACCATTTGGAGAGCAACTTCTCCAGAAATACCGGAGTCAATCTCATCAAAAATAAGCGTAGGCAAAGCCATTTTATTGGCCATCAGGTACTTAATGGCAAAGAGCAAACGAGAGAATTCACCTCCTGAAGCCACTTTTTTGAGCGGCTGCAAGGGCAACCCCTTGTTGGCAGAAAAAAGAAGTTCTACCCGATCTATACCAGTTCCATTGGGTTCAACAAGCTGCCCTTCGAACTGAACACGAGCATTCTCCATACCCAAATCCTGCAATAAGGCTTCCAAGGCCTTTTCAAAGGCAGGGAAACAAGCCCTCCGCTTTTGACTGAGCTTCTCTCCTGCTGCGAGCATGACTTTTTCGTTACTAAGGCATAGTTGATGAGCATCCGCCAACTGATCATCGATCTGCTGAACCTGAAACACCTGGTCTGCCAATTGACTTTCCAAGGCAATAAGCTCATCAACAGTCTGCAGACCATGTTTTTTCTGCAATTGGTAGATTTTGCTCAATCGCTCTCGTGTCCGTTCCAACTTCTCCGCATCCACTTCTATGTGACTGTCTTCGCCGGCCAAGGATTCTGCCAAATCTTTCAATTCAATCCATGCTTCTTGAAAGCGAGCACGATAGGTTCCAAAGGCCTGTGCCAATCGCTCAAGCCCCTGCAAACTAGACTGGATTTGTGCCATCCCCTGCAAGAGACCAAATTGTTCCTCATGGAAAAGCGAAAGGACCTCGTTGATCTTCAACTTAATGTCTTCGGCATTTTCCAGAATTTCTTGGCTGGACTCCAGCTCTTCTTGTTCCCCTGAGACTAGAGCCAGATTACTCAGTTCATCCAATTGAAACTGGTTGAAATCGTATTCTTTTTTGAGTGCTTCTGCTTGACGAGTAAGTTCGAGTAGGGCTTTTTTGGCTGTTTTAAATTCCGTGTAGGCTAGTTGAAAATCAGTACGGTCAGCACTTGTTTGAGCGTAGGCATCCACCAATCCCAATTGAAAGTCCCCTTCACCCAAAAGCAAGGTGTCGTGTTGGGAATGTACATCCATCAACTTTTCTCCCAAAATCTTCAGGGGTTCAAGGAGAACAGGCGTATCATTGACAAAAGATCGGGACTTGCCATTTGGACTGATTTCACGTCGAATGATGCAGGTGTCCTCGTAATCTAGTTCCAACTCCTCAAAATACTCCTGAAGTCCATAGGATCGAATATCAAAGATCCCTTCAACCACACATTTCTTGTCCTCGTGAAGTAGTACCTTGGTGTCGGCTCGATTTCCCAACAAAAGCCCTACTGCCCCCAGCATAATCGACTTGCCGGCACCTGTCTCTCCTGTAATCATACTCAATCCACCACTGGGCTGCATGGCCAGCTGGTCGATTAACGCATAATTGGATAT
>JACCDU011427091.1_pt1 | contig 16265 bp, 13 predicted proteins | sample 7446081 | NCBI WGS metagenome assembly JACCDU01 (sample SAMN15323447, study PRJNA562643) | freshwater metagenome | isolation source: river surface water | place: USA:Blue River Watershed | collected 2017-08-17
AGTTTCGGCCTTGGTGTGGGCCGAGACCACGGCGTCGAACGCCACCTGGTTGAAGTTCTTGGGCAGTTCGCCCTTCATGCGGCGCACAAACTCTTTGGCTTGTGCAGGGAAGGCGGCTTTGTAAGCGGCAAAAGCGGTGTTCCAGGCGGCTTCGCGGGCTTTGCCTGCGGCTTTGGCGTCCCAGTCGGCATAAACCTCTTTGGGCACTTTGAAGGGCTCATGGCCCCAGCCCAGCGCTTCGCGGGTGAGCTTGATTTCTTCGGCACCCAGTGGCTCGCCGTGTGCTTTGGAGGTGCCTGCGCGGTTGGGCGAGCCCTTGCCGATGGCGGTCTTGCAGACGATCAGGGTCGGTTTGTCAGCGCTGTGCTTGGCCGAGGCAATGGCTTTGGAGATGGCGGCCGCGTCGTGGCCGTCCACGGCGTCGATCACGTTCCAGCCGCAGGCCGCAAAGCGCTGGGGCGTGTTGTCGATGAACCAAGGAGCGACTTGACCATCGATCGAGATGCCGTTGTCGTCGTACAGGGCGATGAGCTTGTTCAGCTTCCAGGCACCGGCCAGGGCCACGGCTTCGTGGCTGATGCCTTCCATCAGGCAGCCGTCACCCAGGAACACATAAGTGTGGTGTGAGACGATCTTGTGGCCTTCTTGGTTGAACTCGGCGGCCAGCATTTTCTCGGCCAGGGCCATGCCCACGGCGTTGGTGATGCCTTGGCCCAGCGGGCCGGTGGTGGTTTCCACGCCGGGGGTCACGCCCACTTCGGGGTGGCCGGCGGTTTTGCTGTGCAGGGTGCGGAAGTTTTTGATCTCTTCGATCGGCAGCTTGTAGCCGGTCAGGTGCAGCACCGAATAGATCAGCATCGAAGCGTGACCGTTGGACAACACAAAGCGGTCGCGGTTGGCCCAGTGTGGGTTGCCCGGGTTGTGTTGCAGGTGATCGCCCCACAGTGCGACGGCCATGTCGGCCATGCCCATGGGGGCGCCGGGGTGACCGGAGTTGGCTTGTTGAACAGCGTCCATTGCGAGGGCGCGGATGGCGTTGGCCATTTGTTGCTGGTTTGCCATGTGGGCAGCTCCGGGGAAAGTATTCTGGAAAACCCGGATTTTAACGGTTGCCGAACCCTGCGCCTGTCCCGATCCGTGCGCACAAGCGAGTGAGGACGACAACCGTGGGACGAAACAGGCCCGCAAGCGTGGCAACATCAGGCCATGACTTCTTCTGTGATGGTGAATTCGGCGACCGAGTCGCCCAAAGCATGGACTGCCCAGGCCATGGTTCTGGCCGCTGGCCGCGGCGAGCGCATGCGCCCCTTGACCGATGCGACACCCAAGCCTTTGTTGTCCGTGCGCGGCCAGCCTTTGATGCAGTGGCCCATGCAGGCCCTGGCGCGAGGGGGCTTTGCGCGGCAGCTGATCAACACCGCCTGGCTGGGCGAGCAGATCCCGGCGCATTGGGGCGACAGCATCCACTGGCCTGGTTTGCCCGAGGTGCAGCTCGCCTACTCCCACGAAGGCCGTGATTTTGGTCGCGCGCTTGAAACCGCAGGCGGCATCGTGCGCGCCCTGCCCCAGCTGGGCGAGGTGTTTTGGGTGGTTGCCGGAGATGTGTTTGCGCCCGACTTTGTGTTCAGTCCTGAAGCTGTTGAGCATTTTGCAGCCTCGGAGAGGCTGGCCCATGTGTGGCTGGTGCCCAATCCTGAACACAACCCGACGGGTGACTTTGGCTTGAGCGCATCGGGCCAGGTCTTGAATTTGCCCAAGGGCGATGCGGCGCGGCGCTACACCTTCAGCACCATCGCTTTGTACAAACGTGCATTTTTCAGCGAAGCCGATACCGGCATGCCGGCGGGTAACCCTGCAGGGGAGGCGCTGGCGCTGGCCCCCCTGTTGCGCACAGCCATGGACCGGGGGCAAGTGTCTGGCGAGGTGTATGCGGGGGCCTGGACCGATGTGGGCACGCCCGAGCGGTTGGCCCGGCTCAACGCTTGATGCCGCGCATGGCTCGCCCATAATGATGACCATCTTCACGGCCCAACGCGCATGACCTCCACACCTGTTCACTTGTATGCCCAGCGCCGCGCCCGCGTGGCTGCCCAATTGGGCACTGGCGGTATCGCCATCGTTCCGACCGCACCCGAGCGTCAGCGCAACCGCGACAGCGATTTTCTGTACCGGCACGACAGCTATTTTTATTACCTGACGGGATTTACCGAACCGAACGCCACGCTGGTGATCACGGCAGAGGGCGAGGCCACGCTGTTTTGCCAGCCCAAAGACATGGAGCGCGAGATTTGGGACGGCATCCGCCTGGGACCGGATGCGGCACCCGCCGCCTTGGGGGTGAGCAAGGCGTTTTCGTCGGCCGAGCTGGCCGCGCAGATGCCCAAGCTGCTCGAAAACCGCAGCACGGTCTGGTACCCCTTTGCCACGCATGCCGGACTCGAAGGCCGAGTGGACGGCTGGTTGCAGTCGGTGCGCGCGCGCGTGCGCTATGGTGCCCTGTGCCCTGAGTTGCAACGCGATTTGTGCAGCCTGCTGGACGAGATGCGTCTGGTCAAGGACGCGCACGAACAAGACATCATGCGCCGCGCTTCGCAGATCAGCGCCCGTGCCCACATCCGCGCCATGCAGCGCAGCGCCGCCATGTTGCGTGCCGGGCAGGATGTGCGCGAATACCACCTGGACGCCGAGCTGCTGCACGAGTTCCGCCAGCACGGCTCGCAGTACCCGGCTTATGGTTCCATCGTCGCGGGCGGTGCCAATGCCTGCGTGCTGCATTACCGCGCCGACGAAGGCCCCATCCGCGATGGGGAGTTGGTGCTGATCGATGCGGGTTGCGAGTTGGACGGTTATGCCAGCGACATCACCCGCACTTTCCCGGCCAACGGCAAATTCACCGGGCCGCAACGTGCGCTGTACGACCTGGTGCTGGCCTCGCAAGACGCGGCAGTAGCAGCCACCAAGGCCGGTGCCCGCTTTGTGGACCCGCATGACGCCACGGTGGCGGTGCTGGCGCAGGGTTTGCTGGACTTGGGTCTGCTCGACAAAAACAAGGTGGGCACTGCTCAGGACGTGATCGCCAACCGCAGCTACTTTCCGTTTTACATGCACCGCACTGGCCACTGGCTGGGCATGGATGTGCACGACTGTGGCAGCTATGTGGAGCCTTCGCAGGTGGGCCAGATCAGCGAACGCAAGGACCCGCTCAGTGGCGAGACCATCAAGGACCGTCCAAGCCGCATTCTGCAGCCGGGCATGGTGCTGACCATTGAGCCGGGCTTGTATGTTCGTCCGGCCGAAGGTGTGCCAGAGCCGTTCTGGAACATCGGCATCCGCATCGAAGACGATGCCATCGTGACCGAAACCGGTTGCGAGCTGATCACCCGCGATGTCCCGGTCAAGGCCGACGAGATCGAAGTCTTGATGCGGGCTTGATGTGAGGCGGGTGCGATGACGCATTCAGGTCGTTTGTTGTCCATTCAGACCGGCAAGGTGCGCCCCTTGCGGGTGGGCGAGCGCACGCTCATGTCGGCGATTGGCAAGTCGCCCGTCAATGGGGCGGTGGCCGTGGGCCCTTTGGGCTTGGCGGGCGACGAGCAGGCGGATCTGAGCGTACATGGGGGCTTGAGCAAAGCGGTTTATGCCTTGCCCTCAGAGCACCTGGCTTGGTGGCAGCAACAGCGGCAGGCACGCGGTGTGACTTTGTTTGAAGAAACGCTGGCACCGGGTTATCTGGGCGAAAACCTCAGCTTGCAGGGTTTGCTGGAGCACGAGGTCTTCATTGGTGACCTCCTGCGGTTTGAGGAAGTCACCCTGCGCGTGACGCAGCCACGCGAGCCTTGCAGCAAGTTCAACGCGGTGATGGGTTATGCCCAGGCCGCCAAAGACATGGTGCAAAGCAGCCGCAGTGGTTTTTATCTGGCGGTGGACGTTGCAGGCTTGCTGCGTGCGGGTGAGTCGTTTGAACTGCTGCCGGGGCCTCGGGCCACATCGATCGCGCAGGCCTTGGGCCACAAGGCCCGCAAACACCTGAGCTGAGGGCGTGCACCGCCCGCCGGGCATCTGTGCGTAAAAGTCAAAAGCCAACTCACTTTCTACGCAGATCTACGCAGTCGGCCGCGCCATGTCGGCGGTCTACAATGAAAACACCAGCCACCTTGCAGCTTTGCAGGGGCAGGCCCCCAGGAGAACAACGATGAGCAACAAGCTCCAAGCCGAAGAAAAACGCGCCCAATTGCGCAAAGCCGCACTCGAATACCACGAGTTCCCCACCCCCGGAAAAATCGCCATCGCGGCCACCAAGCAGCTGGTCAACCAGCATGATCTGGCGCTGGCGTACTCTCCTGGCGTCGCCGCCCCCTGTGAGGAAATCGTCAAGGACCCAGCCGCTGCCTTCAAGTACACCAGCCGGGGCAACCTGGTCGGGGTGGTGACCAACGGCACCGCAGTGCTGGGCCTGGGCGACATCGGTCCGCTGGCGGGCAAGCCCGTCATGGAAGGCAAGGGCGTGCTGTTCAAGAAGTTCTCGGGCATCGACGTCTTCGACATCGAGATCAACGAGAAAGACCCGGACAAGCTGGTCGAGATCATCGCCTCGCTGGAGCCGACCTTTGGTGGCATCAACCTGGAAGACATCAAGGCGCCTGACTGCTTCTACATCGAGCGCAAGCTGCGCGAGCGCATGAAGATCCCGGTCTTTCACGATGACCAGCACGGCACCGCCATCGTGGTGGGCGCGGCCATCCTGAACGGCCTCAAGGTCGTGGGCAAAGACCCCAAAAAGATCAAATTGGTCACTTCGGGCGCGGGCGCTGCGGCGCTGGCCTGCCTGGGCCTCTTGGTCAAGCTGGGCATCCCGCGTGAAAACATCTGGGTCACCGACCTGGCCGGGGTGGTCTACGAAGGCCGCACCGAGCTGATGGACGAAGACAAAATCCAGTTCGTGCAGAAAACCGACCAGCGCACACTGGCCGAAGTGATTGACGGCGCGGACGTGTTCTTGGGCCTGTCAGCCGGTGGCGTGCTCAAGCAGGACATGGTCAAGAAAATGGCGGCCAAGCCGCTGATCTTTGCGCTGGCCAACCCCAATCCCGAGATCGCACCCGAAGACGTCAAGGCCGTGCGCGATGACGCCATCATGGCGACCGGTCGCACCGACTACCCCAACCAGGTCAACAACGTCCTGTGCTTCCCCTACATTTTCCGGGGTGCGCTGGACTCGGGCGCGACCACCATCACCCTGGAGATGGAAATCGCCGCGGTGCACGCCATTGCCGAGCTGGCGCAGGCTGAGCAAAGCGAGGTGGTGGCCGCCGCTTATGCGGGCGAGCCTTTGGCGTTTGGCCCTGAGTACCTGATTCCCAAGCCGTTTGACCCGCGCCTGATGATGAAGATCGCGCCGGCCGTGGCGCAGGCGGCGGCCGACAGTGGTGTGGCCTTGCGCCCGATCACCGATCTGGACGCTTACCGTGAACGTCTGCAAGGCTTTGTCTATGCCTCAGGCACCATGATGAAGCCGATCTTCACCGCCGCCAAGCGCGCCTTGAAGAAACGCATCGCCTACAGCGAGGGCGAAGAAGAGCGCATCTTGCGCGCCGCCCAGATCGTGGTCGACGAAGGCATTGCCCGCCCCACCTTGATCGGTCGACCTGCCGTGATTGCCGAGCGCATCGAGAAATTTGGTCTGCGCCTGAAAGAAGAGTTGGACTACGACGTGGTCAACGTCGAGATGGACCACCGTTACCGCGATTTCTGGCAAACCTACCACCGCATGACCGAGCGCAAGGGCATCACCCAGCAGATCGCCAAGATCGAGATGCGCCGCCGTTTGTCGCTCATTGGCGCCATGTTGCTGCACAAAGGCGACGTGGACGGCATGATTTGCGGCACTTGGGGCACCAACCCCATGCACCTCAATTACATCGATCAGGTGGTGGGCAAGCGCAAGGGCGTGAACACCTTTGCCTGCATGAACGGTTTGATGTTGCCAGGCCGCCAGGTCTTCATGCTCGACACCCACGTCAACTACGACCCCACGGCCGAACAGCTGGCCGAGATCACGGTCATGGCGGCCGAAGAAATGCGCCGTTTTGGCCTCAAGCCCAAAGCCGCATTGCTGTCGCACTCCAACTTTGGCTCGTCCAACCAGCCCAGCGCGGTCAAGATGCGCCAGGTGCTGGAATTGCTGCGCAACAACGCACCCTGGCTGGAAGTGGACGGCGAAATGCACGGCGACGTGGCGCTCGATGCGGCGGCGCGCAAAGCCATCATGCCCAACAGCACCCTGGCAGGCGATGCCAATTTGCTGGTGTTGCCCAACATCGATGCCGCCAACATCGCTTACAACCTGCTCAAAACCGCGGCGGGTGGCAACATCGCCGTGGGCCCGGTGCTCCTCGGCGCTTCCAAGCCGGTGCACATTTTGACGCCCAGCACCACGGTTCGCCGGATTGTGAACATGACGGCTTTGACCGTTGCCGATGCGAACGCAGCCCGTTAAGGGTTTTTAAAGTAGCAAGCACCAACTTCCAAGGCTCAAATCCTTGGAAGCATTGCTCATTAAAGATGCAAGTGCTTGCATTTTTATGATATTTGCCTCACACTAGCGCCTTCGAGTTTTCGGGTTAACCCGGAGCTCTTGAAAGGTGTTTTCATGAAGGTGGCGTTTCAAAACCTCAGCTGGCAACGCGGGTTCACAGTGTTTGTCGGGTTGATGTTGATGGTTTGCACTGCTTTGGTGCACTCCAGGGCCGCCACCGAAGTCGCAACTTCACCAACCCTGTTGGTGACAGATCTGCCGCGAGAAGGCCAAGCAACTTACCAGCTCATCCGTCAGGGTGGTCCTTTTCCTTATGAGAAGGACGGGGTTGTTTTTGGCAATCGTGAACGGTTGTTGCCCCGCCAAGAACGGGGTTACTACCGTGAATACACCGTCAAGACCCCCGGTTCGCGTGATCGCGGTGCCCGACGCATCGTGTGTGGTGGACAGGAACTGCGCAATCCGCGCAACTGTTACTACACCCAGGACCATTACGCGAGTTTTCGCGAAATTGTCGACAAGAACTGATTTTTAGCCAGAGAGAAAGACCACGGAGATGGACATGCCGATTCGCCAGGACCAGGAGGCACCCTTCAAGGGTGTCCGGTCCAACATCGTGCAGTCGATCCGCGCCTACCGCGTGAGCGACTTGCAAGATGCTGCCCAAAACTTGGGCCACCACTTTTTGTATGCCAACTTGGCCGAAGCCCAGAGCAAACAAGACGTGCTGGACCTGATTGGTGCGCAATTCACACTGCCTTCGCACTTTGGCAAAAACTTTGATGCCTTGTACGACTGCATGACCGATCCACTGCACAAGTCGGGCCCACAGCCTGGCTTCATTGTGGTGCTGGAGTCGATTCCTGCGCACGCCAAGTTTGACAAGGAAGCCCGCGAGCAGTTGCTCGACATCTTCCGTGACACGGCCGATTATTGGGGAGACCGGAAGATACCCTTCCGATGCTTCTATTCTTTTCTGTAGCCCGTTCTGCGCAAAACAGCCAAGCAGGACGGGCGATTGAGGCACAAACCGAAGACGCCGTCATGGCCGAATCGATCGAAGAAGGCGAAAAAATGCCCACCGACAAATTGGTGGACGTGTCGCCCCTGGCGCTGCGCATGAGCAGCCCATTCAACGCAGGTTACTGGCTCGCAGCCGCCTGATCTGGTGTTGAGCCACTGCGGTGGCACCCATGAAAAAGCCCGTCAATGACGGGCTTTTTCTTTGGGCCGGGGTTGGGCGTGCGAGACGGTGCGATCAAACCGCCTGGGCCAGGGCCACAAACTCTGCCACGGGCACTTCTTCGGCACGCCGTTGCAGATCAAAGTGGCCGGCAAAACCTTTTTCGTCCAGCCATTTGCCCAGCGTGTTGCGCAAGATCTTGCGGCGCTGGCTGAAAGCCACTTGCACCAAAGTTTCCAGCGTCTGAACGTCGACCACGGGCGGCTGCGCCAGGGGCACCATGCGCACCACCGCGCTGTCCACACGGGGTGGTGGGTCAAAGCTTTCAGGCGGCACGAACAGCACATTGGCCATGTCGTAGCGCCATTGCAGCATCACCGACAAGCGGCTGTAGTCCGAGGTGGCGGGTTGGGCCACCATGCGGTCGATCACCTCTTTTTGCAGCATGAAGTGCTGGTCTTCGATCACGGCCACATGCTCCAGCAGGTGGAACAGGATGGGTGTGGAAATGTTGTAGGGCAGGTTGCCGACGACGCGGATTTTGCGGGCAGGGGTGTCGGCCGCTTGTTGGGCCAGCATGCTTTGGGCCAGCTCGGTGAAATTGACCTTGAGCACATCCGACTCGACCACGGTGAGTTGTGCGTGCGTGCGCAGCCGAACGGCCAGGTCCCGGTCCAGCTCGACCACCGTCAGATGCCCCAGACGCTCCACCAGCGGCTGCGTGAGCGCGGCCAGGCCCGGGCCAATTTCGACCATGGCTTGCCCGGCCTGCGGGTGGATGGCGTCCACGATGGCATCGATGATGCCGCCATCGGTCAGAAAGTGCTGACCGAAACGTTTGCGGGCGATGTGTTTCATTGAGGGGGCTCGCGCATCTCGACGTACGCACGAGCGCGCACATCTTCCACCCAGGTCACGTAGGCTTCGTCGAGCTTTTTCTCGCGCAGCGCGTTGCGGGCGATGGCCCGTTGCTCCTGGTCAGACAGGGGTGCGTTGCGTCGGTCAGTGACTTCGATCAGGTGAACGCCAAAACGCGAGACCAGGGGTTCTGCCACCTGGCCAGGACGCAAGCGGTTCATGACCTGTTCGAACTCGGGCACAAACATGCCGGGGTTGGCCCAGCCCAGATCGCCGCCCTGTGCCGCGCTGCCGTCTTGGGAGATCTGACGCGCCACGGTGGCAAAGTCTGTTTTGCCTGAGAGGATGCTTTGGCGGATCTCATTGAGGCGTGTCACGGCCTGAGCTTGCGACATTTGGGCCGTGGGGCGCAGCAAGATGTGGCGGGCGCGGGTTTGTGTGACCATCAAGGTGGCCTGGCCTTGGCGGCGATCGATCACTTGGAGGATGTGAAAGCCGGCGCCTGAACGCACGACCGCAGAGGTGCCGCCCACACGCAGGTTGCGGGTGGCATTCACAAACAATTCAGGATAACGCTCGGCAGCACGCAGGCCCATTTCGCCACCATTGGCCCCCTTGTCGGTCGTTTGCGAAAAGCGCTTGGCCAGATCGGCAAAGTTTTCGCCACTGCGCGCACGGCGGGCCACATCTTCGGCACGTTCCTGCAGGGCCTTGATTTGCGCTTCGTTGCTGTTCTCGGGCACAGCAATCAAGATCATGCCCAGGTTCAATTCGCTGGGCGCTTCGGCCCCTTGTGCCTGGATTTGCTCTTGCAAGTAGCGTTCAATGTCCAGATCGCTCACGCGGATACGGGCTTCCACTTCGCGTTCACGCACGCGGGCCAGCATCAGCTGGTCGCGCAATTGGTCGCGAAAGGCCTTCACCGTCAAACCGTCTTGGGCGATGCGCTTGCGCATTTCATCGCGGCTGACCTGGTTGTTGGCTGCAACGTTCAGCTCGGCCTGGTCGACGGCCTCGTCTTCGATTTTGATGCCGCTTTCGCGGGCTTGTTGGAGCTGGGCTTTGTCGTTGATCAATTGCTCCAAAGCCTGGCGGGTCAGTTGGGCGGTGTCGGTGGCTGGGCCGCCGCGGCCGGCGGCTTCGCGGGCCATGCGTTGGCGCAGGGCTTGAACTTCCTGGTTGGTGATGGGCTCGGAGTTGACCACCGCCACAATGAAGTCGGCCTGGCGGGGCAGGCTGGACGCGGTTTGTGCGCCTGCGCTGGGCGAGCCCAGCAAGCTGGCCAGGCCCAGGATGCAGCCCAGTCCAGCAGCACGGACAGAGAAAAAGAGATCATTCATAAGACTGGAAGCGGCTCGGTTGGGCTGTGCTGTCGCGCAGGTATTGGTAATTGGTGATGTTGTTGCGCAGGCTTTGCAGGGGGCTGGCCCCCACCCGCGCCAGGCCCACAAACTCCATCTGGAAAAGCAGGCGTGTGTTGGAGGTGCTGACGGTGCTTTGCAAGCGTTCCAGAACGATGCGTCCCAGCCAGCATCCGGCATCGTATTCGAAGCCGATCACGGTGTCCACGAGGCGTTTTTCGCTCAGGCTGAAGTTCATCCGGCCCACGCTGTACCAGCGGTCGGGCCCCAGGCCCTGGCCTCGGGTGCGGCTCCAGGCCGATTCGGCTTCGCGGTCGCTTGCGCCCCACAGGTCGTTGATGGGCCATTGCCAGCCGATGTCCACTTGCTCACTGACTCCCCGGTTGAGGCGGTATGCGGTGTTGAACACACGGTAAGGCGTCGGGTTGTAGCGGCTTTGCAGGGTGGTGCGTTGGACGCTGTCGGTCTGTGTGTTGACTTGCACGGTCGAATCGAACGACCAGCGTTCATTCCAGCGAACACCTGCACCCAGCAACAGGTCGCTTAAACCCGCAGGAACAGCAGCAGGAGTTGGATTCAATGGATTTGAGGGATCCAAGACCACTCTTTGGTCGTCAAACCGGATGCGCTGTGCCATGCCGAACTTGATCATTTCGGCGCCAGAAGTCGAATCGAACAGCCGACTGGTCACCCCCAGCGTCAGGGCGTTGTTGTCGACCAGCCGGTCTTGCCCCACATAAGGGTTCTCGCTGTAGATGGTGGACAGGTTGAAGTCCGCAGCACCGCTGTCGTAGACCGGAAACAGGCTTTGGTCCCGGAATGGCGTGCGCGCATAAAAAGCGCGCGGCTCCAGTGTTTGCAAAATGCTTTTGCCAAACCAGCTCGTCTCCCGTTCGAACACCAGACCGGAATCGACGCTGAAGGTGGGCAAGACCCGGTTGAGTGAGCGCTCTGCGGTGGTCGGCAAGGCGTTGTCGAGTTGGTAACGCGTGGCGTGCAATTGCATCTTGGGCGTGACAAAACCCCAGGGACGGATCCATGGCCGGCTGACCTGGGCTTGCACATAGCTGCGCTCGCCATTGCGCAAGCTGGCCAAGGTGGTGGCACTCACGTTCGGAATGCGTGCGAAATCGGCTTCAAACCGTGTCGTGTCGCCCACGATCGACCAGTCCAGTCCTTCGGCATTCCACTGCCCGTAGCGCATGGTGATTTGCGGGGCGCGATCATACGGCGGGGTGATCGCGGCGGTGTTCACTTGCAGGGTCTGCCAGCGTTGCACCTGGGCGGTCATGCTGAAGTCACCACGTCCCCAGGACAGCGCGCCGGTCGAAGGCAGCAAACGCTGTGTCAGGGCCAGGCCCGAGCGCGGAAAGTCGCGCCAGTAGTTGTCGTCACTGACCCGGTTGAGGCTCAGGCCCACGCCCACACGGCCAACGGCATCCAGACCGGTCTCGAAGCTGCCGGTGTGCTGCGTCGACAAGCCCCAGCGCGTTTGCTGGCGCAGGCTGTCCGAGGGCATCAGGTTCAGGCGGGCCTGGCCTTTGTAGTCTTGCTCCAGATAACGGAACTCGCTGTCCACCGATGCGCCCCGTTTGCTCATCACATTCGTGGTGATGGTGGCGTCCCGGTTGGGCGCAATGTCCATGTAATACGGCGCAGCCACGATCACACCGTTGATCGAATCCACACCCATCAGGGGTGGCAGCCAACCCGATTTGCGTTCGCCGGTCAACGCAAAGCTCACGGACGAGGCCCCCATCAGCGGCACATCGTGAAAACGCAGCTGCACGCCTTCGGCCTGGACCGTCGACTCTTCATCGTCAATGGTCATCTGCGTGGCCTTGAGAACCCATTCGGGCAACCATTCGGGCCCCGGGGCGCGCCGGCAGGTGGTGTAGCGGGCCTGGTGGATGATGCTGCGCTTGTCGTCGATGAACTCGACCTGGGCCGCATCGCCATAACCGCCAGCGCGGTACAGCTCGAAAGTGGGCTTTTCAAAAGTCCCCTGGAAACTGTCCACTTGCAGCCTCACGCTGGGGCCTTCGAACAGGCTGCCGTCACGGCTGACGCGCACATGGCCAGTGGCGTTCACCGTGTCGCGGGTCTGGTCGTATTCGATCCGTTCGGCCTTGACCGACATGCCCGGGCGGCGCACCGTGGCTTGGCCTTCGATGACCAGGTCCAGGTCGGGGCGGGCGGTGATCTGTTGGCCACCGACAAAGATGGCACCTTCACTGCGCTGGCGCTCAGAGATTTTTTCTTCCAGCATCGGGCTGCTGCGCAAGGACAGACCCGTTGTCTGGGCCTGCGCCTGGCCACCGATGGCCCACAGCACGGCCAAAGCCAGGGCCCGCAAGGCGGGTTGCGCAACAGGCATCAGCGGCAGATGGGGCAATGCAGGAGGGGGCAGCACAAGCAGTGAAAGAAAGAAGGACACGATGGCCTGCTCGGGCCCTGAGGCCATGAACGGGCTTTGTAGAATGGGATTATCCATGAGCCATCCCACTTCTTCCCCTGCCGTGACTTCTGAAGTCAGCTGGGCCGATCCGGCCCGTCAAGCCCTGTTCAACGACTGGCTGGCCAGCATCGCCCCCTCCCAGGGGCTTTTGCCTGCTACGGTACGCATCGCCTCGGCCGATGCGAGCTTTCGCCGCTATCTGCGCGTAGACACTTTGACAGGCGACAGCCGCATCGTGATGGACGCGCCGCCGGACAAGGAAAATTCGCAACCGTTTGTGAAGATTGCGGCCTTGATGAAGGACGCCGGTTTGAGGGCCCCTGAGGTGCTCGATTGGCATGAAGCCCATGGCTTCATGCTGCTGAACGATTTGGGCAGCGCCACCATGATGTCGGCCATCGATGCCGAACGCCCCCAGGCCAACCATGGCCTGTACATGCAGGCGGTGGACACCTTGATCCAGTGGCAACTGGCTTCACGTCCCGGCGTCTTGCCGCCCTATGACCAGGCGTTGCTGAACCGTGAACTGAGCCTGTTCCCCGACTGGTACCTTGGCCAGCACAAAGGCGTGCAGCTGCAAGGCCAGGACAAAGAAACGGTGGACAAGGCCTTTGCCCTGATCGTGCAGCGCAACCTGGCCGCACCCAGCGTGTATGTGCACCGCGATTTCATGCCGCGCAACCTGATGATGCCGCACCAGAGTGAGCAGCTGGGCGTGCTGGACTTCCAGGACGCGGTGCATGGTCCCATCACCTACGACATCGCGAGCCTGATGCGCGATGCCTTCCTGACCTGGGAAGAAGACTTTGTGCTCGACATCACCATCCGCTATTGGGAAAAAGCCCGCAAGGCTGGTCTGATGGACTTTGAAGATTGGCACAGCGACTTTGGTGCGTTCTACCGCGCTGTCGAGTGGATGGGCTTGCAACGTCACCTCAAGGTGGCCGGCATCTTTGCGCGCCTGACCTTGCGCGACGGCAAGCCCAAATACCTGGCCGATGCGCCGCGCTTCATCCACTACATCCGCACCACCACGAACCGCTACCGCGAACTGGGGCCGCTGCTCAAGGTGATCGACGAGATCGAGGGCACCACGCCTCTGGTCGGTTTTGCCTACGGACGGATGTGACACCCCGATGCCCCGTTTTTACTGCCCTGCCCCCCTGCAAACCGGCTCGGCCTTGAGCCTGCCGCCCGGTGCTGCGCGCCATGTGCAGGTGCTGCGCATGCAGCCGGGCGATGTCATCACCTTGTTCAATGGCGAGGGCGGCGAGTTCGAGGCGACTGTGACCCGCATGGGCCGCAGCGATGTCGACGTCGAAGTGGGCATGCACCACCCGGTCGAGCGGGAAGCGCCCTGCCAAGTCCATATTCTGGCCGGCATCACTGCCAACGAGCGCATGGACTGGCTGGTCGAAAAAGCCACCGAGCTGGGCGCTGTCAGCATCACGCCCGTGATGGCCGAGCGCAGCGTGCTCAAGCTCAAGGGCGAGCGTGCCGACAAAAAACTGGCCCATTGGCAAGGCGTGGCCGTGGCGGCCGCCGAGCAGTGCGGCCGCAACCGCGTCACGCGCATCGACAACGCCTGCACCTTGGCGCAATGGCTGGCGCAGCACCCTGTGGGCGCTGACACCGGTTTGCGTCTGGTTTTGTCCTTGTCAGAGGGCACCCGACCTTTGGCCGAAGCCGTGCAAGGTCAGATGGCTGTGACCTTGCTCAGCGGCCCGGAAGGTGGGCTCAGCCCCGCAGAAGAGGCCTTGGCCTTGAGTGCGGGCTTTGTGCCTGTGACTTTGGGCTCTCGAGTCCTTCGGGCCGAAACCGCGCCTTTGGCCGTGCTGGCCGCTTTGGCTTTGCGCTGAGGCGACAGCTTCATCGGGTTTGCTCGCGTTGGCAAAGGCCGAACGCCCGCCTAGCATGGGCGTTTTGTTTGCTTGAGACACAACATGCCCTTTTCACCATTGGCCAAATTCATGACCTTGGCCCTCGTGGTCGCTGCAGGTGCGGCGCAAGCCCAACAGCGTGACGATGCGGTGTTCAAGGCCGCTGAAGCGGCGCAGCCCGCTGTCATCGAAACCTTGCAAAAACTGGTGTTGATCGAATCGGGCTCGGCCAATTTGCCAGGCCTGGTCAAGGTGGCCGATTACGCGCAAGCCCGTTTGAGTGCTTTGGGCGCCAAGACCGAGCGCATCAAGACATCGGACAGCGATCGGGTCATGGTCAAAGGCGTGCTCACCGGCAAGGGCCGACTCAAGGCCATGTTGATCGCGCACATGGACACGGTGTACCCCGATGGCATCCTGGCCAGTCAACCCTACAAACTGGAAGGCAACCGTTTGTACGGCCCGGGCATCGCCGATGACAAGGGTGGGATCGCCGTTATCCTGCACTCTTTGGGTGTCCTGAAGTCATTGGGCTGGAACGACTATGCCACGCTCACGGTGTTGCTCAACCCCGATGAAGAAATCGGCTCCGGTGGCTCGGGCGCGCTGATTCAGTCCTTGGCGGCTGAGCACGATGTGGTCTTGTCGTACGAGCCCACGGCCGCCAAATCCATGGCCAAAGTGGAAGGTGTTTTGCTCGCTGCAGCGGGCACCGCCACCGCCAAGATGGAAGTCAAAGGCCGAGCATCACATGCTGGAGCCGCTCCCGACGAGGGACGCAATGCCTTGATCGAGTTGTCGCACCAGATGCTGGCCACGCAAGACATTGCCAAAAACATTCCTGGCGCTCAGCTCAACTGGACCTATGCCCAAGGGGGGTCGGTGCGCAACCAGATCCCGGCTCAGGCCGTGGCCACAGCCGATGTGCGTTTGCTCAAACCGGATGCGGCTGACAAACTCAAAGCGGCGCTGATGGCCAAGACGCAGGAAAGCCATCGCGTGCCCGATACGCATGTGCATGTCAGCCTCGATGTGGGGCGCCCGCCTTATGTCGCAGGTGAGCGTGGCATGGCTTTGGCGCAAAAAGCCCGAGCCATCTATGCTGAACTGGATGGCCGGCAACTGTTTTTCCACCCTGTTACGGGCGGTGGCACCGATGCTGGCTTTGCCAGTGGCTCCGGCAAAGCAGCCGTGCTGGAGAGCCTGGGTTTGGCCGGTTGGGGCTTTCACGCCAAGGACGAGTACATCGAGATCGACTCCATCGTGCCTCGCTTGTACCTGACCAGCCGTTTGCTGCAGGAGTTGGCCAAAGCCCCCTGAAGGGTCTCGTGCGGAGCAATGCCTGAGCGGTGTGCTTCGATACACTGCGGGGTATGAATGCCAACCTCATCCTCCTGACCCTTTGCCAGGGCCTGTTCTTCACGAACAACGTCACCTTCATCGCCATCAATGGGCTCGTGGGCCTGTCCATGGCGCCGCTGGGTTGGATGGCCACCTTGCCCGTGATGGGCTATGTGGTGGGCGGCGCCTTGTCCACCGGGCTGGTGGCCAAGACCCAGTCGCGTTTTGGGCGGCGCATCTCCTTTCAGCTGGGTTTGCTGGTGGCTTTGTTTTCGGCCTTGCTGGCGGCCTATGCGGCCTGGAGCCACAACTTCTGGTTGCTGGTGTGTGCCACGGTGATTGCGGGTTACTACAGCGCCAACGGCCAGCTGTACCGCTTTGCCGCGGCTGAACTGTCGGTCGAGAGCTTCCGTGAAAAAGCGGTTTCCTTGGTCATGGCTGGGGGCTTGATCGGGGCCATCGTCGGGCCCAATCTGGCATCGCGCACCAAGGGCATCCTCGAGACCCCTTTCATGGGTGCCTACCTGGCTTTGGCCGGTGTGGCGGTGTTGGGCTTGGTGGTGATCAGCTTCATCCGCTTTCCGGCGTTGCCACCCAAGAAAGCCGGTGACGCTGTGGGGCGGCCTTTGCCGGAAATCATGCGCCAGCC
>JACCDU011159821.1_pt1 | contig 16248 bp, 8 predicted proteins | sample 7446081 | NCBI WGS metagenome assembly JACCDU01 (sample SAMN15323447, study PRJNA562643) | freshwater metagenome | isolation source: river surface water | place: USA:Blue River Watershed | collected 2017-08-17
AGGGTACTCAAGGTGTTCAAGGTTTAAGTAATCAAGGTACTCAAGGTGCTCAAGGTGCTCAAGGTCTACAAGGACTTCAAGGACTTCAAGGCCTCCAGGGACGCCAAGGTATTCAAGGTACTCAAGGTCAGCAGGGTACTCAAGGTGCTCAAGGTATACAAGGACTTCAAGGACTTCAGGGTACTCAAGGTGTTCAAGGTTTAAGTAATCAAGGTACTCAAGGTGCTCAAGGTGCTCAAGGTGCTCAAGGTCTACAAGGACTTCAGGGTACTCAAGGTGTTCAAGGTTTAAGTAATCAAGGTACTCAAGGTACTCAAGGTGCTCAAGGTCTACAAGGACTTCAAGGTCTCCAGGGACGCCAAGGTACTCAAGGTATTCAAGGCACTCAAGGTCTCCAGGGTCAACAAGGTACTCAGGGTCTTCAAGGTCTCCAGGGACAACAGGGTACTCAAGGTCTCCAGGGTCAACAAGGCACTCAAGGAACTCAAGGACTTCAAGGTCAACAGGGAACCCAAGGAACCCAAGGAACTCAAGGACTTCAGGGTCTTCAGGGTTTAACTGGTCCAATAGCAGGATCTAATACTCAGGTTATTTTTAACGACAACAACGTTGCAGGAGCATCATCGAACTTTACGTTCAATAAAAACACATCAACCGTTCAAATTGGTGGTGGTAGTGGTATAGGTATTAACACTAATACAATTACCGGACCTTCCGTATTATTCATTGATCCTGCTGCAGTCGGAGACAATACTGGTGCAGTTAGAATTCGTGGTGATCTTTATGTTGATGGAAGTCAAACTTATGTTAATTCAACTACTGTAGAAATAGCAGATTATGTAATCGGCATTGGTACTACTGCTACGAGTGATTTAGTTCTTGATGGTGCTGGTATTGGGATAGGATCAACAGGAAATAGAAAAACATTTCTTTGGAACAATACTTCATCTTCTCTAAAATCAAGTGAAAATCTGGATATTGCTACTGGCAAAACTTATAAAATTAATGGAACTGATGTACTTTCTTCATCTACTCTTGGTGCAGGAGTAACAATATCAAGTTTAAGAAGTGTATCTCCAGGATTAATTAGTGACAGGTTGGAAGTGTCTGCTACTGCAGATGATTATATTCTATATCTTGATAGTTCTGATGGTGTTCTTAAAAAATCTACCATTCAAAATGCAGCTTTACAAGGTCTTCAGGGACGCCAAGGCACTCAAGGAACTCAGGGTCTGCAAGGTCAACAAGGCACACAAGGAACCCAAGGACTTCAGGGTCAACAGGGTACTCAAGGAGTTCAAGGTCTCCAAGGTACTCAAGGTTTACAAGGTTTACAGGGAAATCAAGGTTTACAAGGTTTACAGGGAAGACAAGGAACTCAAGGTCTCCAGGGTCAACAAGGCACTCAAGGTGTACAAGGTCAACAAGGTACTCAAGGAACCCAAGGTTTACAAGGTCTTCAAGGTTTAACTGGACCTGTAGCAGGATCTGCAAATCAAGTTGTATATAAAGATGCGTCTAATAATCCAACTGGTTCTAATAGTCTAACTTATACTGGTCCTTCATCTGGAATAGGAACAGTAGGTATAGGAACAGTAATTGATATAGTTCATTATGATCTTTTAAATTCTGGAACATTATCATTTGAGGCATCTGCCGGACAATTATTCTCAATAACCAACAACTTAACCTCCGGATCTATTTTCTCTGTTAATGATGTTTCTGGAATTCCTAGCATTGATGTTGATGCCGATGGAACTATTGAGATTGCACCTTTTAATGGAAATGTTGGAGTAGGAACCACAAATCCAACACAAAAATTAGATGTAAGTGGAAATATTAGACTTCGTGGAGCTTTATATGATTTTAATAATCAAGTGGGATCTGCAACTTCGGTTCTTATTTCTACGGGAGTTGGGGTTAGTTGGGCACCAGTAACATCTGCAACACTACAAGGACTTCAAGGTTTACAAGGTCGTCAAGGTACTCAAGGTATTCAAGGTACTCAAGGTCTTCAGGGTACTCAAGGTGTTCAAGGTTTAAGTAATCAAGGTACTCAAGGTGCTCAAGGTCTACAAGGACTTCAGGGTACTCAAGGTGTTCAAGGTTTAAGTAATCAAGGTACTCAAGGTGCTCAAGGTGCTCAAGGTCTTCAGGGTACTCAAGGTGTTCAAGGTTTAAGTAATCAAGGTACTCAAGGACTTCAAGGTCTTCAGGGTACTCAAGGACTTCAAGGTTTAAGTAATCAAGGTACTCAAGGTTTACAAGGTACTCAAGGTACTGCAGGTCCTTCAACAACTATTAATGCTACTGATGATACTTCAACTGCAACCTTATATCCAGTTATGGTTGCTGCCACTGGAAGCAATCAAACTGCTAGAGCAAGAAGCACTGCACAATCATTCTTATTCAATGCGTTAACAAATACTTTAAGTGCTGCGAACATTTATGCTGGTAGTGCTACACCAACAGGAACTGCATCACAACCACTTCAAGTAACTGGTGGTGCTTATGTTTCTGGTAATCTTGGAGTTGGTAATACAAATCCAGGAGCAAAATTAGATGTTGCTGGAGATATTAGACTCTCCTCTGCTGACCCAGAAATTGAATTTAATACTGGGGGTGCAAGAATAAAAGGTCGCACCAATTCTATTTCTATTCATACTGGCGGTGGATTAAATGTAGAAACATCAGAACAAGTAAGAATTAATAATACTGGTGTTGGCATAGGAACCACAAATCCTACATCAGCACTTTCAATTATTGGAGATACTTTAGTTACTGGAGTATCTACAGTATCAAGACTTACTTTAAATGGAGCAAACTCCACAACAACTGGTGGAGGTCAAATCTTCCTGAATGGTGCTACTGGAAATCGTATTGATTTTGCAAATACAGGAATTGCTGCTCCTTCATTCACGACAAGAAGTGTTGGAACAAGAATAAGTTTATGGTCAGATTTAAGTGCATCTGCTGTTGATTATGCATTTGGTATTGAGAGTGGAACTTTATGGCATTCTATTCCAGAAGCAAATAATACAAAACAATTCCGTTGGTATGGGGGAACTACACAACTCGCAGACCTCAAAGGTAGTGGTGAGTTTGTATTAGGAACTACAAGTTTAACAGGAACTGCATCACAAAGACTACAAGTAACTGGTGGTGCTTATGTTTCTAGTAATGTTGGTATTGGTGTTACTAATCCAGTGGCAACATTAGATGTTAATGGAAATATAAAACTTGGTGCTAATAATGTTATTTGGGCACTAAATCAAAGCATCAATTATTTACGTTTATTCAACACTACAACTAATGGGGTTGATTTATTTTCATCTACTATATTAACTTTCAATACTAATTCACTAGAAAGAGCAAGATTTGATGTTGGTGGCAATTTCTTAGTTGGTTCAGCAACATCCACAGGAACAGCATCACAACCACTTCAAGTCACTGGCGGTGCTTATGTTTCTGGTAATCTTGGAGTTGGAGTAACATCACCATCATTCAAAGCAGATGTTGCAGGTGATGTTAGAGTTACATCAACAAACAAAATGAGATTTGGTGGAACTGCAGGAACCACAAACTTCTACATACAATATAATTCTTCAACCAATAGTTTAGACTTTGTAGCAGGATAAGATTATGCCCATAGTTGGAAGATTAGATCAATATGCCTCAATGCTTGCTTGGGAGTTTGATGAAACTACCGCAAATAATACAAGTATTAGTGGACTTGGAACTTATTATTCGACGGAGTTTTCTGAAAATATTGTAGATATTGTTAGAGATGGATTAGTATTAAACCTTGATGCCGGAAATCTTTCTTCTTATCCTGGTTCCGGAACCACTTGGACTGATGTAAGTGGTAATAGTAATAATGGAACACTTACAAATGGACCCACTTATAGTAGTGCTAATGGTGGATCTATTGTTTTTGATGGGACTGATGATGTTGTAAATGGAACTATTACTGGTTCTATTTTTACTGGAAATTTTACACAATCTGCTTGGATTTATAAGTTAAACAATACTCAAATTTGGCAAGGTGTTTTTACTAATTCATCACCAGCAACTAGTAATACATATTTGATGACTTTTGGTAATGGTTCCGTTGATGCACCTTTTAATTCTGTTGGAGTAAACCAAGTTGGGGTTAGTCCTGCTGGAGTATTTTTAGATATTGGAACTCATACAAATAGATGGTTGTATATTGTAATAACTAAGACTGGAAGCACTTTAAACATCTATTGCTATAAAGATGGATCTTTATTGCAAACATCAGGAACTATAAATTGGAATGGTGGAAATTTTGCCACCACTAACAATTATCAAATAGCAAGACATTGGGCAGGTGCTAGTGTTTCTCCACTTCAAGGAAACGTGTCTCAAGTTTCTGTATATAACAGAGCACTCACAGCAGCAGAAATTCAACAAAACTATAATGCTTTAGCGACAAGATATGGTTTAGCAACAACCAGTTCAACACCACCAATGTCTGCAAATATTTTCCCACCTTATGACCCTGTTTATGATGAATTTTCGGGGACTTTATTTGGTGCTGGGCAAGGAAGATATATGAGGCAAAATACTGATAGAACCGTAATTGTTTATAATGAGATTGATGAAATCACTGATTTTTATGGTAGAGGTATTATCCGTGATGGATTAGTTTTAGATTTAGATGCTGGTATAAGTACCTCATATCCTGGTAGTGGAACAACTTGGACTGATTTGAGTGTAAGTTCTGCAAACGGATCTTTAACAAATGGACCAACTTATAGTAGTGCAAATGTTGGAGTCATAGTATTTGATGGGACAGATGATTATATTACAATAAATAGACAACTTTCAACACCATTTACTATTACTAGTTTTGTCAGATATACTGATCAATCTAAAATACTGAATACACTATTTAATACAAATCCACATACTGTTCTTGCATTATCATTAAATCGTCTTGGTGGCGGAGAATTATATGCATATGTTGGAAATGGAAGTGCTTGGTTAGGAGCACCTGCAATTATTTCTTCTTCAAATATGAATGTTAATCAATGGTATCAGGTTGCTTTCACTTCCACTGGATCTGGATCTACTTTGTATTTAAATGGTGTTGGTGTTGGTACAACTATTCATTCTCCAAGTGGTTGGGGGAGTCAATTTTATTTGGGTACTATAATTATTGCTTCTGGCGAATATTTAAAAGGAAATATATCAAATACACAAATATATAATAGATCACTTACTGCATCAGAAATTCAGCAAAATTTCAATGTATTAAAAGGAAGATATGGTTTGTAATGAATAATAAATATATAAAAATCATCTGTTAACTATGGCAAGAAAGGCAATACTCGAAACTGGTTATACTTTTACTCCCGGTGCTAGTGGTGTTGGTAGTGTTGTAATACCGAGGGTGGTAACAAGAGAAAGGTTAATATTAATTACCAATGTAACAACAAATACTGTAATCTATAATTTTTCAGATTCTAATCTGAGGGCAACTAACTATACATTTTCAACAACTGGAGGAACAAATACCACTACTGTAGTATTAAATTATAATACTACAGGAATGAGTAGTTCCGATAAACTTCAAATTGTTATTGATGAATATGATGAAAAATTTTCTCCAGTAGAAATTTATTCAGATCCTGTAAATAAACTTAGAGTATCAGAACCACAGGCACTGATTGATACTGACTTTGAATATGGAACTCAAACTACAAAATGGGAAAATCTGACATTAATCAACAATAGACCATTTGCCTTTGCTTCGCCTATTGGAGTTGGAACGATTAATTATATTATTCTTCCACAAAATTCTAGAATTGTTACTGTAGGATTGCAAAATGCAGCACCTGGAATTGGAACTGCAATTCTAGTTCAAGATGCATATTTAAATATCGCAAATGGAAACTTTATTATTGAATCCGTTAGTGGTGCAGGAAATACTATTTTTACATATGCAGCAAGATCGACAAATACAACTACGATAACTAATATTTTTGATTCAAATAAAACAGGAATTTTTAGTGGATCTACTTATACAAACGCTCAAATTGGGGGAACCCCTACTTTCGTATCAAACCCAACTGGAATTGCAATAACTGTATCAACAACAGTGCCGCATGGACTTGCAATTGGAAATGAAATTGCAATTGTTGGAACTTCCACTGCAAGTGCAAATGGTGCTTTTCTTGTAACTGGAATTACAAGTTCCAGAACGTTCACATATCATGCTAGATCACTTCCATTATCCACACCAACAGGCGGAAGAATTTTTGTAAGACCTCAGGGTCAATTTTTACATCGTCCTTTTGATGGTGGTGTTATTTTTACTTCAAATGCTAATGCTAATTTTGAAAACGCAATTCGCCAAACAAGAAGATATTTTAGATATCAATCCGGAAAAGGTGTACAAATCAGTACAGGAACGATTCTTAAACCAAATTTACAACTTGATTCTTTAACATCTTCTGGAACAACTGTCACTGCAATCACAAAAGAGCAGCATAATATACAACCGGGAACTGTCATTAGTGTTTTTGGTGCCAATGAAAGTGCATACAATGGAACATTTACAGTTACTGAAATAACCGGATTTAATGGATTCAAATATACAGCATTAACAACACCATCCGCAACAACTGCATCTGGAAATTATAATTGTTCGGTTCAATCCTGGTATGGATCAACTAATAGAGTAGGTCTTTATGATTCTCAAAATGGTGTATTTTTTGAATTTGATGGGCAGAGACTTTTTGCAGTAAGAAGAAGTTCAACTTTCCAACTTTCTGGAAAAATCACTGTCACAAATGGAAGCAATACTGTAACTGAAACAAATCCTTCTTTACCAACTTACTTTTCAAAACAATTAGTTATTGGAGACTTTATTGTAATTCGTGGACAGTCTTATAGGGTAATTGATATTGCTAGTGATACTACAATGACAATTACGCCATCATATCGTGGTACAACTGCAGATTTTGTCATTTACTCTAAAACTATTGATACTAAAATTCCACAGTCACAATGGAATATTGACAAGTGTGATGGAACAGGACCTTCCGGATATAACATCGATCTTTCTAAGATGCAGATGTGGTATATTGATTATTCTTGGTATGGTGCAGGATTCATTCGATGGGGATTAAGAGCAACTACTGGAGATGTTATTTACTGTCACAAGTTAATTAACAATAATGTGAACACAGAAGCATATATGCGTTCTGGAAACTTACCAGCTAGATATGAAACTGATAGTGTTCCTCCAACTACCCAAATTACTGGAACTGTTGCTCCATCACATACTTTTGTTGGTATTGCAAGTACTGCAGGATTTCCGCCATCTGGAACAATAGTAATTAGGGATAATGAAACTTATGAATATTGTAATTATACTGGAATTGGAACTACTGTAATTACAGGATTAACTAGAGCTAGATCTGGTGTTCTTACTCCGCTAACTGTCACAATGAGTGCGGGATCTAATACTGGAACAGCAGTTACAACTAATATACAAGTTGGAATGCGAGTAATTGGTGCAAGCACAGTTGGTATTAGTAGTTTTCCGGATGGAACATTTATTAGTTCAATAGGAACAGGAACCTTAACATTTAGTCAGGCAGCATTGTTTGCAAATCCTGTGATTACTGTTCATCCGATGGGTGCCACAACTGCACAGACATTCACATATACTGCTACTAATCCTGCTGCAGTTGAATTAGCATATCCAACTTATGGACCATCTATCTCTCACTGGGGAACTAGCGTAATTATGGATGGACGTTATGACGATGATAAATCTTTGGTTTTCACTTATGGACAAACAACATCGACAACTTTAACGGCAGGATCTACAACTGCATTATTATCTATTCGCGTTGCTCCATCTGTAGATAATGGTATTGCTGCAGCGTTTGGACAAAGGGAACTTATTAATAGGATGCAATTGGTTCTTCGTAGTTTTGGATTATCATCACGAACTGCTTCTACAAATTTCTTGGTTAGGGCAGTTTTGAATGGAGTTCCATCAGTATCTAGAAATTGGACCAATGCAGTTGGAAACGCATTAAACGTTCAAAATTCAAGTTTAGCACAAATATGTGACTATGCTGGAACGGCAGTGTCCGTTTCTGGAGGTGAAATTGTTGCTGGTTTCCTTGTAAGTGGAACTGACAGACTGGATTTGAACCAAGTTAGAGATCTTGGTAATTGTATTCTTGGTGGGGGTGGTGCCACATCTAATGTACAAATATATCCAGATGGACCGGATACTCTGACATTTACAGTTACGAATATTTCAACTACAAGTGCAGAAATTTCTTCACGAATTTCCTGGACGGAGGCACAGGCATAAAAGATGGCAAAACTTAAATCTGGAACAAGAATTTATGGGACCTCAACAATTGATACAAGTGTTGTTGTAGGTTCTGCGGTAACAATAGATTCTTCTGGAATCAATGTTACTGGTGTTGTTACTGCCACTAGTGCTAGAGTAGGTTCTGCTGTAACAATAAATTCTTCCGGGATTAATGTTTCTGGTTTTGTTACTACTACAAATGCTAGAGTAACTGGAGCATTTTATGATTCAACTAACTCTCCAGGAACATCAGGACAAGTTTTACAGTCTACTGTAACTGGAACCCAATGGACAACTGCAGCAGCAGGCGGAGGAGGTTCTGGCAAATTTGATACCTCAATTGATAATGTTCTTTATATTCAACCGACTGGAACTTTAGATATTGTGGGTGTCGGAACAACGACAACCCAAATCACAACACTTCCAGGAGGTTCAAACGAATATATCATTCATTCTATACACGTTACCAATGTTTCAAATGGTGATGCTGAGATTACTTCAGGATTTATACTGAATGGGAAATCTGTTCCTGCATCAATTTCTGCCGTTGCAGGTTCTAATGGCGGACCTGGAATTCATACATTTACTGTAGGTTCTGCAAGTAGTATCAGAGTTGGTATGGCAGTAACTGGAACTGGAAACATTGGTGAAACAACAGGTATTGGTTCAACTGCAGGATTTCAGTTTAATACTTATGTAACTAGTGTGGATGGAAATTCTATTACTGTAGATAAACCAATGAGTGGTGTTGCTACAGGAATTTTGAGATTTTCTCCAGTTTCACTTGTTTCATCAAGACTTCCGGTTCCAGTTGGTTCTGCAGTTGAACTACTTAAACAACCAATGATTTTAAATGCATTGGATAGCATTGTTTTGCAATCTACTGGTGCTGGTTCTGGTATTGGTTCAACATCAACATTTACTGTTTCACAGACAGCAAACTCTAACTTCTTAACAGTCACTGCAGGTGCTGCAATTACTAATTTCATTGCTTCTGGAATGTTAGTTCAAGGAACTGGCAGTAACACTGGCATTCAGACTAATACTTTTGTGGGCGTTGGTTGGACTCCCGGTTCCCTATCAATTCCATTAACTAGACCAGCAACAACTACAATTGCTAGCACATCATTCTCATTCACTGAGGTTGTTCTTCCTCAAGACGGTGCTCTTCAAGTAACAATTACATATCAGTCAACTACTGATATGACATATCTAAATGGAACTGGAACTGTCGTTGGTATAGTAACCATAGCATCACAAGCAACATCACCAGTATTAGGTATAACCTCAACAGTTCCACTTTCATATTATGCAACCGGAAACTCTTTCCCATCCACAATTCAATCAATAAGAGTTTCAAATATTTCTGATAGAACAATCTATCCAGGTGGAGATTATCCTGTTTGGGTAGGTATTGGTAATAGCGACACAATATTCTCTTGGTTAGCATACAATATGATTATTCCAAAGAACTCTTCAATTGAACTTTGTGAAGGACCAAAGAGATTAGGTGTCGGACAATCAATCTTTGCTTACTCAGACACACCAAACGTTATTGAAATTCAAATCGCAGGAAAACAAAAGACAACTTAATCTATGAGTATTCTTATATCATTACCTTGTTACGGTGGATTGGTGAATGAAAAAACCACAACTTCACTTTTTAATCTTGGTAAACTTTTAGTTCGTGAAAATATTTCTCACGGCATTATGACTGTCGCAAATGAGTCTTTGATTACTCATGGACGGTCAAGAATTGCAAACTTCTTTATGAACAATACTGAGTTTGAGTATCTATTTTGTCTAGATGCTGATGTTGCGTTTCAACCAGAAGATATGATGAAGTTATATTCATACCAAAAACCAATTGTGTCTGCTGCTTATCCAATGAAGACCATTCCCATCAGACATTGTTATGAGGTTTGTAACCCCGTAAAGATATGTGGAAATCTAGTAAAGATTGGTGGAATTGGCATGGGATTTGTATTAATTCATAGAAGTGTCTTTGAAAAACTAAATAAGCATTATAGTGAATTAAAATATTTTCCTGGATTGAATAATTCAAACTATCCAATTACTGAAAAAGAATATTATAATTCTTATCACTACTTTGCAGAGATGAATAAAGAAGGAAAATATCTAGGAGAAGATATGAGTTTCTTTCATCGGGTAAGTGATATTGGTTATGATGTTTGGTTGGATACAAGCATAGAATTACAACACATCGGTTCTCACGTATTCGGTAAGTAAAATGGCAATTGGAGTATTTGGATTACAGGTTGCTTATAGATTGAAGAGAATCGAATTGATGAGTGTTAATAATACTCACGGTTGGTTTGGTGGTGGTTCAACTCCAACACCAGCAGTAGTATCAACGGTAGATCGCATAGATTTCTCTAATGATACTGGAACTGCAAATATTAGAGGTTCATTTAGTCTAACAAAAAGAAACTTAGCAGCAACAGGAAACTTAAATTATGGTTGGTTTGGTGGCGGAATAACTCCAACTCCAGCACTAACAGTAATATCAACAATAGATCGTATAGATTTTTCCAACGATTTTGCAACAGCATCTGTTAGAGGCCCATTAAGTTTTGCAAGAGAGTCTCCAGCGACATCATCAAACTCAAACTATGGTTGGTTTGGTGGAGGATTTACGCCAGTAGTTCCTACTATAAGATCAACAGTAAATCGTATAGATTTCTCCAACGACTCAACAACATCATCACCAAGAGGTCCATTAAGTTCAGGAAGATATAGTTTAGCAGCAACAGGAAACTCTAACTATGGTTGGTTTGGTGGTGGAAAAGTTCCAACAGATGTATCAACGATAGATCGTATAGATTTTTCTAATGATGCTGCGACAGCATCAGTTAGAGGTCCATTAAGTTCAGCAAGAAGTTCTTTACAAGCAACAGGAAACTCCAATTATGGTTGGTTTGGTGGTGGGTTTGTAGGAGTATCTATATCTAGAGTAGATCGAATAGATTTCTCAAATGATTCTATAACAGCATCTATCAGAGGTTCATTAAGTTCAGCAAAAGGTATTACCTTATCGTCAACAGGAAACTCAAATTATGGTTGGTTTGGTGGTGGGTTTACCTCTGTAGGAGTATCTATAGTAGACCGTATAGATTTTTCTAATGATTCTGCAACAGCATCTATCAGAGGTTCATTAAGTTCAGCAAGATTTGGTTTAGCAGCAACATCAGGACAAGCAAAAGGACCTGCAATAAAAATTTCAAGAACTCTTGGATATGGATGGTTTGGTGCAGGAATTTCTCCAACACCAGCAATAGTATCAGCAGTAGAACGTATAGATTTTTCTAATGATGCTGCGACAGCATCAATAAGAGGTCCATTAAGTTCATCGAGATATAATTTAGCAGCAACTGGAAATTCTAATTATGGTTGGTTTGGTGGTGGAAGAACTCCAACAACTGTAGCAACAATAGACCGCATAAATTTTTCCAATGATTTATCGACAGCATCAACAAGAGGTTCATTAAGTTCAGTAAGAAGAAATTTAACAGCAACAGGAAACTCTAATTATGGATGGTTTGGTGGTGGTGCTATCAGTGGTGGTGGATCGCAAGTTACAACAGTAGATCGTGTAAATTTTTCTAATGATTCTGTAGCAGCATCACCAAGAGGTCCATTAAGTTCTGCTAGATATGATTTTGCCGCAACAGGAAACTCCAATTATGGTTGGTTTGGTGGTGGGAGAACGACACCATATTTTTCAACAGTAGACCGTATAAATTTTTCCAATGATTTATCGACAGCATCAACAAGAAGTCCATTAAATGCTCCAGCAGGGAGAACTTTATTAGCGGCAACTGGAAACTCTAATTACGGTTGGTTTGGTGGAGGTTATAATACGCCAATATCTTTTTCAACAGTGGATCGTATAGATTTTTCCAATGATTTGTCTACAGTAACAACGAGAGGACCATTAACCGCAGCAAAAGGATATTTGTCGGCAACAGGAAACTCTGATTTTGGTTGGTTTGGTGGTGGGTTTCCTGGACCATCAGGGATAGTAGTAGATCGTATAGATTTTTCAAATGATTTCATATCAGCATCACCAAGAGGATCATTAACTATAGGAAAACAAAAAAGTTCTGCAGCAACCTCCAACATTACAGTTTCATAAACTAAATACTTCCAACTACATTATTACTGATGAAGCAGAGCATTATTATTGTTGATAACTTCTATGAGAATCCATATGAAGTTCGTCAATATGCACTAAATTTGGAATATCCACAACCACAAGACGGTTATACTTATCCAGGTAGAAACTCCAAAGGAACTTTTTATAATCAAGAAATTCATAATAAGTTTGAACTTCTTTTAGGAAGACCTTTGATTCCCGCCGATTGTGGTAATCACGGAGATTTTAGATTATCATTAGAAGCAGATACTTTCCAACAGGATATTCATATTGATCCAATCGGGGAGTGGGGTTGGGTTTTTTATATGAATTTTCCCCACCAGTGTATCGATGAAGCAGGAACATCATTCTGGAAGCATAAGAAACTGGGATGGGAAAGGTGTCCTGAACAACACGAAGCGGGTTGGTTTGGGTATACTTGTTATGAAGAAATTAGACAAAGTATTGTATATGGTGATGGTTTGGATCGTTCCAAGTGGGATAGATATTGCTTAGCAAATATGAAATATAATAGGGCAGTTATATTTGATCCTAAACTCTGGCATTCACATGGAGCAAACTTTGGAGATAGTTTAGAAAATGGTAGATTAGTTCAGTTATTCTTTTTCAATAATGCATAAAACTTATTTTTTTGAAAGTGGACTACCTCGCTCTGGTTCTACTTTACTTTCTGCAATTCTAAATCAAAATCCCGATATTCATTGTGGTGCAATTTCTCCTGTTCTGGAGATTATGTATTATACTGAGCAATACTTTGAGGGATCTGAGCAAGCACTAGCATATCCAAAACCAACACAGCACCATAAGATTATTTCAAGTGCGATTGAAAATTATTATGGTGATAGAGAAGAGAAGTATATTGTAGATAAGTGTCGTGCCTGGACAAATAATGTTGATAGAATACAAAAATATATTACAAAAACTCCAAAGATTCTATGTCCCGTAAGAGATGTATTGGAGATTCTTGCATCGTTTATACAAATGGTTTATCGTAATCCAAATCAAGTATCATTCATTGATAAGGCACTTATTGCACAAGGATATGAACTCACTGATGATAATCGTTGTGATTATCTTATGTGTCCTGTAGGAATCGTAGATCAGTCATTATATGCCTTTGGGGAGGGAATTAAAAAGGGTTGTGAGAAGTATATGCATATCATCGAATACAATGACCTTGTGAACCGTCCAGAGGAGACAATGCGTAAGGTCTATCAGTTTCTAGAAATTCCAGAATATAAGCACGACTTTGGTAATGTGAGTCATAAATACCGTGAGAGAGATAATGAAATTTACGGATTGAGTGATATGCACGAAGTTCGTAAGCAAGTAAAGAGAACTTCTAAAAGACCTGAAGAAGTTTTAAGTGATTATGTGTTGAATAAGTACTCTGGAATGGAATTTTGGAGAAAGGTAAAACCACCAGTTCGTATGTTCATTTAGATAAATGCCTATCAATAATAACAGTATATTTGGAGCATTTACACTTGGAGAAGTTCGTAGTGGACGACTAACTGGTGAGTGGTTAAATAAAGAAACCGTTGCTAATTATGGTTGGTTTGGTGGAGGTGTTACTGCGACACCAGCAACAGTATCAACAATAGATCGTATAGATTTCTCAAATGATTCTGCTACAGCATCGGTTAGAGGTTCATTAAGTTCAATAAGATCTAGTTTTACAGCAACAGGAAACTCTAATTATGGTTGGTTTGGGGGAGGTAGTCCTGGAACGGTATCAACAATAGATCGTATAGATTTCTCAAATGATTCTGCAACAGCGTCACCAAGAGGTCCATTAAGTTCAGGAAGATATAGTTTAGCAGCAACAGGAAATTCTAACTATGGTTGGTTTGGGGGAGGTAGAAGTGGTCCCATAATATCAAGAGTAGATCGTATAGATTTCTCAAATGATTTTTCAATAACATCTCCAAGAGGTCCATTAAGTTCAGCACGATCTCAATTAACGGCAACAGGAAACTCTAACTATGGTTGGTTTGGTGGCGGTGTTACTGGTCCACTTTCAACAATAGATCGTATAGATTTTTCTAATGATTTTACTATAGCATCTCCGAGAAGTCCATTAAGTTTAGCAAGATTTGCTTTAAGATCAACGGGAAATTCTAACTATGGTTGGTTTGGTGGTGGATTTCCTTCAGTTGCAACAGTAGATCGCATAGATTTTTCCAATGATTTATCAACAGCATCTGTTAGAGGTTCACTAAGTGCTGGAAGAGGATATTTAGCAGCAACAGGAAACTCTAACTATGGTTGGTTTGGTGGTGGTAGTGGACCAGTAGCAACAGTAGACCGTATAGATTTCTCTAATGATACAAGAACAACATCACCAAGAGGTGCATTAAGTTCGGCAAGATATTCTTTAGCAGCAACCTCAGGAGTTCTCAATATTCGCAGACAAGGGGGTGGAAACTTTGGATGGTTTGGTGGTGGAAGTATTCCTTCCCCTTCCGTAACGTATTCAACAGTAAATCGTATAGATTTCTCTAATGATTTAGCAACAGCATCTCCAAGAGGTCCATTAAGTTCAGCAAAAAATAGTTCGGCAGCGACAGGAAACTCTAATTATGGTTGGTGGGGAGGTGGGATTAGTCCATCATTAGTCCCAGCAATAGTATCAAGAGTAGACCGTATAGATTTTTCCAATGATTCTGTACCAGTATCAGTTAGAGGTCCATTAAGTGTTGCAAGATTTCGTATATCAGCATTAGGAAATTCTAACTATGGTTGGTTTACTGGTGGTGGTAATGTAACAATAGACCGCATAGATTTTTCAAGTGATTTTGCAACGGCTTTACCACGAAGTTCATTAAGTTCATCAAAAATATCATTAGCAGCGACAGGAAACTCAAACTATGGATGGTTTGGTGGAGGTATAACTCCAACACCAGCAATAGTATCAACAGTAGATCGCATAGATTTTGCGAATGATTCTACAACACCTTCACCAAGAGGCCCATTAGGTTTAGAAAGACACCGATTAGCAGCAACAGGAAACTCCAACTTTGGTTGGTTTGGCGGCGGTTATAATCCTACAGTTCCAACAAGAAAGACAACAGTAGATCGTATAGATTTTTCAAATGACTCTACGACAGCATCAATTAGAGGACCATTAGTTGGTGCAAGAGGATACTTGTCAGCAACAGGAAACTCTAATTATGGTTGGTTTGGTGGTGGAGACAGTCCTTCTACAGCAATTACTTATTCAGTAACAGACCGCATAGATTTTTCAAATGATTTGGCAACAGCATTAGTCAGAGGTCAATTACCTACAATAACAACAGCATCTTCAGCAACCTCCAACACACCAGTAGGATAAAATATGAAATCAGGAGCAAGTGAAAGTTCTTATTATTTTCTTGAGGAATATTATAAGTTTCAAGAAAACATTATCGTTTCTCATTTACCACAAGAACTTCAAAAATCAAATAAACCAGTCAAAGTATTATGGTCACAACATTCATACGACCAACCACACTATCTCAACTTTGATTTTTCAATTTGTGATTTAATTGTCTCTCCATCTAACTGGTGCCGAGAACAGTTCATTAAGTATCATAAAATCCCAGAACATAAAATCGTCACAATTCCAACAGGAGTATCAAAGCAATTCACATACTCTAATAAAAAATCAAAGACATTCATCTATACTTCCATACCATATAAAGGTCTTGAAGTATTATCACAAATC
>JACCDU010266851.1_pt1 | contig 16227 bp, 13 predicted proteins | sample 7446081 | NCBI WGS metagenome assembly JACCDU01 (sample SAMN15323447, study PRJNA562643) | freshwater metagenome | isolation source: river surface water | place: USA:Blue River Watershed | collected 2017-08-17
CCAATCCATGCGCTCGTTGGCGGGCATGCCCACGGCCAAATGCACTTGCTGTGTGGCCTCGCGCTCGATGCTCAGGTGCTCACCCACCACCACGCGCACATCGCTGCGGCCCATGTGTTCCACCTCGGCGATGAACTCGCCGCCTTCGCCGTTGAACAGTGTCAGACGGTGGCCTGGCTGCATGCGCAGCACTTGCACATGGCGCGCGGCTGTGGGTGGCAAGTCCACCGATTGACCGGTGGCGAGTGGCAGGGGGCAGTAAAAACGCGCCATGCTCAGGCCTTGCCGCCTGCGTTGGGCGTGAGGCGCGGAAAGGCCAGGCTGATGGCGGGCTCGGTGCCTTCGATTTTGTCAATCAAGCGCAGCAGCGGGGTGAGTTCGCTGTAGCGGCTGGCGGTGGCGCGGATGTACTGAATGAAGCGTGGTGCATCCGCCAGATATTTGGGCTTGCCGTCGCGCAAGGTCAAGCGCGCAAAAATACCCGCGACTTTGAGGTGGCGCTGCAAGCCCATCCACTCCACCGCACGCCAGAACTCGCCAAAGTCTTGCGACCAGCCGTCATGGTCCATCAAGCCAACTTTGCGGGCGCGTTCCCAGTAGCGGATGGAGATGTCGAGCACAAAGTCTTCCTCCCAGCTCAAAAACGCATCGCGCATCAGGCTGGCGATGTCGTAGGTGACGGGGCCATACACCGCGTCTTGAAAATCGAGCACACCCAAGCGGGGCTCAGCTGGATCGCGCGGCATCATCAAATTGCGTGGCATGAAGTCACGGTGCACATACACAATGGGCGCAGCCAAGTTGCGCTGCACGATGGTGCGGAAAGTTTTGTCCAACATCTCGCGTTGGGCACTGTCGATGTTCAGTTGTCGATGTTGGGTCAAGTACCAATCAGGAAACAACGACAGCTCACGCTGCAACAAAGCCTCATCGTAGGACGGCAACACGCCCGAACGGCTGCTTTGCTGGAGCGCCAATAAAGCGTCGAGGGCGCGCATGTACAGGCCGTGGTTGGCTTGGGGGTCGTCGGGTTGGATGACTTCCATCATGGTTTGCGAACCGAGGTCGTCCAGAAGCATGAAGCCCTGCGGCTCGTCCCAGGCCAAGATGCGCGGCACATACAAACCGGCGTCTTGCATCAAGCGGGCGATGCGCACAAAGGGTTCGCAGTTTTCTTTCTCAGGTGGGGCGTCCATGACGATGCATGAGCCCGTGGCCGTGTCGACACGAAAGTAGCGTCTGAAGCTGGCATCCGCCGAGGCTGGACGCACGGTCTCGGGCAGCACACCGTGCTGGACGGCTTGCACAGCCAACCAGTGATGAAAAGCGGCTTCGCGCTCGGGCTGCGACCATTCAATTTTGACAAATGAAGGGGCAGAAGAAGAGGGGCCCGAAGGCTCAAGGGTAGGCTGAGTGCTCATGGATAATCTAAATTCTACAAATCAGCGCCGCCAGCCCCACAAAGGGTCGCTTGGCTCACGGCACTGTACTTCTTAAGGTTGTCTTGCGTTGATGCTGTTGCCCGATTTTCCCCGCCATGCGCGCACCCTGTCTGGTTTGGCGCTGGGCATGCTGGGCAGCATCGCGGTGCAGGCCCAAACGCAGACACAAGCACCCAGCGCACCGCCCTTGGTGTTACGCCCCAGCAGCTTGCTGCAAGAAGTCATCAGCGACGATACGCGCAAGCAATTGCCCACGTTTTTGCAAAGCGACCGCTTGAGCGGTCAAACCGATTTGCAAACCACGCTCGAAGGCCATGTAACGGTTCGCCGTGGCGATATCTTGCTCAAGGCCGACCAAGTGGAATACGACCAAGTCCATGACTTCGTCAAAGCACGCGGCAACGTGACCATCAACCGCGCAGGCAATGTGTACCAAGGTCCAGCTTTAGACCTTCAGCTGGACGCGTTTGAAGGTTTTTTCACGCAACCGCGTTACCAACTGTTGAAAAACAAAGCGCACGGCCAAGCCGAACGCATTGACTTCATCGACAGCGCCAACACCGTGCTGCACAAGGCGGAGTTCACGACCTGCCAACGCAAGCCGGGCCCCAGTTGGACACCGGATTGGTTTTTCAAAGGCGACAAGATCACGCTCGATACCGAGCGCAACATCGGATTGGCCGAAGGCGCCAACCTGCGTTTCAAAGATGTGCCCATCTTGCCGGTACCCAATGTGGACTTTCCATTGAGTGATGAACGCAAATCGGGTCTGCTGCCGCCCACCATCGGTGTGGACAACATCGGCGGCTTGGAATACACACAACCGTATTACTGGAACCTGGCGCCCAACCGCGATCTGACGTTTTTTCCGACCTACTGGAGCAAACGAGGTGTGCGCTTGGGTACCGAGTTTCGTTACTTGGAAGGTGCGGCTCCTGACCCCACGTTCCTGGGTGAAATGCGTTTGAACTACATGGAAAAAGACGACCTGCGCGGCACGCGCCGTTGGGACATGCAGTACAAACACACGGGGCTGATGGATCCTCGATTTGCAGGCGGCAACTTGTCACTCCACCTTGCCTTGAACCGCGTGAGCGACAACGATTACTGGAAAGACTTTGCCATGATTGGCGGCACGGGCATTCAACGCCTGCTCTCCAACGATGCAGCATTGAACTGGACCAATGGCGAATTCAGCGCCAACTTACGCGCCCAAAAATGGCAAACCTTGCAAGACTTGGCCAACCCTGTGACCAACCGCATCACGCCGCCATTTGACCGCGTGCCGCAATTGACCGCACGCATGCAACGCACCAATGTCGGTGGCTTTGACTTCAGCATTGATGGTGATTTGACGCGCTTCGAATCGGCACGCGATTACGAATGCGCCAACAACGGCCTGTCCACCTGTGCACCCAATGCCAACCGCGCAGTGTCGTGGATACAGCTGAGCCGACCCTTCACCTCCTCTGGGGCGTACATCACGCCCAAGGTGCAAGTCCATGGGCGCAGCTATCAGTTTGATGGTGGTTTGCCCAGCAATGCGTTTTACGGCGGCTACCAAGGCCGCACCAGCGCCAGCGTCACCGTACCCACCTTCAGCCTGGATACTGGCATCGCATTTGAGCGCAGCAGCCGATTGTTTGACCGCGCCTGGGTGCAAACCTTGGAGCCGCGCGCGTTTTTTGTGTACACGCCGTACCGTGACCAGAACTACTTGCCCAACTATGACTCGGGCGGCAATGCCTTTAACTTCGCCAGCATCTTCACCGAGAACGCCTATGGCGGACACGACCGCATTTCGGACAGCAAGATGCTGACACTGGGCGCCACCTCGCGTTTCATTGATCCCGCCACGGGCGCTGAAGGCGCACGGTTTGGCGTGGCACAGCGTCTGCGCATGCAAGACCAACGCGTGATCTTGCCTGGCGACCCTGAGGCCAAGGCGGGTGTGAGCGATTTATTGGGGGGTGCCACCCTGAACCTCCATCCCGCCTGGGCCCTGGACACGGCCGTGCAGTACAACCAAGACACGGCCAACTACCAGCGTCGCATGCTGGGGGGGCGCTACAGCCCTGGGTCTTACCGCGTCATCAATGCCGCCTACCGGGCCCAAAACGATGCATCGGGCAATGCCACCTCACGCCAAATTGATGTCGGCTGGCAATGGCCCTTGCATGACCTGTGGCGTGGCCGCGATGAAGACTTGGGCGAAGGTCGAGGCCTGGGTGAAGGGCGCTGGTACAGCGTGGGACGCATGAATTACAACCCCCTGGACAAGAAGGTGGTGGAGTCGATCATTGGCTTCGAATACGATGCAGGCTGTTGGTTGGGTCGCGTGGTGACCGAGCGCTTGCAAGTGGCCGAAGGTTTGGCCCGCCAGCGCTTGCTGTTCCAACTTGAGTTTGTTGGCTTCTCACGCGTGGGTACCAATGCCTTGGGTTCGCTGCGCACCAATGTCCCGCGCTACCAGCCCTTGCGCCAACCAATGATGACTCCTAGCCGTTTTGGCAATTACGATTGATGGTGACCATGATTTTTTCACTCTCTCGCTGGGCTCCTCGGACCCGCCTCCTCGCGCTCGCCGGGGCAATGGCGTGCTCGCTGGTCCATGCACAAACGGCCACCGCCAATGCTGCCTCCTCTGGTCGTGACTTCATCGTCGCAGTGGTCGACGCAGTGCCCATCACCAACCACGAGGTGAACACACGCGTGGCGCAAATACGCCAGCAACTGACACAACAAGGACGCAGCGCGCCCGAAGCCGCCACCTTGCTGCGCGACGCCTTGGAGCGTTTGATTGGTGAAAAAGCACAGCTGCAGCATGCCAAAGAAACGGGTGTGGTGGTTGACGATACCGCGCTGGAACAAGCCACGGCGCGCATGGCGGAAGACCCAAAAACAATCAACGCTCGCCAACGCCAGGAGTTGCGCGACCAACTGACTCTGCAACGTTTGGCGGAGCGCAATGTGCCTGCACGCATCAAGATCAGCGAATCGGACGTTGAGCAAGCCATGCGCGAACGCCAAAACGCCACGGTCAATACCAACCCCGACATCGAGTTAGGCCACATCTTCATTGCCGTACCCGAGACCGCCAGCAACGCACAGGTGGCTGAGTTACAAGCCAAAGCCCAGAGTGCGTTGGCACGTGTCAAGCGCGGCGAAGACTTTGGCGTTGTTTCCAAAGAAGTGTCTCAGAGCGCAGAGCGCGACAAAGGCGGTTTGATGGGCGTGCGACCCGCCGACCGTTACCCCACCTTGTTTGTAGAAGCCACCCAAGCACTCGCGGTGGGCGAGGTCAGCGCCGTGGTGCGCTCCGGTGCGGGCTTTCACATTTTGAAGCTGGTTAGCAAACGCAACGCCAACACCGTGACCATCACCGAAACCCGGGCACGTCACATCTTGCTGCGCCCCAGTGGCCAACTCAGCCAAGCGGCGGCTCGTGCGCAACTGGCGAGCTACAAGCGAGAGATTGAAGCGGGTCGCGCCGACTTTGCCAAACTGGCGCAAGAGCATTCGCAAGACGCGAGCGCCCCAGGCGGCGGTGACTTGGGCTGGGTCGCGCCTGGCATGTTTGTGCCAGAGTTTGAAGAGGTCATGAACAAACTCCAGCCCGGTCAAATGGCGGACCCTACGGTGTCGCGTTTTGGCGTCCACCTGATTCAGGTCCTGGCCCGTCGCGAAGCGCCCATCAGCGAACGCGACCTGCGCGAGATGGTGCGCAACAAATTGCGTGAACAAAAATACGACGAAACCTACCAACTCTGGGTCCAAGAGGTGCGTGGACGCGCCTATGTGGAATACCGCGATCCGCCCCAATAAGCCGAGCCCACGTTGAAACACATTGCACGCAAGCGCTTCGGCCAGCATTTTTTAACCGATGGGGCCATCATTGAAGGCATCGTCGACGCCATCAACCCGCAAGCTGGCGAACCGGTGGTCGAGATCGGCCCTGGCCTGGCTGCGCTCACGCAGCCTTTGGTCGAACGCCTGGGGCATCTGAATGTCATTGAGTTGGACCGCGATCTGGCCGCTCGGTTGCGCGAACATCCGCACCTGAACGTGATTGAGTCGGACGTGCTGCGGGTGGACTTCACCCAGCTCGCGGCCACGCTGAAAGTGCCCAAGCTGCGCGTGGTGGGCAATTTGCCTTACAACATCTCGTCGCCCATTTTGTTTCACTTGCTCGAACACGTGGCCGTGGTGCAAGACCAGCACTTCATGTTGCAAAAAGAGGTGATCGACCGCATGGTGGCTCAACCAAGCACGAGCGACTACGGTCGACTCAGCGTGATGCTGCAATGGCGTTATGACATGGAAAACGTGCTGTTTGTGCCGCCAGAATCATTCGACCCGCCGCCCCGCGTGGACAGCGCGGTGGTGCGTATGGTGCCGTTGGCACAGCCGCCCCAGATCGACGTCAAACTGATGGAGAGCATGGTGCAGGTGGCGTTTAGCCAACGGCGCAAATTGCTGCGCCACACCCTGGGCCGCTGGTTGGAAGCGCGTCAATTTGCAGGCACCTTTGATGTGCAGCGCCGTGCGGAAGAAGTGCCCACCGCAGAATACGTGGCTTTGGTGCAAAGCCTTTAGGCTACGTTCTCAAACATCGCGAAAAACGCAGCACCACCCCACAAGCAAAAAGCCCGTCAGAGACGGGCTTTTTTGTTGGCAACGGATGTGCGGCTTTCGCACTCACCCGTTTTAAGCAGCAGTCAACCAGTAACCGGCGTTGAAAGGGCTGCTCATGCGCAAGGCCATGGGCGACACGTCGACCAGTTTGTCGGTGGGCATTTTTTCGCCATCTTCCAAACCTTCGATGCCTTCGACGTCGCTGGTCACGCCAATTTTTTCAGCCGATGGCGCACGCGCCACGGAGAACGAATAGAAGCAACGGAAGGGCACTTTGCGGTCAGACCAGAAGTCAGATGCTTCGCGGAAGATGTCGAGCAACTGCTCACGGGCTTCTTTGTCGAACTTGGCATGCGCAGGAATGTGCTCCAACACCACGATGAAGCCAGGCTGTGGGCCCGACTTGTGCAACACATCGGTCAAGCTGTCGGACAAGGAGTCAAAATTTTTGCTGGCCTGGGCTGCAAAGGTGAATTCCTTGGCGATTAAATCCAAAATGTCTTGTTTGCTCTGAGTTTGGGCCAGATTGGCATACAAAAAGTGATGGCCGAGACCTTGCGCGGCTTCTTGCAGATCTGGCACGCGGAAAGCGCGGATCGATTGGACGATGTTGGTTTTGACAGTACGCAGTGGCATAGCTATCGCCGTTTCTTTTCTAGGTTTTGTAAGAGAACATTCTTCGGGTTAACCCGAAAAATAAAACCGCAAGTGTGATCGAAATGCCACAAAAAAGCAAGGGCCCAGCCAAAGAAGGCCGGGCCCTGAAGGGTTATTTAGCCCAAAAGGGCTCATTTATGTCAGTAATGACTAGCGAACGGCACTGGCGTCCGCCACGGTCAAAGCCGTCATGTTCACAATACGGCGCACGGTGGTACTCGCGGTCAGGATGTGCACAGGCTTGGCTGCACCCAACAACACGGGGCCAATTGCAATATTGCCGCCAGCCGCTGTTTTAAGCAGGTTGTAGGCAATGTTGGCCGCATCCAGGTTGGGCAAGACCAGCAAGTTGGCGTCACCAATCAGCGTGGTGTCGGGCATGCTCGCTGCGCGGGCACGGCCATCCAAGGCCACGTCGCCGTGCATTTCGCCGTCGACTTCGAGCCAAGGCGCTTTTTGCTTCACCAGGGCCAAGGTCTCGCGCATCTTCACCGCCGTGGGTTGGTTGCTGCTGCCAAAGTTGGAGTGCGACAGCAAAGCTGCCTTGGGGTGGATACCAAAACGGCGCATTTCTTCTGCGGCCATGACCGTGATTTCGGCCAATTGCTCGGCCGTCGGGTCGTAGTTGATGTGGGTGTCGACCAAAAACACTTGGCGGTCGGGCAACAACAAACCGTTCATGGCGGCATAAGTGCTGACGCCTTTGCGGTGGCCAATCACCTGGTCCACATAGTTCAGGTGGGTCAGAGGTGTGCTCCAAGTGCCGCAAATCAGGCCATCGACCTCGCCTTTGTGCAGCATCATGGTGCCAATGAGTGACAAACGACGGCGCATGTCGATCTTGGCCAGCTGCTCGGTCACGCCTTTGCGAGCCGTGAGCTTGTAATAGGTTTGCCAAAAATCGCGGTAGCGGTGGTCTTGCTCGACGTTGACCACTTGGTAATCCACACCTTCTTTCAGGCGCAGACCAAAGTTTTCGATGCGTTGGGCAATCACGGCCGGGCGACCGATCAAGGTGGGCTTGGCCAAACCTTCGTCCACCACGATTTGCACCGCGCGCAAGACGCGTTCTTCTTCGCCCTCGGCATAGCACACGCGTTTTTTGGTGGCGCGTTTGGCCGCCGCGTAAATCGGCTTCATGATGGAGCCCGATGCATACACAAAGCCTTGCAGCTTCTCGATGTAGGCCTCCATGTCTTGAATCGGACGTGTTGCCACGCCGCTATCGGCCGCGGCTTTGGCCACCGCAGGCGCGATCTTCATCATCAAGCGTGGATCGAAAGGCTTGGGAATCAGGTACTCGGGGCCGAACACCAATTTTTCACCCGCATAGGCAGCGGCCACCACCTCGCTTTGCTCGGCTTGCGCCAATTCGGCAATCGCATAGACGGCTGCGATTTCCATCTCGTCGGTGATGGTGGAGGCACCAGCATCCAAAGCACCACGGAAGATGTAGGGGAAGCACAGGACGTTGTTCACCTGGTTGTGATAGTCGCTGCGGCCAGTGGCAATGATGGCGTCGTCGCGCACCGCTTGCACATCTTCGGGAGAAATTTCAGGGTTGGGGTTGGCCAGAGCCAAGATGATGGGTTTGGCCGCCATCTTTTTGACCATGTCTTGCTTGAGCACGCCACCTGCAGACAGGCCCAAGAAAATGTCGGCACCTTCGATGATCTCGCTCAGCGTGCGTGCATCGGTTTTTTGGGCGAACTGGATCTTGTCTTCGTCCATCAGCTCGGTGCGGCCTTCATACACCACACCGGCCAAGTCGGTGACGTAAATATTGCTGCGCGGCACGCCCATCTTGACCAGCAAGCCCAGGCACGCCAGGGCCGCCGCGCCCGCACCGGAGGTGACGAGCTTGACGTTTTTCAAGTCTTTGCCTGCGACCTTGATGCCGTTCAAAATGGCAGCGCCCACCACGATGGCGGTGCCGTGTTGGTCGTCGTGGAAGACAGGAATCTTCATGCGTTCGCGCAATTTGCGCTCGACGTAGAAGCAATCGGGAGCCTTGATGTCTTCGAGGTTGATGCCACCGAATGTGGGCTCTAACGAAGCAATGATGTCGACCAGCTTGTCGAGGTCTTTCTCGTCGACCTCCAAGTCGAACACATCAATGCCTGCAAACTTTTTGAACAAAACGCCCTTGCCCTCCATCACAGGCTTCGACGCCAAGGGACCAATGTCGCCCAAGCCCAACACGGCCGTGCCGTTAGAGATCACTGCCACCAAGTTGCCACGGCTGGTGTACTTGTAAGCGGCGTTGGGATCTTTGACGATTTCTTCACAAGGTGCGGCCACGCCTGGGGAATAGGCCAAGGCCAGATCGTGTTGGTTGACCAATTGTTTGGTCGCATGAATTGCCACTTTGCCGGGCGTGGGGAACTCGTGGTATTCGAGTGCGGCACGGCGCAATTCGGCACGCGCTTCGGCGCTGTTGTGGGAGGGGTTCGAACTCATTGAAATCTCCTGATTGTGCAAAGGGCAGTTGCTTGATGGCAAGCAACTGCCCTTGCTGGTGATTTCATTTTAGGCCCAGCAACTTGGCGCCTGATGCGTGGATGCACCTACGCAAGTGGCTTTGCTTTTTACTTATTTGCAAAAGCACACTTAAGCGGTCACCCGCTTGGTGGATCCTTAAAACTCAACCGCTTCAAAGTCGGCCTTGGCCACGCCGCAGTCTGGGCAAGCCCAGTCTTCAGGCACTTCGGCCCACTTGGTGCCGGGGGCGATGCCGTCTTCAGGGCGCCCCGCCTCTTCGCTGTAAACAAAACCGCAAACAATGCAGATGAAAGATTTGAAATTCGCGTTGCTCATGATGTGTTCCTTGGTGAGTTCGATAGATGGATGTGGACTTAGGCCGCAGCTTTAACTTTGTCGAGCTGGGCTTGGTAGTGGTTGGCGTGGCGCTCTTCCACTTTGGCCAAGGCGGCAAAACGCTTTTGCGCTTTCTCCAACGTGGCCTTGAATTGCGCAGCGTGTACCTTGGACTCTTCAATTTGCTCGTCCATTTCGGCCACAGCGGCGGCATTGCCTTCGGCTTCTGCGGTTTTGCGGAAGGTGGGGTACATCTCGGTGTACTCGTAGGTTTCGCCGTCGATGGCAATTTGCAAGGCCTTGGCCGGTGTCATGCTGGCCTTGGGGTAGAGCAAGTCGAGGTGGCCAAAGGCGTGCATGACTTCTTGGTCTGCCGTTTCTTCAAAAGCGCGGGCCGTTTCTTCGTCGCCCATTTCGCGGGCCAACTTAGCGAAGTAGCGGTATTTGATGTGCGCCATTGACTCGCCCGCAAAGGCGGCTTCGAGGTTGGCCATGGTTTTGATTTCGGGGCGGGTGGGTGCAGTCATGTGGAACTCCTTCAGTTAACGAAATTAATCGGGACAGGAGGGATGATAGGTTCAATCAATTGATTTGGCCAATTGAGATTTTCTAAGTCATTGATAGGGGCTATCGCGTGGCGCTTCTTTTTGTTGGCGCGTTGAGCGCCGTGGCGCTTTCATGTCGGCTTGGGTTCTCTTGCTTTGGCGACCGCTTGACGGCGATACGGTACGCGCTAGGGCTCACTGTCGCTACGCGCCAGGATATCGCCTACGCGCGCACCGCATCACCGCCAAGCTGGATGCTGGTCAAAGAAATATTTCGCGTGAACGAGAGGGTTGGGTGGGGTGAGCCCGGCCGACGCAATCGTGACGCAGTCTCTGAGGAGGGCGGGCTTACCCCACCCAATCCTCGCCGCCACGCCAAAGAGACTAGCCGCGCATCAATGCTTCAATTTCAGAAGCAATTACCGGCACCCCACGCGTGATGGGCTCGCAACCAGAAGAAGTGACGATGGCGTCGTCCTCAATGCGAATGCCGATGTTCCAGAACGCCTCGGGCACATCGTCTGCAGGTCGCACGTACAGACCAGGCTCGATGGTGAGCACCATGCCCTCACGCAGGATGCGGCTGGGGCGGTTGATGATGGTTTCGCCCGAGAGCGGGTCTTTGCGCGTGCTGGTTTCACCCTGCGAGGAAGGCTCTACATAGCTGCCGCAATCGTGCACATCCATGCCCAGCCAATGGCTGGTGCGGTGCATGTAAAACGGAAAGTAAGCGCGTTGTTCGATCACGTCTTGCGCGCTGCCGTGCTTGGACTTGTTCAGCAAACCCAGATCTAACAATCCTTGCGCCAGCACTTTGACTGTCGCATCGTGCGGGTCTACAAACCGCGCGCCAGCTTTGGTCGCCGCCACGGCGGCGTCTTGGCTGGCGAGCACCAGGTTGTAGAGCTCACGTTGCGGGCCAGTGAATTTGCCGTTGGCAGGGAAGGTGCGGGTGATGTCGCTGGCATAGCCATCGAGCTCGCAACCGGCATCAATCAACACCAACTCGCCATCGCGCACGGGGGCCGCATCGGCACGGTAGTGCAGCACGCAAGCATTGGCCCCGGCAGCGACGATGGAGGTGTAGGCGGGGAACTGTGAGCCATGCTGGCGAAATTCGTGCAGCAGCTCGGCGTCCAAGTGGTACTCGCGCACATCTTGGCCAGCGCGCAACATGCGGGCGCTGGTTTGCATCGCGCGGATATGGGCACGCGCACTGATGGCGCTTGCGCGGCGCATCACGTCTTGTTCGTGCGCGTCTTTGATCAGGCGCATGTCGTCCAGCGGCTCGCACACATCGCGTTGCAAAGCCGGGCACTGAACACCAAAGCGCACGCGGGCGCGCACGGCGTTGAGCCAACCGTCCACACGCGTTTGCAAGCCTTTGTGGGTAGCAAAGGGGTACCACACCGTGTGCTGGTTCTCTAGCAATTGCGGCAACTGTTTGTCCAGCTCAGCGACCGAAGCGGCGGCAGCCACACCCAGGGCAGCCACAGCGGCGTCTGGGCCCAAACGGTAGCCGTCCCAAATTTCGCGCTCCAGATCTTTGGGTTGACAAAACAGGGTGCTGCGACCGGTGGCGTCAAGCACCAGCCAGGCATTGGGTTCGGTGAAGCCGGTGAGGTAATAAAAGTAGCTGTCGTGGCGGTACGGAAAATCGCTGTCACGGTTGCGGGCGCGTTCAGGCGCTGTGGGGATGATGGCCACGCCACCCTCGCCCAGCTGTGCAGCCAAACGCGCGCGGCGCGCGGCGTAAATGTGGGCGTGTGCAATCGCTTGTGTCATGTCTTACCTTGTGTGTTCAGGCGGCGTTGAGTTGCGCCAGGCGCTCGGGGGTGCCCACATCGGTCCACGCGCCGTTGTAGAGCGATGCGCTCACCATGCCATTGTCCATGGCGACGCGCAACATGGCGGCCAGCGGGGCTTTCACACCCTCCGGGTTGCCTGCGGGAATAGGACACCAAGCCGCTTCAAAAAAAGCACGTTTGTAAAGCGCGATGGTGCTGAAGGTGTAACGCACGTGTTCTGACTGAGCCTGCTTGGGCAAGTTCAACGCCAGGCCTTCGCGTGACAAACCAAAGTCACCGCCGGGGTTGTGCTCAGGATTGGGCACCAACCAAATGTGGGCAAGTTGGGAACTCGCTTTGAACCGTTCATAGGCGTCAAGCCCAAACATAAAGTCTGGCGCAAACACATCGCCGGCAGCGACCCAAAACACCTCGGCCAACTGCGGCAGCGCACGCACAATGCCGCCAGCCGTTTCTAAAGCACCGCCAAAGTCCACCCCCTCTTGCGAGTAATGCAAATGCATGGGGGCTTGACCTGCGGTGTTCAGCACAGCGCCAAAGTGCTGAGGTATTTGCGCACCTAACCAGGCGGTGTTGATGACCAAGTGACTGACGCCGCCACGTTGCAAGCCTTGCATGGCCCATTGCATCAAGGGCTGGCCACGCACGCGCAGCAAGGGTTTGGGCGTTGTGTCGGTCAGCGGACGCATGCGTTCGCCGCGGCCTGCGGCCAAAAGCAGGGCCGTGGACAGGAGGGCAGAACCGCTAGAAATGAGGCTTTTTGTCATCAGGTGGCAGTGTAGCGAGCCAGGCACGCGCGCGATTTGCGCCATCAACTGTCACGCTTGGTCAGCTTGGGGTAGGCAGGCTCGTTAAAATCGTGGTTTTCCCTCACCCCCCATCGGAGCCGCCTGACATGGCAAACACCCAACAAATGGCCAGCGCAATTCGCGCCTTGGCAATGGACGCTGTACAACAAGCCAATTCAGGACACCCCGGCGCGCCCATGGGCATGGCCGATATGGCCGTCGCCTTGTGGGGCGACCATCTGCGTCACAACCCCAAGAACCCCCATTGGTTGAACCGCGACCGCTTTGTGCTCTCTAACGGCCACGGCTCGATGCTGATTTACGCCTTGTTGCACCTCACCGGTTATGACTTGCCGATGAGCGAGTTGAAAAACTTCCGTGTGCTGCACAGCAAAACGGCGGGCCACCCCGAGGTCGGCGTCACGCCCGGTGTGGAAACCACCACCGGCCCCTTGGGCCAAGGCATCACCAATGCGGTGGGCATGGCGCTGGCTGAGAAGCTGTTGGCGGCAGAGTTCAACCGCGAAGGCCACGACATCGTCGACCACCACACCTATGCCTTCATGGGCGACGGTTGCTTGATGGAAGGCATCAGCCACGAAGCCTGCTCGCTCGCAGGCGCGTGGAAGCTGAACAAACTCATCGCCTTGTATGACGACAACGGCATCTCCATCGACGGCCAAGTGGCCCCTTGGTTTGCCGACAACACACCCGCGCGCTTCAAGGCCTATGGCTGGCAAGTGATCGGCCCGATCGACGGCCACGACGCGGTAGCAGTCAGCCAAGCCATTGCCACCGCCAAGCTGAGCGCCGACAAGCCGACCTTGATCGTGTGCAAAACCAGCATCGGCAAAGGCAGCCCCAACCGCGCAGACACAGCCAAAGCCCACGGCGAGCCACTGGGCGCCGAAGAAATTGCCTTGACCCGCGCCGCGATTGGCTGGAACCACGCCCCCTTCGAGGTACCGAAAGAGGTGTATGCCGATTGGAACGTTGCGGCCAAAGGCAAGGCGCAAGAAGCCGAATGGAAAACCGCTTTCGCCGCCTACAAAGCCGCGCATCCCGCCTTGGCCAAAGAGCTGCTGCGCCGCATGGCGGGCGAGTTGCCCAAGAACTTTGCACAAACTGTGGTCGACACCGTCATTGGCGCTCACACCAAGGCCGAAACCGTGGCCAGCCGCAAGGCCAGCCAATTGGCCCTGGAAGCCTTCACCGCCGCCTTGCCCGAACTCTTGGGCGGCAGCGCGGACTTGACCGGCTCGAACCTGACCAACACCAAGTCCACCCCGAACCTGCGTGTGGACTTGGCAGGCCATGTGGTGAAGAACGAAGCAGGCCAAGGTGGCCGTCACATCAACTACGGTGTGCGCGAATTCGGCATGGCCGCCATCATGAACGGTGTGGCGCTGCATGGCGGCTTCATCCCTTACGGTGGCACCTTCTTGACCTTCAGCGACTACTCGCGCAACGCCATCCGCATGGCTGCGTTGATGAAGCAACGCATCATCCACGTGTTCACCCACGACTCGATTGGCTTGGGCGAAGACGGCCCGACACACCAGTCGATCGAGCACGCCGCATCACTGCGCTTGATTCCTAACCTCGATGTGTGGCGCCCTGCTGACACAGCAGAAACCACGGTAGCTTGGGCAGTCGCACTGCAAAACCAACACAAGCCCACGGCCTTGTTGCTGAGCCGCCAAAACCTCCCTTACCTGCCCAAAGGTGATGCGGCCCCGCACAAGACAGCTGGCGATATCTCAGGCCTCGACGCGATCAACAAAGGCGGTTATGTGCTGGCCGAGCCGAGCGAAGTGGGTCTGAAGAAAAAGGCGCAAGCCGTCATCTTGGCCACCGGCTCTGAAGTGCAATTGGCCTTGAAGGCGCAAGCCTTGTTGGCCGAGAAAAAGATTGCCGTGCGCGTGGTGTCTGTGCCCAGCACCACCACCTTTGATCGCCAAAGCGTGGCCTACAAAGCCGCCGTGTTGCCCGCTGGTGTTCCCCGCATTGCGGTGGAAATGGGCTCCACCGATGGCTGGTGGAAGTACGGCGTGTCGGCTGTGGTCGGCATTGACTCCTACGGTGAGTCAGCCCCAGCGCCTGTGCTGTTCAAGCACTTCGGCTTCACACCTGAAAACGTGGCGGAAACGGTGCAAGCCGTGTTGGCCCACTGAGCAAGTTTTGATTTTTAACTTTAGAAGGGTAATTCCATGACTATCAAGATCGGTATCAACGGCTTTGGCCGTATCGGACGTATGGTGTTTCGCGCTGCCGTGCAAAACTTCCAAGACATCGAAGTGGTGGGCATCAACGATTTGTTGGAGCCTGACTACCTGGCCTACATGCTCAAGTACGACAGCGTGCATGGCCGCTTCAAAGGCGAGGTGTCTGTGGACAACGGCGCCTTGGTGGTCAACGGCAAGAAAATTCGCCTGACCCAAGAGCGTGACCCTGCGGCGTTGAAGTGGAACGAAATCGGCGCCGACATCGTGATCGAAGCCACCGGCCTGTTCCTGGACAAACCTACCGCTGAAAAGCACTTGGCCGCTGGCGCCAAGAAAGTGTTGTTGTCAGCACCGTCTAAAGACGACACCCCCATGTTCGTATTCGGCGTGAACCACACCACCTACGCCGGTCAAACCATTGTGTCCAACGCCTCGTGCACCACCAACTGCTTGGCCCCTGTGGCCAAAGTGTTGAACGACAAGTGGGGCATCAAGCGCGGTTTGATGACCACCGTTCACGCTGCCACCGCCACGCAAAAAACAGTAGACGGCCCATCGAACAAAGACTGGCGCGGCGGTCGCGGTATTTTGGAAAACATCATCCCTTCCAGCACCGGTGCAGCCAAAGCTGTGGGCGTGGTGATTCCTGCGCTGAACAAAAAGCTGACCGGCATGTCTTTCCGCGTGCCCACCAGCGATGTGTCGGTGGTGGACTTGACCGTGGAGCTGAACAAAGAAGCGTCTTACGCCGAGATCTGTGCCGAAATGAAAGCCCAAAGCCAAGGCGCTTTGAAGGGCGTGTTGGGTTACACCGAAGACAAAGTGGTGGCCACCGACTTCCGTGGCGAGCCATGCACTTCCGTGTTTGATGCTGAAGCCGGCATCGCCTTGGACAGCACGTTCGTGAAGATCGTCAGCTGGTACGACAACGAGTGGGGCTACTCGAACAAGTGCTTGGAAATGGTGCGCGTCATCGCCAAGTAACAGGCCATCACGCTTTGCACTTGGTGTGCTGAGCGTCTGAGAACAACGCCAGTGCTGCTAAGCGCTGGCGTTTTTCTTTTGGCGAGCACATCTTTGTAGCAAACATGGTTGATTTGGTGCATTTTTTGCATACATCCGGTGCGATTCTCAGAAATTGCGTGAAAACGCACCAAATAAGCACAAATCATCCAAGGAAAAACAATGGACGCACTGAAACAGGGCGCTGACGCTCTATTTATTCTGCTGGGAGCCATCATGGTGTTGGCCATGCACGCAGGCTTTGCATTTTTAGAGCTGGGCACGGTTCGCAAAAAAAATCAGGTCAA
>JACCDU010321413.1_pt1 | contig 16227 bp, 16 predicted proteins | sample 7446081 | NCBI WGS metagenome assembly JACCDU01 (sample SAMN15323447, study PRJNA562643) | freshwater metagenome | isolation source: river surface water | place: USA:Blue River Watershed | collected 2017-08-17
ATAAGGAGCGACGTTGGCCAGGGTAGAGCCGGCCCGTTCCCGAAAACCAATCTAACCCTAAACATGTAGAAAGCGCTAGTGATCGCATCGCCGGACGGGGGTTCGATTCCCCCCAATTCCACTTTTTAGACACTTAACCCATTGATTTTCAATGGGTTTGTTTTTTTCAACAACATTTTCAACAACATTCAACACGGATTTTGTAAAAAATTCAATGTGAAATTCATGTCGAAATTCAAGGAAAGATTTATAAAAATAACAAATACAATATTTTCACTATGTTATTTATGTATAATATTCGGTTTTTTATCTGAGACAATAGAGATGTTATACTCTTGATTTTATTATATCTGTAGACTTTTGTATTTCATTATGATTAATGAGAATAAAAAACAAATATTCGTCAAAATAAATGACAAATTTTGCACTCAATTAGACTACGATTTTTATGGTGTAGTCACCAAGACTGTACTTTTGAAAAGTTGGAGATATTTATCAATCAAGGATAATGGTATTGAATTCAACCCTCTTATGATTAGATGTAAAACCCATCACGTAAGTCATACCAAACAAAAGTGGCTCAGAAGTCGGGTTGTATGAGTAATCCATAGAGATGAAAAGAGTTGTCCCCGATAATCCTTGAAAAAGAAACTTGTATAAAACCAAGAGAAGGAGTTCAAAAACGGCTTGGTGGAAATCATTTTTTTAAGATTTACCTACTAGGGGTTTACTATGCATTTTATGAACTAAGAGGATATGGAAAACACCCCCTCCTGGGTGTCCCCCGGCCCTCCTTTGGGGGTATCCCCATCACTAAGGATATTGAATTTGTTAGAAACAGGGGGACTATCCCTTAACGAAACCTCAATGGATTTTTTGAAAAAAAGTAGACTGCACCTTAATGTATGATGTCTTTTTGACTACACCCCGAGTATTTATTGGTTATGGAAAACCACTTAGAACATTTTTTACCCAAAGGACAGACTGAAATTGAGGATTCGATTTTCATATGTGACAATTCGTATTCATGCGAAACATGTAGTTCATTTCTATATTCATTGAGTGAAACGCAAATAAAAGCATTCATTGAAGGAGATGATTTTACATTTGATTGCAGTGGAGTAAGAATCGTGATACCCGCGTCTCAAGAGAATGCCAAACTATTCACTGTGGATGGGATTCAAAACCTAATTTCTGAGATTTCACATTTGAAGCTAGACGAGGAAAAAGAGTTTATTGATTGGAGTAAAACCACGTCTATTTTACTTATAACACCATATTTCATAAATTCAGACAATGGTGAAGTCGGTTTGTGTTTAGATATATTACTCAAACCATATTTGGACATTTTTCAAGTATACTTCCTTGAGGTAAGATTAGAAGAACTTAGAGAGAAGTATCCTACCGTTCAATTAGAGTTCAGAGATGAGTTGTATCAACATGTACTAAAAGACGAGTTTCTTGATAAGCAAATTAGTAATCACGAAATTCCATCATTTCTTAATCATATGGAGAAATTTCTTTCAACTTCGGAATTACAAGACTTGCAATTCATGATGTGTTGGGGTGTATTTGAAGTGGATAGAAAGCAAAATGGAGACTGGGATATAACAATGTTAGACTTAAACAAACATTCAAATTATGATTTCTAATGGGTTCATTATGGCTATTTTTTGCTGGGAAGCGTATATACTATGAAAGATAAAAATATGATTATTGAGATTACCTGTGCGAAGAGACATTTTGAAAAATCAATGAAATCGCCTTCTGATTTTTACAGGAAACTATCGAATGGAAAGATGTCACTTGGTGGTCCAAATCAAACCAATAGGAGTTGGTGGACAAGGAGTATAAAAGGCGGGTCTTATTCCTACAGAAAAACCGATGAGGTTATTGAGATTCTGTTCAATGTGGAATTAAAAAGTGAAAATGTGCTGGGTGTAAAGCTTCAGTTCTTATCAAGAATCAAAAAGATGTTACCATTTTCAACGGTTAGAATTGGAGGGGATGAGTTAATGGAAAACCATACAGAGCGATTTGTAACCAATGAACAGGGATACACAAAAGCAACACAATTCATTGGCGACAAATACAACTCACCAAACCGTAGGGTATAAAATGGTCACCACAAGTTGGTCTTCTTTGATGTCAAATTCAAAGTCCATTTTGTCCAAAGGGTCATGACCTACAGGGATTTTTGTACCTGTCGCTTTCAAGTAAAAACCCAAGAGCTCAGGATTAGAAATGGTCATTTTTACAGAGTCAAAAAAATCTTTGGGTGTTTCCCAGTCAGCATAATCAAAATTCAATACAATTTTATTCATACCAATAAATAGTCAGTAATCAAGGTAAAGTCAAACGGACTAGGGGTATGCATTAAAAAAATGGGAAAGCCGTTTTACAGGTATGACGACAATTGCTGAACGTGAATTTCTGACAGGAGTTATTCCTAGTTTACTCTACAAGAGAACGATAGACAAAAGCATTATTTCTGATATTCAAGTTTATCAGCGAGGCGACAAGTTGAGGATAGAATTATTCGTTGCTAACCTTGACCCATTTCATAAAAAAATGAGAATCACAACCATCAACATGCTGTTTGAAGATGTAAAAATTGAAATTAGGAAGTATTTGGGATTGGAACCTGATGATTATGAATTGATGATGGGTTTCAAACGAGATGATATTATATTACTCAACGGAGGTTTTTAGAATTGATGAAATCTAATTTTTTCATACTTAGAAGTTTCAATTATGGTTAATAATGGCTAGTATTGAACTTATGGAGACTAATTCAAAACCCCAAAATATAAAGGGTTGGTTGCTAATAATTGCCTTTGCACTAATGGTTGCAAGTCCAATAAAAACTTTTTTCAATCTGTTAGAATCGTTTCAATTGTTGGATGATGAAAATTTAATTAAACGATTGCCGGGTATTGCAACTGTAGTTTATGTAGACAGTGTTTTGGGTTTTGGTTTGGTAATTATGGGAATCATTGCCGGTTATTACTTATGGACTGTCAAATCAAATGCTATCCAATATGCGAAAAAGTACCTGTTAGTTTTGAATTCGTATCACATTGTAGCGATGTTATTGCCTTTAACTGCAGGAGGGTCGTCAATGGATAACGAGGAATTACTAAAATCAGGAATTAATGATGTTCTGAAAACTCTACTATTGAGCTCCGTTTGCTTTTTCTATTTTATAAAATCAAATCAAGTGAAATCCTTGTTTTTTCAAACATCACCATAAAAACCCAATATGAAATTCCTACTAAAAATCGCAGTGTATGTCTTTTTACTATTTGTAATTAGTGCTATTGGAGCATGGGACATGAAAGTGAATCACAAAGCCACAATGAATGCTTTTATCTTAATAACGGCTTTCGTATTACCGTACTATTTGGTTTTTTCTAAACATCGAGTTTTTTTCAAACCCAAAAATGAGGAAATGTATAAAAGAGGGAAATCTTAATTACTTTTCGTCAAATGAGGTTTTTAGAAATTATGCAATTTTACAACAGATTCTCCGTTATCAAATTTAACGACTCAACTATGATTTAAGCTCTACCACCTCTCAGCAATATCAATAATCAACTGACCGTAAGAGGGTGTTTTGCTGTTTAATAGTAGTGTTATGAAAAACCAAGAATCTCAAGTTTCAAGGGTCTACAGACCACGAGTTGTCAATGGTATCTTATTTGTTTTGTTTGCAACCTGTATGGTGGGTGATTGTTGGAGTCAACAGATTTCTGCAAAAACAACTGGTGATGAAATTCAAATTGATTCAATCTCTCGTAATGGAAATCCAAATGGAATTGCCTTTTCATTTTTGAATGACGGGAATACCAGTTCTCACGATGAATTTCAATTTGTATTTGGAAATGGAATTGTAGCGACTTTGGATTCTGATGTTGCGGCGTTGTTTGCCCAAAGACTGGGTTGTTCATACGGACTGAGAGGAACCAATAAGGTGGGTGAACAATATCCCAAGCCTAAATCTAAGGATGCGGTTTTAGTTGCAACTTTTGACGAAGGGTACATTGGTGCCAATGGGAAAATCTATAAGTCAGAGAAGGAATACAACTACGACCCTAACACCAATATTTGGATTTCTTTGGATGAATTTGGTAAGTATCCACCGCATTTGGGGGGAATGAATAAATTGGTTTTGAAGTGAAAAACAAGAGATGTGTTTGGTGATTTTAATTAATTATTTATCTTCGATGTGATGATATATGTAAGGAAGTTAAATTTATCAAACTTTACTATTCCGCCTTTTGATAGAAGTCAATACAATGATTTAGTTTCATACTGTCAAAAGGGTAAATTATGGCCATTTAGATTTGTACCGACCCAAGAAAATGGAAGGGTTTCATATTTTGAATTTCATCCCGTATTTGCAATTTTGGAGTACCTAGGTTGTTTTATTGCTGCTCTTCATGTATTACTTATAATAATATTAAACATAACCTCTCCAAGTGAATACTATTTGTTTCCTGATAATGACATTTCACTAGCATTTTATTTTTATTACATTTATTTGTTTGCCTTTGAAGGCTTTGCTTCTGCATACTTTGGGTGGTTTGCACAATTCAACTTGAAGAAAAAACAAAGTCGTAATTATTATAGAATCATTATTAAATTGATGAAATCAAAAAGTTATTCATTTGAGGAGATGGAATTAATTGTCGGAAAAATTCAAGAGGAAATTTGGGAAGTTAATTCAAAAGGAGAAATGAGGGATTTTTTGAATTTTATACCACCATATGGAGAATGTAGCTTGCCCAGTTGGAATTCGTTTATTCATAGATAATGGCAGAGTTCGTTTTATATATTTTAGGATTTTTGGGGTTTGTAATTGTTGTTATCGGAATTTACGGTGACAGAATTTCTGGTAAATTTTCATTGAAATGGGAATTGTCTTGTATTATTTTTGGTTCTCTAATTATGTACTGTGCATATAATAATTATGCTATAACTATCGTAAATAAAAACCACAAGGTGAATACGTTATACTATATTAAAAAAATCCAATCCCCAAAAATAAAATTAGCAAACGGAAGTGAAATTACCATCGAGAATAATGTTTCTAATACAATTATTAATAATACAAATTCTACATTATTCATTGAAGAAATAAGGTACGGGCAAGCACAATGGATGCCGGGAATGACATTAGAGGAAAATGGAGAACGTAATAAAGTGGGCCCATCAAAGGAAATTAGACCATATGATGTAGTTTATGGCCAATGGGTTGATTACTACTTTGAAGATTTGCCAGAATCAGTGTCCGTGAAATCTAATGGTCATAATTCCGGCACAGTCACGCGATTCTGGTTGCATGATTAATGCCAATTCGTATCCTCGATAAAAATTATACAGTGGTGTGTTTTGATATTAACTATTTAGAATATCTTAATCTATCCTTTATTTTTCTTAAATATTATCGAAGCCACTAGTCCAAGTGCTACTATAATATCAAGAATATTCCATATTTCTCTTCCTAAAGATAATTTGAGAAATGGTTGGAATAATAAAGCAAGTCCCAAATACAGAATACCCTCATTTTGTTTGTGCTCACTAAATGATTGGTGCGCGAGAATTGCAAAAACACACAATGCCGTGAATCTAACTAGTTGATAATAACCATATGGCATGTCAATTAAACAAATAACCAACATGGTTGCTAAGAGTACTTTGATTAAATTTCCCATCCGCATATGGTATTGATTACCTTCTGTTATTGCCACCGCCTATTATTCCTAATCCTGCTAAAACAAAACTAATCCACCACCAAACAGAATATGCGGTAGTTGAGTTAGGCGCTTTGCAGTAAACATCATCCGTAAACCAACTTACAACCCAATTGGGTATTGCAAACATTCCATGCCAAATACCCGAATACCAATAATATGTTTTAGTTGGTTTGATATGAGAGATAATATTTGCTAATAAACAAAATGTTAAGAAAATCCCAATATAGAAAATGATAGTGCCGATTAACGCGAATAGCTCAAGGTATTTATGTTTTTCATCGAACATTTCTACTCCGGCTCCAATTGATAAGGACGAAGCAAAACCAATTGTTAAACAGGATAGGGTGATTCCAAAAAACAGGCCCAATGGATTTGCACTCAAATCAGGATTCGTCCAGACTGTAAAAATTTGCATAACACCTAGTATTACACTTATTGTCAATGTAGAGTAAAATGCAAATTCTCTATTAGGTGCAATTTTTGAAGATAACCATGAAATGACACCGGGCATAAAAGTAAAAAAACTAACGGCTAAACCACCAAAGAAAATCAATAACATGGTTATCCAACCTTTACTCAAGCTCATTAATCCAAAAAATGATAATGGTAATGAAATGTATACTAATGCGATAATTACATAAATTATGGGGATGAAAATGATATATCTTATGAGTTTCATGTTGCTTTATTTTTATGGTCTACGTTATGTGTCAAAATGATACTTTTTTTGTTAATTCCAATAGCAAATTATGGTATACCCTAAAATATTGCGGTTTACGTAAGCTTCAAAAAAAACAGGACTCTAATCGAGTCCTGTTTTTTCGAATATTCATAAAGGCTATTGAAGTATAATTTTCTTAATGTCCATGGACTTTCCATTTTTGTCAGATATTTTGACATAATAAATCCCTTTACCAAGCCAATTTGATAAATTCAGGGAGATAGTTTTTTGAGTTACAGTTGAGTTGTAAACACTTTGTCCTGCTTGGTTGTAGATTTCAATAGAATACCCAAGAATGTCGTTGTAGTTGTTAAAATCGATAGTTAGTCCGGTGTTCGTTGGGTTTGGATACATTTTGACTACGTTGGATTTAGTGCCACTTACAGAATTAAAAGTGACGTTAATATATAAGGTGTCAGTTACACTAATATGGGTAGTATCGTTGATATTGACTTTAATAGTATCGACCTGTGTTATAGTTTCCTTTTTCCATCCAAAGTAAATTGTATCCTCACAATTACCATCAGTTACAGAGACGTATTGGTATTTGCTTGGGTCAAAGCAAGAGGTCAAACCTGTATCACCTGTTGACCATTTATAGGTTGTGTATTTTTTACTTATTACTTTGCCGTACTTGTAAAAGTCATTATAATAACCCGTTCCCCCAAAACCACAATAAAGTGTATTGTTTAACATAAATCCGCAAATATAATTTCGATTTCCACCGAGGAAATTAGTATTTGTCGTGTATGTATCTGTCTTTGGGTCATACACATAAAAGTCTTTTAATGTTCCCGATGGGCTTGTGGTTTCTCCTCCTAAAATATAAATTTTGGAACCATCTGTAGTTGCGAAAGCTGCATATCTCGCAGTTCCGGGGAATTTTGATTTCGAAGTCCAATTGTCAGTCGTTGGATTATACTCCCACATATCATTTTGACAAATGTTGGTTGAGCCATTTATACCAAGTGCCAAATATCCTTTTCCATTGATGGATACTGCAATAAATGAATTACGAGCAGTTCCTGGGAAATCAGATTTTCTACTCCAACTATTTGATGTTGGGTCGTATGCATATACTCGTTTGTCGTAACTAACCATGTAGGCTATATTGTTAATTACGAATATGTTGCAATTCCAAGCGTTTTGACCGGAATACGACAATCCTTTTTTTCTTGACCATGAATTAGTGCTATTGTCATATGCAAATAAGGACGTGTCATAAAATGCATATCCGATATTATTGATTGTAAAAGTGTTAAAGTAATTTGCAGAAATAGGGGCGTTTGACATCTTTTGCCAAGAGTCCTTAGCAGTTATATATTTCCATAGTTCGTTTGTAGTACCTGAAGCGGTACCCCCACCCAAAATATAACCTTCGTTGTTTATAACGAGTGGTTTGGGATACCTGCCAGAAGATGGAAAGTTCTTTAGTTTTGTCCAATCTGTAACACTTGAATCTATGGTTGATTTTGATTCAACACTAGCACATATTTTTCTGATTAAATCACAGTTTGTATTGATATTTGTATTTGAAATATCATTTATTTCCTTTGTGGTTAATGCTCTATTCCAAATACCAATATCATCTATTTTTCCTTTGAAAAATTGAGTGGGAGTAGTAGAGCTGTATCTCGCACCAATAGTTGAAATTGCATTGTTATTGATATTGTGTATGATTGTTGTGTTATCAGTTCTTACCAATTTTCCATCAATGTAAGTTAACAACTTGTTGCCGTCTCGAACTAAAACATAGTTGTGCCAATTATTCAATAGAGTACCATTTGAACAGATATTAAAATAATCAGTACTAGAGCTTGTTGACTGGTTAATTTCTATGCAAGGTGAGTTTTTCCAAGGTATATTTATAAAATTTCCGTAACCAATCGCGTTTCTTTTTCCAAAAATGGTTCCTCCATTCGAAAAGCTCGTATCCAAAACCCAACAAGAAATACTGAAGTTGCTTTGGCCAAAATTTCCCAAGGTGTTATTGAATTCAATAAAACTATTACTGCCATTGAAATAATACGATTGGTTATTATTGCCAAATCTATCACTTGTAAGTGTTGCATTTTTCACTGTGCCATTAATTTTTGAATTACTCAAGTCATTAGCATTTCCGCTGAATGGCCACCATCCAACTAATCCTGTTTTAGGAATGTTAGAGGGCACTGATTGGGCTCTGACGGATAGTACACTTCCGAGTAGTACTATCAAAATAGTAAGTTTTAGTTTCATGTTAATTGTTTTTTAATATTCAAATATAGCAAAATACTCTATATATGGAGGTATTTTATAAGTGGTAAGTAAATACGGTACCATATTATTCATTTGCACTCTAATACGTGCAAAATGGATGAGAAAGATTTAGAGAAGGAATTTCTGAGGAAAATAGGTCAGCGAATGAAGTATTTTAGAAAACTAGCAGGGTATTCAAACTATGAGTATTTTGCCTATGAGAATAATTTCTCTCGTCCTCAATACGGAAAATATGAAGCGGGTTCAAATATTCAAATGAATACTCTATACAGAATTCTGAAAGCACTGAATGTTACTCCTGAGGAATTTTTCAAAGGAATTAATTGAAATAGAAACCAAGATTGAATTTTGAGCAATGAATTCTAATTGTCATGAAACAGATAACAATTAGAAAATTACTATTTATATTTCAATTCCGAATTTCTTCAATTTCTTAATTGATTCAAATGCTTTGAATAAGGCTTGTTCTTTAATTTTCTCCTTTTTCATCATAGACTGTTGTACGGACTTAATATTCAAAAGCTCGAGCGCATCAAAAATTTTAGTTTGACTGGCAACATCGATAATCTGATTCCATTTATCACGAGGTACAAGTAAAAATTTGTCATAAATGAACTTTACTTCGATATTATCTATGTCTTCAAGTTTTGACAATGATTTAACTTCGTCAACTAATGACGGATTTGACTCAATAAATTCTAAAACTCTCCTACCATAACTAATCTCTTTGCTAGATAGATTGATACGTTTTCGCATTTTACTAACGATGTCAAAAGCTGTAGACCATTCAAATTGTTCAGATTTCGTCTTATCAATATGTATTTTGAAACCATCCCAAAATTGTATTCCTAAACTCTGTATTTGGCTCACAATAAAGACAGTATCTTCAATATCATTGACAGTTGATTCTTTCTCTAAATCTCTTGCTGTTTTCTCCTCTGCTGAAACAAGGTAATCCATCAAAACACTTTGAAGATTTTCCTTGTATTCAGTGGATTTTAATTTTTCCCAAGTAGATGGTTTTTTGGCATATTCGGAGACCATTCCTCCACCATTTGACTCCAAGTGAGTATAAACAAATATTAGGAGCTTTTTAAGGTGGGCTATTACGTCATCTTCAATTTTTTGCTCCTCATACACCCTGTACAAATCGAATCGACCTTCTGTGAGAAAATGGAAATATGAAATGGTGTATGCAACAGAAAATGATTTGATACTCGTATTGTCTCCAATTGCGTCAATTCCTTTACGACCAAAAAGCTTATCAGTAGTTTTGTAAATAATAGCGCTCGCAATGAGTTTTCTATAAAAGTTCTCGCCAGGCAACTTGTTTTTATCTACTAGTTCTTTGATTTTTTTTATGTAGTGAATGAAGTTCTTCTGTGAGCCCAATGCAACGAAATGAGGTTCCAAATCATAAAGATTGATGTATTTTGCAACATCTGATTTAACAAACTTCTTTTCTGTAGGATTTTGCTCTTTGAACTTCCTTTGTTGCGCAGGAGATTGCTTGTTTAGAGTTTCGCGGTATTGACCATTTGCTCGCTCAAAGAACCATAAAACGGATTGGTTTTTATTTTCAGGATTAACCACATATTTTTTTCGAGATAGATTCTCTATCTGAATAAAGAACGGGTTGTTCGAAGAAAGGTCTAATTCCGAAACTTTGTTTTGACTATTTGCGAATCTTGAAATATTGGGAACTTCGATATTTTTTTGCTCCTTATCCTTGATTACTGTCAATTTCATTTGGACAAAAATTCTACTCAAATCTGCATCCTTGAATTTTTTTTGAGTGTGGAAAATAGATGCAGTAGTCTGTCCTCCATTGACGATTTGAAAATCAATAATCTTTGTAATTAACAGTTGATTTCCAATTAATTCAGTTTCTACTAACTCAGCCGTCGCCGTGATTCCGTTGTTATACGGTAAGAACATTTGTGGTTTAGTACGAATTGTATCTCTAATCCCTTTGTTGAATTTTCCAGCTTGGCCCAAGAAGGCTCGAACATTACTCTCTAGGAGTTCATTAGAGTATTCTTTATATAATTTTGCGAGAATCTCTCCCGGGACAATTGCTAAATAACAATCATACAATTCATCTATACTCGGAACTTTTAGGCACTGTAACCCCTTTTCTCCTGTCATCAATGATTGAAATTCAATCACGATAGGCTCATGAATACTGTTCGATTCATATATTCTGAACAGCCTCTCTACATCCCAAGTATGTAAATAAATCTCGACACCATTAATGTCAATTTTCTCCTTCTCATGATTACAAAATCCGTTAATTAAAAAGTAAACATTTATCCTATCGAATTTAGTACCCTGTTTGCCAATAGTCTTTATGAGATGTAAAAGCTCAGAATTGGAAGGGTCGATATAATCAATTTGCCGTTTGATAGAGGCGTTAATAAATCGTTTGATTTGATTGATTGATTTTGTGAATTCATCTTTTGAAATACTATAATCAAAGTCATTTCTGTAATAAGTGATAAACAAGTCAAGAGTCTCAAAATGCTCTGAATTATCATCCTTGTACAAATCTTTAAGGCAATACCCATTTAATTTCCAATCAATACCCCCAGTGCTATTTGGGTGCACATAAGATAGCCCCCTCGCTCCGTCTGATTTTCCAATAGATTCAAAAACTTCAATACAATATTCAGTGAACTTATCTTCAAAACTTGCCCCTTCACCTTCAGAATAAACAAGTGACGAGACATCAGACTTCAATTCCTCTATGTAGTTTTCTAAAGCTCGTTGCATCGGTTAATTTTATCAATTAATATTTGAGAATCTATTATGAAATTTTTAACTGCTGAAATTTCAATAGAATAAGATGTTTCATAAATGCCTATTGGTAACTGAGATTTGATTATCCGAGGAAAATCATCTTTCACACATAGGTAGTAAGTACTTTTAACAAGATATTGTGTATTGTAATGTTCTTGGTCTTGTTCAAAATATCCATTCAATTGCAATTTGGAATTGAATAATAATAAGTCTTGTTCTGTAAATAGCTTCCTTCTTGTTTCTTCAATTAATGAATTCAGAGAAATCCCATTGTCTTTCACTGCTTCTGCGGAATATAAAACCAAAAATAAGTCAGTTAGACTATCGGAGTCTAACTGTTTCTCATTAGTGATTTTGATTCTAGGTTGTTTTGAAGTTGTAAATTTGATTTCAACACCAATTGATTTTGCGGTGAAATCTTTTGATTCAAATTCCCTTTCGGTACTTGTCCAATAGCGAACAGCGGATAATGTGGTTTTTTCGTTTTCAAGGAGCGTATTAAGAAAAAGTAACTCACCAATTAATCCTTTTTGACTTTCAGGTAGCAATCCATTAAAATTGATTTTATCAAATAATCGCTTCCATTTTGAAATAGTGTTTAGCGCCGTTATGATACATTCTTTTTCGGTTGAAACACTGTTAATATCATCAATGATATTTTGTATTAACAATGCAAAAATACCTTTTAAGTCATTGTCAATTAAGTGAATATAAAGTTCATTTTGGGATTTTGTAGGCAAGTTGAACAATTCAACACCTTTGAACCTATATCCGATTAAATCAGGGATTTCTATATCCTCGTTTGCGGAGATGATAAACAAGTATTGTCCTGTAATGTGATTAGTTGCCGCATAACATCTTATATGTGTAATGTTCTCAATCTTTGTTTTTACAATGATTTCCCCATTCGAGGTTTGATTTTCCCATATTTCAATAAGCTTTTGCATCATTTGTCATTTTCAGGGTTGTCGTCATCTTCCATTTTTTCGGTTTCGAAATCTCGATTAATTGAAGTTGTATATGTTACTTTTGTCTCATCAGCGATTTTAGGAAAATGTAAACTGTATCCAATGATTGGGATTTCATTATTTACATTTGGTGTTCCTCTCTCATCCAAACAATAAACAATTAACAACCCCTTTGATTCTGTGTTTCTCTGATTCTTTATATCAGAATATTTCATCTTAGAATAATTGAGGTTGGGGTTCAAGTCGATATACCTATCGCTTGTTTGGTCAATTTGGTTTTTCGAAATCCAATAAAATTCGCTACCTCGGCTCATTCTTTGATTTCTTACGCTGCAACCTAATGTAATGGTTTCACCACTGAATTTTAGATTGCACGGCATTACATCTTCATTAGGTTCTCTATCAGTAATATTGGAATTGCCATCTTTGTCAATAAACACCCTATTGTCTGTATTACCAACGATACATATACTCCATTCGAGTATCTTTTTTTCTGCTGATTGTTTCCTTATGTAATCAGTTAGAGTAGAGTTACAAATACTTGGTTGCAATATCATGTAGTTATCAATAAATCCGCAGATTGACTCAGTATTTGTATTTGGATAAAATAAGTGCCTAATTTTACCTTTATATTCAATTCGATTTGCTTGTTCTGGGAAACCAATATTCTCAATCAAGGATTGTAGAGCATTAAAATTGTTTTCAATCGCATTTTTGGTTTTCAGTAAGCAATAGGTTTGAATGTTTTCTCCCGAGAAAGAAATTTCAATCTCTTTTGAGAAATGTAATTTATTAAGACTAGTGATAGTCAATAAACCATGGTGATTTCTAACTTTAAGTCGATAATCTTTTGGGCGTAAATGTCTTGATGTCATATCATCGAAATCATTTCTCATCTCCTCTGTTGCCATGGTTATATGATTAAACCATTCAAAAATTTGATTTGTAGTAAAAATCCTGCATAAGTCGACATACCCAGGTCGATATCCAAACCACCGACCCATCTGCATAAGAGAATCATACATTTTAGTTGTTCTTAAATAATATGAAACAGATAGGCCTTCCAAAGTAATTCCTCTCGACAATCTACTACCCCCAACAGCAATTACGGATAATCCATTTTCGTATCGTTCATAATCAATTTCTTCAATTTTGTGATATTCTAAATTCGTAGTTGAACGAGTTCCATGAACTGAACGAACATCAATTTTCAATGCCGCCGCTTTCAATTCACTTCTAATTTCGTCCCAATCATGTACTTTAATTTTGTTATCGATATAATCTAAATTCTCTATTACATTTCTTGTCGTTGGTAGAAAGTCTGTTTGGTAAATTCCCTTTAATTCAGTCATCAAATCACTATCCTCACTCAGGATTGCGTCTTTAATTCTTTTGGTAGTTTCATTCACTAAATAAGCAACACGGTCTATCCAACGGACAAGCAATGCGACATGGACCAACATTGAGTTATGTTTATTTGCTTGCCCTCTTACCCTGCGAATCGCACAAGTCAATACAAATGTTTTTATCGCATATTCTAAACTCTTTGGTAGGTAATCAGGAAGAATGTCTTTATTGTCTTTATTTATAGTTTGTAAAAATGGGGGGTCAAAATCATCAATTGCCCGGAAAATATCCAAAGGTTCTTTTGCGTTGTCGGAGTGATAATTACCATATCCAAATATCTTAGCTGCCCCCACATAATTACTTGGTGCTTTTATGTTGATTATAAAATCCTTTGGAAACAAATCTTCACCTATCTTGTATTGATTTTGTTTTATCTCCGTGGTGAGTTCATCATTGTGTTCCTGAGAAATAAACAAATTCGCGTAAGGTGTTGCAGTATATCCGATAAAGGTATTTTGGTTAAAAATATTGAGTAACGTTCGAATTAATTTATTTATAGTTTTGATGTCATTAATGCTTCTTGAGGCATTTACTGAAGCCGAATCAGCTTCATCATCTATTACTAATGCGGGTACATTAAAGAGTTTTGGGGTTCCATCAACGACATTTATATTAACATCCTTTGCAAACCAATCAATCAGGTTTTCAAGGATACTTTTATTCTTTTTAATTACGAAAACAACTGGGTTTTTACCAATTGGGATGTTTAACCGTGAGGCAATCTTCTGATTGAAATCCCCTTCATCTCCATTATCGTAATAGGATGATGTCAGAGAATATATGTCGGTATTTGAATTGTATTTTCCTACACCAATTATTCTATTTTGTCGTTCTCTTATGAAAGCAGAGCTGTTTCGACCAATATATCCTGAATCTATTCTTTCTTGAGTTTGTCTTCTTAATGAGCTAATAGTACCGGCAATAATAATTATTACTTTATATCCGGCGTCCGTTGCTTTATTAATGAGACCAACATAATTTGATGTTTTACCCGACTGTACATGACCTACAACCATTCCTCGCCTATCCCAAGAGCCTTCACGTTTTGGATTAACACATTTGTCAAGTATTTTATCGGTGAAATCATCTAAATCGCTTATAGGAAAAGAAGGGTCCTTTTCCTTCATGTATAATACATTTCTATTCCATAGTTCAAAGTTGATATTTGCCTTTTCTCCATACAGCCAAGGTTCAACATCCTCACTCATTAACATAGTTAACTCACCCTTCCCAATACTAATATCTGCTTTGAGTATCTCAAATAACTCCTGATTGTCAAAGGACTCTGTTGGACTCAGATTGATAACGCTAACTTTCTCAATTACTGACCATAAAACATCGTCAGTAATAGTACCGTAATGGTTTTGAAGTAATGCATGTGATATTGCTCTAGCAGATTGTAATAAACTCATCTAAGATATTCATTAATTAACGGATACAAATTGAATGGTACGGAATTCATGATTTGTTGTTTTGCCAAATCTTCGGGGATGCCTTTTGAAATATTTATCTTGAATAGTTCAATGGCTAATTTTATCAAATCATCACTCGGAGTAGAATTTATTTTCTCTAATTCATGAAATGAAGGGTCTTCATTTTGATTTCCTAGTATCAACTCAACGGGTGCATTTTCCTCTAATAGGGTAAGAACTTTAGATGATAGTTTTCCATTTTCTTCTAATAGTGACTTAATTATGGGGTGATTACGATTGATTTTGTATTTTTTCAATCCTTCTCTCGTTTTCTCATCTGTCCATAAAGGTTGATAATTCGATTTTTCGCTATCGAAATTAATTTTTTGCTCTCCCCGCCAATTATAAATTTTTGCGGATTTCAGAATTGCAATCTTGGATATTCTCTCGAGTTCCTTTCGTATTTCAATTGGTGGTATGGCTGTAGATTTCTTTATATCTAAGTGCCAATTAAAATCAAATGCATTTGTAAACTTAACTTCAATACGAGCCAGTTTAGAATAATCACGTTTTTTTTGAATCCCGAGCCAATCAGCAGCAACAATCATCCTATCCCCTCGATAGATGTAAAAACCCTGTTCTTGATACCAACCTAATGAACCGCCGGAATTTTCATAATCTTCCTTCTTCAATTCAGACATATGGGGAAGAATGAAATAAGTAATTTCCACATTGTTAAAGTACTCGGTTTGACCCATTTCAGGTTTTGGCTTCAAGTTGAGCAGAAATGGATTTCTTGGCTCAATGGCTGTGTTTTGAAAGTAAAGAATAATTTGTTTGCTTTCTATAAATTTATGAAACACCAAACTCAGGTGACTTTGAACGGTAGTCATTTCAGAATA
>JACCDU010721210.1_pt1 | contig 16223 bp, 11 predicted proteins | sample 7446081 | NCBI WGS metagenome assembly JACCDU01 (sample SAMN15323447, study PRJNA562643) | freshwater metagenome | isolation source: river surface water | place: USA:Blue River Watershed | collected 2017-08-17
TCGTTCCTCTTTTAATTCGCTATACGTTAGATAATTATTTAGGACTCACTTTTCAGTCTGATTTGCTGCGGATGCTGGGTTGGATGTTAGGGGCTTTATTTTTGCAAACAGGTTTGCAATTTTCAACCTCCTATTTAGCCGGTTATTTGGGCCAAACCGTAATACGCGATATTCGCGTTCAATTGTATGAAAAGATTGTTAATCTTCGATTAGCCTTTTTTGATGCGACCCCGATCGGGCGTTTAGTCACCAGGACAGTTTCGGACATTGAAACATTAAATGATGTTTTTTCAGAAGGTCTAGCCTCTATCGCGGGTGATTTGCTTCAGTTGATTTTGATTTTAGGGGTGATGTTTTATGCGGATTGGCGATTGACATTGATCATTATCGCCACGGTTCCGTTTATGGTCTTTTCGACCTATGTATTTAAAGAATATATCAAGAAGTCATTCAATGAAGTTCGCACGGCTGTCGCTAATTTGAATTCTTTTGTGCAAGAACATATTTCTGGGATGTTGATTGTCCAAATGTTCCATGCCGAAAAGCAAGAATTAGCTAAATTCAATCGCATTAATGAAGAGCATCGGGACGCGAATATCCGAGGTATTTTCGCCTATTCGGTCTTTTTTCCAGTGGCTGACGTTATTGCAGCGATAGGGACGGGGCTTGTGGTTTGGGCGGCGTCCACCTACATAGTGAAGGAGGAGATGGGAGTGGGGACTTTGACCGCATTCATCATGTTCATTAACTTATTTTATCGCCCTATTCGGATGCTAGCGGATCGTTTTAATACCCTTCAAATGGGTATAGTGTCGACTGAACGAATTTTGACGCTGTTGGATTCGACAGATTATATCCAAAACAATGGGACCGTTCAAGCGAATCACATTGCGGGAAAAATTGAATTTTCGGATGTCACTTTTGCTTACCAGGAACCAGAATGGGTGGTTAAAAACGTGAGTTTTACTGTGGAAGCAGGAAAAACTTGCGCTATTGTGGGTGCCACCGGAGCGGGTAAATTATCTATAATTGGACTTTTAGGTCGTTTATATGATTGCCAAAGTGGTGAAATCAATATTGACGGTGTTCCTTTAACTTCATATGAGATAGGCTCATTGCGCCAAAATATCGCCGTCGTCTTACAAGACGTTTTTCTATTTAGTTCTTCGATTGCCTACAATATCCACCTAGGGGACGAATCGATTACCCATCAGAAAATGGTCGAGGCAGCGAAAGCAGTGGGTGTGCATGATTTTATTCTATCCTTACCTGGCGGTTATGAGTATGAAGTGAAAGAGCGGGGGGCAACTTTGAGTGTAGGGCAAAGACAGTTGATCTCATTTGTACGGGCTTTGGTCCATAATCCAAAGATTATCGTATTAGATGAAGCGACTTCATCTGTGGACTCAGAGACGGAAGTGTTAATACAGCAAGCTATTTCTACCCTGATGAAGGGGCGAACGGCGGTAGTGATTGCGCACCGACTGTCTACGATTCGGAACTCAGATCAAATTTTAGTGATGGATAAAGGAGAAATTAAAGAGCGGGGTACACAGGATGAATTATTAGCTTTAGATGGTTTATATGCGCAACTCTATCATCTACAATTCAGAAAATAAACGTATCTTTGCGGGCTTATGAATTTGAAAAATAAAATATTTGTTGGTTTAATCGCTTTAATCGGTCTAAGTGCTTGCGGAAAGTTCGAGAAGTTCAGAAAGAGCGCAAGCGTTCCTACGAAGTATAAAGCTTCTTTAGACTATTATAATAAGAAGGAGTTTGATAAAGCAGGCATTCTTTTTGATGAGATTTTACCGCTATTAACTGGGGATTCTACTCAGGAAATGGCGACTTTTTACCAAGCGAAATGTGACTTCGAATTAGGTAATTATGCCGTTGCAAATACTCATTTCAAACGTTTTTCTGAGGTTTTTTCTCGTTCTGAATTCGCAGAAGAGGCCATTTACATGGCTGCCTATTCATTATATAAAGATTCGCCCACATTCAATCTAGATCAAACGGGTACCTTGACAGCTATTAACGAATTACAAAGTTATATCAATAACTACCCTGAATCTAAGTACCGGGAGGATTGTAGTACGATGATTAAGGATTTGCGTAAGAAATTGGAAAAGAAAGCCTACGAGAAGGCTAAATTGTACTATAAAACCTCTCCATTTAATATCGCCTCATTAAAGTCTTCTGTAATTGAGATCACTAACTTTCAACGCGAGTTCCCCGATTCAGATTATAATGAAGAGATGGCTTATTTAAAGGTAGTTTCTCAATTTGATTTGGCAAAAAGTACGGTCGAGTATAAACAAAAAGAGCGTTACGAGGAAGTGCTGAAATTCTATTTAGAATTCATAGATAAATATCCCCAAAGTGCGTTCTTAAAAACAGCTGAAAAGTGGTACACAGAAAGCCAAAGTGAAGTAACGCGCATCGCTAAGTTAGAAGCGGACTACAAGGCTTTGCAAGAAAAGGAGAAGTCAAATACCTCTAAAATTGCTACGAGCCCACAATAGTATTTCTTAAAAATTAACGTTAAATTTGCAATCTTAAATTATATAGAGATGTCTAAGACACCAACAAATCCATCCATCATTACACGTGATGTAGACAAGATCGCTGCTAAAACTGGTAACGTATACGAATCCATTACAATCGTAGGACAACGTGCGCGTCAGATTTCAAGCAAGATGAAAGAAGAATTATCAGGTAAATTATCTGAGTTTGCTTCATCAGTAGATAATTTAGAGGAAATTTTTGAGAACCGTGAGCAAATCGAAATCTCAAAATACTACGAGCGTATGCCTAAGCCATCGGCTTTAGCTATCGATGATTTTTTAGCAGATAAAGTAGATTTCAGAAACCGCGAAGAAGGTACAACTGAGAGCTAATCAAAATTGATTTTAACGATCGATCATGAAATCAATACGATTTCTGTTGATATTCCTTTTAAGTTCTTGGGCTGTTCAAGCTCAAGAACTTTTAACTTCTATCAGTATCAGTACCGAGCAATTACAGCTCGATCAGCAGCGTGGCGGTTCACAAGTCTACGCTGAATTACAAAGGACGATGCAGGAATTTTTGAATGGCCGGAGATGGTCTTCAGATAATTTTGCACCGGAAGAAAAAATCAAACTCAATATCAATTTACTTTTAACAAAGTCCTCCGCTCAAGGGGATATTGAAGCGACTGCGCGTGTGCAGGTTCTAAGGCCCGTTTTTGGCACTTCGTATGAAACGGTTTTATTAAATTTAGTAGATAAGAACTTCAACTTTAAATACCAATTAGGAACGCCAATTACCTACAACGACAATGTTTTCTCAGATAACTTGAGTTCGCTAATGGCCTTTTATGCCTACTTAGGATTAACTTATTCCTATGATTCTTTTGGTCCTCGCGGTGGGGAACCATTCGTTCAGCTGTTGAATAATTTGACAAATTTAGCTCAAAACTCAGGCTCGGGTTGGGGAGTCATGTCAGATGTCCGAAGCCGTATAGGTGTGTCCGAGAATTTAATTAATCAAAACCTACAACCGATGCGTGATGTATATTACAATTACCATCGGTTATTTTTGGATAAAATGACCGAAAATCCTGACGCAACTCGAAAAGGTATTTTAGAGATTTTGAAGACGATTCGTCAAGTCAATACGTTGCGCCCTGGTGCTGCAAGTATTCGGGTCTTTTTTGATGCCAAATCCGAAGAAATCATTTCGATTCTAGATGAAGCCCTTCCGGCAGAACGCCAACAAGCATTTACGTATTTGAGTACATTGGATCCGATTAGGACGGAGGCATATCGCAGATTATTAAAATAGAAAAGGGCTCATAGGAGCCCTTTTCTATTTTAATAATCAGTCGCTAGTCGACAGTGGTCAGTCGACAGTAGAGCATAGATTACAGAGTATAGATTAGAGATGCTTTTTATCTCTACTCTTTGCTCTATTATCTCTACTCTTTTGAGTTAAAAAGCTCCGCTTTTTAACTCAAACACCGCCACCAACTCCGTCTTATCAGTCACCTTGTTTCTATTATCGATTCGTTGGCCAAGTATCCAAGCCACGGAACCTTTGCTTAACAGAATTTGGGTATTTTTTTTGATGGCTAAGGGTACTTTCTTGTCTGTAAGAAAGTCAGAGATTAACTTTTTTTGGTTCATACCTAAAGGGCAAAACCAATCCCCCTCTTGTACTTTACGGATCTCTAAAGGGAAATCTAAGGTATCCGCATCAAGGCAGGCAACGTTTGGATCTGTGATGGCTTTCCAATCGGCGGTGCGTTCCTCGATGAAGATGTGCAACTCTTGATTGCCGATGGTGATGATCTCGTCTTCCTCTGAAATGACAATGGGCTTATAATTGGCTTGGCTTTTTAAGCTGATTATCCATTGGCCACGATCGATGTTTAAAGAGTGGCTGGGGGATTCAAAGGTGGCACCTACTTTATCTGCTTGTAAGATGGCTTCAATCGATGTTGAGTTAAAGTTGAATTTTAGTAAAAGTTCAGTCAGCAAAACGGTGAATTTAGCTGAAATAGTGGGACGCTTTACTGTTGTATTTCCAGCGGCATCAACTGTGCAATATTCAGAGATGAAGTCGTGTAACTCTGCTTGCATCCAAGCTTCGATTCCTTTGATTTTTTGACTAGTAGACGCTAAGGTTTGCTCGAAATTAGGGTTTAGTTCTTGGAACTTGGGCATAATTTCGTGGCGGATAAAATTGCGTTGGTATTTCGTAGATTCATTGGATGAGTCCTCGCGCCAGGCTAATTTGTTTGCTACGACAAAGTCGAAAATAGCGTCTTGGCTAGCAAAAGATAGCGGACGAATTAAGTGGCCAGATTTAATCGGGATGCCATGGAATCCGGCAATTCCCGTTCCACGAACGAGATTGATCAGCATTGTTTCTGCGCTATCTAATTGATGGTGTCCTGTTGCGATATAATCGTAGCCCTCTTGAAGTCTGATTTCTTCAAACCATTGGTAGCGCAAAATGCGGGCGGCCATTTGGGTCGAGATTTTTTCTTGAGCGGCAAAGGCATTCGTATCAAAGCAAATGGTGTGGTATGGGACTTTAAGGGTTTTTGCGAATTTCTTGACAAAAACTTCATCTGCTAATGATTCCTCACCCCGAAGACTAAAATTGACATGGGCAATTCCAAATTTGAATTTGGCCAAAGAAAACAGTTTACTCAATACAACGGAATCAATTCCGCCACTCACCGCAATCAAAATTTTCTGATCGGGTTGGAATAAATTCTCTTTTTGGACAAAATGGATAAAATCTTCCAGCATAAAATTGGTAAATTGCATTTTCAATGGAGCTACGAAATTAGCGATTCAATTTCAAGATGCGTTACAAAGGTTGGATTTTCCTGTTTTTTCTTCTTAGTCTGTCTTTCTTAGGGCAGGGGCAGGGGCAGCTTTTGCAAGTCATTCGAGCAGATAGTTTAAATGGAATGCAACAAGAATTAATTGTGCGCAAGACCTTGATTGGACGTGTTTTACTTCAACAAGGAACGACTACACTTTCCTGTGATCAAGCCATTTTGAATTCCACGACGAATAACGTGGAAGCCTACGGCCATGTTCGCATCATTCAGTCGGATACGGTAACTATTACGGGGGATACGGCCTTGTATAATGGTAACATGCGCCAGGCATTTATAAGTGGACGAGTGAAATTAGATGATCACACTATTATTTTAAATACGCCCAAACTAGATTACGATTTAAACTCAAAAATGGCTATCTACCATTCAGGAGCTAAGATTATTGATAAAAAATCAACACTAACTAGTCGGGAGGGTTTTTATAATACAACAACCAAGAACTTTTTGTTCAAAGATAAAGTACGGGTCATAGATAAGGATGGAGGCTCGGTAAAAGCTGATTCCTTACGCTATAATACGGTTTCAAAAGAGGCATTTTTTATTGCTCCCACGGAAATTGTCACAAAAAAAGATACGGTTATTACAAGCCGTGGCTTTTATAATACGGTTTCCAAAGTCTCTAATTTCACAGGGCGTTCTACCGCGAAAACAGATGAATACATCTTAACAGCGGACACTTTGTTCTATGATTCTCCTACTCAGATCGGTGTGGCAAAAGGCAGGGTGGAGTTTTTAAGTCAAAAAGAAAAGGTCATATTAAAAGGTGATAACGGGCGTTATGCAGGTAAAACGGGCATTACCCGAGTCTATGGTCATGCTTGGATGCAGAATATCATGGAAAAAGATACGCTCTATTTGACGGCTGATACCCTTGTTTCGATTAACATTAAAAAGGATTCGATACGGAAGCTGTTTGCCTATAAAAATGTATTGATATATAAATCTGATTTGTCTGGTCGGTGTGATTCATTAGGATATAATGTACAGGATTCGATTATTCATTTTTACCAAAAGCCGATTCTTTGGACTCAAGATTCACAATCTCAGGCAGATTCTATTTCCTTGTTTATGGGGAATCAAAAGCTGAAGGAAATGCGTTTACGCGGTAAGTCATTTGTGATTTCGACTGATTCAGCTAACCATTTTAATCAAATTAAGGGAAGAAAAATTTGGGTGCATTTTAAAGATGATTCTAAATTGAACCGAGTCAATGTAGAGGGGAATGGTGAGAGTATCTATTATGTCATCGATGATAAAAAGGTAACCACCGGACTCAATCGAGTAGAGTGTAGTCGTATGAACTTGTTTTTCGAGGATAATAAGGTCAAGAAAATTGCATTTATTACGAAGCCAGAGGCGAAGTTTGTGCCTCCCAAAGAGTGGAAAGGGGACTTGCAAGAATTAGATGGTTTCCGTTGGCGCGTTTCTGAAAAGCCCTCCCTCCAAACAATCCTGAAGCGGGTCGAATACCAGCCCCTTGTTAAAAAACCTTAAAAAGAGAATACAGATATGAAATTGTACTAAATTCGTCTTAACGATTTGAGAATGAAAATAGTATTACGACATATCACTTTAATTTTAGTCCTAGCAACTTTGTTTGGATTTAAAAATGACCCTTATTTATTTCAAGGGGATCGCATCTTCGTTTCTCATTTATACCCTAATCCAGCTGCTGATTTTGCCTTGGTAGATTACCAGTTTTCTAGCAATAACCAAGAGGTAAAAATTGCAATCTATAATGTATTAGGTATGGTCGTAAAAGAGGTGGAATTAGATAAAGATGATCGCAGTGCAAAAATCTCTTTACGAGAATTGAATAGTGGACTTTATATGTACCAACTACTTGTAGATGGAAAGCCGGTTGCCACGAAGAAGTTGATGGTTCGCAAACAATAAAGTCATACTAAATAGATAAAAAAAGAGCTGCTCGTTTAATCAAGCAGCTCTTTTTTAGTAATTACAAACCTCTAAAATCCTCCCACTGTTCTCTTGATGAAGGCTGTTAAATCAGCCCCAGTTAATAGATTTTGAGATAGTAAAGCCAGATCTGAGATTTGTTTTGCTAGCGCTTTTTGTTCGCTCTCGTCCTTCAAATCTGCTAGTTTACTGATTAATGGGTGGTTTGCGTTGATGGTGATGTTGTAGGTATTAGGCATGGCACCAAACATCCCCATTCCGCCACCGCCTGTTTTAGACATGTCACTCATTCTGCGCATGAACTCGTTTTGAGTAACAATAGCAGGTAATTCATCTGGAGACATCGCTTCCACGGCTACCACTTTTTGCTTGTCATTCAAGGTTTCTTCGAAGACTTTCTTTACGCTCTCTTTTTGAGCATCAGATAAGATTGCTTCCAAAGTAATCCCTGTATCAATTAATTTATCGACAGCATCTGCATCTACACGCTTCCATTGCGTCTTTTCTAATTTAGACTCCATCGTGTTGATGAAATGGCTGTCGATGAGGGTATCCAATTTAATTACTGAATAACCTTTGTTTTGGGCGGATTGAATAAAGGCATCTTGTTGCTCGACGTCGGTGGTATACAAGTAAACCTTGTTTCCATCCTTGTCTGTTTGGGCAGCTTGCACCTCTTCACTGTATTCGTCTAACGTAAAATATTTGTTGTTCGTATCTTGGACCAAGCAAAAATCTTTTGCTTTTTCTAAAAATTTCTCATCCGAGATCATTCCGTACTTAATGAATAAGCCAATGTTTGCGAATTTCTCTTCGAAAGCAGGACGATCCGTTTTGAATAATTCAGCTAATTTATCAGCTACTTTCTTCGTGATATATGAGTTGATTTTCTTTACATTCGAATCGGCCTGCAAGAACGAGCGAGATACGTTTAATGGAATATCTGGGGAGTCGATAACCCCATGCAGTAACATTAAGAATTCAGGAACGATGTCTTTTACCTCATCGGTAATGAATACTTGACGGCTGTAAAGGGAGATTTTTTCGCGTTGCAATTGCATCTCGTTCTTTACTTTTGGGAAATAAAGAATACCTGTCAAATTGAACGGATAATCTACATTTAAGTGAATCCAGAATAAGGGCTTCTCTTGGAATGGATATAATTCCTCGTAGAATTTCAAGTAATCCTCGTCTGTTAAATCGGATGGGGATTTAGTCCAAATTGGATTTGGGTTGTTGATTACTTTATCGCCAAACTCAATCTCGATCGGCAAGAATTTACCATATTTTTCTAAGATGGACTTCAATTTGAACTCCTCTAAAAACTCCTCAGAATCTTCTGCGATGTGCAAGATGATATCAGTACCACGCGTCTTCTTTTTTGCGGGTCCAATCGTGTACTCTGTAGAACCGTCACATTTCCAAGTAGCAGCCTCTGCATCCTCTTGGTAGGATTTTGAGATGATTTCTACTTCTTTCGCTACCATAAAAGCTGAGTAGAAACCTAGTCCAAAATGTCCGATAATTCCTTTGTCATCCCCTTGATCCTTATATTTCTCCACGAATTCGGTGGCACCAGAGAAGGCGATTTGGTTAATATACTTCTTGATTTCTTCTGCGGTCATACCGATACCGTTGTCAGAAATCGTGATGGTTTTTTTGTCTTTGTTAAAACTCACTTTCACCTTTAGTTCCCCTAATTCACCGTTAAATTCACCAATAGAACTTAAGCGCTTGATTTTTTGGGACGCATCTACGGCGTTTGAAACGAGCTCACGAAGGAAAATCTCGTGATCCGAATAGAGAAATTTCTTGATAATCGGGAAAATGTTCTCGGTGTGAATGGAGATGTTACCTGTTTCTTTCATATTTTTAAAAATTAATAATTCTAAATTTGAACATCCTTTTACAATTTTAATTCCAAGCTGGTAAGAGGTGTCACATTGTCAGTTTCTATGAAAAAGCTAGTGCTCTTTTTATTGATTTCAATCGTAATAAATGCCCAGCAAGAAACTTTGCGGATGGCCTATCCCTTTTTGCCATTAGCGATTAATCCGGCAGATGCAGGAGTGATGAAGGTATTCTCTGCCAAAGGGGTTTTTCGAAAAAAGCCCCTGTTTCAAAATATTGGAGGAGCATCCTCCTCACAGCAATTGTTAAGTATTGATATGCCTTTGGCGAAGGGTAGTTGGGGTTTAGGTTTTTTAGGATTTAATACGGATCAATCTTATGCGACAGCCTCAGGACTTATTTCGTCTAATCTTGGATTAGCTACAGTAGTATCGAAGCACCAGGAATGGGGCAGAGGGAATCAGTTAAGTTTTGGCATGAATTTGGGTATTAATCAATATCCGATTTTGGGAAGATCGGGAACAAGTGAAATGCTGGGAAGTATCGGACTAGGTATTTCCTACAGAAAAGAGGCATTGATGTTAGCTATTTCGAAGCCATCAAATCGTTTAGATGGCCTAGGTGATGCGCCATTATACGTTCAAGCCTCATATTATTTCCCGGTCGGGGATTTACACACAGTGAAAATGGGAACTCTTTTGCGCAGAGATTCAGAGACAAAAGTAGATTTTAATGCGGTTTTTTGGTACCAAGAAAAGATAGGGATAGGGTTGTGGATGCAGCAGACGGGTTCTGAGTTTGGGGATCCTGCGCTTTTAGGTACGATTGAGGTACCACTTGGATTAAATTTTCGAGTGGGATATTCTTACGATTTTTTAGGTAAAAATGTTTCAACATTGGGTTCGACAAGGACTAGTGAAGCATCTGGTTTTCATCAAATTTTTCTTCGCTACGACCTGGATTTTGGTTTAGGAAAATTAGGGCAATTTCAGCCGTAAATGAATACGCTTTTTATTGGTGATTTTAAAGGAAAAAATTGAAATTATTAAAGAATTTTAAGTGCTCTTTTATTATGGATTGAATTCCTCAGAAATTTGTGCTCTTATAGCTAAAAAACACGCTAAAAATTAGGGTTATTTTGCGTAGCAAGTAGTAAATTGCGTAGATTTTAGCGTTTATAGAATGTTAGAATTAATACTAAACCAAAACATTGAAACATTTCTTTGGCCTAAAGCCTAGAAAATTAACTTATGGATCCATTTTCCTACGTAGCCAATGCCGACACACAAGTTATAGCTGACTTGTATGAGGCGTACAAACAAGATCCCAATTCGGTAGATAGCTCTTGGAGAGATTTCTTCAAAGGTTTTGACTTTTCTCAAACCTGGTTAGGCGAGGGAGCTCCTGCGGGCGCTGTTTCTGCTGATTCAAGCCATGTTCATAAGGAGATGGCAGTTATCTCTTTAATTAAGGCGTTCCGTTCAAGAGGCCACTTATTATCTAAAACAAACCCCGTGCGTGAGCGCAAGGATCGCAAGCCACGTTTAGATTTGGCGGATTATTCTTTGTCAGAGGCGGATTTAGATACGGTTTTCCAAGCAGGCTCCTTTATGGGTTTAGGCGCGGTGACTTTACGCACGATTCAAGCTGCTTTACATAAAATATATGCTGGTTCCATCGGTTTTGAGTATTCATATATTCGCGACGTGCAGCAAAAGGAGTGGTTACGTAATAAGATAGAGAAGGAGGCGCTTTCTTTCAAGCCTACGTTTGAGGAGAAAAAGCACATTCTTCAGAAGATGAATGAGGCGGTTGTTTTTGAGAACTTTTTAGGAACAAAATATTTAGGCCAAAAGCGTTTCGGCTTAGAAGGTGGTGAATCTACCATTGCTGGTTTGGATGCGATTATCAATGTGGCAGCTGATTCAGGTGTGAAAGAGGCGGTAATAGGAATGGCACACAGAGGCCGTTTGAACGTTTTGGCAAATATCATGCACAAATCTTACGAAGCAATCTTTGATGGTTTTGAAGGTAATGTTCCCAATGAAATCCACGGCGATGGCGACGTAAAATACCACTTAGGTTATTCAAGCAAGCATATTTCTCCAAAAGGAAGTGAAATTTCTCTGAAATTAGCCCCTAATCCATCTCACTTAGAGGCGGTTAATCCCCTAGTGGAAGGTTTCTGCCGCGCGAGTGCAGATGCGCATTATGCAGGGGACTACGATAAAGTATTACCTATTTTAATTCACGGGGACGCTGCTGTAGCGGGTCAGGGTATCGTTTATGAGGTAACTCAGATGGCGAAATTATCAGGTTATAGTACAGGTGGAACGATTCACTTTGTGATCAATAACCAAGTAGGTTTTACCACTGATTTTGAAGATGCACGTTCAGCGATTTATTGCACGGATGTGGCTAAGATCATAGATTCACCTGTATTCCACGTGAATGGAGATGATCCAGAAGCGGTGGTTTTTGTGTCTCGCATGGCCGCAGAATACCGTCAGGAATTTAACCGCGATGTATTTGTGGATATGGTTTGTTACCGCCGTAATGGTCACAATGAATCAGATGAGCCTCGTTTTACGCAGCCTACTTTGTATGCTAACATTACGAACCATCCCAACCCACGCGAGGTTTACACCCAACAATTAATCAAGAACGGCGAGATTGAGGCTAAATTAGCGGAGGAAATGGATTCTGCTTTCAAAGCGGAACTGCAAGCTCGTTTAGATATGGTGAAGCAAAAAGTTAGCCCACCATATGTTCCCTTGAAGTTAGATAACCGCTGGTCAGCACTTCGTTTCTCGAATGAAACAGATTTCGACTCGTCCCCTAAGACCGGAATTTCGAAGGAAGTAATTGATTTAGTAGCAAAAGCGTTGACATCCTTGCCTAAAGGATTTACAGCACTGAAGCAAATCGAAAAAGTAATCGCTGACCGGAAAGGATATTTCGAAAAAGGTCAATTAAATTGGGCTACAGCTGAATTATTAGCGTATGGATCTCTTCTTTTAGAGGGCAAGCCCGTTCGTTTATCAGGTCAAGATGTTCAACGCGGTACGTTCTCTCACCGTCACGTCGTATTACACGATGCGAATACGAATGAGAACTATAATTCTTTGAACCACATTAAAGAGGGTCAAGAGAAAGCGCAGATCTATAACTCCTTGCTTTCAGAATATGGGGTTTTAGGTTTTGAGTTTGGTTATGGCTTAGCTAATCCAGATGCTTTAGTTATCTGGGAAGCACAGTTTGGGGACTTCGCGAATGGTGCTCAAACGATGATCGATCAATTTGTTTCATCACACGAATCGAAGTGGGGTACTCAAAATGGTTTAGTAATGTTATTGCCTCATGGGTATGAGGGTCAAGGTCCAGAGCACTCGAATGCACGTCCAGAGCGTTTCTTGCAGTTATCAGCTGAAAACAATATGATCGTAGCGAACTTAACAACGCCTGCGAATATTTTCCACGCTTTACGTCGTCAATTGACTTGGGATTTCCGCAAGCCTTTAGTGGTGATGTCGCCTAAGTCAATCTTCCGTCACCCGAAAGTGGTTTCGCCTATTGAAGAGTTTACAAAAGGTAAATTCCAAGAAGTGATTGGTGATAGCTATGCGGATAAGGCCAAAGTAAAGAAAGTTTTACTTTGCTCAGGTAAAGTGTACTTCGATCTATCAGAGCGTCAAGAAAAAGATAAGCGCAAGGATGTGGCCATAGTTCGTTTGGAACAATTACATCCATTCCCTACGAAGCAAGTAGATGCAGAATTAGCGAAATACAAAGGCGCTGATGTATACTTTGTGCAAGAAGAACCTGAAAACATGGGCTACTGGTCGTATGTTATCCGCGAATTTGGCTGGTCTAAATTCAAAGGTTTAGTCGCACGTAAAAAATCTGCTTCTCCTGCTACCGGATTCTTGAAAGTTCACGGCGTGGAGCAAGCAAACCTAATTAACAAAGCATTCGAATAATAGAATTATTATGGCTATAGAAATGAAAGTGCCCGCTGTGGGCGAGTCGATTACGGAAGTGACCGTTGCTACTTGGAACAAGAAGGAAGGCGATCACGTGAAATTAGACGAGGTTTTGTGCGAATTAGAATCGGACAAAGCGACCTTTGAATTGCCTGCAGAGGCGGAAGGTGTGTTGCACATTGTGGCTAAAGAAGGCGATGTGCTTCCGATTGGCGCTGTTATCTGTACAATTGAGGCAGGTGGCGCAACAGCTTCTGTGAAAGTGGCAGATGCTCCGGCAGCGGCTGCTATTCCAGCTCCAGCAGCAGCTCCAGCTCCAGCTCCAGCGGCGGGTCCTACGTCTGTTTTAGAAGTAAAAGTTCCTGCGGTAGGGGAATCGATTACGGAAGTGACGGTTTCTGTTTGGAATAAGAAAACAGGGGATAGCGTTTCTTTAGACGAAGTACTTTGCGAATTAGAATCAGATAAAGCGACGTTTGAATTGCCAGCTGAATCAGCTGGTGTATTAGAAATTGTAGCAGAATCTGGAACGGTAGTTCCGATTGGCGGAATTTTAGCAAGAATCACGGTAGGTGCTTCGGTTGCTGCTGCTTCGGCTCCAGTGGCTGCAGCTCCGTCTGCTCCAGCGGCTCCCGTTTCTTCTGGTGGCGCATCCTATGCTGCAGGACATCCATCTCCAGCAGCAGCAAAAATATTAGATGAAAAAGGAATCTCCGCTGCTTCAGTAGCAGGTTCCGGAGTAGGTGGTCGCATCACGAAAGAGGATGCAGTGGCTGCTTCACAACCAACTGTTGCCGCACCAGCTCCAGCAACTGCCGTTGCATCAACTGCTGTAGCACAAGGCGGTACACGTCGCGAAAAAATGAGCTCATTGCGTAAGACAGTAGCTCGTCGTTTAGTGGCAGTGAAGAATGAAACAGCGATGTTGACTACGTTTAACGAAGTGGACATGAAGCCTGTGATGGATCTTCGTGGTAAATACAAAGACAAATTCAAGGAGAAGCATGGCGTAGGTTTAGGATTTATGTCCTTCTTCACAAAAGCCGTTTGTGTAGCTTTAAAAGAGTTCCCTTCTGTGAATGCGAAAATCGATGGAGACGAAATCGTTTTCCATGATTATTGCGATATTTCGATTGCTGTTTCTGCACCTAAAGGTCTAGTGGTTCCGGTGATCCGTTCTGCGGAGAACTTATCCTTAGCTGGAATCGAATCAGAAGTGGTTCGTTTAGCAGGGAAGGCGCGTGAGAACAAATTGAGCTTGGAAGAAATGAGCGGAGGTACTTTTACGATCACGAATGGTGGGGTATTTGGATCGATGCTTTCGACTCCGATTATTAACGCACCACAGGTAGCGATTTTAGGTATGCACAATATCGTAGAGCGTCCAGTGGTAGTAGATGGTCAAATCGTAGTTCGCCCGATCATGTACCTTGCTTTATCGTATGATCACCGCATTATCGATGGTCGTGAGTCAGTTAGCTTCTTAGTTCGCTTAAAGCAGTTACTAGAGGATCCAGCTCGTTTATTATTAGACATTTAATTAACAGAATAGGCCTTTGCGGGCCTATTCGCTTTCAATCGCCTATATGCAAGATTTTGATGTAGTAGTTATTGGTTCTGGCCCAGGTGGATACGTTTCGGCGATCCGTTCGGCTCAATTAGGTTTCAAAGTAGCCATCATTGAAAAATATTCCGTGATGGGTGGAACTTGTTTAAATGTGGGGTGTATTCCTTCCAAAGCTCTTTTGGACTCGTCTGAGCATTATTACAATGCCGTTCATAGCTTCCAAGAGCACGGAATTGATATCCCAAAACCAAAAATTAATTTGGGCCAAATGATCAAGCGTAAAGCGGGCGTGGTTTCGAATTTAAACGCAGGTATCTCGTATTTGATGAAGAAAAATAAGATCACAACCTTCCACGGTTTGGGTTCGTTTGATTCCGCAAAAACGGTGAAAGTGACAAAAGAAGATGGTTCTTCAGAAGTGATCTCTGCTAAAAATATCATCATCGCTACAGGTTCTAAGCCGACAATATTGCCTTTTATCCCAGTAGATAAAGAGCGTATCATCACATCGACGGAAGCTTTGAAGATGACAGAAATCCCTAAGCATTTAATCGTAATCGGTGCGGGTGTAATCGGTGCCGAATTAGGTTCTGTTTACGCACGGTTAGGGTCGAAAGTGTCATTTGTGGAGTTTGCAGATAGCATGATCGCCACGATGGATAAAACCATGGGAAAGGAATTACAGAAGTCAATTGCTAAACTAGGCGCCGAGTTCTACCTATCTCACAAAGTGACATCTGCATCTGTAAAAGGTAAAGAAGTGACAGTAAAGGCGCAAGATTCAGCGGGTAAAGAGGTCGAGATCAAAGGTGATTATTGTTTAGTTTGCATCGGTCGTCGTCCTTATACAGATGGTTTAAACTTAGCTGCGGCTGGTTTGACCGCTGATGAGCGTGGCCGTATTGCAGTTGATGAGCACACACTTCAAACTTCAGTTCCTGGCATTTATGCGATTGGTGACGTGGTACGTGGAGCGATGTTAGCGCACAAAGCGGAGGAAGAGGGAACGTTTGTAGCAGAAGTAATTGCAGGTCAAAAGCCGCATATCAATTATAACTTGATTCCGGGTGTTGTTTATACGTGGCCAGAAGTGGCTGCTGTAGGAAAGACGGAACAAGAATTAAAAGCGGCAGGTATCGCTTACAAGGAAGGTTCCTTCCCATTCAAAGCTTTAGGTCGTTCAATTGCATCAGGTGATGTGGACGGTTTAGCTAAGGTGCTAGCTGACGCAACGACAGATGAAATTTTAGGTGTACACATCATTGGTGCTCGTGCAGCAGATATGATTGCTGAAGCAGTCGTTGCGATGGAATACCGTGCCTCAGCTGAAGATGTAGCTCGTATGTCACACGCTCACCCTACTTATACGGAGGCTTTGAAAGAGGCTTGCTTGGCGGCTACGGCGAAGAGGTCGATTCATTCTTAGGCAAAGTTCAAAGTTCAAAGAGCAAAGTTCAAATATAGAATCAAAAAAGGCGCAATTTGCGCCTTTTTTGATGAA
>JACCDU011064534.1_pt1 | contig 16220 bp, 20 predicted proteins | sample 7446081 | NCBI WGS metagenome assembly JACCDU01 (sample SAMN15323447, study PRJNA562643) | freshwater metagenome | isolation source: river surface water | place: USA:Blue River Watershed | collected 2017-08-17
CAGTTGCTCCAGGAGAAATCGCATCTAGCTTAGTTTTGTCCGCTGCTGCCATATATCCCGCTGCTGTTGTGGTGGCAGCGGCGATCGCTGGAGGGCTGTTAAAAGTCTTAATCCCTCCTATAGTTTGGTTGTTGGTCAAATCGACAAAGTTTTGAGTGCTGCTACCAGTTCCACCTTTGTTAATCGGCAGCACGTTGATATTATCCTGTTTGGAATCTAAAGCATTTTGTAAGCTAGTAATCGTAGAAATAGGTTGTAAACCTGTATGGTTGCTTCTATTTACTAAGTAAGCATCAGAAGCGTTAGCGCTAGCATTATTTTCTATTCCATCAAGCTTAAATTTATCAGCAGCGCTAATCATGCCCTTACTATCTCTACTAGCTACAGGGTGATTAACTGTACCTTCATGCTCAAATACCCTAGTAACAGCACTTCCCGCAATGTCCGCGCCAACTTGGAGAGCAGTTACATTATGAGGATTGTAGTGATCGCTTACATGGTTATCTAGATCTATACCTAAAGCTTTGAGAGTAAGTGCATCTTGGATACTATTTATTTGCTGTTGCAACTCGACCAAATCGCTTAGAGTAATTGGCATATCAGCGCCATCCTCAACAATTGTCAATGACTCAATTTCTATAATCCAGCTATCCGATAGACTATCTACTCGTTTAATTGCTAATCGCCTGCTCGGTAATCCTTTGGGCAAGCTAAACAATAAAATATCTTGCTCTACCTTACAGTTGATCAACTTGTAGTCAAATAAAGCTAGTTGCCCATTATCCTCAAAAGCTTGTCTGATTACTATTTTGAGATCGCTTTTCGTAGTGATCGCACTGGTATGTTTGAGCTTAAATAAAGTGCCTGTAACTATGGGTGTAAACGCATAATCTTTAGTAGTAGTAATAAATCCAACTGATTGCCATTCCATTAAATACCGTAATTTTCAACTGCATCAATTTTTGCTTCAATTCTTTCTAAGTCTTCTTTAATTGCTTCTAAGTCTGCGTTTATAAAATTTGGAGCTTCGTAACCCTGATATTCCCATACCTCAATATATATATCCTCTAACCAGTAAGGTATCTTTATCTCTAGTACATAGCTATTTAGGTTATATGTTTTAAATTCAATAAAGTTAAGCCTATTCAAACCTATATTTATTACTTTCTCAGCTTTAACTCCTGACATAAAACCTAAATATGTACTAGGTGAAATAAATAAATATTGAGACACTATTCCACCTAAAAACCAATGAGGTTTCGCTGTTTCACTAAATGCACCTATTAGTACAGCAGGCTTAGTTATCTCTACATATATAGGTGATATCTCATCATATTTATATTCAACTTTGGGGTCATTAGGTGTATACGTCCTAACTATAGTCTTACGCTCAGTAGCAACTAATACCCAATTTCCCCTCGTTGAAAGTTCCCACATCTCTATAACACTATCTACTATGGTGTTGGCGTTGTATCAGGCTCACCTGTTGTTTGATTTAATATCTGTGGGATGTTTACAGGGAATCTTGCACCATTTGGGGTAATAAAGTAACTGGGCTTATTTGCTGCAAAGTGTGTGTTGATCCATCGTGCAACTTGGTAGTTAGAAGCTCTTTGCGGAAAGTTAATGGTAGTAAAACGTGCTGTTTGTCTTGCTACTGTACCTGTACCTGTAGTAGTGCTTGATGTACTTACTAAATCTAAAGGTACTTTAATCTTTTTGCCTGTATTTACCCTATTTTTACGTTTAATATCTGCTGATAGTGTTCTTGCAACATTTACAGTTCTAGTAGTAGAAGCTGTATTTCTATTCGTGTACACTTTTCTACTATGTGCTTTACGCTCCCTAGTACCTGCTGTAGCTGCTTGTGCTTCTGCACCTACTAATCCTGTTACGTTGAACCTATCGATAATATCTTGTTGTAAAGTAATTAACCCTACATTAGTGTTATCTACTGTAAATACATATGTTTCATATTCACCACGTGGCATAGGTTCTACTCCTACCTTTGTTTATACGTTACTTCCCCTACTCAACTAAAAAGTCTTTAGCTTTAATACTGTATTCGCCTGTTTCAATATTAATGCTGCCGTCTAAAGGTAAGTCAAATGTACCTGTTAACCTTAAGTTATTTACATCAAACTTCATTTGTACCCCGCCTGCTTCAAACCCAGTACGTAATCTAGCTTTGTATGCTCTAAGAAGTACGAAGTATAGTAATTGCCCTAAGTAAGGTTCCATTGCTTATCTATGTTTAGCTGAGTAATTGAATGTAGCGTAACAAGCACAAACGTTAATTGGCAAGGTTTTTAGCTGTTGTGTAGAGAAATAATATTATCGGTAGGCTAACCCGTCGATAATATTTTTATCTCACAAGTGCTGATGTTCTTTTACCCGTTTTGTCATAGATAGTAACCCATTTATAAAGTGGATTAACTCTGACGTCTGCTAGTTTAAATCTCACATCTACGTTCGGACGTTGCAAAGGTAGTTCAACTTGTTCCCCTAATATGACTTTTGTTTGTCGTTCTATTGGGTATCTCTCCTCTTCTGCAACGTTTTTTCCTTTGGTCATATATTTCCAAATAGGTGTATGTCCTTGCAAAGATAATACCTTTATTGCTAAATCTCTAGCTTGTGCTTCTGATCTGCACAGCATTTGCATTTGATATCCTCTACTCCAATCAGCGTATGTGTATAACTCTTTGCCCTTGTTCCATACATATCCTTCACCTTCTCCGAACACTTGTTTAATACGTTGTCCTAATGTTTTTAAATTTGCCTCTGTAATAGTTTCTGTAGTTTCATCCATTAACCTAAAAGTCACCTCACCTACTTTTCTATTTCTACCCCTTCCTTTAAGTTGATTTGTACCTGCTACAAAATCACTATCTTGTTTAAAATATAGTCTTACTAAAGGATGGTACTTTCTACCAGGATCGAAGTTTTCATTAGTATTATTTGAGTCTGTTTCTAACCCTTCTAACAACTGATACATAGCTGTTAGTTGGGGTATTACTTGCATCAACTCACGCTTAGTACCCTGTATAGTAACCTTTTTATCTACCATAGGTTTGTGTAGGTTATTTTATTCTGCTGTAAAACTAACATCTACTACGTTTTCATCTGTACTAACCGCTTTCTGTGCTGCTTTCATTGCAAGGTAGTAATCATCTATTTCATACGCTAGTACATAACCCGCTTCAATAATCGCCTCTTCAAATTCTTCCAATAGCTCCTCTGCAAAATTCTCCCAATCAGTAGGTAATGCTTCTACTTTATCCTCTATCTTTTCGGCAAAAGATGCGTTAGGTAAATCACTTTTAATAGGTTCCCACCCAAACCAATGATTATTTCTAGCTGTAAGTATAAAGCTAAGAAATAGGTTATCTTGTACCGCGTTACGTACTGTATATAACCAACCTAAAACACTGCCCCTTATTTCGTCATTAGCCTCTTCTGCTAGTTCTAATCCTATACGTGATTGCACTACTGGTATATTTACTTTATTAGCTACCCTTTGATTACTACCTGATATTCTGCTTAATGTACCTCCTATAGCAAAACTGGCTAAACGTACTACCCCGTAACCTAAATATTGTCCTATTACTGGCGCTAACCCATCCTTAACAGTTTTATTGTTTTGCTTTATTCGTGCTTCTATAGCTGTATCCCTCTGATTCCAATCGAATGTTTTAATTAAAAAGTATGCTTGAACTAACATACCAAAAATTGATGATACAGAAAAAGGGAATGCCCTAACTATTGCTTTGAATGCAAACCCTACATAACTTGATAGTTTTTTTAGTACCCAACTAAGACCCGATGTACCTGTGTTTACTATGGTTGTATCTCTTACAGGGTTAATACGTCTAATACCTAATGGATCTGCTGAGTTTAATATTCTTATACGTCTTGAACGTAACCCAGCCTCATTAACTATTGTTCCTGGTGTTAGGGGAATATCACTATTACTGCCTACCATTAATTACTGCCTTCATCACTTAACGGCTTCTCGTTTATATCTATATCTATACCTGTACCCTCTTGATTTTTGATACGCTGTTTAAATAAATCCCATTCTTTGTCTTCTCTATCTTTCTCTTTCTTTCTATCTGCTTTGATAGTGTCCCCTGTCATACTTTGTGGTGTATTAGGCTTAGGCGGCTTGATAGGTTTATATAATGCTGCTCTTGCTATTTCTCCATCAAACAGTATTCGCTTAATTATTGAGTGTAAATCATCTCTCTCCGTACACTCCCAACCTATAGCCTTTTGTGTAGATGACTTTAAAAAGTCCCCTAATTCATTCTCCTGCAACTTATCATCTAAACCTACTGCTCCAGGGGTACAACTAATAGGTACGTTAATTGATTTATGACTACCCTGGAAACCTAAATAATCAACTATAGATTTTAAGTAACTATTACCCTGTACTGCCGCTATCTTTGCACCTATTGCCTCACTAGTAGCATGTACCCCTACATTTACTGACGTGTCAGCATCAAATGCTATCTCAGCCAGTAACCCTGTTATCTCCGCCATAGCTTCGGCAATATTTTCATACACTAACATCTGTTTTTGACCGTTCTCATCTGTGCGTTCTATCTTTATAGGGAACAGTCCTACTAATGCATCTATTTGTTTTAGTAACCATACGTTGTAGGCTACTTGGTTGGGTATTATCTTTGGTGTATCTATAAAATCATCTAGTAAATACTCTGGTAATACCATCGGGAAGTCATCAGCGCCAGTTATTTGCTTAAGTATAGTTGCACTTTTTTGTAAGTCTTTTACCCTTGAATTAGTATCCAAGTCTAATGCTGTATTACCTGCTTGCATTAATCCTTTAAGTAAATCACCTAACTTACCGTTATTATTGTTTAGTGCATTGTTTACCCCATTATTTATTGCTCTTGCAGTACACCCCCCTGGTTGTGCTGTACCACAATTAGCTGTTGTTGCACCTCTAACTACTGTATTGAGTAACTCAGGACTTTTAGCTACGTTTTTAGGTATATTATCCAAAGCTATTTTTAATGCTCCTACTCCTACTACTACTTGTGCCAATTTCTCTAGGGTTTCTGTATCTCTAGGTTGATTTATAGTAATAGGTCTATCAACTTGCCTGACTTTATTTGCTACTAAATCTGGTAGTGCAAATAGGGGAGTATTTACTGAGTTGATAATCTCATTATTAGATGCACGTTGGTTATCTATCACTCTTTGAAACTTTGGTTCTAATGCCTGTTGATTTCTAATAGATATATCCTCAAATGTCCTTTTAACATCTGCTCTTGCTTGCTCTATTGAAATAGGTACAATAGCATTCACTGTCTTAGTTACTGAATTAACTATAGTAGGTTCTATTATTTTAGGTAGATTGTCTATTTTGGTTACTACTTGTTGATTCATTTCTTCTTGCTCGTTTACTTTGGTTTCTAATTTATTTATTCTATTCTCTAGTTCAGGTGACCTTAGATTTGGGGTATTAGTATCTCTAGTTGTAGGTACTTTATTTAATGCATTATTAGCTATGTTTAAAGCGGTGTTAGCTACACTTATCGCTGCACCTGATTGCAGTAATGCTCCATTTGAATTAGTTAATGCAGTATTAGCTTTATTTTCTACCGATGGTATTTGTCCTAATGCACTATCAGCCTTTTTATTAGCTGTATCTGCTTTACTATTTGCATCTGTTGCCGTATTTATTGCACTATTACTTATTGTTTTAGCTTCACTTGCTACCTGTTGAGCGCTTGTTACTTTAGGTTGTAATGTCTCTACTTCCCCTATTGCCCTATTAGCTGTACCTGTAGCTTTAGTCGCTTCCTTCTGTGCATTATTTGCTGTACTAGCTGCTATACCCGCTTCACCTATAGCAATCTGTGATTGTCCATACGCACTATTAGCCCTATTAGTTGCGTATTCTGCTGCTACTCTTGCTAAGTCCGCTGTACTTATTGCATCTATTGCTTTCGCGTTAGCATCATTAGCCTTATTTGTTGCACTTTGTGCTTCTTTTATAGCTTGATCTGCTTTCCCTATAGCTTTATTAGTCTTTACTTCTAGTTGATCTGTTTTATCCCTTAATTTATATATTTGTATAGTATTAGCCTGTGTCTCTCCTAATGCTCTTTCCCCTGTTTGTAATGCTTTATTTGCTGTATGTTCTACCTGCTTTATTTGACCTGCTTGCTTAACTATTAGCGACATCTGTTTGGATAATTCACTATCATGTTGTGCTAACTGCCTATCATGTGCGTCTAGGCGTGGAAATACTACTTTTAATGTTGCGTATAACGCAAACAAGCCTGCGATCGAACCTGCAAGAGATAGTACGTTTGCTGCTAGTAATATCACTTTCCCTAATGCTGAATTGGCAAAAGTATTAGCCGCACTTGCTACCCCTTGCGCTACTGATGCTGCTTTAGTTGCTAGTGTTGCCTTTGTTGCTGCTCCTGCTGCTACTTTTTGAGCTTCACTACTTAAAGCTTTTGCGACTGCTGCCTCTGCTGCCGCCATTTTAGATTTAATGACCGCCTGAGTAGACTTCATACTTGCAAGTTCACCTAAATCTATTGCCCCTGCGGCTAATTTTCTTGCGTGTTCTGCTGCTAGCGATGCTGATCGTGATTGCAATACAGCTTGTGTTACTTCAGGGCGTAACTGTTTTGTCAGATATATTGATAAATCTGCTTGCTTTACTGCTCCTGCTACAGCTAGCCCTAGCCCTGCTATTTCTGGTTTTAAAAGTGCTGTAGCCCCTTCTATAGCCTTTTTTATTATTGTGTTTTCATCTACTGGTTTAAGCTTGGCTACCTCTGCCCGTAATGCTGCTAATTCCGATCGCAACTCTGCACAACAATCAGCCATTATTCAATCTCCTTACAAGATTTGCGATCGCTTTTATTTCCCCTGCTATTTCACTACATGGTAAACAACAGTAACCAGGGTAATGCGTTGAAGGGCATTTAATAGTCCCTGAAGGGCATTCTTCATCGCAGGCTACTGTGTATTTTGGCTGACTATTATATGATTGATTGAAAATCGTATTATTATCTTTATCTATTATTTTTAAATTAAAATTTGAACTAAAAAAGATTCTGTAACTACAAGAGCCAGAATTATCACTGTAATATTCCGGTCTCTCTTCAAAATAAGAATAGACTCTATTTCCGTCAATATTGAGAATAGGACAAGGAGCGTAGCCAATGGGATCTTGTTGACCTATCCAAGGTTGTGTACTTAAAGTCTGTACTAAAGTGATAGGTTTATCAAAAGTTTCATCTATCGGGGCAGTCATTGGGTATACTCTATTTACAAAATCTTGCTGACTTTGAGTAGTAAGATTTACATCTACAGGAGCGCTGCCAACAATTATTTCTTTTGAAGGTGAAAGAATTGTTACGGTTGCTTTTGATTTATTAGTACAATGTAAAACCATAATTAGCTAGTAGGACTTGCTGAAGTTGGCAAACTGAAATTGCTTCCCGCATCTCTATTGACACCCTTAGTAATTCTCAAATCATCAACAAAAGCGTTTAAAGAATGAGTATTACTATCATCCGATCCAATTGATAGAGGAAGAGAGCTATTAAATAAAGCAGCATTGCCAAGGTTGGAGTTAGTAGCTTTTTTGATTCCGTCAACCAATAAATTTAAATTACTGCCTCCCCGCGTAACTCTGATGTGGTGCCAACCATTTGGGTTTAAAGAAGAGTTGTCTTCTAAAGTAAGATCTGAATTAAATGCACCTGTTGTTGAAGGGAAAAATCTCAACTTACTAGGGTTGCCATCACAGTAAAGAGCAAAGCTTCTATTACTATTAATTGAATTATTGTGTTGACCTATGATGCATTGTGGGCTACTTGTATTATTTAACCTTAACCACAACTCAATAGTAAAATCACCATTGCCAAAATTCCAATCCTCTGAATCAGGAGTAAAAATTTTACTGGAACCATTAAAAAAAGCGCTAGCAGAACCAAACTTAAATTGAGATGAACTAAGTCTGGGGCTACCAATAGTAGTAAATGTATGAGATTTTAAATCTGTAAAATCAGTGCTTTCATTAGCGCCATCCATTGGCATTAAAAGCACTACATTGAGAAAATTTGAATCTTTAACAATTTGGTTATTACCAATGCCTTTAAGGAAGTTAGCTACTGTTATTTTTTTATACGCACCTGTACTATCTTCTTCTATTAACAACCAGTCATTATTATTTTGGGCAGTAATTTCGTCAAACTGGCTAATTTTTTTATTCATAAATCGTTAGGATTAAATGGCTCTCCATAAGTTGTAGGAGGTGAGATAAAACAATTTATTACAAAAGTATCTAAAATCTTGCCAACTATAATTTGTCGTTTCCAAAACCACAAATTAATTTTTTCATATAGCTGGCTATGATCGTAACTAATTGATTGTCCAGTTTCATCTATTATTGATTCAAAATTTTCATCCACTAATATTCCTTCAAAATTACTATGAGCATTTAGTAGGATTGCTACTAGCAGAGTTTCTGCTGTATTGGTAGCATTAGCAGATAGATTAGATAGATCGCCCTTATTGATTACCAGGCGATCGCTATCTTGATAAGCTCTAGCCCCAAATAGCTGCTGCAAAGATAGATTAGTAATCATCTGGGTCGATAGTGCTACCTGTATCCAGCTTTTGCAGATTTACTGAATAGGTACTCTGTCTGTATGTTGCGTTGTTGCGAGTGACCAGAGTTTGAAAATTGAAATCTGCTTCAGCAACAGTAACCGATTGATCGGGGTTGGTTTCTTGAGCAGTAGTAGTAAGTGAATTTTTAGCCATTAACAGCATCGCTACAAATAAGCTTTCTGCCGTGTTATTCGCGCTAGCGGTTAACCCTACTGTTGCTAGATCTGCTTTCGCAATTGTCAGTGTCGTTGCTGTGCTTTGAGCATTTGTACCAAAGACTTGTTGTATTGAAGGTTCTGGCATAAGTAGTACATATAGACTACAGCAATGTTAACCTTACTTCTATAAGTTTGGTGGTAACTTTTTATTTACTGATAATGAGCCATAACGAAATTTGTTTGTATGTTTGACCAATTCCTGCCTTATTGGCGAAATGAGACTTCAGGAAAATTAGCGCTAGCGGTAAAGCGATACTTTGACTTTGCTATTGGAGATGACCCCAATCCACTTACTGATAGTGAATTAAGTTTGTTAAAAGGTTATTTAAAGTTCTGGTTTGATTATCCTTGGCAGGGAGTTGGATCTGATTTGGATTACTTACGGGCTGAATTTATTGAGGCAAGTAATTATGACCAGTTGCAAGCTTGTATAGATGAAGCGCTTGAACTTGGCATCGATCCTTTTTAGATTGAAAATTCGGATTGATGTTAATCGCTCTTGTGACACCTTTGATATGAATTATTTTGATACTGACGAATGGAACATTCACGACTCATTAGTTGTAATTACTAGATGCGAAGAGTGCGAAGAAGAAAAGCCATGTGAGCTACTCGAAGATCCATACATTGCAGAAATATATCCTGGTGGTGAAAATTCAGAAAGATATTGGTGTAAAACCTGTTATTTTAGCCGTATGGGAGATATATAGATTTTTGAATTGAAAGTAGAAGTTGATATTTTTATGATTCAGTGGGAATTTGCTTACGAGAACGATGTAGATCATTACCAGTTATCTTCCGAGCGAGAAACGCCTTATTTTTATAATGAGGAAAAGAGAGCTTTAGTAGTTACCGTTAACGTTTCTGATGGGGAACTAGAACATAGCGGGTTTAATTCAGCTTTACCATTAGATCTCCATTTTCGTCCTAGTAAAGAAGAGATTGAGCGAAATTTGGAACCCGATGGCTTTTACACCTTTCCAATCTGGGATGAATATTACGAATTCGACATGTGATTCGGATTGATGTTAATCGCTTTTGCATAGATCCGCAAATAGTTCATGGCGGAAGTATCAGAAACGGGCATTTAAGACAGCATTTATCGAATAGGACTTATCAAACCATTCTTTAAGCTTTACTATCATCTGTTGCCGTGTCAGAATCAAGCTGTCAAAAGCTAAATATAATAGGTTCTGAGAGTGCTAATAGGATATGCCAGGGTTTCTACTCCTGACCAGAATTTAGATTTACAGATAGATAGTTTAAAGTCTGCTGGATGCGATCGCATTTTCACCGATTGCAGCAGTGGAGCCAAGAGCGATCGCCCAGGTCTAAGCGAGGCTCTAAACTTCGCAAGAAGTACAGACGTACTAGTAGTATGGAAGTTAGACAGATTAGGGCGATCGCTAAGTCACTTAATCGCAACTGTGCAGGCACTCACAGATCGAGGCATTGAATTTAAATCGTTACAAGAAAATCTGGATACGCTGTCGTCGGGCGGTAAATTAGTTTTTCATATTTTCGGGGCGATCGCTGAATTTGAAAGAGATTTAATTAGGGAGCGCACGATGGCAGGTTTGGAATCTGCTAGAGCAAGAGGGAGAAAGGGAGGTGCTAAAAAATTACTTACGCAGTCTCAAATTCGAGCAGGAAAATTATTGGCGGCTGATTCTAGTCGCTCAGTATCCGAAATCTGTGAAGTTTTAAAGTGCAGCCCTTCGACCTACTACCGCCACATAAAAAAAAGCGATCACTAAGAGATAGAAGTGATCGCGCCTGGTCGCTTCAATAATTTTTGGAATGATTAAGCGGACTCCGATGCCAGATCGGATTCTTCTTCGGTTTCTTCGCTTTGCCACGAAAGCTCGTAAAGCTCTTTTAGCTCATTCATATCCTTAATATCTGGATATTCTAATTCACCGAAGTAAGTAATTCTACTTTGTAAATCTTGATCCAATTCTTCGAAAGGCACATCCAGAACACATTGCCCTTCTTCTACAATCGAGCCAGCGTAGCAGCCTGTAAGTAATTTGTAATTCATGATTGATCCTCAATAATTTAATTGCCCAATGGGGGCAGCCCTAATAGGGATTGAGAGAGCGACTTATAGAGGCTTGTGCAAGCAGCTTGGGCATCCCACCCACCTAAAAGGCATTTCTCTATCGCTCTGTAATTACTATATCATAAGTAATCTAAAAGGTGGATTACTTATGATACATTATGCTAATCTATTATTAGATTACTAATAGATTACCTTATGGCAAGTTCCAAACCTAAAATTCAAGGCTATATAGAGCAAGCTACTTTCAATCGCTTTGAGGCATACAGGCAAGAGAGTAATCTTAGCCAATCCCAGGCCCTTGAGAAGATTTTAATTAAGTTTTTGGGAGGCGATCGCATCTCGGAAATACAAGAGCAAGATTACAGCCTCAAGATGGATCTGCAGTATGCGATTACGGAGATAGAGAAATTGCAAGAGAGGGTAAGAAGATTAGAGATTACTAGTAATCTAGATGGTGAATCACTAGGGATTACTGGTAATCTAGATAGTGAATCACTAGGGATTACTGGTAATCTAGATAGTGAATCACTAGGGATTACTGGTAATCTAGAGAGTGAATCACTAGGGATTACTGGTAATCTAGATAGTGAATCACTAGGGATTACTGGTAATCTAGATAGTGATTCACTTAGTAAATTATCTGAAGGATTAAGCCAAAGAGCTTTAGCAAAGCGCTTAAAGTGCAGTCATACGCTTATTGGTAAATTCCAAAAAATAGGGCAATTAAATTCTTACAGCAAAGAACACGATCCGGTTGGGATAGCGTGGGAATTTAGGGACGGTAAATATTATCCAGCGCTGCAGGTTAACAGTGATCGCCAATCAGCTATAAAATAGGTTCTAAAGTATCCAAAAAAAGTAAAATTTCCGTATTTACCCTATGTTTACCCACCATTACTTAATAGTTAAATTGGAGAGGTAGATTAATTAAAAAGCCAACGCCCCAAGACGTCGAACTCGCGGGTGCGCTGGCTTTTTTGATAGGTAGATAGGAATAATACTTTTTTGCCCTCAGTATCAGATCCGCTCTTCCTTTGAAAATTTTACCAAATTTCTAGGGAAATAGAAGTATAAATTATTTGCTACTAGCTTTACAGAGCGGGTGAAGTTAGTAGAAGTGAGGAAACAATGACTACTGACAACCGCTCTAACCTTGTTAATGTCACTAAGCAACAGCCATGCTTGCACTGCGGTAAACCCGATTGGTGCTACTGGATAGGGGAATTAACAGTTTGTAAGAGAGAAGGCGAGGCTGCTCCAGGTTGGGAAAAAACAGGCAAGACAGATAAAGATGGTAAACCCTATTACGCGCCTGTACAACCTCAAAAAGCTATCCGACCGAAGGCTAATAAAGAATTTTTCTATTACGACCGCCAAGGCAACCCGCTAGTCAAAGTATCAAGAATAGATAATGGGGAGGGTGATCGCAAATTTTATCAATCTCATTGGAATGATGTTCGGCAGCGGTGGGTCAAGGGCGTTCCCGACGAAATTAAGCAGCAAGTCCCAATTTATAGATACCAGCAGGTACAGAAGGCGATCGCCCAGGGCAAGACAATCTACTTTGTTGAGGGGGAGGGGTGCGCCGATCTTCTCTGCTCGATCGGTTTGCAAGCAACCACTACTATTCGCGGATCTGATGGTTATCGAAGCTGGGGAAGCTACAAAGATGATTTACTTGGGGCTGATGTAGTAATTTGCCCCGACCGCGACAAACCAGGGCTGAAATACGCTCAAGAAATTGAGAAGGATTTTCCCTCTGCTCGCTGGCTATATGCGCCGCCAGGTGAGTTTTATTGGCAGCATCCACCAGAATCTAAGGGGCTTGATGTTGTTGATTGGATTAATGAGGGCGCGACTGTAGAGGATATTAAGGCGGCGATCGGCGCTAAGAAGTATGGGGAGATGCCGAAGGTCGAGATTGTGCGGGCAGAAGTTGAACAGATAGATTTTTCAATGCCTGAAGCAGAAGAGATATTTACTCAAAGGGCGGAATCTACTCTATTTGGTGATACTCGCTGGATATCCCTCAATGGTCATTTGCACCGCTGGACGGGTACGCATTACGAGCTAGTGCCTGATGCTGTAGTCAAAGCGAACATAACTCGCTGGTGTAATGCTACCCCCGTTCAGAGCGGGGAGAGATGGAAATATAACTACGCCAAATCTAGCTTTGTTGAAAATATCTGGAATTGGATTGTATTTAAATTTGCTATCGATCCGGCGCTAGTCAATCCGCCTGGGATTAATTGCCTTAATGGTACGGTCAAGCTGTATTGGGAAGGTAAAAAAGTCAGTTGGCGATTACAGCCGCATAATCCTGATGAATTTTATATTCACACTAGCCAAATTAATTACGACCCCAAAGCTGATCCGACTCAATGCGATCGCTTACTTGCTTGCCTCGATGTTGACCAGCAAGATATTTTCCTAAAAACGTTGGCAGCAAGCTTGGATCTAGCGACTATACGCAGGTATCGAGGGAGAGAAGTTAAAGCGCTGCTCTGCCAAGGTTACGGCAGTAACGGCAAGGATAGCTTAAGGGAAGCTGCCAGTTATCTCTACTGTTCGGGAATGACGGCGGCGACGGTTTCTGACTTCGCAAGCTACGACCAAGGGCGCAAGTTTACTTTAGCCAAGTTGGAGGGTAGTTGCGTTAATTGGTCGAGCGAAAACAGCAGCTTCAAAAATATTGACGGCTTGCAGAGTTTGAAGGCTGCAATTACAGGCGATCCGCTTGATGTTGAGCGCAAGCGCCAAGACGAACGCCCAATGCTACTTAACACGGTCTTTTTATTCAATATCAATGAGGCTCCCAGTCTGCAAGCAGGATTAGAGGCAATACAATCACGTTGGGCTGTTCTTAGCTTCAATAAGACTTACAAAATTGGTGCTGATGCTAGCAAAGGGGAATTAGAGGCTGATGGGCGCTTCAGGTACGATCCTCAATTCTTGCAGACTGAGGTAGTGCCAGCATTATTGAATAAGATTCTCGCAGCGCTGCCGAAATTAATACAGGATGGCATAGATTACCGCTGTACTAGGGCAGCTTTAGAGAGCATACAGCAGGAAACAAATCATTTATGGGCATTTGCGCGGGAAGTGAAGCTAGAATACCGCGAAAACGGCAAAGTCTACATAAATGAACTTTGGGAGAAGCTGCGTGAATGGTATATCGCTAATGGGACACTGACTATTTTCGTTACTGATAAAGGAAAAGAGCAACAGGAATGGTATGAGCAAGTAGACCGCAGGGATAAGAATGTAAAAGCCGCAAACCAAATATTTCAACGATTTTCAGAGCTATTCCCTAAAATCTTAAGACTTAGAGACAGTCAGTCAATGGAGCGAAAAGGGCAATGGTACTTATCAGGGATTGCTTTTGGTGAAGCAAGTGAAGCAGTTAGTGAAGCAAGCAGTGAAGCTGTAACGCGCTCCCTGAGCGCCAGTGAAGCAAGTGAAGCAATTGAGGCTACCTTAGTGCGCTTATTAGATCACTTACATACTCTAGAACCATTGGAGTTACGTAGAATGTTACTTAAAATTGTAGATAGCGGTAAGGTAGAACAAATTGCTTCACTTGCTTCACTGGTAGACACAGCAAGGGCTGTAGCTTCACTAACTGCTTCACTAACTGCTTCACCAGCTTCACTGGAGAATAACCAAGTGATGTATGCCGACCAATCGAATCCACAAAAGTCCACTCCTATCCAAGCTGCGACTGTGAAGGGAAATACAATTCAATCAGGTGATGCAACCAATAATTTTTTTCCAACTGCACATTCGTGTTTTAGGGAAGGCGATCGCTGCAAAGCAAAGCGTCCTCTATGGGGAATTCCCAATGGGAGAATATGCACGATCATCAAAATCAATAATGGAATAGCGACACTATTCTATAAAGGGTGCAAATCGCCTAGTGGAGTCGATGTACCGTTGGGAGAGCTAGAACTAGTTGAGTAGGCGAAGCAATGACGAACTAAATTTCGAGGCAATGAGCCGCGCCCAATTACGAAGCTATCTAAACTCCCACCGTGACGATAGCCAGGCGTGGGAGGTCTTCTTTGCCAAGTTAAACGAGAATCGCGCTTCTGATCAAGGCTTGTGGTATCCAGCGCCGCTAGATGAAGAGAGTACCAGAATTACTGAGGAAGCTATCAAGCAGAAAATAAAAGAGATTGAGAGCAGTAAAAGCTAATTGGTGCGATCGCCTGTTCTATCCCAAAACAACAAGTTGCTCCTTTGAGTTACAAGTGTTAGCAAGCGATCGCGCCTTCAATTGTAGCGATCGCCTCAATAAACAAACGGAGACAGAATCTATGAAAAACTACTACGATCCACCTCGACGTGATGAATTATGCGAATTTAGCGTTTATGACGATGACAATTGTGATTTTGAGGTGTGGAATGAGGATGACTTTAAACATACGATCAATGACAAAGACCGAGAAAGATATAAGTTTGAGCTAGATCCAAGGACTGTTAAGGACTGCGAACAAGTATTTACACAATTAAGGCACTTTGCAATTAGAAATGGATTAAAGTCAGGTACTAAATCACAAGAGTTTTTAGAGCAGTTTTTTAATCTGAATGCAGAACGGCTATATGCTGCTCACATAGTCGATGCGTCTGCATTTGCAGGAGTGCATGACAGCGTTGAGAAAGTTGTTTCCGTGCTTAAGCTGGATATTATAGATTTTGCTAAAGCCAAAAAACTAATAAATTCTAAACTGAAAAGCTAGAAGCGATCGCCCAAACCGTAACAAGCAACTTTGATTCTGGGTTCAAAGCTCGGAATGGGCGATCGCACTTTTCATTTTATCCATAACTAAATCGCGCTCTGTACCCGCGTAAATCAATATGGGTAAAGCTAGCGCCGTTACCGAGACCGCCCTTGCTACCGTGCCAGTTATTTAGCCGTTTGTAAACCTCATGCGGTCGAAAGCCACCAACAACAATATCAGCCGCCGCCCCATAAAGATGTTGACTATTGGATGCGCCCCCTACTGCGTGATTTACCGCTGGCGGTCGGTAACCTGAATTTATAATAACTGACGCTTTATCGAACAACTGCTTTACATCTTCTAGATAATCAGCCAGTCTTAAAATATTCTCTACAACTTGGTGGTTCTGGGGAACGCGCGATAAATTCTTGGTAAATTCTCCCCAACTGAAGTTCCCGCCCAAGTGAACGCGATCGCCCGCTTTTACCCATCCGACTTTCGGGAAAAATGCCTTATGTTGCCCTGCGATCGGCGCGCCTTCATCTTTAG
>JACCDU010324862.1_pt1 | contig 16210 bp, 5 predicted proteins | sample 7446081 | NCBI WGS metagenome assembly JACCDU01 (sample SAMN15323447, study PRJNA562643) | freshwater metagenome | isolation source: river surface water | place: USA:Blue River Watershed | collected 2017-08-17
TGGGAGTTCTAAAATTATTTCATAGTTCACAACAATCACCACAAACAACATCTCAACTTCAATCATCGCCTCAAGATTCACCTCAATCTATACCTCAGCCTCCACCTTCGTCTCCACAACAACCTCCACAGCAAGTAAAAACAGAAGAGGAAATAAAAGATGCATCTTTTAATGCTGCATTGGGAGTTCTAAAATTATTTCATAGTTCACAACAATCACCACAAACAACATCTCAACTTCAATCATCGCCTCAAGATTCACCTCAATCTATACCTCAGCCTCCACCTCCGTCTCAACAACAACCTCCACAGCAAGTAAAAACAGAAGAGGAAATAAAAGATGCATCTTTTAATGCTGCATTGGGAGTTCTAAAATTATTTCATAGTTCACAACAATCACAACAAACAGAACTTCTATCTCCATTAAATTTAGACGAAAAAATACAAAAAGAACAATCTAATGAAAAAGTAAAACAACAAACAGAAGCACAAATAGTACAACAAGCGCCATTAATAGCACCAACGGAAGCTTCGCTGCAATTAAAAGCTACTTTTAATTTTTTAAATTTATTTCATAATTTACTGACTCCAAAATTACTTGCTTCCTCGCTAACATCAAATGTAGAAACACAGCCAGCAGCACAAGAAACAGAAACAGAAGTCGCACAAAAAACAGAAACAGAAGTCGCGCAAAAAACAGAAACAGAAGAAGCACAAAAAACAGAAGCAAAAGAAGCACAAATAGTACAACAAGCGCCATTAATAGCGCCAAAGGGAGCTTCACTGCAATTAATAGCTACTTTTAATTTTTTAAATTTATTTCATAATTTACTGACTCCAAAATTACTTGCTTCCTCACTAATATCAAATGTAGAAACACAGCCAGTAGCACAGCCAGTAGCACAGCCAGTAGCACAGCCAGTAGCACAGCCAGAAGCACAGCCAGAAGCACAAAAAACAGAAGCACAAAAAACAGAAGCACGGGCACAAATAGTACAACAAGCGCCATTAATAGCGCCAAAGGGAGCTTCACCGCAATTAATAGCTACTTTTAAATTTTTAAATTTAGTTAATAATTTACATACAAAAGCATCACCTCAACCTATTTCTGGGGAATACCAAGATGATAATTACAAAATTTTATACGAAGATGGCTTAACAAATGAAAAATTATTAAAATTAATATATTTAAATTTTGATAATTTTGATAAAATAGTTCCACATTTGAAAAAGTTTGATTCTTATTCAATAAATTTTTTGGGTAAAACAACAGGAAAAGTATATCCTGAAAATAATAATGATGAAAATATATGTGTCCGTTCATCTCATTTTACTTATGGCACATATATTATGTTAAAAAAGTTTGGTGGATATTTTTCTCAATTAATTCAAGTTTTATATTTTTGCGCACAATATTTAAAAGAAAAAAGTATAAATTTTGAATTAATTGAGAAAAATATAATTATAAATGAAGATATGCATTTATATTTGTTAAAATATGTAATATTACCAACAACTTGTATTAAAAATAAAATTGAGCCTTTCTACATATATAATTTAAATATGGAAATTTCTAATAGTTTTATTAGTCATATAAGATCAGGAAATACTTCAAGATCACATTTTTTTATATCATCTGTAATTGATAATAGTAATAAACGACGTTCTACTAGCAATAAAACATTATATTTACAAAGAAGCATTTTATCCAAAAATACTACAATAAATCAATTAATAGCGTGTAATAAATATCACAATATGGAGAAATATTTTGAATTACATTTAATAACAAAAATATATATTAAATTAAATAGTACAAACAAAGCATACTATGAAGTCGATGAGGATGATGATTGTGTTTTTTGCCCGTATATTTACAAAGATAATATAAGTAAAATAGTTATTATTAATGGTGAGAAAGAAGAAGAATATACATTAGATGAACTGGATGATATTTTTAAAGATCTATATAAAAGTGATGCTTTAAAATAAGTTTAATAATAATTGAAGAAATAAGAAGTCATACTATTTAACACATACCACATTGTATATCATTATTCACATTTCTTTTTGGTCGGTATAATAAATTATATTATTTACATTTGCATTTTACACATTAAATAGTGTAAATATTAAAATAATTTATTTATAACTATATAAATAGATATAATATAAAATGAGTAATCAAATTACATCTATTTCATTAGTAAAAGACAAGTCATTGAGTAATGATGTTTTTCCGCAGAAAAACGGAGATAGATTTCATACAACATTTGCGACTAATGTAATACAGGATATATTTGAAAAAGACGATAAATGCATATTAACATTATTAAAAGATAAAACATACTCTCTGTCTATAAAATTAAAAGTTAATTCGAATACGGTTAATAGTTTTAAAGATTTTTTTGGTAATAATATATATATATTTGATAAAAATAAAGATTGTTTTACATTAATAGATGAATATGATAATTTCAAAGTATCGCATATACTAATTATAGGAACCGTTGATAAGTCGAATGAAGATGTTTCATTTGAATTTGGTAATATTACTAAGAAATTTTTAATAATAGATGATAATGTAAATGGTAATACTTCTAAATACACAAATGTAACTGTAGAAGAATATTTAAATCTATATTATATAGAGCATTTCTCATTGAATATTATAGAGTTTTATGAGTTATATAATAACTATATAAAAAATACAGAAGGAGTAGGACAAGGAGAAGGAGGACAAAGAGGACAAGGAGGAGAAGAAGGACAAGGAGGAGAAGAAGGACAAGGAGGAGTAGAAGGAGAAGGAGTAAAAGGAGGACAAGGAGGAGAAGAAGGAGAAGGAGGACAAGGAGGAGTAGAAGGAGGAGGAGGACAAGGAGGAGGTGGTGGTACTGAAATGACCGGTAAGAAAAAAACAGTTAAGAAGATCAAAAAAACAAAAAATAAGGTTGCTTAAAATGGTAAAATAATTTAATATAAGTGTTTATATAAGTACTACTTAAATAGGATGGATATATAAAAGCACACTATAATCTAAGTATTTTTCCCTTGAATATATAGATTGGGTTTATAGAAGATTCCGCAATAAGATAGATATTATGTTTAATCCGCTTGTATTAGATGATACTATAACATAACTTCGTGACTTCGTGACTTCGTAACTTCGTGACTTCGTGACTTCGTAACTTCGTAACTTCGTGACTTCGTGACTTCGTGACTTCGTAACATCATAACTTCGTGACTTCGTGACTTCGTAACATCATAACTTCGTGACTTCGTTACTTCGTGACTTCGTTAAGCGATAATATATAAAACTTATATAACAACATATATTTAATTATTTTTTTTATTATTTATATAGTATAGTAGAAAGATGTTAAAAGCAAAACAAATGCCAAAAAAAAAACAAACTAAACAAACTAAAAAGCCTGTAAAAAATGATGGAAAAATCACAAAAAAAAAATATATTAAGACAAAAATTATAGGCGGTGGGAAAATGATTCAAATGTTAACATTAAAAGAAAAATTAGGGTATCTTAAGGATTGTTTGGATAAAAGTGTAGAAGCTACAAATATTTATTTACCTGAATATTTTAAAATTTTTAAAGTTTTTGATAATGAACAACTATCCTTTAATGAAACTACTTTTTTTAAAAAAGTAGGCCCCCTAAAGGAAGAGCAAAAAAATTATGCTATTCTAACAAGATTTATATTATTATGTTTATATGACCACGATGACTACAATAGTTATACTTTATTAAAAGAATATTACATTTCACTATATTCTACAAATAGTATAACGCAAAATATACCTATATTTGAAACTTTAAAAATAAGTGAAGAAAAAAAAACTGAATTACTTGAAAAAGCAGCTAAATATTATATTAATTATAAAGAAAAATTAGATAATTTTATAAATAAAATTATTTCTTTAGCTACTGGTGATGGCGTTGATACAAGAGCTTCACCATCAGCTTTATTGCCGGAAACTGGTGAATCTGATGGTGAAGCTCTTGTATCAACATCAGCTTCATCGGCTTCATCAGCTTCACCATCAGCTTTATTGCCGGAAACTGGTGAATCTGATGGTGAAGCTCTTGTATCAACATCAGCTTCATCACCAGCTTCATCGCCAGCTTTATTGCCAGAAACTGGTGAATCTGATGGTGAAGCTGTTCGAGAGAGTGCTGCTCTTGAAGTTACTGAATTTAATGAAAAAAACGGTCGTCAATTTAGTGCCGATCGTCAATTTAGTGCCGATCGTCAATTTAGTGCCGATCGTCAATTTAGTGCCGATCCTCAATTTATTAGTTCAGGTCGTAAATTTGGTGGTGCACAGGATCAGAAAGCAGGAAGTGAAGAAAAATTTTTTGAAACCAGTATGTTTGAAATTTATAGTGATGGAATAGTATTATTAACTATTGATGATCAAAATGATACTCATACTTTAAAAGTTTTTCCAAGGTTAGATACTTTAGATTCTAAGCAACACCATTATTTTGCAGAAAAAGACGCGATTATAGATTTTTTTATTACTAAAAAAGAATTTTTAATTATTAGAAGATATAAAGACGACCTTACTAATAAAGATTATTTATACGATTGTCAGCTACAATTAATGTATAAATTAGTAAATATTTTAATAGAAAATATTAATAAATACGAAGAAGCTCTAAAAACACAATTACAAACAAATCTAAAAGATAAAAGGTTTTTACTAAAATATAAGACAAATTTATTAGATAAATTAATTGCTATTATATTTGAAAAACTTCCCGACAATGTTTCATTAGTAAAATATGGTATCATATTAAAAAGTTTAAAAGTTATTATACTTAATAATAAAGGTATTGATGGCGAATATATTGAAGGTAAATATTCTGAATATCTTACAAAACGTAATATTGAAATTTCTGATATTCAAAGTATTATAGCTTTGTCAAATGAGAATATGCCTAAATATAAATTTAGTGCTACGTGCCCGGGGCGCAAAGATTATTTTGAACATATAATAAATGTTTTATATACAAACAAAGATGGCAACACCGATGAAACAGAAAAATATACATATGATAATGTAAAAGAAGAATTAGAAATATTAATAAAATTATCTGCGAGCGCAAGCCCGGGGATTGGATTATTTGGAAAAACTTTAAATGAAGATAATTGCAGAATTAGTATTGAAAGTGTAACAAAATATAAAAGTTATCTAATTTCAGAAGCATCTATAGGAAAATTAGAATTACTTGCAGATTATAATAATAAATACATTCAAGATTCAGAAAATATTCAAGATTCAGAAAATATTCAAGATTCAGAAAATATTCAAGATCTAAATAGTAGCAAAATTCCTATAAGTAATATAGATGCCAATGAACTTAAGACAATTAAAGATGGTGCAGAAAAATATAGGGAAAAAATAAACAACTATATAAACAAAAAGCCACATTTAATCGCAAAGGATTTATATTTAGAAACTCCAGATAAAATGATTGCAATATTCAATGAGTTTAAAATAGAATATGAAAAAATATTTAAACATCGCAATTTGAAGTTATCTGAGATTAAAAGGGATAAACTTTTACTCATCAAATAATAATTAACATAGGTTATTTTCGCATTGTTATGGTCTTCTTTTTCCCCACTACAGAATATTCTATATCTACAGGAGTCTTATAAGTAAGTGTTGAGACCGAGGTCTTGTTGTTATAATTTATTTCGGCAATACAATCACAATCATCTATACTATCCTGAATTAAATCTATATGCGATACAATAACAATTGTATCAAAATATGCTAAGAGTGATTTTAGGAAGTTAGGAACGATTGATAAATTATATTTGTCAAAACTTACAAATCCCTCATCAATATAGAGCTGCTTACAAATCGCCTTATTATTTCCAAACAAACACAATCGTAATGCCAGAGATATCACGAACTGCTGGAATCCCGATGCCTGATTTATAGAAATAATCTGTTTATTATCTCCGCCGCCGCTTACGCTGCTGCTTACGCCGCCACTTCCGCTACTGCCGATATTAACATTCTTAATTAACCAATTGATATGTATCATATCTCGCGATACATTTGTTATATAATCTAATTCAAAGGGTTTTGTGATAGAATGACAGATATTTTTTAGCATCTTATTAGTATTGTGAAGTAATTTTTTAAGCACTACATTATCATAGAGATTAATGCGGAAATCCTGAAAATTAATGATAATAGTATCAAGTACTGTAAGCATATTATTTATGTTCTCTAAAATATCTCGCAATTCATTAAGACTCTTGATATTCGCGCTATTATAATTGAATATAGCAGTCTTTTCTGTTATATAATCGCGCTGTTTTATGATGGTTTTCTCGCTATCATTTATAATTTCCTTCAATTCCAAAACCCTCTCAATAATCGGCTTAACCTCGCTATAACTCTTGTATATTTCGTTATTTATATAATTCTCTTGTATCTCCTTGATTTCAAGGTATTCACGCGAATGTATTACATTTATATAGTCGTTGTATAGCTTCCATTTATTATAACTATCTACTAACGAGCGATACGCTATAATGCGTGGTTTAATATTCTTATTATAATTAGCTATATCCGTATATTCTTTCATATTTCTGTCAATCTCATTCATCCTGTTCGTATTCTCAATATATTTAATTTCCCACGCCCTATACTTTTCGTAATTTATTATGTTATCAAGGTGCTCTCTCAATTCCTTCGCTTTTTTATAATAGCTCCACACATATTTATTGATATTTTCAAGCTCTTTTGTTCCTTCGCTAATTATCCTATTATATTTCTTCTTATTCTCCATCAGTTTGTTAAGCTTTTCATTTAGCTTATCACGCTTCTCTTTGTATTTAAAGTATTCACACCATTCTTGTAATATATCATATCTATCTTTCATATTTTTATATGTTTCCATCTTATCTATGAGTTCTTCATAATTTACATTGATATTCAATTTATTTTTAATTTTATTAATATCATTGTCATACCTGTCTATTATAATTCGCAGTTCCTTTATTCTGCTGACCCAGCTTCTTTTACAGCAATATTCACACGAAGGATTAAAATGGTATTCTTCGTTATTCTCAAAAAGCCTTAATTCCTCAGCATATTTCAATCTATCTTCTTCTGTTTCTCTCAGTTCCTTCATTATATCTTTGTATTTCTCAACAGATTCCTCATTCTCTTTTAAAAACCCGTCAATATAATTGTAATCTATTTTTTCAATTTCTCCCATAACTTCATCAGCATTCTCGCAATTAATCTCACAGCTCGCTGGCGGCATCGATACATTTTGTATATTTTCTTGTTCCTTAAAGCATTTATCAAATAGGGCTTCATTGTTTTTTAACCGGTTATTATAATCATCTACCTTATTTTTAATATTCTCCTTGTCTTCAAGGCATTTATTATAACATTCAAGCGATAAATCTTCAATCGCACCGGATTTAATGTTCAAATTTAAGCATCCTGTTGTTTCTATGATCTCATCCATATATTCAAGGCTTCCAAATATTTTCTTGATATTGTTTAAACATTCCTTCCTCGCCTTGATAGGCTTATCAATCTTGGTTGCCTTATTAGGCTTTTCGGCTATTAAAGATTTTGCTAAAATCTCCAAGTCATCATATTCATTCTTTAGATTCTCAAGACATTCAATAACATCATTCTCATCATTTGTATTATACTTGCTATTATTATCATCAAATATATCAAAATATTCATTTAGATATTTATGCTCATTATTTATTATAGATATATCGCACGGCTTAGTAATCTCTATAATCTCTTTATTATCACAGTAGGCTTCGAGAGATACTTTGCTAAGCTCTATAATATTTTTGCCTTTCAATATAAACTCTAATTCAGCAAGTCTTTTAACCTTGATGTCATAGATATCTTGTGATACCAACTTTTCTAAATTAATTTTATTTTTCAAGGCTTCATATTTATAACAGGCATTTGTGCTCAACTCAATATTTCTATTACTCAATATGCTATTCTTGTTATTATATTCTTCTACAAGAACGCTATTGGAATTTTTAAGAATTTCTAAATCTTTTTTCATCTGTTCAATCTTTTCTTCGTGATTCTCGGTATAATTTGAGGTTAAGAGTAATTTTTCATAGACATCTTTCTTACTCTCAATATACTTTTGTAATCCCTTGTATTTGTTTATTGTCTTATTGAAAACATTATAAAGATTATAAATATACTCAATATTAAATGATTTGTCTATCAATTCAAGTGTAGATTTAAAATCCATTTTCAATATATCACAATCTATATTTTGCGTAATCATAGAAGTAGCTAAGAAATCCTCAATACTCCCGAACAATATTGCTATCTCATTATTACACGCTGTATCTTTCTTAATTATCTCAACCTTTCCGGTATGAGCTATTTTTTTATATATAATAGTATTGCTAACGAGCAATTTATTACCAGCATTCTTTCTTGTATAATTTCTAACAATTCTATAAGTATCTATTACTTCTATTGCGTCACTTGCGTCACTTGCGTCACTTTTAGAATCTCTTAAAATATCTATATCTATTATAGTATATCCTTTGCTTTTATTGTGATTTACGACACCGCTCGTCAATGGGCTTTTTTTTGTGTTTTCTCCCCAAATCGCCAAGAGCAATATATCATAAATAGCAGATTTCCCGGTTCCATTTTGTCCCTTAACCATAAATATCTTGCTATCTAAATCAGTCATATTTAACCAGTTTTTATTTTCATAACATAACAATCCTTCCCATTCAAGATATCTTATTTTATAGAGTGATTTAGGTGTTATCGCGGTATCATCAGTAATATTACAGGTATTTATTACAGCTATAAGCTCTTTATTTATTTTCAAACATTCTTCGCGCAATTCTTCAGGATAATTGTCGACATCTATCAATAATAATTCTTTATTTTTAATAATATTATTGAGCAACAATAAATTTTCAGAAGTTAGCAAGGGTTTAAAATAGTTTATAAGAGCATCATTGTTGATAATTTCTTCATAACACGATGAAGATATATCTGTATCTTTAGTACAAGAGATATTATGTGATTGATTATGAGCAAAGTTATTTAAATTGTCTATTTTTTCTGTAATTACATATTTAATATTGTATTTTTCCAAGATGCTCTTGAGATTAAAGATATTAATATTAGAGAACCTTTTAATATCTAAGTTTTTAGGAATTATATCTATATTGTCTCTTATATAATCTTCAAGTCTTCTTTCATATTTTCCATTAATCCTTATCATAATATCTTTGTTCGCTGTGTTAGCTGCGCTAGCTGCGCTATCGTCATTTTCTCTAATATTAATAAAGCCTTTGTCATTATATACATTTACCTTTTTAATATCTTTGTTATATAAGTCCCATATGAGATAGCCGTGATTTACTATGTCTTCTCCAAAATTCTGTTGAATTAAACTTCCGGCATATCCACAAATAGTTTTGTTTTTATAAGAGAACACTTGTCTTTTATGGATGTCTCCTAATAGTACATAATCAAAATCGCTCACCCATTCTAAGGGATAAGGGTTAAAAGTGTCTTCTACTGTTTTCCCATTATATAGTTTAGCGGCAGCGAAAGAACCGTGAAATAGAGCTAGTTTATATCTGACATTACCATATATAGTAGGAAATGGTGGCAAATCTTGTAATCTCCCACTATTTCTATAATTATCCAAAGTTTCATCTATGCTAACAAAAGATATGCCTATATCATCTATGATAAAAGAGGTCGTAGTATTTAATACGAATACATTAGGAATGGCAAAAGTAGTAGAATAAACGAGCGAAGGCTTATTGATATCACTTTGATCATAATCGTGATTACCTGAAATAATATAAGTTCTGCCTACATCAGACAACGCCTGGATAAACTTGCGATACATTATGAGACCATAATTACCAATTACACTTTTATTGTGAAAAATATCTCCCGTAATGACTATAATAAAGTTATCAAAGAAAAGCTCTAAGACTTCAATTTGTTTTTTAATAGATGCTATGGTATTCTTGAACACTTCTTTATACTCTTCGTATCGCGAGTAAGTATTATCACCATTCCGTATATGTAAATCAGATAAATGAAATATATGTGTTAGTACCATATTTTAATGATATTCGGATATACAAGTATGTATATATTCTCGTATATCAATTTTTATATTTAAAAATAAAAAGCATATAAGCTCTATTGATAGACTTATACTTGCTATTGTCAATAGCTGTAAAAAGAAGTATAAATTATAAAATATAAAATATAAACTATATGTAAGAAAAGGTGTTATTTTATGGCCAATAGTAAACAGAAACAACCAATATTAGATGAAAAAATAACAAAAGAATTAGAAATAGTTAAGGATCATTTTAAAAAATTAATACTTAATATTAGTAAAAATAACAAGACTAATACAGAATATTCTTTTAATACCGAAGATATAAATTGTTTTGTAATTGATAATATAGGATTAATATTATCAATTGCTAATAAATTTTTGCATTTAGATACTGAAAAGCATCCGCATATATTAAAAAAAAAAGGAGGCAGGGATGTTGAGTTGTTATTAGAAAATGAAGCAACTCATAATAGCATAGGTATTGTAGGGAAATCAGCGACAGCATCGGTGACTAGAACAGGTAAGGAATCATCAGCAAGTAAATTAGTGAGATCAGATAAGGAATCAGTGACTAGAACAGGTAAGGAATCAGTGACTAGAACAGGTAAGGAATCATCAGCAAGTAAATTAGTGAGATCAGATAAGGAATTAGCGAGTAAATCAGTTAAGATATATAAAGACGATAATATTCAAGAAGTAATATTAACTAAAGAAGAGGTTGTGGAAAAACAAAAGCTATATGAGATTTTTAGAGAAAATTGTAAAATACATTTTAACAGTGATTATACACAGTATTACAATGCTACTATATTCTATCGCAAACTGCTTTATAAAAATTTTGTAGAAAACCTTAACAATTTATTATATTTTTACATTAATTATAAATTAGAACAACAAAATGAGCAGAGCGGTAGCATAAAGAATGGTGGAAATAAGCAAAAAGGCGGTTTAACTTTACCTTTGTGTAAGGAAGGCAGTGATTATAATCGTTATTTAGGACCTATTAAAAATGCAGATAAGAACACATATCCTAATTTTATTACTGAACTACATAATGATATGAAAGCTTTTTTAGGTAGTAAATTAACAATAGAGTCTGTCGAAGAATTTTCCAGTATTTTTCAATCAGATTTATCCAAAGATCTAAAAGATGGAGAGCGTGCAAGAATTGATTTAACTACAATATGTTTATCACATTTACCAAAATATTTAAAAATGAGCGAGCAGGAGTTTACAGACTTACTTAGTAATCCAGCAGCTATAATAACTGGTAAAGATTTTTTAAAACCCGATAATTATAGACTTGTTGTAAATACATATTCAATTCATGATACTACCCCTTCAGGCTTAAAAGCACAGATTGAATCTTGGCGTTCAGATGGTAAATTGATTATAATACCTAATATTAGCGGCCGTCTGGATTCAGCAGAACACTCTAACGGTGGTATATACGACGCCTATGATATAGTTAAACATTCTAATGTATTCAAAGAACAATTAAACCATATTATTAACCCTGCTATAAAAGCATTAAAAAACTTTTATATTTCCCTCAAGGAAATTGATATAAAAATAGAAATAAACGATAATAATGAAATTGTATTAATTGTTAACAGAGAAGGTGAACAATCAAATAATGGTATTGAAGTAAAATTTGGTGCAAATGGGATATCTACGGTTTCTGGTGTTGTAAATCGATTATTAAAGGATGATTTAGATGATTTATTGAAATATTTAGAAGATAATGGCTTTAGTGAACAAGAGGCTACGGATATATCTCTGTTTATTAAACATATGGGAGATTCTCTGCAATTTATACAAGCGTTGTATCATAATACTGAATTTGATGATGATGATCTAAAAAATAAACAGATAAATTGTAATAAATTTATAAATGATAAAGGCCAAGAAATAACAATAGAAACACAAAACGATACTGCATTTTTAACTTGCGATAGATCTGCATTTAAAGCAGCGAAGGCTTTAAATTGTAACGTAGTTATAGGCGTAGGAGATACAAAATGCAACAGTGAACCATATGATAAAATATATTGGAGAGTAGTTCCTTTAATTGTTGGATTAACAAGAATACAGGCTTTGAAAAAGTTCTTTAAATTTTGTGTTCCCTATTCCGCGTCTTCTTCTCAGGCTGCTTCTTCTCAGGCTGCTTCTTCTCAGGCTGCTTCAAGTGGAAGTTATATGAGTGATGTAGGTGGTGTGGATAATATGGGTGCTTCTGGTGGTAGCAAGGGTGCTTCTGGTGGTCGCAAGGGTGCTTCTGGTAGTCGCAAGGGTGCTTCTGGTGGTCGCAAGGGTGCTTCTGGTGGTCGCAAGGGTGCTTCTGGTAGTCGCAAGGGTGCTTCTGGTGGTCGCAAGGGTGCTTCTGGTGGTCGCAAGGGTGCTTCTGGTGGTCGCAAGGGTGCTTCTGGTGGTACCTTGCCTGGTGAGGATAGTGATATGAGTACATCAGATAGTACAAATGATATAGTAGCAAATAGCTCAGGGCTATTATATAGATCTGTCATAGCTGGTAGTAAAACTAATACAACTATATATCTATGTTTTACAGACGAAAAAGGAGATATCCAAATTGATAAGACATTTTTTATTGACACATTTGATGATTTAGATTTAACAGACACGGGTACTTTGACACAAGAAAACGCCAATCACTTTCAACTAATTATAACAAAAATATTCGAGACTGCTTTGATAGAGTTAGATTCAGAAAAATATGTTAGAATGCTTAAAAAGATGGAAGAGGATATAAAAGGCGTTGAACTATATTCTTCAGAGTTTAATGTAGCATTTGAAAAAAATACGAAAACGCTGGATAGTCTATCTAAACAATTAAGTAATAGTAGAACAAGTAAAGTTGATGGGATTATCAAGACTGCAATAGCAGATTATAAAATATCTTTTGAGAACACGTTGAATCGTTTGACAGAAATTAAAAAAATGGTTGATGATTGGAGATTAAAATTATCTGTTAAGTTTAACAATAGGAAAAAAACTATTCAGGAGTTTATAGAAAAAATTAAAGTAGTGCCAGAAGATCATATAAATAGCACTATGATTTCGTGCAAAAAATCATTAGAAGTTATAGCAGGAATTATTACAAAGTTTGAAACTTTTGATGAAAAACAAAAAGAATTAACAGTAAGAAGGGTTGAAACAAGCTCCCCTATTTTTGGAAACTCTGCCGTATTAGATAAATCTAAAGATAAATCTAATGCGGAACTAATGAGCAAAGTAAGCGACGCAGTAAACACTTTTATTATTACATTAAATCTAAAAATGGAAAAATTACGCAAAGAAAAGATAGATAGTATAAAAAAGAGTTCTCAGAGTAATATAAAAAAGACTAATGAAGAAATTGATATAGAAAAAAAAAATATAACACAAATAAATAAAGAATTAGAAGAATTAAAAAAATTAAAAGAAGAATTAAAAAAAGATTTAAAATCTAAAAAGGAGGGGCTAGATTTAGATTTACAAGGTTTAAATAATAGTATTGATGAAAAAAAGAAACTTTTAACATCTAAAAAATTTTGTATTAAAAAACTTTCTAATAATCTTAAAATAGAGGAGAGAAAGGCGAGAAATGCTGAAAAGGAAGTTGCGATATCTTTTATTGATGCATTAAAAGATCTACAAATTAATATAACAGACCATACAGATAATTTAATGTATTTTTTAAAAGTTGAAAAATCTACTGTGGCTTATTTAAGAGCCAGACCATCTTTTAACAAAAATAAACGCAAAGGTGTAGATGAAGATGAAGATGAAGGTAAAGGTAAACAGTCTTTACAAGTAATACCAGAAGATGAAGATCTAGATGATATGTCCGACACACATGATGAAGCCAGTTCAGCAGCCACCGGTTCTTCTTCTAAAAAATCTAAAGTTACAACAACAGGAGGAGGAAAATTATTAAACAAAAAGGTTCGTATACATAAAGCTAAAAGTATATCACAAAAAACAATTAGTGGAGAAAAAAAGAAGAAGATAACGAAGGTAATAAAAAATAAAGAGCTATTAAGTATTAAAAAAAGTAGGGCTAAACCCACTAAAGCTATGAGGCTGGGATAGACCTATGGGTAGACCTTAGCCAACGCGGTAATCTAGGGAGTGTTAGTAGGTAGACCTTAGCCAACGTGGTAATCTATGGAGTGTTAGTAGGTAGAGAACGAATGAAGATTAAGGAAGAATTTTCATAGAGTATTTAAGATTTTCTTCTACAGAATGACCGACTGAATCTGCGATTAACTTTCTTTATCTGAAGGATGCCCCAGAGACATTGATAGTTGTTAGATACATACGACGAAGATCTAGAGCACCTATTTTTTTTCCATAAACCTTCATCATAATTTTGAAGAATTTAAGACTTAAAGCGGAGATGGAGTATTCTTTACCGAGAATGAAGCCGGATGGAGGTAATAGAGACTTAATTTCTGTAGGTATAGGGATTGAGATATTTTTTTTATTTTTAGTATAAGAGTCTTTAATATGGAGATAGTCATTATCGAAGTGGTTGCCGAGGGAGGGAGAGGAGGACATAGAGCGATAATCGTCGAGCCTTCTTGTTGGGAGTAAAGTCATTAAAAGGAAGAGTAATTTTTCGGAATTATTTTGAAGCTTAGAGGAGTTAAGGAGTAAATCTTGCTTATCAAAAGAGATGATATCATCGTGTTTAATGGAAGTATCATTTCTTCTAATAGCTTCAGCTTTTTCAATATTTCTTTTAATAGGGGCGAGAATTTTAAGGAGCTTAACGAAGCCGGGAATTTTAGTAAAAATTTTACAGATGGTAGGGATAGAACGGAGTTCATTTACCTTGATAATGTCAAGCTTATCATAAAGATATTTAAATTCATCTTGAACTAAATTTTTATCATAATCGTTGCCTTAAATAGCATTAATGATATCAGCGGAGAGGGGGTAATCCTGTCATTCGAAGATGGAAAGCTCTAAGCTTACCGGTATAAGTGATAATAGAACTTTCTTTAAGGATAGATTTTTTAGCTTTTTTAGGTTTTTTATGTAAAGGAGTAGTATCAGTATCAATAACTAAATCAGGTTTAATAAGGATACTTTGTGGTTTAATTTTGTTAGCTCTAAGATTGTTTGGCTTATTTTCTTCTTCGTTCATTATTATATATAAAAGAGGATAAAAAGAGGGAATCAATTTTTAGGAAAGCTTGGGGATGGGGAGACCGCACCCAACGCGGTTTTATTGAGAGGCTATTGATTGGGGAGACCGCCCTAACGCGGTTTTATTGAGAGGCTATTGAGATATTTATATTACCATTATGATGTATTAAAAAGAAACTAGAATTTTCTTAAAATTGAAAATTAAATTTTGAGTACATCTCTTGATTTATTTTATAATTTCTAAAAAACTTTTAAAACTTTAGAAAAAAACGAGAGATGTACTCAAAATTAAAAATGAAAAATTTAAGATATTCCTGTGTCTCAAGAACTGATAAGATAATCTAAGTATTTTATAATAAATATAGAGAAGTTATAGTCAAGGAGATAGTCGAGGATTTAGAAAAGGCAAAATAATTCTTGGCCAACTTTTTTATACTTTTTGAAAGGGCTTATTTCTGGCTATTGTCAAGGATTCAGAAAAGGCAAAAATTGCTGACTGAGCTACTCCTATGATATCTAAGATGAACCAGATATTTTATAAAAATGAAAAGAATAATTTGAGTACATCTCTTGATTTATTTTATAATTTCTAAAAAACTTTTAAAACTTTAGAAAAAACCGAGAGATGTACTCAAAATTAAAAATGAAAAATTTAAGATATTCCTGTGTCTCAAGAACTGATAAGATAATCTAAGTATTTTATAATAAATATAGAGAGGTAATAGTCAAGGAGATAGTCAAGGATTTAGAAAAGGCAAAATAATTCTTGACCAACCTTTTTATACTTTTTGAAAGGGCTTATTTCTGGCGATAGTCAAGGATTTAGAAAAGGCAAAATAATTCTTGGCCAACCTTTTTATACTTTTAATAATTTAAAATTTTTTTAATTAATAAAAA
>JACCDU010300544.1_pt1 | contig 16203 bp, 11 predicted proteins | sample 7446081 | NCBI WGS metagenome assembly JACCDU01 (sample SAMN15323447, study PRJNA562643) | freshwater metagenome | isolation source: river surface water | place: USA:Blue River Watershed | collected 2017-08-17
CATGGTCTTTTCCAGGTTGACGATATGGATCTTGTTGCGGTGGCCGAAGATGAACGGGGCCATCTTGGGGTTCCAGAAGCGGGTCTGGTGACCGAAATGGACACCGGCTTCCAGCATTTCGCGCATGGTAACGGACATGAATTTCTCCAGGGTTGGGTCTTGAGCCAGGCCAGTAACCTTCCCTCAGGCGTATTACGCTTCGGTCAGGCACCCTTGTCGGCGCAGGCTCGCGATTTCAAAATGAGCGGGCACGGGACCCGCGGGCTTCTTCAGCAGGGACAGGAATCAGGCGACAGCCAGATTGCCTTTCCAAGCTAACCCGCGATTCTACCCGAAATTTTCCGGGTTTTACAATTCCCGTAACGATTGCGAGGCCGGCAGCGTTAGCGGACGGCAGGCAGCGGATCGCGGCGGCTTGCCATCTGAACCACGTGCTGGCGCCTCTCTCGGGGCGGCCATTGGCTCGCTGGACTATAATTTTGCCTTTACATTCACATGCGTCGGCTGCATTGCCGCCGCTCTCCGCATTTCAAAATGGGCAACATCTCCATCAAGACCCCGGAAGACATCGCGGGCATGCGCGTGGCCGGCCGGCTGGCGTCGGAAGTCCTCGACTACATCACCCCGTTCGTGAAGGCCGGGGTCACGACCGGCGAACTGGACAAGCTGTGCCACGACTACATGGTCAATGTGCAGGGCACGATCCCGGCGCCGCTGAACTACTGCCCGCCCGGCTACACACCCTACCCGAAATCGATTTGCACCTCGGTCAATGACGTGGTCTGCCACGGCATCCCGGGCGACAAGCTGCTCAAGAACGGCGATGTCGTGAACCTCGACATCACCGTCATCAAGGATGGCTACCACGGCGACACCAGCCGCATGTTCCACGTCGGCGAGCCGTCCATCCTTGCAAAGCGTCTGGGCGAGATCACCTACGACTGCATGTGGCTCGGCATCTCGGTCATCAAGCCGGGCGCGCACCTGGGCGACATCGGCCACATCATCCAGCAATATGCGGAAAAGGCCGGCTTCTCGGTGGTGCGCGAATTCTGCGGCCACGGCATCGGCAAGGTCTTCCATGAAGAGCCGCAGGTGCTGCACTACGGCCGCCCAGGCACGCTGGACAAGCTCGAAGCGGGGATGATCTTCACCGTCGAGCCGATGATTAACGCAGGCCGCCGCGAGATCCGCGAAATGGGCGACGGCTGGACGATCAAGACCCGCGACCGCAGCCTGTCGGCGCAATGGGAGCACACTGTGCTGGTCACCGAGACCGGCTTTGAAGTGCTGACCGTGTCGGCCGGCTCACCGCCGCCGCCGGCCTTCATCAAGGAGCAGCAAGCCGGGAAACCGGCCGCCGTTGCCTGATGGCCTCGTTCGCGCTCTCGCTGCGCGAGCAGCTCAAGGCAGGCCGCCAGGCGATCGTCGCCGATTACGAAGCCGACCACCGTCCCGAGCGCCTGCTCAAACGCATCTGCCAGAACACTGACCAGATCCTCGCGCATGCATGGCGCGAGTTCGCGATGCCATCCTCGGCCGCGCTGGTCGCCGTCGGCGGCTATGGCCGCGGCGAGCTCTTCCCTCATTCCGATGTCGACGTGTTGATCCTGCTGCAGCAGGCACCGGACGACGCGATGCGCGAAAAGCTTGAGCAGCTGGTGCAGCTGCTGTGGGACCTGGGCCTCGAGATCGGCCACAGCATACGCACGGTCGACGAATGCCTGTCCGAATCCGCGGCCGACATCACGGTGCAGACCAGCCTGCTTGAAGCGCGCCTCATCAGCGGCAACAAGAAGCTGTTCGGCGAACTGACCGAGCGCTGCGCCCAGGCGATGGATGCGCGCGCCTTCTTCCAGGACAAGACGCTGGAGCTGCGCCAGCGCCATGTGAAGTACGAGAATACGCCCTACAGTCTGGAGCCTAACTGCAAGGAAAGTCCGGGCGGCTTGCGTGACTTGCAGGTGATCCTGTGGGTCGCAAAGGCAGCCGGCCTCGGCAATTCATGGAAGCAGCTGGCGGAATCGAACATGATCACGCCGACCGAAGCGCGCCAGCTGGCCGCCAAAGAAAAGGCGTTCAAGGACATTCGCATCCGCCTGCACTTGTACAGCAAGCGCCGCGAAGACCGGCTGGTGTTCGACCTGCAGGGCCCGATCGCCGAGACCTTCGGCTTCAAGACCACCGAAGCAAGGCGCGCCAGCGAAGTGCTGATGCAGCGCTACTACTGGGCTGCGAAAGCCGTCACCCAGCTCAACAGCATCCTGCTGCAGAACATCGAAGCCCACCTGTTCCCGCAGGCGGCCGTGTCGCGCCCGATCAACGAGCGCTTCAATGAAGTCAACGGCATGGTCGACATCGTACACGACCACGTGTTTGAAGAAACGCCGTCGGCGATGCTGGAAATCTTCCTGCTGCTCGAGCAGCACGGCGGCCTGAAAGGCATGACCGCCCGCACCCAGCGCGCGCTGTGGCATGCACGCTTCGGCATCGACACGGCATTCCGCCGCGATCCGAAGAACCGAGCGCTGTTTCTGCAGATCCTGCAGGCGCCGAAAGGCATCACGCATGCGCTGCGCAACATGAACCAGTTGTCCATCCTCGGACGCTACCTGCCGAACTTCCGCCGCATCATCGGGCAGATGCAGCATGACCTGTTCCATGTCTACACGGTCGACCAGCACATCCTGATGGTGGTGCGCAATGTGCGCCGCTTCGCCATTCCGGAGCATGCGCACGAATATCCGTTCTGCAGCCAGCTGATGGCCAACTATCCGCAGCCTTGGCTGATCTATACGGCCGCGCTGTTCCATGACATCGCCAAGGGTCGCGGCGGCGACCATTCGGCGCTGGGCAAGGCCGATGCGCGCCGCTTCTGCCGCGAGCACGGGCTGACCAAGGAAGACACCGAACTGGTGGTCTTCCTCGTGCAGCACCACCTGCTGATGTCGACCGTCGCGCAGAAGCAGGACCTGTCCGACCCGGACGTGGTGCGCGCCTTCGTGAAGACCGTGAAGGACGAGCGCCACCTGACCGCGCTCTACCTGCTGACGGTGGCCGACATTCGCGGCACCAGTCCCAAGGTGTGGAACACCTGGAAAGGCAAGCTGCTCGAAGACCTGTACCGGATGAGCCTGCGCGTGCTGGGCGGCGAGACCCCATCGGCCGATCGCGAGCTGCAGAACCGGCAGCATGAAGCGCTGGCCACGTTACGGTTGTATGGCCTCGACCGAGATGTTCACGAGGCGCTATGGAAGAACCTCGATGTCGGTTATTTCCTGCGCCACGATGCCTCTGAAATCGCATGGCAGACCCGCGTGCTGCACGAGCATGTGGCAACTGCCAGGCCGGTCGTGCGCTGCCGCATGGGCCCGGTCGGCGAAGGCCTGCAAGTCGTGGTCTACCTGCCCGACCGCCCTGACCTGTTCGCGCGCATTTGCAGCTACTTCGACCGCAACAATTTCAGCATCCTCGACGCGAAGATCCAGACCACGCGCAACGGCTATGCACTGGACTCCTTCCTCGTCAGCGAGCCGACCTTTGCCGACAACTACCGCGAGCTGATTTCCCTGATCGAGCATGACCTCAGCCTGTGGCTGCTGGAAGACAGCGACATGCCGATGCCGGTCAAGCCGCGCCTGTCGCGCCTGTCGCGCGCGTTCCCGATCACGCCCACCGTTAACTTGCAGCCCGACGAGCGCGGCCAGTATCACTTGCTGTCGATCTCGGCATCGGACCGCACCGGCCTGCTGTACTCGGTGGCCAGCGTGCTGGCACGGTACAAGGTCAACCTGCATACAGCGAAAATCACCACACTGGGTGAGCGTGTCGAAGACGTGTTCCTGGTTGATGGCCCGGTGCTGTCGAATGCGCGCACACAGATTGCGCTTGAATCCGACCTGCTTGATGCGCTGCGCGTCTGAACCGACGCACCGCCTCCTGCGCCAGCCTTGAACGCACTGCCTGTAGACTCAAAAAAGAATTGAATTGCACCCCATGACCGAACCCGTACGCCTGTCCAAACGCATGTCAGAACTCGGCCTGTCGTCGCGCCGCGAGGCCGACGAATGGATCGCCAAAGGTTGGGTGCGGGTCGATGGCCAGGTGGTGTCCGAGCTCGGCAGCAAAGTGCTGCCGCACCAGAAGATCACGATCGACAAGAACGCGCAGGCCCAGCAGGCCAAACGCGTGACGGTGCTGATCAACAAGCCGATGGGTTATGTCAGCGGGCAAGCGGAAGACGGCTACAAGCCGGCCTTCGTGCTGGTGCAGCCCGAGAATCGCTGGGCCGAGGATGACACGTCAGTGCAGTTCTCGCCGGCGCAACTGAAGAGCCTCGTGCCAGCCGGGCGTCTCGATATCGATTCCGTCGGCCTGCTGGTGCTGACGCAGGATGGGCGCGTTGCGAAGCAGCTGATCGGCGAAGACACCAGCATCGAGAAAGAGTATCTGGTGCGCGTGCAGTATTCAAAGCCCGGCAAGTTGCCCGAGCATGAGCTCAAGCGCCTGAACCATGGCCTGACGCTGGATGGCAAGAAGCTGCTGCCGGCGAAAGTCAGCTGGCAAAACGATGACCAGCTGCGTTTCATCCTGAAGGAAGGCAAGAAGCGCCAGATCCGCCGCATGTGCGAGATCGTCGGCCTGAGGGTGATCGGCTTGAAACGGGTGCGCATCGGCCGCGTGAAGCTGGGGAACCTGCCGGTGGGGCAGTGGCGCTATCTGCGCGATGACGAGTCGTTCTAAGCACATCGGATTGATGCGCGCTACCGCAGTTCCTGCTCAGGCGGATTGATAAAGGCTGCGGATTTCGTCCAGTTCGGCCTGAATTTTGTTGCGCAATTCAGGCGGCTCCAATACCTCGACGTCTTTTCCCTGCCGAAGAATGTCATGCACCAGTTCGCGGTCATCCGAATAAGGAAGCTTCAGCAGGTATGATCCGTCTGGAAGGAACTCCCCTTTCTGGTCAGGATGCCAGACCTCCTTGCCCACCCAGCGCGCGCGAAACGGCGTGAACCTAAGCGTCACTGTTTTCTTCGTCTTGCCGGCGAATATCCCGTAGCCTGATTCCAGTTCTTCACGCAGTACGCGATCGTTGACGGAAACAGCAGCCTTGTCCGACTCGACCGCGTTTTCCAGTGCATCGATGGAGAATGATCGAACGTCATTCCTCAGGTGGCAGAAAGCGTCGAGATACCAGTTGTCCCGGTAGTAGACGATACGCTGCGGCGACACCTCGCGTTCCGTGACTTTTCCATCCTGGCGGGAGAAATGCCTGAGCGACAGGCGCTTCCTCGTCATCAGTGCATGCACCACGACCTGGAAAAAGCGCGTCTCGGATTGCCGGCTTCCCACCTGGAACACGCGAATCCGGTGCCGAATTTCCTCGACCGAAAAGCGATCCTGCTCCAGCAACTTCTCCAGCCGTTCCCGCAATGGCTTGACCTGATCGCCAATGAATGACTCCGGCTCCAGGTCCGACAGCAAGTCGATCACCGTGAGCAAGCCGAAGATTTCTTTCTCGTTAAGCCACAAGCCGGGAACGCTGTGCAGCGAGTCAGGACCATCGCTAGGTTCCAGACAGTAGCCGCGAGCGTCTTCATCCCAGACGACAGGCACCCCGAGCCGATCCCTCAGGTAGTCCAGATCCCGCCGGAAGGTGGCTCGCGACACTTCCAGCGTTTCCATCAATTCGCGCGCCGAGACAAACGACTTCTGCTCCAGCATTCTCTGCATTTTGTACAAGCGCTCTGTCTTACCCATTCATGACGTTCCAAAGGTCGTAGTTGTATTCCGGCCACCTGTTGTTATTCACAGTATCACCTTCTGAAGCTGCGTCATAGGAATAATCGTCGACATTGAAAAGATTATGGATTTTTTATCCATCTGGCGACAACCCACCGGCAGAAAAATATAACTTTGAAAACATCAGTATCGCGAGCTCCCCACATGGACAACCGAGACAATGTCGCCGAAAAATTCCGGGACGCGCTGGGATCACGCCTCAAGGGCCGATTCGGAAAATCCATTTCCGCACAGCGCTTCGCCGACCAATACAACCTGCATGCCCACGGCACCACGCCGATCAGCCGCGAAACGGCCCGGCGCTGGATTCGCGGCGATGCGATCCCGGATTACGGGCATCTTCTGGCATTGGTTCGCTGGCTGGGGATGAATCCCGACGAATTTCTGGGTGGCCGATGCCACGCCGTAGTTGGCAAAGGGGCGGTATCGCCAACTTCCGTATGTCAATCGCCGCCTCCGCAAGCAGTAAATTTGCTGAAACTGCTGGAGCAACTCGATGACGAATCCGTCGGGACGATCGTCGCCATTGCCGAAGCACTGGCGCTCAAATCGTCCACGGCGAAGCTTTCCGGTATTGCCTCTTGAGGACCACGCAGTTGGACCGGGCAGTTAGCCTGCTCCACCCCTGCCTGCGACACAGCTTCGGGACGTGAACATGCCTAAATCCTCCGCGCGAGTACAGAATCCGACGTTCATTGAAGAGTCCAAGCGCCGCAGGCGTTGGAGCACTGAACAGAAGCTGGCATTGATCAGGCGCACCACCGAACCGGGTGCATCCGTCTCTCTGGTGGCACGCGAAGCCGGCATCTCGGCCAGCCAGCTTTTCCAATGGCGCAGGGCATATCTGGATGGCGAATTGACTGCGTCGGGCAGTCAGCCACTGGAGCCGCAGGTCTCTGAACTGCACGAAGCCCGCAAGCGCATCCTGCAACTGGAAGCCGCGCTCGGGCGCATGACTCTGGAAAACGAACTGTTGAAGGAAGCGCTGGCGCTGGCCAAATCCAGACTGTAATGCCAGCTCCCGGGCGCCCGAGTCCTCAGCGCTTCTGCCCCGGGCGCCCCTCCTTTCAAGCTCGACGCGCCCGATCGCCTCTCACCGCAACGCAACTTCCTGCACATGGCCGGCATGTAGCACCGCGACGCTGCGTCATTCTTCTTTCATTGCCGCCGCAAGCCGCTTGGTCAGCGGGTGCAACAAGTAAGTCAGCAACGACCTTTCGCCGGTCTTGATCAGCACTTCGGCACTCATGCCCGGCTGTAGCACATGATCGCCCAGCTTCTGCGTGCCTTCACTGGTCAGGCTGACACGTGCCAGGTAATACGAGGTGTTGCCCATCGGCGTTTGCTCGGTCAGCACATCCGACGAAATCGAATCGATGACACCGTCGGCGACCAGTTGCGGCGCATGGGAAAACGCGGAGAAGCGTACATCGACATGATCCCTGGCTCGTACCCGATCGATGGCTTGCGGCGGAACCTTGACCTCAAAGACGACGGACTCGCCGGCAGGCACGATGTCCATCAGCTTCTGTCCCGGACTGGCGATGCCGCCGGTTGATGCAATCGACAGGCCGACCACTTGCCCGTCGACGGGCGACTTGATCATCACGCGGCTCAGCTCGGCAGAACTTGCCGCCAGCTTTTCGCGATCCGCCTGCACTTCACGCCGCACCTCGGCAAGCTGGGCCGCAGACTCCCGTGAAGACTCCATCACGCGCTGCGTCTTGCGCTGCTTCAGCTCGCCTATACCCCTTTCCGTTCGCCCCTTCGACGCCGCCAAATCAGCCATCAAGGCTTTAAGCTCTGCCTGCGACTGCTCCAGCTGCAGCACCTGATTGCGCGGCACATACCCGTCGGCCGACAGCTCCGACATGCTCTTCAATTGCTCGGACAGCTTTTGCAATTGCACCTTCCGGCTTTCCAGTTGCAACTGAATGCCGGCAAACGTCGACTCTTGCGCCGCGATAGACTCATCCATCGCAGCCAACTCGCTCTGCAACGCCGCATGGCGCGAGTCGAACAGCCGCGTCTGAGTAGCGATGTGCTGCCTCACCAAAGGGTCGCCCGCCGCAGCCATCAGGTCAGGATGGAAATTGATGGCCGGCTTGCCCTCGATTTCTGCCAGCAAGCGGCTTTCCGATGCGCGCAGTGCCATGTAATTTTGCCGGGTCGATTCGAAGTTGGCCCGAGTCGTGCCTTCATCGAGTTCGACCAGCAGCTGCCCTGCCTTCACATGCTGCCCTTCCCGCACGGCAACGCGACGAACCAGGCCGCCGGCCAGGTGCTGTATGGCCTTGCGCTTGGTATCGATGGTGACAGTAGCGGCGGCAGGAACACCCTCATCCAGCGGAGCCAGTGCAGACCAGAGAAGGAATCCACCGAAGCCAAAGACCAGCGTGAACAAGCCAAGCCGAATGGTCGAGCGAGTGTCGGTCGGCAGGCTGGACGAAATGTCGATGACATTGGCGCCATCGCCGCCATGTTGCGCCGTGCTCGGGTTTGCCCTCGGGTTCGGATTCGGGAACGGAATCATGGGAGTCCTCATTGGATTCAGTGGATGGCGAATGCCTGGCCTGCAGTGCTGGCGTCGGGCCTGCCGGTTTGAGTGATGCGACCATTCGCCATCGCGACGACACGGTCTGCCAGCGCAAGGATCTGGCGCTGGTGCACGACCATGAATACGGTCTTGCCATCTATCTTCAGCTGCCGGATCGCCGCGGCGAGCGCCGCCTCGCCTGCTTCGTCGAGATTGGCATTGGGCTCGTCCAGCACGACCAAGTCCGGCCACCCGTACAGGGCGCGTGCCAGTGCCAGTCGCTGCCGCTGGCCGCCGGAGAGCAGCTTGCCGGCCTGGCCGACCGGCGTGTCGTAGCCCTGCGGAAGACGCAGGATCATGTCGTGGATGTCGGCGCGTTTTGCAGCTTCGATGATGGCCGGCGAATCGGTCTTGCCGAAGCGGCAGATGTTTTCTGCGACCGTACCGTCGAACAACTCGATGTCTTGCGGGAGGTAGCCGATGCGCGGGCCGAGCGCATCGTGCGACCAGTCGCGGATATCGACACCGTCCAGCAGCACCTGTCCCGATGTCCGGGGCCAGATCCCGAGCAGGCACCGCGCGAGCGTCGATTTGCCCGATCCGGAAGGTCCCACGATGCCAACTACCTCGCCCGCCTCGAAGCGCATATCAATATCCTCGAGTATGGTTCGGCCGCCTTGTGATCCACTGGCACCCAGCTGGCGCAAGGTAACCTGACCTGCAACAGCATTGGCGGCATGCCTGGCAGGTTGTTCGGGATAGTCGTCAAGCAGTGCGCCGATGTCTTCGCAGGCCTGGCGCGCCTGAACGAACTCCTTGCACGCGGACATCAGGACACCGATCGGCCGCAGCGCGTTACCCATCAGTACATTCGAGGCCACCATCGCGCCGGCGCTGAGTTCGCCACGGATCGCAAGCCATGCTCCGAGCGCGAGGATCAGCGACTGCTGGCTGTACTGCAGGAATTTCGAAAAGGCCGAGGCCACTCCGGTCCGCTCCTGGGCGTCCCAGCTGGCTCGTGCATGCCGCAGGTACAGCGTCGACCAGCGCCGCTTGAGATTGCCGAGCATGCCCAGCGCTTCGACGATTTCCGCATTGCGCAGCTTGCCGGCAAGGTATGCGCTGGTGTCGCCCTCGGCCCTGAGCGCATCGGCCAGCTGCTTCGCGCTTAACTGGTGAGTCAGGTAGGCATGGGCTCCCAGCACGATGGAAAATCCGACGCCGAACCAACCCAGCAACGGATGCATGGCAAACAGGACCGCGAGATAGATCAGGGTCCATGGCAAGTCAAAGAGCGCGATGACGCCATTCCCGGTCAGGAATTGGCGCAGCCGGGTCAATGCAGCAAATGCTTTTCCGCCTTCGGCTCTTGCCTGGTCCAGATGCGATTGGAAGTTCGCGAAAAAAATCCGGGTATTCAGCTGTTCGTCGAACCGCACGCCAGCCCGGATCAGCAAGCATGCACGCACCCATTCGGCGAAAGCCATGACGACGACGAAAGCCGTAAAAAACAGTGTCAGCGACACCAGCGTCAATTCGCTCTGGCTGAGCATCACGCGGTCATACACCTGCAGCATGTACAGGGTCGGTGCCAGCGACAGGACATTGGCGACCAGGCTGAAGGTTCCTATCCAGAGGAATTCATCGCGAAATGCAAGAAAGGTCTTGGCCAGCGAGGCGGATGGCCTGCCGGGGAAAGTGACGGCCAGGGTACTCATGCGGCTTCTCCGAAGGCAGGTGTTGCAATGGCCGGCTTGCGCGGCGCGCTGGCCTTTCGCAGCGCGGCCAGCACTTCTTCACGCGGGCCGAATGCGGCGGCCTTTCCATCCTTCAGGACCATGACCTTGTCGGCAGCCGCCAGCACGCTGGTGCGATGCGTGATGACGATGACGGTGCACCTGCGCGCTTTCAAGGCCATCAGAGTGCGCAACAAAGCTTGTTCCCCTGCCTCGTCAAGGCTGGCATTGGGTTCGTCGAGCAGGATGAATTTCGGGTCGCCGTAGATGGCACGCGCCAGCCCTACCCTTTGCCGCTGGCCGCCGGAGAGAATCGCGCCATCTTCGCCGATACGCGTGTGCAGGCCATCTGGCAAGGCATCGACCATGGCATCCAATCCGACCATGTCGATCGCAGCGCGCACCTTGTTGATGTCGATCTCGCCGAAGCGTGCGATGTTCTCGGCAAGGGTGCCATCAAACAGCTCGACCGATTGCGGCAGGTAGCCCAGGTGCGGCCCCAGCTCTTCCTTGTTCCATGCGTGTACATCGGCGCCATCGAGGCGCACTTTGCCTGCGCGTGTGGGCCACACGCCCATCAGCACCCGTGCAAGTGTCGTTTTTCCCGCGGCGGAGGGACCGATCACGATCAGCGTTTCTCCGGCTTGCAGCGCGAAGCTCACGCCACGCAGGATGGATTGCTCGCCATCCAGTGCGGTGGCGACCAGCCCTTCGACGGACAAATGCCCTTCAGGAGCTGGCAATGGCATCGCGCTTTGCCCATCGGCTGCTGACACAAGAAACTGGTCCAGTCGCTGCCAGGCATCGCGCGCATTGACGACGGTGCGCCATTGGCCCATGAGCTGCAGCAGCGGCATCAACACACGACCGCCCAGTGTCGATGCGACGATCATCATGCCGCCGCCGCCCGGCAGCAAGCCCTTGATGGTCAGCCAGCAGGAAAGCCCGAGGATCATCGAGCCTTGCATGGTCTGGACGAACTTCGAAGACGACGCATTGCGTCCGGCAATGTCGGACGACTGGGCCTGTAGGAGCAGGAAACGGCGCTGGCGCGCAATCCATCGCTCGTACAAACTGCGGCGCATGCCCATGGCAGCAATGACTTGCGCATTGCGCAGCACGCCACTCGCATAGCTCTGGGCAGAGATCGCCGCCTTGTTGGCCTCCGAAAGCGCCGGCATGCTCTTGCGCTCCGTGCTGATGCCTATCATGATCTGCAATGCTGCGCCGACGACAGACATCGCCCCGAGCAAGGGGCTGATGGAAAATACCAGGATCAAAAAAATCAACGACGACGGCATATCCAGGATGGCGGTCGCGGCCGGTGAAGCCATGCCTTCACGCAGCGTGCGAAGGTCATTGAACGGCTGTATCGTCGGCAACCCGTTTTTCAGGCTGCTGCCGAAGGCGGAGTCATGCAGTCGCTCGCGAAGCATTTCATCGATGCGCCAACCTGCTTGCCGCAGCAGGCGCAATCTCAGGTTCTCCAGTACCTCCATCACGCCGTAAACGAACAGCACGAACAGGAGTAGCGACACCAGCGTCGTGGCGCTGCGGCTGTTCACGACGCGGTCATAGACTTCGAGCATGAACACCGACGGCGCGAGCGCCAGCAGGCCGACGACAACGCTGAATCCCAGCGCCTTCCGGAAGACCGGCAACTGGGATCGCACAGCCTCTGATAGCAGTGTCGCAGGACCTTGCACAGGCCTCTTCCCAAGCGAAATAGTCATGAATCGTGCCTCGACATTCCCGTGCACAGGTCAGGGTTGGGGCTGAAAGCAGGCGCTAACCATAACCACGTCATCCTCGGTCAGCACACCGGCTGCTGCCCGCAGGCGCAAATGGGCCAACAAATAACCATGGCGCGCTTCCGACAGGTCGCGCCGGGTGGTGTACAGCTGCTGGATGGCGGTCAGCACGTCCAGATTCACGCGCTGCCCGCCGGCGACGCTCTTGCGGGTGGCTTCGACGGCCTCAGTGGCCGAGATTTCGGCCTCGTCCATTGCCTGCATGCGCATTCGGCTGCTGGCCACCGACTGGAATTGCTTGCGCACCTCGACCAGTGCTTTTTTCGTTGCCGCGTCCAGGCCGGCCATATCCGATGACAGGCGCGCACTGGCCTGTCGCGTCTGGGCGTTCACGCTGCCGCCGCTGTACAAGGGAATCGACAGCTGGACACCCACTGACGTGATGTTCATCTGGTAGTTGTAGCTGACCGGCGACTCGGAGGTGCTGATCGTGTGCGACGCGACCATATCCACCCGCGGGTAATGTCCCGCGCGGAAGCGCTCAACCTCGGCCCGGGAGTAATTGACGGAATATCGCTGCGCCTGGATTTCTGGATTGCGCTCAATGGCGAGCGCCTCCCAGGCTTCCAGCGAATCCGGGGCCAGCGACATCTCGGGAAGGCGCTTGACCAGGGTGGCGAGCTCACCCGGTTCGCGCCCTATGATGACGGCCAGCTCATTGCGCTTGTTATTTACATTGCTTAGCAGCTCCACCACTTGCGCTTCGGCGAACTGGTAACGCGCCCGCGTTTCCAGCATATCGGTGCGGGTGCCTGCACCCTTCTCATACATGTGCTGGTTGGCCGCGTAATTCTCTTTGTAGGCGTTACGTTGAACGACGGCTAGCTGCAACTGGTCTTCCGCCAGCAAGGCTTCGAGATAGGCCGTAGCGAGACGAATAATCAGGTCCTGACGTGCCACGACGAATCGTGCATCGCTGTAGGCGGCCTGTGCCTGGCTGCCCTGATAACGCTGCCAACCATCGAGATTGAACAGCGGCTGCCTGAGCGACAGCGTGGCGACCTTGCTTTCGTAACGTAGCGGCTCCGTGGTTTGGTTGGCCAATGCGACCCGGTTGCCGTCGTTTTTGTTATAGCCATACGATGCGCTGACACTAGGCAGCAGATTGGCCATCCCGATGGCTACGTTTTCGCCACCAGCCAATTGGTCAGACCGCGCTCCCTGATACACCGGATCCTGATCTAGTGCAGCCTTGTACGACTCCAGCAGGCCCAATGCCCGAGCTGGGCTGCTGACAATCAAAGCAGCAAGCAAGAAGGGAACAGGAAAGAGCCATGCTGCCGGCTTGGCGACTGTCGGCCTGAGGCGAATGCAGGAGCTTTCCATGTTCATGCGCAGGTGGCTCATAGGATATTTTTGAAGAGAGTTGTCGGCCATTGGCAAAACATCAGCTCAACGAATCAATCAGCTCTTCCCATTTTTTCGCAACATTTTCATTCACCAGAAAATCAACGGACTGCGCGGAATTGTCGATAAGCTTCTGGTGCAGCGCCTGGTTGCCGAGAACTTCGATCATCTTCGTGGCCAGCGCGTCCACGTCATTGAACGGCACGAGGTAGCCGTTGACCCCGTTTCGTATCATCGAATGCGGGCCGTATTTGATGTCAAAGCTAATGACCGGACAGCCATGGGAAAGGCTTTCGAGCACGCCCAGGCAAAAAGCCTCGATACCACTGGTCAGCACCGACAGGCCGGCTTCCTGGTACACCGCGCCGATATCGGGCGTGTAATCTTTCACGAACACCTTGTCCTTCAACCCCAGGCCATTGATCTGGTCTGCAATTTCCTGCCGCTTTTCGCCGAATCCGTACAGATGCAACTCGGCCTGTGGTATGGCATCGATGACTTGGCGAAAGGCCTTCAGCGCCAGGTGATGATTTTTTTCCGGAGCAAAGCGCGCCGCATAGACAACCCGGAATCGGTTTCGCTTTCCCGGCGCCGGGTTGTTGCCAACTCGTTTGTGTGAATGGGGAATCACTGGGATGTTTGCATTCCCGAAGCGCCGGATGATGTCCTGCTTCTGCTCTTCTGTGAACACCACCAGCGCATCGGGCGCTTGTATGTCTTCCAGCACCGCCTTGTAGAACCCGTTAAGAACACCAGCAAAGACATCGCCTCCGGTATGCACGCTATGCATCACCGGGACGATCCTTGATGGGCTGCGGAATTTCTGGATGGCTGCCAGCAGCGGTGCATAAAATTCAGCACATCGGTCAACGATGAACAGGCTCTTCCCTGCTTCCTTTACCAGCTGCCCGAGCCAGTATGCCAATAGCTCTGCCTCAGAGGAAAACTGCCGTTCCAGCCGCCCTTCGCGATTGATGAGCTGGATGGACAGCGCCGTCGCAACACCATTTTTTATGGCGCTGCGCTTGGTCAGGGCAATTGTCCCGTCCGGACGGAAATAGCTTTCGTGCGCCAACTCCCCGTCGTCCTTTTTCTCGAGCAGATCCACCTTGCTCAGGAACCCACGGGTATCGTAAGTCTCGCGGCGGTACACGGCGCCAGACTCTAGGTAATTGATGAAGCTTATCGTCCGGTCGTCCGGGTGGCGCTTGCAATAGGCAACAAACTCGCCCTTTTCGTTATAGAGGCGAACGTCCGGCGAACCCTGGACCTCCACGAACCTGAACGGTGCAAGATCCTCGGCAAGTAGCCTTTTATCACCGTGCTCCAGGTCGACCGCATCCTGAAAATAGTCGTACATATTCAAAACTTTCAGGTCGGAACTCGCGCGCTGCAACCGTTGTAGACGGACCTTGTTCTTGTGCAGCGACCAGTTGTAGACGCTGGTCACGAATGTCGGAGCAATGCCTATCTCGTCACTGAATATTTTGCTGCGTGCTAAGGCCGACATCTCCACCCCTGCCAGGCTTTGTCGAATATCCAGATTCAGAAAATAGACATTGTCCATATGCGTTCTCAAAAAAATGTGCCCTGAGTTCACAGTCCTCAGGGCACCAATCAAAGCTCCGTGCAAAGCGATTGCATGACAATCGCTTCCCTGTTTAACGGACAATCATTTTTTAGCTACCTGCATTGAGCACGTTGATCAGATCATCGACGTCCTGATTGCCAACGATCTTGACCAGCAGGTCATTACTGTTCAACGCATCATTGCCGCCGAGGTCACCGTAGACATAGGTGTTCCCGCCTTTCTCAAAGACCACGTAGTCTTTGTCCAGGCCGGCGACGTACTCCAATGCGTCATCCAGATTGCCAGCTTCGTCAACAGCCGAGGCCTCACTGTCTGACAGCGTTTCAAAGGAGCTGACGCCCTGAACCACAAGGCCGCTTCCGTTGTCGGCGGCGAATTTGTAGATCACTTTGGCGCCAGCGACCGTTGCTTCGAAGCCCGCTGCATCCATCGCATCGTCATACGCAGCTTGCGCCTCGCTCGCAGCGTCATCTGCAGCGTTCGCATCCGCATAGGCCTCATATGCCGTAGATGCCGTTACGTCATTGAGTACAGCCGTTTGATAGTCGGTGGATGCCGCCACTGCAGCTGCGTCATCCCTCACCGCGGTGGAATATTGCAGGGAAAGCGAGGCTGCGTCAGTCAGGGCAGCCGCCGATGCTGCCTGAGCGTAAATCGCTGCTGTCGAAGCTTCAGCTGCATCTGCTGCCACAGCGATGGAATGTGCTGTCGAAATAGCAGTTGCGTCGGTGAGCTCGGCAGTTGATGCAGCCGTCGATGCTGACGTGCTGGCTGTAGCTTCAGCTGCGGCCGCTGTTTCGTATCCAGCTGATGCTTCAGCGTAGACCATCGACGCCAGTTCTTCTATCGCATCGGCTGCCTCGGCATCAGCCAGGTCTGTTGCCAGTGCTTCTGCATCGGTCAAGTCGGCCGTTTCCACTGCCGCATCATAGGCTGCCGAAGCTTCCGCTTCCTCCGTCGCCGCTGCGTCGGCCGCAGCCACCGCAGCTTCATATGCCGTCAAAGCCGCTTCTGCAGCAGCATCTGCTTCCTCGGCAACGGCCAGATCCGACGCCAACGTTTCTGCATCGAATAGATTGGCCGTCGCCTCTGCCGCTTCATACACTTCCTGGGCGTCCGCTTCCAACACTTCAGCAGCGGCTGTCGCCGCCACTGCAGCGTTGTAGTCCGTCAGCGCCAGCGCGGCCTCATCATCGGCAGCGTCGGCCTCGGTCTGCGCTGTCGCCAGCTCCTCGGCTTCGGCTTCCGCCGTCGCCTCTGCCGTCTCATATGTAGCCAGGGCTGCCGCCTCCAACGTCTCCGCTGCAGCGGTCGCATCCACTGCGTCCTCATAGTCCGCCAACGCCAGCGCGGCCTCATCGTCGGCAGCGTCGGCCTCGG
>JACCDU010354257.1_pt1 | contig 16195 bp, 17 predicted proteins | sample 7446081 | NCBI WGS metagenome assembly JACCDU01 (sample SAMN15323447, study PRJNA562643) | freshwater metagenome | isolation source: river surface water | place: USA:Blue River Watershed | collected 2017-08-17
AGGTGTGATCGTTCAAGTATTCCAAGACAATCTGCTCTTCCTCGTCAGCATCACCATTAGCGTCAGACAGATCAATGTTGTAATCCTGTGCAACATCAGTCCAATGGCTAACGTTATAGTCACAGCAAATAGCGATTACATCGAGTTCAAGTTCCTCTCCTGTGTCCTCTTCGTAGGACTCCAAGAAGTCAAAGATAACACGCAGCCCATCATAGCCGAAGGAATCATATCGATCATGAGCGTGAAAAGCATCGCAAAAGTCAGAGAAAGTCACAGATTGTTTCATGATAGGTTACCTCTTGGTAGTGTTTGCTTGAACATCTCAAGCGGGAGCTAGTGCGGTAGGATTGCACTGCAAAGGATTCTAGCACCCCTGCTAAAACCCTTCACGGTACATGGTCAATCAAGGGTGTATTGAATAGACCCACCCAGACGGCAAGTCGATGATTGTAGTGTCACGCATACGGCACGAAACCTTCCATTTTTTAGGGATAGACTGCAACAGTTTAGACACTGTTTTCTGTGCCTGTTTTGCTGTTGAAGCATAACCCACGATCGTGCGGTTGTCATAAATTGGATACATGATTAGACCCCCAAGGCCAGCAGGACACCCCAAAGGGCGAAGACTGCAAGGCAGGCGATTGTGATGATGATTTCCTGAGCTTTTGAGGGCTTAGGCGTGGGTGTGTAAGTGTACTGGTGATTGTGCATGGTTTGCTTTCAGTGGTGATGATGGTTGAAGTGTAAGGGCTTGACAGGCCCTCTACAATAGGTGTTTACCCTTAAACTTGAGACAAGCATAAGGAGGACACAACAGCGAGCGCCTTGCTATAGAGATCAGGACTTCGCTTGTATGTGTAATGTTCCCATGGGAAAGCTTTTTTGTGCTTGGATGACCAAAACCACTCAAGAGTAAACAAACCTACCCCATCATCATCCATTAAGCGAACATGGCCGATGTTTCTAGTCTTGTCATAAGTTGTTTGTGTGAGCATTTTAAACCTCTTGGTTGCGTTGTTGATGGCTCAAGTGTACACCACCTGCAGCACTTGTCAAGCACTCCCACACCATTTAATTGTAACAGTTTGTAACAGACTCTGGTGGTGACTCTGGTGAGGTGGCATGAGGTGAAGGACTCTGGTGGTGACTCTATCGGTGGCTCTGGTGGTGGTGTTGGAGTGTACGTTGTAGGCACCTACATCGCCCCTCACTCAGCCGACCTCGAATGTACGCTACCGAACACAAGAGATCGTTATAGATCATAACTATATGTGTGCATATGATCTCTGATGGCCTCTAAAGTTGTACGATGACTGATGACTACGTAGTTTTACGTATAGACTTTGATGGGGGGAGGGGTGTTGCGATGGTGTTGAATGTTGCAGGAGCCTCTGAAGTTCACAAAAAAGGCTATAAAGCAATTAATTAGGGACAGATTAGACAACATTACTTAAAGCGCTAAGTAGTTGATATACAAGAAAAAGTATAAGGATTAGACAATCCATAGTGTTTAGATTGTAATGGTGAGCTTCACTGGGGCTTAGAAGTGCAAAGAAGTGTAAAGATTGTAATAAATTGTAACAAGATGAAGAAAAAGCTTGACAAGATGATCAAAATAGTGTATAATATACGTTAAAGGACAGAACTATAACTATGACGTTTGACGGTACGTGATAGTCAGTAGAGGAACCTGCACAGTTGATACAACGAATGTATAAGTTAAATACTATAAGTAATATACTTAAATAAATTATTTATATATTAACTTAGTAAGTTCTTAACTTATACGTTCCTTTAACGTACTTTAAGTGAATAGATGTTTTGTCTATGACACTAAGTGTTTTGTCTCCCTAAGAAAGGATAAAGACAAATGGAAAATAAACAAACTAAACGTAAAGCTGGACGTCCAAAGAAGTCAGAGCTTACAGAAATAAAAGAAAGTAGATCAGTAGGTCGTCCTAAAGGAGAGGCTGCTATCATCAATGAGTATAAGCTACGTATGCTTAACTCACCTAAGAGTGCTAAGGTCTTAGAGGCTATTTACGATGCAGCTCTGAACGATGAACACAAGAACCAAGCTGCTGCATGGAAGCTGATTGTCGATAGGATTGTTCCTGTCTCGTCCTTTGAAGCAGCAAAGCAAGGTGGAGGAACGCCAAACATCTCGATCAACATCACAGGTCTTAACCAGCCAACGGTCAGTACCGATGAGGACATAATTGATGTCTGAACTTAACTTTGCATTGCTTAACTGGCAACAAGAGGTCTTTAAAGACTCTACCCGATTCAAGGTTGTAGCTGCTGGTCGCCGATGTGGTAAGTCCCGTCTCTCTGCTGTTACATTGCTTATTGAGGCTCTGAACTGTCCTGAAGGCTCTGCGGTGATGTACATTGCTCCTACCTTGGGACAAGCTCGTACGATTATCTGGGACTTGCTCCATGAGCTTGGTCGTCCAGTGATCAAGTCTTCACACATCAATAATCTTGAGATACTCTTGGTGAATGGTCGCAAGATTCTTGTACGTGGTGCTGATAACCCTGACTCTCTGCGAGGAGTGTCTTTGACCTACGTAGTCATGGACGAATGTGCCTTCATTAAAGAAGATGTATGGCAGAAGATCATCCGAGCTTCTTTGTCTGACAAGAAAGGTAGAGCCTTATTCATCTCTACGCCCTCGGGTCGTAACTGGTTCTATGATGTCTTTAAACTAGGACAGGATGGATCAGATGAGGAGTGGAAGGCATGGCACAAGACCACTGCTGATAATGAAACTATTGACCCTAAAGAGATTGAAGCTGCCAAGCGTAGCCTCAGTAGCTTTGCCTTTAAGCAGGAATACTTGTCTAGCTTCGATACCGCAGGTTCTGACATCTTCAAGCCTGAGTGGATTAAAGAAGGTGAAGTAGCCAAGGATGGCTCATATGTCATTGCCATTGACTTGGCAGGCTTTGAGAACATCTCAGATGGTTCCCAGAACAAGAAGAGATTGGACGAGACCGCTATTGCAGTGGTTAAGATCGGTACAGATAACAAATGGTATGTTCACAAGATTGAGCATGGACGGTGGGACATTAAAGACACCTGTATGCGGATCCTGAAGAACATTAAAGAGTATCAACCTATTCAGATTGGTATTGAGCGAGGAACAGCCATGAACGCTGTTATGGGGGTGCTACAGGACATGATGCGCCAGTACAACACCTTTGCTCATATCCAGACACTTACTCACGGTAACAAGAAGAAGACTGACCGTGTGGTATGGGCATTACAGGGACGCTTTGAGCATGGTCATATTATCCTTAATGAGGATGAAGACTTTGAAGAGTTTAAAGACCAACTGATTATGTTTCCAACTAAAGGTGTTCATGATGACTTGGTTGATGCTCTCGCTTACGTTGAACAACTCGCTGTCTCATCATTCCTCCCTGACTATGAAGAGGAAGAATATGAGGTTTATGATGACATTAGTGGATACTAAACAATGGAAAATAACTTAGAACAATCTCAGTTCGATGAGCCTACCGAGTCAGACAAAGAGCTGACTGATTGGATCGTAAGCCACACAGATTCGTGGCGCGATTGGAGAGATCAAAACTATCTTGAAAAATGGCTTGAATACGAACGTATTTTTCGAGGTCAGTGGGCTCCAGAAGACAAAACAAGAGAATCAGAACGCAGTCGTATTATTTCACCTGCGACACAACAAGCGATTGAAACGCGACACGCTGAAATTGTCGAAGCTATCTTCGGCCAAGGTGAATTCTTTGACATCAAAGATGACATCATGGACGTTAACGGCAATCCTCTGGATGTCGAAGAGATTAAGCTGAAGTTGAACGAAGACTTTGCTCGTGACAAGATCAAGAAAGCTATTGACCAGATCGAGTTGATGGCTGAAATCTACGGCACAGGTATCGGTGAGATCATCGTCAAAAGCGAGAAAGAATACGCTCCGGCTACTCAAGCTATTCCCGGTGTTGTTGGCCAAGCTGCTATTGGTGTCTCCGAGAAAGACCGTACTTCGGTTAAGTTAGTTCCTGTTAACCCTAAGAACTTCTTGGTTGATCCTAACGCTACATCATTGGATGACGCTATGGGATGTGCCATTGAGAAATTCGTGTCTGTTCACAAGGTTGTGGAAGGCATGGAAAGCGGTATCTATCGCAAGATTGACTTGGGCTTAGACGCTCCTGATGACGACTTAGAGCCTACGGATGATCTGACCAATTACTTGGAAGGTAAAGTTCGTTTACTGACTTACTACGGTCTGGTTCCTCGTGAATACTTGGAACAGCTGGAAGATGATGGTAAAGAAGTTGCTGACTTGTTCCCTGAAGACTCTTTGTCTGATGATTACTCTGACTTGGTTGAAGCCATTATCGTTATCGCTAACGGTAGCAAGCTCCTGAAGGCTGAAGAGAATCCTTACATGATGAAGGATCGTCCTGTCATGTTGTATCAGGATGACACAGTTCCCGGTCGTGTATTCGGTCGCGGTACTGCTGAGAAGGCCTACAATATGCAGAAGGCCATTGATGGCAGCTTGCGTATGGACATGGACTCTCGTGCCCTTACAAGCGCTCCTATGATGGCTATGGATGCTACCCGTCTGCCTCGTGGTGCTAAGTTTGAAGTGCGTCCCGGTAAGTCATTCCTGACCAACGGTGATCCTAATCAAATTATGATGCCTTTGAAGTTCGGTGTACATGATCCAGCCTCGGTGCAGGCTTCTCAGAACTATGAGCGTTTGTTGTTGCAAGCTACAGGTACTGTTGACAGTGCAGGTATGCCTTCAGCAGCTCCTCGTGACGCTGGTGCTGATGGTATGCCGATGGCTATGGCAGGTATCATCAAGAAGTACAAGCGTACCTTGAGTAACTTCCAAGAAGACTTCCTGATTCCTTTCATTAACAAAGCTGCATGGCGCTATATGCAGTTCGATCCTGAGCGTTATCCTTCTGCTGATGTGAAGTTTATTCCCACAGCTACCTTGGGTATATTGGCTCGTGAGTTCGAACAGCAGCAGTTCATTGCTTTGTTGCAGACATTAGGCCCGGATACTCCTGTATTGCCTCTGATCCTTAAAGGTATCTTAGGTAATAGCTCTTTGAGTAACCGTATGGAGCTGATTGCTGCCTTGGATCAGATGAGTCAACCTAATCCTGAAGCTTTGCAGGCTCAACAGATGCAACAACAAGCTGCTATGGCTAAATTGCAGGCTGATTTGTCACTGTTACAGGCACAGACACAGAAAACTCAAGCTGAAGCTCAGCAGACAATGGTTGAAACTCAACTGATGCCTGAAGAACTGCGTGTTAAGGTCGTCCAAGCTGCTGCTACTAACCTAGATAACGGTGATGACTTCAGTAAACGTATCAAAGTGGCTGAATTGATGCTCAAAGAGAAGGAAATTAACAATAACTTGAAGGTTGTTCAGCTACAAACTGTTCAAGATCAAGATAATGTGGATTCCAGCTTCATTGAAGAACTTACTAGAAAACTAGGTGAATGATGGACGAGAAACAAACAGTTAATTCGCTAATCAAAACCGCTAATGCTCTTCAAAAAGCAATAGATAAGAAAGAATCTACTGAAAAAGCTATCGCCGAAACCTTAGCAACCTCCTTCAAAGCCTTCAAACAGGAGGTTAGAAGTGAGGTATCCCGTATCAACGCTGCTCTTCCTGACAAAGGTGACAAAGGTGATAAGGGGCCAAAGGGTGATAAAGGCGATAAAGGCGCTGACGGTAGAGACGGTTTAGATGGTAAGGACGGAAAAGATGGTATTGACGGCTCTGATGGTATCAGTGTTGTCAATGCTTTTATCGATTTCGATGGTACTCTTGTTTTAGAACTCTCCAACGGTAATCAGATTAACGCTGGTGATGTTTCTTCTGAGGAGAAAGAAGCTGTCTTTGCTACTTTAAAGCAGGGAGCTTCTACTCTTAATGAGTTGCTACCTTCACAGACAGGTAATTCAGGTAAGTTCTTAACCACTGACGGTACGAATACATCTTGGGCTTCTGCTTCGGCAGGTTCTATGGTGTATCCGAGTGCCGGTGTTGCGGTAAGCACAGGAACTGCTTGGGGAACGTCTCTGACAGCTCCTTCTGGTGCTCTTGTAGGTACTACGGACACTCAGACGTTAGCGAATAAGACACTTACCAATCCCACAGTTACCAATTACACAGAAACTCAGAACACTGCAAACACAGGCACAGCGATTACGATTAGCTTGACTGATGGCACTGTTGAGAACCTGACATTGACGGGCAATACTACTATCACCATGCCTACAGCAGGTGCAGGTAAGTCTTTCATTGTTTACTTGAAGACAGGTTCTGGTGGTTATTCTGTTACTTGGTCAACTGTTAAGTGGCCTGCTGCTACGGCTCCTACGGTAACTTCCACAGCATCTAAGATGGATATTTTCTCCTTCTTCAGCGATGGAACTAACTGGTATGGGACTACGGTTGGTCAAAACTATACACCATAATAACGAGGTAATAAATGTTTGCTGCTTCTAAAACTGCTGGCGCAGTATCTGCTGCTCCTCCAGCGTCCAGTGATCCACAGTTCAACTATGTCTCTTTGCTCCTGAACGATACAGGAACCAATGGACAGCAGAACAACACGTTCTTGGACAGCAGCAGCAACAACTTCACCATCACTCGCAACGGTACGCCTACGCAGGGTTCTGTGACTCCGTACTGGCCTGATGGTCAGTGGAGTAATCAGTTCAGTGGGTCTGGGCAGTATCTAACAGTGCCATATAGCACAGCAATGCTGCCTCAAAGCGGTACTAATTTCACAGCAGAGTGTTGGGTTTATTTAACTGGTGCAACCGCCGCTTTCCAATTCATTCTTGGAATGAACAGTAGTACACAAGCAAACTGGGCAATTAAAAATGAAAATGGAACATTGCAGGGTTCTATTGGCAACGCCTTTGGTAACTTTGGGCCTGCTGTTGCTAATACGTGGGTCCATTTAGCTATTGTTCAAAATAATAATACTCTTGTTGGTTACTTAAATGGTGTCCAGTCTTTTTCCCAAGCTATTACTTCTTGGACATCTACTTCATTGGTGGTGAGTATATCGGCAAGAAGTTCTGCTGGAGATCGAGCTTTTCCGGGGTATGTGAGTAACGTCCGAATCGTCAAAGGCACAGCCCTTTACACCAGCAACTTCACACCCTCAACCACACCTCTGACAGCAGTAAGCGGAACATCCCTGCTGACTTGCCAGAGCAACCGCTTCAAAGACAACAGCAGCAACAACTTTGCTATCACTGTTACAGGGACTCCAACGGTTCAGGCTTTTGAGCCGTTTGAGCCTGCTTCGAGCTATGCAACGAGTGTTGGTGGGAGTGGGTATTTTGATGGAGCCTCTGATTACGTTCAAGCAGCGAATGACACAGCGTTTAACTTGACGTCTGGTGACTGGACGCTTGATGGATGGTTTTATGCTCTTGCGTGGAAATCAGGGGACACTTGGATTTTTGGTAAAGACGGGCAATCAGGAGTCACCTATGAACAATACTGTGTTCATGTGAATTCATCACGAAAGCTGGTGGGCGCTGTTGGCTCTGGTGCTTCTGGATCAGGAGAACAGAAGGTAGTCGGAACCACAACTATTCCGCTTAACACATGGAACTACTATCGTTTTGTCAAGAGTGGTACAACCCTTTATTTATTTTTAAACGGCGTTCTAGAAACTTCCGCAACTCAAACGTTTACGATGACGCATGGAACTTATCCATTGCGTGTGGGAGGCCAGAATAACACCACGAATTGCGATTGGAATGGCTATTTAAGCGACATACGCATCGTTAAAGGCACCGCACTTTCGACAACATCATTCACCCCTCCAACATCCCCTGTCACAGCAATCACAGGCACATCCCTGCTGCTGAACTGCACCAACGCTGGCATCTACGATGCTGCTACGTTGAACGATCTGGTGACTGTTGGTAATGCTCAGGTGTCTACGGCTCAGGCTAAGTTTGGCAGTAGCTCGATGGCGTTTGATGGGACTGGGGATTACTTGACTACTCCCAATGCTTCTACTCTGCTCTTTGGAACTGGCGATTTCACGATTGAATCGTGGGTTTACATGACTACGGTAAGTTATGAATGCGGTATTGTTAGTAAAGGAGCATCTTCAACTGGATGGTCTTTTGGGGTAAACGCATCAACAACGAACAGACTGTTCTTCCTGTACGGAACTTCAAACTTGTTATTTACAAGCGGAATTCCTCAGAACACATGGACTCATGTGGCAATAACAAGATCGGGGTCTACTGTTCGTGCTTTTATTAACGGAGTTCAGGACGCGACTACCGGAACAATCTCCACAAGCATTGATGACTCAAGCATTTTGCGTGTTGGTGAAGTAAAGTTTGGTACTCGTCCTTTAAACGGCTACATCGACGATCTCCGCATCACCAAAGGCTACGCTCGTTATACTGCCAACTTCACTCCTCCAACAGCACCATTCCCAACGAGGTAATAAATGCTTATTGCAAAAGTAACTGACACAGGCATTGAGATTGCCGATCACGCTTCCATGCTGCCTAACACCTCCTTTGGTGTTGGTGGCCCTACCTTGGCTCAGATCGAGGAACTAGGCTACCTTCAGGTAACTCTGTGGAAGCCCTACGACCATGCAACTGAGAAGCTGGTAGCTTGCCCTGCATATGTTGAGGACAACCAAGTTTTCACCGTTCAGGTAGAGTCTAAGACACAAGAGGAACTGGATGCTGACGCTGCTGTTGTTCTTGCTGCTAACAAAGCTGCTCGTGCAGAAGCCTACCGTGTTGAGTCTGATCCTCTGTTCTTCAAAGCACAGCGTGGTGAAGCAACAATGGAAGAATGGTTAGCAAAGGTCGAAGAGATCAAGCAACGATTCTAATAATTATCAACTCTTAATAACTTGGAAAGGATAAGTCACATGACCCCTGAATTACAGAAGTATTATGAGGAAACTTTCTCAATGATGTCTACCACAGGATGGAAAGACTTAATTGAGGATTTTAATAAGTTAAAGCAGGAACTAGAAAACATCCGCACGGTCAAAGACGCACAATCTTTATCTTATCGTCAGGGCCAACTGGATATTCTGGATCTTATTTTAAACCGCAAGAGGACTTGTGAAGAGATTTATGAGCAACTTCAGCAGGAGGAACAGTAATGCGCCGAATGTTCGAGTTTGTTTGTGAAGATGGACACATCTCTGAGGCATTGGTGGATGAAGCTATCAGGGAACTCGCTTGTCGAGCCTGTGGCAAACAAGCCACTAGAATTGTTTCCGCTGTCAACATGAAGTTAGAAGGTATCTCAGGAGACTTTCCAACAGCATATGCAGGGTGGGAACGCAAACGAAGTGAGAAGCTGGCACAAGAGAGGAAAGCCTCTTATGCTGCTCCGGACTAACCTCATTTCATTTTAACGGGTAAGTACCAAGTAATTGGTATTCACATTTCATAGTCCTATAATCTCGATAGAGACAGGAGAAAGACAGTATGGCACTTATTGACAACGAATCGTTAGAGGGTAACGAGATCACAGAAGAAGATATTTCTACCTTTGAGACTCCTCAGCAAGAGGAACAACCTCAACAGACAGAAAGTGTAATTGATAAACTTATTCCTGATAAGTATAAGAACAAGTCCTTAGAGGATATTGTTAAGATGCACCAAGAAGCTGAAAAGATGATTGGTAAACAGGCTCAAGAAGTTCATGAAGTACGCTCTTTAGCAGATCAACTCCTCAAACGGCAACTCGAAGCTGATAATACACCTAATGTTGAAAGTGCGCCCGAAGTAGATTTCTTTGAGAACCCTCAAGACTCTATTAAACGTGCAATCGAGAATAACCCCGCAGTTCTGGAAGCTAAACAAGCTAACCTTGAGCTTAAACGGATGAAGACAGCACAACAACTCGCTGCTAAACACCCTGATATGAGTACCATTGCACAAGACAGTGGCTTTCAGGAGTGGGTAAAAGCTAGTCCAGTGCGTATGAGTCTGTATGCTAAAGCTGAGGCTGAATTCGACTTCAGTTCTGCTGATGAACTCTTGAGCATTTATAAAGAACTTAAGCAGGTTCGTAACAACAACGTACAAGAAGCTGGTAAGCAACAGAAAGCACAAGCCTTAAAGGCCGCTGGTGTTGATCCAGGTGGTTCTGGCGAAGTTGCAAAGAAAGTATATCGTCGTGCGGATTTAATCCGTCTTAAAATGACTGACCCAGATCGTTATGAGTTGCTTCAACCAGAAATCATGAGCGCTTATGCCGAAGGTCGAGTCAAGTGATATTCATCACAACAAGTAATTATTTTTAATCGAAATCATAGGAGTATTTCAAATGGCTTTAGGTACTAATCACGTTACAACCACCACCGCAGCAACCTTCATTCCTGAAGTTTGGAGCGATGAAATTGTAGCCGCATATAAAAAGAATCTGGTTCTGGCTAACCTGATCAAGAAGATGAGCTTCAAGGGCAAGAAAGGTGACACCGTTCACATTCCTTCGCCTACTCGTGGCACTGCTTCTGCTAAGACTGCCGGTAACCAAGTTAGCTTGATCGCTGCCACCGAAGGTGAAGTGACCGTCTCTATCAACAACCACTATGAGTACAGCCGTCTGATCGAAGACATCGTTGAAGCTCAGGCTCTGGCTTCGCTGCGTGGCTTCTACACTGAAGACGCTGGCTACGCTCTGGCTAAACAAGTGGACACCACTCTGATCCAATTGGCTCGTGGCGCTCGTGGCGGCACTGCTGCTAACGCTCAGTATTCTGGTGGTATCATCGGTTCTACCGGCGCTGCCTACACCTACGGTACTTCCAACGCTGCTGCTATTGCTGACGCTGGTATTCGTAAGGCAATCCAGATCTTGGACGACCAAGACGTTCCTATGGATGGCCGCTCGTTGGTGGTTCCTCCTACCGCTCGTAACTCTATGTTGGGTATCGCTCGTTTCACCGAGCAAGCCTTCAAAGGTAACGGCACGACTCTGATGAACGGCGAGTTCGGCGACATCTATGGCGTGAAAGTGTATGTGTCTACCAACTGCGATACCGCTGCTGGTAACTCTACTACTGACCGTGTGGCCTTGATGTTCCAGCGTGACTGGTCTGTCTTGGTTGAGCAAATCGGTGTGCGTAGTCAGACTCAGTACAAACAAGAATACCTCGGTACTCTGTTCACTGCTGACACTCTGTATGGCGCTGCTGAACTGCGTGACGGTTCTTGCGTGCCTTTGGTTGTGCCTGCATAATAGTAGGTTAACTAAACTGGGAGCCCTTCGGGGCTTCCTTTTTTAAGTACATTTCCAAGTGTTTTTAAAGAAGGAATAATGATGGCTAAGTTTCAAATGGTAGATTCAACTAATCCAAACACTATTGCAGTTGTTACTGCTGTGGTTGATATTGAAAGCTTCCGTAAGGATAGTAATTGGTATGAAATCGTTGAAGAAGAAATAGTTAAGACTGTTAAGGCTGTTAAACAAGCTAAACCTAGTAAAGATGAATAAACTATGACCCGTCCTGTCTCAGTAGGTATAAACCTAACAGCAGCTACCCCTACTACAGTCTATACTGTACCTCTTGGTTACTTTGCTAAGTGGGGCTTGATGTATCTGTTTAACAATACAGGTTCTACTAAAGCAATCTCTGTTTACTGGAGAGATTCTAGTGCCTCCGCTGATATTTATGTCATGGACAGTGGTGTTAGCTCTAAGACGTATGTACGCATGGATGGCGGGGCATATGTGGTGATGGAAGAAGGAGATACAGTGGTGATGACAAGCGAGGCTGGGAGTTCTTTCAGCACTATCTGTACCTTTGAGTTATTCAAGAAAGAAGGAATCTAAATATGGCTTTGCCGACTTACCTCGAATTGGTCAATGATATTCTCGTTCGTATGCGTGAACCTGAAGTATCTACTGTCCAAGAAAACACACTCTCTAAACTCATTGGTAAGTTGGTCAATGATGCCAAGAGACAAGTAGAAGATGCTTATAAGTGGTCAGCACTGATCACAGACATCCCTCTGACAACTGTCGCTAATACCTCAACATACGCAATCACTGGTTCTGGTTCTCGCTACAAAGTTAGTGAACTGCACAATACCACTAAGTATGTCGGGTTAAAGACAGTATCTTTAGCTACCTATAATCTGTGGAGTGGTTCTTCAGGTGCTCCTCAACTTGGTTCCCCTAATTACTACTGCTTTAACGGTATTGACACCAATGGTGATGCTAAGGTAATGTTCTGGCCTGTACCTGACGCTGCTTACAGTATCAATGTTCAACTGTATGTGCCTCAGAATGCTTTATCGGCAGATAGCGATACATTGAAGGTTCCTGATGAGCCCGTGATCTTAGGTGCTTTTGCTCGTGCCTTGGTTGAGCGTGGTGAAGATGGTGGCTTGACTGGAACAGAAGCTTACGGCTTGTATAAGGCATCCTTGGCTGATGCTATCGCTATCGAGTCTAGTCGCTTTATTGAGGAAGATGCTTGGGAGGCTATCTAAGATGAGCCAGCCTATTCAAACATTTTCTATCACTGCTCCGGGCTTTATGGGATTGAACACGCAGGACAGTTCCTTAGACTTGTCCTCCGGCTTTGCTCTGGTAGCTAATAACTGTGTCATTGATCAGTATGGTCGTATTGGTGCTCGTAAGGGGTGGATTCCTCAGCACACTACCTTGGCTGCTTTAGGCACTGCTGATGTAGAAGCTATTGGTCAGGTTGTCACAGACGCAGGCCTTGAGTTCGTGGTAGCTGCCGGTAACAATAAGTTGTTCAAACTAGCTTCAGGTACGCTGACTGAGTTGACCTATGGCGGCGGAGGTACAGCTCCTACGATCACAGACAGCAACTGGCAGATTGCAGTGCTCAATGAGTGCCTGTATCTCTTCCAAGCTGGACATGATCCTCTTGTGTTTGATCCCAATAACAGCACTACAACGTATCGTAGAGTGTCCGAGAAGACAGGCTATACAGGTACAGTTCCTAGCGGTAACATTGTGTTGTCTGCTTATGGTCGCTTGTGGGTTGCTGACATGACCACAGAGAAGGCAGTTGTTTACTGGTCTGATATTCTCTCAGGTCACAAGTGGACAGCAGGCTCTACCGGCTCTATTGACGTATCTTCTGTGTGGCCCAACGGTGCAGATAACGTCACAGGTCTGGCATCTCACAACGGTTACTTGTTCATCTTCGGTAAGAACAATATATTGGTGTACTCAGGTGCTCAGGATGTGTTATCGTCAGGTGTATTTAAGATCTCTGACGCTATCACAGGCATTGGCTGCATCGCTCGTGACACCATCCAAAACACTGGCTCAGATGTTATCTTCTTGTCGGATACAGGTGTGCGTAGCGTCCTGCGAACCATCCAAGAGAAGTCAGCACCTTTTAGAGACATCTCTAAGAATGTACGCAATGACTTAATGAGTGCAGTTGCTGGTGAAGTAGCTTCTACGATCAAGTCTGCTTACAGTCCTTTTGATTCATTCTATCTGTTAACTCTTCCTGTCCTTAAGACTGTGTATTGCTTTGACATGAAAGCTATGCTTCAAGATGGATCTAGTCGAGTAACTATGTGGGATAGTATGGAGCCTAAGAGCTTCTGCTACACACGAGATAAGAGCTTATTGATCGGTAAAGCAGGGTACATCGGTAAATACACAGAGTACCAAGACAACGGCGATAGCTATCGTTTCCAATACTTCACTAACCATACTGACTTAGGTGCTCCTTCAGTGACCTCTGTCTTGAAGAAACTATCTGTTGTTGTTATCGGAGGTTCTGACCAATACATAACAATGAAGTGGGGTTATGACTTCAATGGAAACTATTATGCTCAAAACGTAAAGATTCCTGCTCAAGGGGTTGCATATTACGGCATAAGCGAGTATAATACTTCTAGTGCTGTATACTCTAGTGGCACATCCTTACAGACTTTAGTTGCTTACCCTACAGGCGCAGGTAAGGTTATTCAAACTGGGTATGAAGCAGACGTTAACGGTATTGCTTTAAGTATCCAGAAAATCGAGATTCAGGCGAAAAATGGGAAGATTGTGTAATGACAAACTATGTAAAATCAACTAACTTTGCAAGTAAGGACTCCCTTGCAATCGGTAATCCTTTAAAGATCGTTAAAGGTACTGAGATTGACGAAGAGTTTAATAACATTGCTACGGCAGTGGCGACCAAGGCTGACATTATCAGTCCTACCTTTACAGGTACTCCAGAAGCTCCTACGGCTACAGCAGGCACTAATACTACTCAAGTGGCTACCACTGCTTTTGTTGGTACTGCTGTGTCCAATGCTGTTACTGCTTATGATACTGCTTTGACAGTTTCTACTACTCAGATTGAGGATGCTGCTGTTACCAATGCGAAGCTGGCTTCTGGAGCTGCAGTTGCTAACATTGGCTACACACCTGTGCAACAAGGTACGGGAGTAGGGCAGCAGACTAACTCTGTAAAGATTGGTTGGTCTGGTTCTCAGCTAAAAGCAACGGTTGATGTTACCGATATGGGGCCTTTCGCTATGCAGAGTAACTTCACAGGCGGTAATCAAAGCCTTGGCGGTAACGGCTATCAGAAACTCCCCGGTGGTTTGATTATGCAGTGGGGTTCTTTTACTCAAACAGCGTCCAGTACAACAGTTACTTTGCCAATTGCTTTTCCTAACGCTTTTCTAAACGTACAGCAAACTTTAATAGGTAGTGGAAGTACCAGCGCTCCTGCTGTAAGCATTGCTAATGTCCAGCAATTTGTAAGTAATAGAGATCCCGCAGTTCCTGATAATGCTTGCTATTACTACGCTATCGGTTATTAAACAATGAAAACCCCTGTAATAAACACTGATGACTACACTGTCTACTTGGAATATAGTTTCAATATGTCTTTTGTTCATTGTGATTGTTACAGGTGGTCAAAGACAGTCAAGGTTAACTTGAAAGCAGACTTTGATAAACTGGTAGAGATACACAGACAACCAATCTTTGCTATCCATGAACTTAATGATAACAAACACTTGAAGTTTATAGACATGATGGATTTTAAATATCACAGCGACTTTATTGGCGCTGACGGACAAACAAGACAACTCTTTGTGAGGATTAAATAATGGGTATCGAAGCTGCTCTCATTGGTGGAGGCTTAGGCCTCTTAGGTTCTTCTATGCAGGCAGACGCAGCTCAAGGTGCTGCACAGTCTAACGTAGATGCTGCTCGTATTGCTGCTGAAGCTCAGAAGTTCCGTCCCGTAGGCGTGACTACTCGCTTCGGTACTTCTAACTTCCAGACAGACGCTAACGGTAACGTTATCGGTGCAGGCTACAATGTAGCTCCTGACATTGCCGCTATGCGTGATCGTCTGTTTTCTCAAGCTGGTGGTCAAGGCTTCCAAACTGCTCAGCAGGCTCAAGCTGCACAGCAAGGCTTATTCAATCTGGGTAATCAATATCTTGCTCAGTCTCCTGAAGCTGCTGCACAGCAGTGGATGCAGTCTCAGCAAGCTCTGTTACAACCTAGTCGTGAACAGGCTCAGGCAGGCCTCACACAGAACCTGTTTAACACAGGCCGTGGTGGTGTAGCTGTCGCTCAAGGTGGTATGATGGGGGCTGCTAACCCTGAACTGCAAGCTCTTGCCAATGCTCAGGCGATGCAGGACTTACAACTGGCTTCTCAGGCACAACAACAAGGTCGTGCTCAGACTCAGTTCGGTGCAGGTCTGTTCGGTACTGGCTTGGATATTGCTACCGCTGGTTATAACCCTCTGAAGACTCAGTTTGGCTTAGGTCAGACAATGGAATCTGCGGGTCAAGGTGCTCTGGACTTAGGCTTGAACATTGGTGGTCGTACTACTCAAGGTGCTGCCAACGCTGCTAACACTATCTACAATGCTCAGACTGCCGCTAATGCTGCTAATGCTTACAGTCCTGTGGGTGCTTCGTTGATGGGCGCTGCCGGCAACCAACAACTAATGCGAGGTATTGGTAACTGGATGAGCGGTACTCCTCAGATGACGGCAGCAAGCTCTACAGGTGGTTGGGGCACAGGCGATTACTTCGGTAATCAAGATCTCGGTGCATACCTTTAAGGAGTAATTATGGCTGATGTTATGAATAGTTTATTTGGGGTTACTCCAGAGTCTTTGATGGCTCAACGTGAAGCTG
>JACCDU010765187.1_pt1 | contig 16186 bp, 16 predicted proteins | sample 7446081 | NCBI WGS metagenome assembly JACCDU01 (sample SAMN15323447, study PRJNA562643) | freshwater metagenome | isolation source: river surface water | place: USA:Blue River Watershed | collected 2017-08-17
CCGTAGCGAAAATAAAAGGATTTCCCCATGAAAGACGGCATTCACCCCAACTACCGTGAAATTTGCTTCCAGGACATGTCCAACGGTTTCAAGTTCGTGACCCGCTCATGCGCTAACACCAAAGAGACGATCAAAATGGAAGACGGTCGCGAGCTGCCTTTGTACAAGCTGGACACGACCAGCGAGTCGCACCCCTTCTACACCGGCACCCAAAAGTCGGTCGACAACATGGGCGGTCGCGTGGAGAAGTTCCGCAACCGTTTCGGCAAGATTTCCACCGGCAAATAATCCGCTGGTCGCAATCCCCACAAGGGCAGCCCGGGCAACCGGCCTGCCCTTGTTGCATTGGGAAGCCCCTTTCCTGATCGCCCAGACCTGCTATCTTCTGAAACCGTGAACCAGCCCACCCCCGCCATCGTTGCCCAAAATGCTGTGCGCAGACTGCCGCGCCTGGCCTTGATTTTGCTGTGCGCCGCCTATGTGCTGCCCGGTTTTTGGGGGCGCACGCCCTGGAAATCTCAAGACATCGAAGCCTTTGGCTACATGCTGCAATTGGCGCAACCGGCCCTGGGCGAAGCGGTCAGCTGGCTCAAACCCACCTTGCTTGGGCAACTGGACGACAACCTCACACTGCTGCCCTATTGGCTTGGTGCAGCGGCCATCCGCTTGGCTCCGACGGGCTGGGAAGATGTGTTCGCCCGACTCCCATTCATGGGTATGCTGGTGCTGACCCTGGCATGCACCTGGTATGCCGTGTACGCCCTGGCCCGACACCCTGCCGCACAGCCGGTGGCCTTTGCTTTTGGGGGTGAGGCCAAACCCAAGGATTACGCCTGCGCCCTGGCCGATGGCGGTTTGCTGGCGCTGCTGGCTTGCCTGGGGCTGGCACGACTTTCTCACGAGACCACGCCCGCCTTGAGTCAGTTGAGTCTGGCGTCCCTGCTCTTTTTGGGCCTGTCAAACTTGCCACGCCATCGCCTTCAAAGTGGTCTGGCCATTGCGGCCGGCATGCTGGGCCTGACCCTGTCTGGCGCACCCAGCCTGGCGCTGTGGCTGGGCGTTGGCGGCTCATGGATTCGCGCCATCGCACAACCCGATCCAGCGCAGCGGCGTCTGAGCATGCTCGATCTGGGTCTATTGGCGCTGATTTGTCTGCTGTGCATCACCACCGCTGGCGCTCTTGACCTGTGGCGCTGGCGCGTGGTGCCCCATCAGCTGGTGGATGTGCATATGCTTGCCAAGCTGATTATGTGGTTCACCTGGCCGGCATGGCCACTGGCTTTGTGGTCTTTGTGGCGCTGGCGCGGCCAACTCACGCAGGTCTGGCACTACCCCCACCTGGGTCTGCCGCTGTGGTTTGCCCTGGTGACGGTCGCCGCCACTTGGTTCACGGGGCTTTCGGATCGGGCCTTGCTGGTCTCGCTGCCTGCCGTGGCCACGCTGGCGGCTTTTGCTTTGCCCACTTTGCGCCGCAGCCTGAGCGCCTGGATCGATTGGTTCACTTTGTTGTTTTTCAGCGTTTGCGCCCTGATCGTGTGGGTCGTCTGGATTTCCATGCAAACGGGCATTCCTGCCCAGCCAGCCATCAACGTGGCCCGATTGCTGCCAGGATACATCCCCGAGTTCTCATTGCCGACCTTTGCACTCGCACTGACAGCAACGCTGGCTTGGTTCGGCTTGGTCAAATGGCGAATCGGACACCACCGCACAGCCATCTGGAAAAGCATGGTCCTGCCCGCCAGTGGCGCTGTGCTGTGCTGGCTGCTGGTCATGAGCCTGTGGCTGCCCTTGCTGGAGTTCTCGCGAAGTTACGCCCCCATGGTGAAAAAAGTCACACAGTTCACGGGGCCTGTTGACTGCTTGCAATATGCAGGCATCAGCCGGGCACAAGGCACCGCCTTCAGGTTCCATGCACAAGTTCAGCTCATGTCGGCCCAGACACCCCAGACCGACTGTCGCTGGCTGATCGTGGATCGCGCGAATCTGTCCTTGCTGTCAACCAAACTCAAAATGCTCGGCTGGACAGAAGCGGCCAAGGCCCCCCGTGTACAGAACAAGGAAGAAAGCATCGTGATCTTCAAGCCCACCGTGGCCTTGCCTTGAACGATGTCTGAACTGGGCCTGATCGCCCGCCACGCGGGCACCGTTCTGATTGGCCAACTGGCCGTCATGGGCTTTGGCATTGCCGACACTGTGATCGCGGGCCGCTACAGCCCGCAAGCTTTGGCTGTGCTGTCTTTGGCCTCGTCCATTTACATCAGCATTTACGTGGCACTCAATGGCATGCTGCAGGCCTTGCTGCCGGCCTGGGCCGAACTGCGGGGTGCAGGCCACACTGCTCAGATTGGGAAGTCCGTCCGGCAAGCGCTGTACGTGTGCGCAGGTGCCGCCGTGATCGGCTGCACCGGCCTGTGGTTTCCTGAGCCTTGGCTGGTCTGGACCGGTGTGCCTGAAGCGCTGTGTCCCGAAGTGCAAGCCTATCTGCGGGTGCTGGCGCTGGCGCTGGTGCCGTCTTTGCTGTTTCGCATGTACAGCACGCTCAACCAGAGTCTGGGTTTTCCACGCCTGGTGACCTGGCTGCAAGCTGCTGCTTTGCTGGTGAAAATTCCGCTCTCATACGGCCTGACTTTCGGGGGGCATCTGGGCGAGTTCCATGTCACCGGCATGGGTGTGGTCGGTTGCGCCTGGGCCACCTTGGGTGTGAACACCTTCATGCTGCTCATGGGCTTGTACTTGTTGCGCACACAGGACATCTACCACCCCTATCAACTGTGGCGTCCCATGGAGCGACCGCAGTGGTCAGTGCTCCGGCACTTTTTGAAACTGGGCGTCCCTGCGGGCCTGTCCATCATGGTAGAGGTGACTTCGTTCACCCTGATGGCCCTGTTCATTGCACGTCTGGGGGCGGTGGCATCGGCCAGCCATCAGATTGCCGCCAGCCTGGCCGCCGTGCTGTACATGGTGCCGCTGGCCTTGGGCATTGCCAGCAGTGCCCGCACAGGCTACTGGCTGGGTGCGGCGCAACCGCAACGGGCGCGTCGTGCGGCAGGTCTGGGCATTGGTTTGGCGATCGGCGCTGCGCTGCTGGGTGCTGCCTTGTTGGGGGTGGGTCGCGAAACCATGGCGCACGCCTTCACCACCGATGCGGCGGTGGCTCAGGCGGCAACCGTCTGGCTGGGCTGGGTCGCCCTCTACCATTTGGCCGATGCGGTGCAAGCCGTGTGCGCTTTTTTGCTGCGCTGCTACCGGATCACCTTGATGCCGCTGATCATCTACACCGCCTTGCTCTGGGGCCTGGGCTTGTATGGTGGCTACCGCCTGGCCTACCAAGGTTGGGGCACTTGGGCGCAGCGCCCCAGCGTGGACACCTTCTGGATGACCAGCACGGGGGCCTTGGCGATCGTCTCTGCCCTCTTTGCCGCACTGGTGTGGCGTGCTTCGCGAATGCCTCGCACGCCTTGAGCGACAAAGCTGGACGGGCCGACACAAAAATGGCTCGGGTCTCGCACACCATCGCCAAATTGCGTTAAGGTCATGTTTTCACATTGAACCTCATGAACAAACCATGATCCTCGAAATCGCCGATATCCGCATCCAGCCAGGCCAGCAAGCGGCCTTCCAAAAAGCCATCGAACATGGCTTGAGCACCGTGGCCAGCAGGGCCAAGGGCTTTCGGGGTGCCAAGGTCAACCACGGCATTGAAAATCCTGAGCGCTATGTGCTGCAGATTTTCTGGGACACCCTGGAAGACCATACCGTGGGTTTCCGCGAATCTGCACTGTTCACCGAATGGCGTGCGATCGTGGGCCCCTTCTTTGCTGCGCCACCGCATGTGGAGCATTTCGAACTGGCTTACCAGTCCGCCTGAGCGCTTGACCTGAGGGCCTCAACGCGCCTCATGTCCCGCCACCAGCTTGGCCAGCAAACCGACAAACTGCTTTTGCTCAGCTGCACTCAAGGGTGTCAGGATGTGCGTTTGAACTTCGGCCACCGCAGATTGCATGTTCGCCAAGGCTTGCACGCCTTGGGGCGTGACCACCAGCAACTTGCGACGCCTGTCGGTGGCATGCGCTTGTCTGGCCACCCAGCCTTTGGCCTCCAAACGAGCGATCACGGAGCCAGATGTGGCGGGATCAAAAGCAACGCGTTTGGCCAAGGTGACCTGATCGATGTCCGGGGTATCGTGCAAGGCGTTCAGGATGGCAAATTGAACCGGCGTGATGTCGTAAGCCGCCAAATGTTCTGCAAAGATCGCCACGGCGATCTGCTGCGCACGACGAATCAGATGTCCGGGTGCCGCAGCCACATTAAAACGCTCAGTCATGCCTTGATTGCTCCTGTATTCGCTAGGGTTTTCACTGCCCGGCTCGCCACTGCCAGCCCCCTATAGTAAGCCCACGTACGAAAACTTCTTCACCCTGCCCTCCGCTGTTTCAGAAAGTCATTCATGAGTTTTGTATTTGAACCCACGCCTGTGGTCTCCTTGCCTGTTGTCGGCCAGGCCGAACGGTTTCCTGTCCACCGCATTTATTGCGTCGGTCGGAACTACGAAGAGCACGCCAAGGAAATGGGGTTCACGGGCCGCGAACCCCCATTCTTCTTCCTCAAACCCAATGACAGCCTCGTGGTGGTCGATGCCGGTCAAACCGGCACCATGGCCTATCCCAGCCTGACGCACAACCTGCACCATGAAGTTGAACTCGTGGTGGCCATCGGCCAAGGCGGGCGAAACATCAAAGCGGCCGATGCGGCCCAACACATCTACGGCTATGCCGTGGGTCTGGACATGACGCGCCGCGACCTGCAAAACGAGATGAAAAAACAAGGCCGCCCCTGGTGCATCGGCAAAGCATTCGATCAATCCGCCCCCATTGGCCCCATCACGCGCAAAGCGCAAGCCGGCGATATCCACAACGCCGACATCAGCCTGCAGGTCAATGGCACTGACCGTCAGCGCAGCACCATCGCCAAATTGATCTGGAATGTGGCAGAAACCATCGAGCACCTGTCCTCGGCTTGGGCGCTTCAGCCAGGTGATCTGATCTTCACAGGCACGCCCGAAGGGGTCTCGGCGGTCGTCCAAGGAGACCGCCTGCAAGGGAACGTGGCGGGCCTGTGCAGCCTGAGCATAGACATCAAGTGATGCAAAAAAGTGCAAACCTCCATGTGAAACTGGTAGTTACCCGAATCAGCCGCCCCAATACTTGCAACATAATTCACATCGCGCCGTTTTCTGAGACCGCCCAGTGCGAACAATGACACCCCTTGCAAAATGCATTGGGTAAACACCAATTAACCGACCAACCGGTTGGTTTTATGATGAACTTTGAGACAAAACCTGAAGGAGTTCCCCGCATGAAACAACTGCTGAAAAAAACCGCCCTCGTCGCCGGCATGCTGGCCGCGGGCGTGAGCGTGCAAGCCCAAACCGTCACCCTGAAAGTGCACCACTTCCTGGGCCCGCAATCGGTTCAACACACCACCATGATGGGTGATTGGTGCAAAAACATTGCCAAAGACTCCAACAACCGCTTGAAGTGCGACATTTTCCCCGCCATGCAATTGGGCGGCACACCAGTTCAGTTGTATGAACAGGTGCGTGATGGCGTGGTCGATGTGGCCTGGACACTGCAAGCCTATACGCCCAAACTGGCCAAGCTGGAAGTGTTTGAGCTGCCTTTCATGATGACCAACGCCGAGGCCACCAGCCGCGCCGCCTGGGACTTTGGGCAAAAGTACGCTCAGGACGACTTCAAGGATGTCAAGATGCTGGCCATCCATGTGCACGGCCCGGGCAACATCTATTCCAAGAGCAAAGCCGTGCAAACCATGGCCGACCTCAAGGGCATGAAAGTGCGCGCCCCGACACGTCAAGTCAACAAGATGGTCGCCATGATGGGTGCCACCCCTGTGGCCATGCCCGTGCCACAAGTGCCTGAAGCCCTGTCCAAAGGCGTGATCGATGGTGCCGTGATCCCTTACGAAGTGGCACCGGGCCTGAAGGTCAACGAACTGACCAACTTCACCGCCGAAACCGACCGCAGCTACAACGCGCTGTACACCACCGTGTTCGTGATGCCCATGAACAAGGCCAAGTACGACGCCTTGCCTGCCGATCTGAAAGCGATCATCGATAAGAACTCCGGCCGCGAGCTGTCTGCTTTCCTGGGCAAAACCCAGGCCGGTCAGGACGTGCCAAGCAAAAAAGTCTTTGAAGCTTCTGCCAACCAGAAAATCAGCATCATCCCCAAGACCGAACTCGAAAAGTGGAAAAAAGCCACCGACGCGCTGGACGATGCCTGGGTGGCTGAGATGACCGGCAAAGGCTTTGATGGCAAAGGCATGTTGCAATCGGCCACCGAGCTGATCAAGCAATACACCAAGTAATCGCACAGGCGATGACCGAAAGACAGCAGGGCCTGATGGCCCTGCTTTCAATTTGAGATTGAGTGGGCACACCATTTTGGTGCCGTCGAGCCCAGCGTATTTTTTTCATTTTCCGCCAAGCGGACCCCATCATGATGTTTTCAAATCCACTGGAGCGACTTGCCCGTCTCTGCAGCATATTGGGAGGGCTGGTCATGACCGGTCTGATGCTGATGACCTGTTACAGCCTGATCGGGCGCAACGTTTTCGACACCGCGTTGATCGGTGACTTTGAATTGACAGGCGTTGGTGCGGGTGCTGCGATCGCATTGTTCATGCCCTTGTGTCAACTCAAGCGTGAAAACATCATCGTGGACTTTTTCACGGCCAATCGCAGCGAAGCGTTCAACTTCCGACTCGACCGGCTGGGCGACCTGTTCATGGCCGTCATTTTCTTTTTGCTGGCCTGGCGTTGTGGCGCGGCCGCGATCAATGCCAAAGAAACCATGGGGGCGTCCATGCTCCTGGGCTTTCCTGACTGGATTGTGTTCACCAGCATGAGCATTCCCTTCGGGATCACCGCTTTCATCGCGGCCATGCAAGCACTCTCCAAATTTGACAACAACAATAAGGCTTCGTCATGACCCCGATCACTTTGGCTTTGCTGATTTTCGGCATCATGCTTTTGCTCATGGTGGTCCGCGTGCCAATCGCGGGGGCCATGTTCCTGGCCGGTACCGCCGGCTTCATTCTTCAGACCGGTGCAGCGCCGTATCTGAACTTCCTGAATAACCTTGCTTTTGCCCGGTTGGCCAACTACGACCTGTCGGTGATTCCGCTGTTCATCCTGATGGGCCACTTTGCCACGCAAGGCGGCATCAGCAAGGCCTTGTTCCAGTTTGCAGCTGCCGTCATGGGCCGCTTCAAAGGTGGTCTGGCCATGGGCGCGGTGCTCGCTTGCGGTGCGTTTGGCGCGATCTGCGGTTCGTCTGTCGCCACGGCGGCCACCATCACCGGTGTGGCCTTGCCTGAGATGAAACGCCACGGTTATTCGGGCCGGCTGGCCACGGGTACGCTGGCCGCTGGCGGCACGCTGGGCATCTTGATTCCGCCCTCCGTGCCATTGGTGATCTATGCCATCCTGACCGAGCAAAACATTGCCAAGCTGTTTGCAGCCGCCATGATGCCCGGCATCATCGCGATGGTCGGCTACATGATCGCCATCGCCATCTATGTGCGCGTGGTGCCTGGCCAGGCCCCCGACAAGGAAGAAGTCGAGAAATTGACTTTCGAATCGCTCAAAGGCATCTTACCGATAGCCACCATCTTCATCATCGTGTTCGGTGGCATCTATGCAGGCTTCTTCACGCCCACTGAAGGTGCCGCAGTTGGTGCGTCGTCCACCTTTGTGGCCGCTTTGCTCAAACGTGAGCTGACCTGGGCCAAGTTCCTGGAATGCTTCCACGCCACCGCGATCAGCTCGGCCATGATCTTCATGATCTTCATGGGGGCTGACGTGATGAACGCTTCGCTGGCCCGTACCCAGGTGCCCGGTCAGCTGGCCGAGCTGGTGGTGTCGATGAACCTGGCCCCGCTGATGGTGGTCTCGGGCATCTTGCTGCTGTATGTGGTGCTGGGCGCGGTGATGGACGAGTTGTCCATGTTGCTGCTGACCATCCCGATCTTCTTTCCGATCATCATGAAGCTCGATTTCGGCATGACCCCCGAATACACGGCCATCTGGTTCGGCATCATGGTCCTGATGACGGTGGGCTTTGGCATGCTGGCACCGCCGGTGGGGCTGAACGTCTACGTGGTCAACGGCATGGCCAAGGATGTGCCACTGAGCGAAAGCTACAAAGGCATCATGCCTTTCCTGATCAGCGACACCATCCGAACCTTGCTGTTGCTGTTCTTCCCGGGCATTGCCCTGTTCCTGATCAAATACCTGACCTGAGGCACAGCGTCATCACCCGTCACCTCCAGGGCTCACCACCCTGGAGGTTTTTTTATGGCGAACTGGTTAGACTCTGATGGTCCGCTCCTTCACCCCAACACCTCACAAGCCTCCATGATGTTTGACCGCACCATTCGACATTGCCGACAGTGTGGTGCCCCCGTGGCACGCCGCCTGCCCGATGACGGCGACACCCGCGAACGCGCCATTTGCACGGTCTGCCACACGGTTCATTACGAGAATCCACTCAATGTCGTGGGCACCGTTCCGTGGTTGGGCGACAAGGTCTTGCTGTGCAAGCGCAACATCGAACCACGAAAAGGCAAATGGACCTTGCCCGCGGGCTTCATGGAGCTGGGCGAGTCCACTGCACAGGGCGCTGCCCGCGAGACCACCGAAGAAGCGGGTGCCCAGTTCATCATGGAAGACCTGTTCACCGTGATGAGCGTGCCTCGTGTGGGTCAGGTGCATCTGTACTACCGCGCCCGTCTGACCAGCGACCAGTTCGATCCGGGTCACGAGACCATGGAAGCCCGACTGTTCAGCGAAGCAGACATCCCTTGGGACGAATTGGCCTTTCGCACCGTGCGCGAAACCCTGCTGCATTACTTTGCCGATCGCCAGCGTGGCGGATTTGGTACACACGCTTTCGATATTGATTAAAAAATCGACCGGGTTCGAGAACGCACGCCTGCGGCTCTGATAATGAAATCGTTCACCCCAATTTTCTGAAATTGCAAAGGCTCAGCATGATCAAGTCCATTTCCGCCCTTCTGACCAGTTTGTTGGCCGCTGCCGCCATGGCACAAACAGCCGCGCCAGCGCCAACACCAGCCCCCGCTGCTGTGCCGGTGGTGGCAACGCCCGCGCCAGCCGCAGCTCCGGCAGCCAAAGCAGAAGCCCCAGCCAAAAAGAAGCACGCCAAGAAAACTGACAAAAAAGCAGAGAAAAAAGCCAAGAAAGGCAAAAAGAAAAGCAAAAAGTGATCGCCTGAACGATCACCAATGGGGCCCTGCACCCGCAGTCTCGCCCCACCAAAAAGGCCACCGGAAGGTGGCCTTTTCACATGCAGCAACCCAACGGCATCAAACATCGATCGCCGCCGCTGACCCCGCCAGTTTGCGCAGCTCGAACTTCTGAATCTTGCCCGTGCTGGTCTTGGGCAGTTCGCCAAACACCACCGCACGCGGCACCTTGAAGCCGGCCAAGTGCTGCTTGCAGTGCGCCACGATGTCCTCAGGCGTGACCTGGGCGTCCGCCTTCAGTTCCACAAAAGCGCAAGGGGTCTCGCCCCAACGCGCGTCGGGCTTGGCCACCACGGCCGCTGCCAGCACGGCGGGGTGGCGGTACAGCACGTCTTCCACCTCGATGGAAGAAATGTTCTCGCCGCCCGAGATGATGATGTCTTTGCTGCGGTCCTTGATCTTGATGTAGCCATCGGGGTACTGCACCGCCAGGTCGCCGCTGTGGAACCAGCCGCCCGCAAAAGCCTCCTGCGTGGCTTTGGGGTTCTTGAGGTAGCCCTTCATGGCGATGTTGCCGCGGAACATGATCTCGCCCATGGTCTCGCCGTCCTGCGGCACGGGCTGCAGGGTCTCGGGATCGAGCACGCGCACATCGCGTTCCAGGTGATAGCGCACACCCTGGCGGGCGTTCAGTCGGGCACGCTCACCGATATCCAGCGTGTTCCACGCGTCGTGCTTGGCACACACTGTGGCCGGGCCATACACCTCGGTCAAGCCGTACACATGGGTCAAATCAAAACCCATCGCCTCCATGCCTTCGATCATCGAAGCCGGTGGCGCAGCACCGGCCACCATGGCCTTCACACCGGCAGGCACGCCCACTTTCATGTCAGCGGGTGCGTTGACCAGCAGGCCATGCACAATGGGCGCGCCGCAGTAATGGGTCACGCCATGGTTGCGGATGGCATCAAAAATGGCTTGCGGTTCAACACGGCGCAAACAAACGTTGACGGCAGCACGCGCTGCCAAGGTCCACGGGAAGCACCAACCATTGCAGTGGAACATGGGCAGCGTCCACAAATACGCTGCGTGCTTGGGCATGTCCCATTCCAGAATATTGGAAATCGCATTCGTCGCCGCGCCCCGGTGGTGGTACACCACGCCCTTGGGGTTGCCGGTGGTGCCGCTGGTGTAGTTCAGGGCAATCGCATCCCATTCGTCGGCAGGCAGGCTCCAGGCAAAGGCCGGGTCACCCTTGGCCACAAACGACTCATAAGTGAGCGTGCCCAGTTTTTCACAGGGACCGGTGTACAGCGCATCCTCCACTTCGATCACCAGCAACGCGGTCTTGGCCTGACGCAGCGCCAGCGCCTTTTTCAGGGTGCCCGAAAACTCGGGGTCCACGATCACCGCCTTGGCTTCGCCGTGGTCCAGCATGAAGGCGATGGTCTCGGGGTCCAAACGGGTGTTCAGGGCATTGAGCACTGCTCCGACCATCGGGATGCCGAAGTGCGCCTCGACCATCGGCGGCGTGTTGGGCAGCATCACCGCCACTGTGTCGTTTTTGCCAATGCCCGCCTGCGCCAGCGCGCTGGCCAGTTGGCGGCTGCGGCGGTAGGTGGTCGCCCAATCCTGGCGCAAATCGCCATGCACGATGGCCAAACGGTTAGGGTACACCTCGGCCGTGCGCTCAATGAAGCTCAGCGGCGACATGGGGGCGTGGTTGGCGGGGGTCTGGGGCAAATCCTGGTCGTAAATGGAGGTCATGACTGTTCCTGTGGCGATCAATGGGCTGATTGGACCCAGTTTGCCTGACCCGAGGCTGAAACCCCATGGGGGCCATCCCGCAGGTGCAGTCCGCTTATCGGCGAAAATAGCCCGATGGCCATCCCCCAGTCTTTCATCCAGGAGTTGCTGTCCCGCGTCGACGTGGTCGAGGTCGTGGGCAAATACGTGCAGCTCAAGAAAGGCGGCGCCAATTTCATGGGCCTGTGCCCTTTCCACGGCGAAAAGTCCCCCAGCTTCAGCGTCAGCCCCACCAAGCAGTTTTTCCACTGCTTTGGCTGCGGCAAAAACGGCAACGCCATCGGTTTTCTGATGGAGCACGCGGGCATGACCTTCATCGAGGCCGTGAAAGACCTGGCCCAACAAACCGGCATGCAAGTGCCCGAAGAACAGCAGTCACCCGAAGACCGCGCCCGCGCCGCTGCCGCCAAAGCCAAACAGGACAGCCTGAGCGATGTGCTGGAAAAAGCCGGTCAGGCCTACCGCGAGCAGCTCAAAATCACCCCGCACGCCATCGACTACCTCAAGGGCCGGGGCTTGTCGGGCCAGATTGCCAAGCGCTTTGGTCTGGGCTATGCGCCCGAGGGTTGGCGCAGTTTGGCCAGCGTCTTCCCCAAATACGATGACCCGCTGCTGGCCGAATCGGGCCTGGTGATCGTCAACGAAGAAGACGACAAACGCTATGACCGTTTTCGGGACCGCATCATGTTCCCGATCCGCAACATCAAGGGCGAGTGCATCGGCTTTGGCGGACGGGTGATCGGCAGCGGCACGCCCAAATACCTCAATTCGCCCGAAACCCCGGTCTTTCACAAAGGCCGCGAGCTGTATGGCCTGTACGAAGCCCGCGAAGCCCTGCACAGTGCAGGCTATGTGCTGGTGACCGAAGGCTATATGGACGTGGTGGCCTTGGCCCAGCTGGGCTTTGCCAACGCCGTGGCCACGCTGGGCACGGCCTGCACGCCCGACCATGTGCAAAAGCTGTTTCGCTTCACCGATGCGGTGGTCTTCAGCTTTGACGGCGACAGCGCAGGCCGCCGCGCCGCCCGCAAGGCGCTCGACGGCGCCCTGCCCTATGCCACCGATGTGCGCAGCATCAAATTCTTGTTTTTGCCCGCCGAGCACGACCCCGACAGCTATGTGCGCGAGTTCGGTCAAGAAGCCTTTGCCGAGCAGATCAAACAGGCCATGCCCTTGTCGCGATTTTTGATCGAAGCGGCCAGTACCGACTGCGACCTGCAGACTGCCGAAGGCCGCGCCCGCCTGTCCAGCCAAGCCCGCCCGCTGTGGCAATTGCTGCCCGAAGGCGCGCTCAAGCAGCAACTGCTGTCAGAGCTGGCGCAACTCATTCAGCTGGAGACCGCGGGACTCGAAAAACTTTGGGGCCAACAAGCCGCCACCGACCAGCGCTTTGCACCCGCTGCACGCAGCGCTGCAGCCCCAGCACCTGCAGCGGCCCATGCCGCTTCCAGTCAGGCGGCCAGCACAGGGCACGACGAATACCCGCACTTTGAACCCCATTACGGCGAGCCACCCGCTTGGTCAGGCAACACTGGTTTTGCGCCATCCAGCGGCAACAACTGGAAAAGCAAGAACCCCAACTGGACGCCGAACTGGAAAGGTGGCAACAGCCGCTTCAAACGCGACCAGCCGCCCCCCTACACCGGCCCGCGCACCATCCCCGCCAGCCGCGCCGACCATGCGGCCCGCCTGCTGCTGGGCAACATGGCCTTGTGGGAATCATTGGCCGGAGAGGACCACGCCATGCTGTGCGCCTTGCCCGAGCCGCACGGCACCTTGTTCGCTTGGTTGGAGTCGCAGTTCCATGAACACGGCGCACTGGGTTGGTCTGCGCTGCAAAGCGAAATGCAAAGCCAGGCTTTTGCCGATGAGGCCAAACGCTGGATGGCTCAGGACAATTTGGGCACCGTGGCCGGACAAGAAGATGCCACCCCACCCGAGCCGCAAGAAGCCCGCCAAGAGCTGCGCAGGCTGCTCAACATGATGTTGATCGACCGACTCAAACAACTCGAAACCGAAGCCCTCACGCAAGCCAGCTCAGGCCAGGACCCCGAAGCCCAGCAGCGCTGGCGCAGCCTGCACGAGCGGCGCAAAGAACTGATGGCGGCGGCAGTTCAGCAAGCCATCTCCTGAAATCCCGACCTGCAAGAGGCCGTGCTGTAGGTCGGCGGCTTCAGCCCCGACATGAGGCCTGCGTCGAAGCCAGCGGTGTCGGACCTGAAGGTACCGACCTACGGGGGCCGCATACCCCTAGGCGGCTTCAGCCCTGAAAAATTCGCAGGGCCTGATCAAGCCGCAGCGCTTACTTGCCCACCAACTGGTTGAACTTGTCCGCCTCGAAGGTCTCGCGTGTGGCGGCATCACCAGGCATGGGCACTTTTTGCTGCGCACACAGCTGCTCCAGCGCTTTCCAGATCATGGCGATCTGGTGCTCTTGACCGGCGGCGCTGTCGATCAGGCCGCGCATGGCCTGGCTCAGCGGGTCGTCGTTTTGCGTCACACCGTAAGCCGAAAAGCCCATTTTGGAGGCCACTTCTTCGCGCTTGGCATCTTGTTCGGCCTGGATGATGCGGGCCGGATTGCCCACCGCTGTGGCCCCTGCAGGCACAGGCTTGGTCACCACCGCGTTGGAGCCGACCTTGGCGCCATCGCCCACGGTGAAGCCGCCCAGCACTTTGGCGCCAGCACCGATCACCACATTGCGCCCCAACGTCGGGTGGCGCTTGGCCCCTTTGTAAAGCGATGTGCCGCCCAGCGTGACGCCGTGGTAAATCGTGCAGCCCTCGCCGATCTCGGCGGTCTCACCAATCACGATGCCCATGCCGTGGTCAAAAAACACGCACTCGCCAATCTGGGCACCCGGATGGATCTCGATGCCCGTCAGCCAACGCGACATGTGTGAGATGAAGCGCCCCAGCCACTTGAAGCCATGGTTCCAGCACCAGTGTGCCCGGCGGTGCAGCACCAAAGCGTGCAAACCCGGGTAGCAGGTCAAGACCTCCCAAGCGGTGCGGGCCGCAGGGTCTCGGTCAAGAATGCACTGGATGTCGGAGCGTAGGCGTGAAAACATGCTTGTAGTCTATCGCTTGGCTTGCGCCGTCTGGATCATGGCCTTGGCCACCCCACGCAGGATGTGGATTTCTTCGGGGCTCAAATCGGCGCGGTTGAACAGCTGGTTCAAACGGGGCATCAGCTTTTTCGGCGCGGCCGGGTCCAGAAAACCAATGTCGGTCAACGCCTGCTCCCAGTGCGTGAGCATGCCCGCGACCTGCTGGGCATCGGCCTTGTCTGCCGGTGCGATCACGTCTTGCACCGGAAAGCCGCCCAAAGCCACCCGCCAGTCGTAGGCGATCACCTGGATGGCCGAGCCCAGGTTGAGCGAGCCAAACTGCGGATTCGTCGGGATCGACAAGGCGACGTTGCAGCGGTAAACGTCCTCGTTTTTCATGCCAAAGCGCTCGGAGCCGAACAAGAAGGCCACGCATTGCTCGGGAGCGCCAGGCTGGGTCAGCTCGGCGAAATGCTCACGCGGCGAACGGGTCGGCGGACCAAAATCGCGCGGGGTCATGGCGGTGGCGCACAGGTGGGTCACGCCCTCCAGGGCTTCGTTCAGCGTCTCCACCACGCGGGCTTTGGCCAGCACATCGTTGGCCCCGCTGGCGCGCTGGATGGTTTCTTCCTTGCGCAGCACGTTGGCCCAGCGCGGTTTGACCAGCACCAGGTCGTCAAAGCCCATGACTTTCATGGCCCGGGCAGCCGCCCCCACGTTGCCGGCATGGCTGGTTTCTATCAAAATGAATCGGGTTTTCATGCCCCGATTGTCCACGCACCAGCGCCCGGCGCGCCCGCCTCACCACGGATGCTGACGCGCAGATGACGGCTTCAGGCCCATTTCATGAGAAAATGCCGACTTCACCGCCGCGATCGTGCGTCGGCCAGTTTTGGTTCTTCACACAATTTATGTCGTCCAATCTCCACCCCATGCTCAACGTGGCCATCAAGGCTGCGCGCGCCGCTGGCGCCATCATCAACCGTGCTGCGCTCGACGTTGAAGCGGTTCGCATCTCGCAAAAACAGGTCAACGACTTCGTGACCGAGATCGACCATGCGAGCGAAAAAGTCATCATCGACACCCTGTTGACCGCCTACCCTGACCACGGCATCCTGGCCGAAGAATCGGGCAGCCAGCACGGCAACCCGCTCGCTGACCACATCTGGATCATCGACCCCCTGGACGGCACGACCAACTTCATCCACGGCTTCCCCGTTTATTGCGTGAGCATTGCCCTGCAAGTGCGCGGCAAGATCGAGCAAGCCGTCATTTACGACCCCACCCGCAACGACCTGTTCACCGCCACCAAAGGCCGTGGTGCGTTCATGAACGACCGCCGCCTGCGCGTGAGCAAACGCACCCGTTTGCAGGAATGCATCATCTCCACCGGTTTTCCCTTCCGTAAAGGCGACAACTTCAACCAGTACCTGCGCATGATGGGCGACGTGATGCAACGCACCGCCGGCCTGCGCCGCCCAGGTTCCGCCGCGCTCGATCTGGCCTATGTGGCTGCCGGCTTCACCGATGGTTTCTTTGAAACAGGCCTCTCGCCTTGGGACGTGGCCGCAGGATCGCTGCTGGTGACCGAAGCCGGTGGCCTGATTGGCAACTTCACCGGCGAGTCCGACTTCCTGGAACAAAAAGAATGCCTGGCCGGTGCGCCTCGCATTTACGGCCAGCTGGTCAGCATCCTGGGCAAGTTCAGCAAATTCGCCAGCGCAGGCGACAAGGCCGCTGTGCGCAGCGCCGTCGAGACGCTGAGCCGCGAACGCGCCTCGGACCGCGATGAACCCGAAGCTGACGCTGCCGAAGGTTCCGAACAACCCAAAGACGCACCTTTTTAAGCCATGTCAGCGCTCGACCTGAGTGCCCACACCCCCATGATGGCCCAGTACCTGGCCATCAAGGCGGAGTTTCCTGACACCCTGGTGTTCTACCGCATGGGCGACTTTTACGAGTTGTTCTTTGCCGACGCCGAAAAAGCCGCCAGTCTGCTCGACATCACCTTGACGCGGCGCGGCCAGTCGGCCGGACAGCCCG
>JACCDU011201888.1_pt1 | contig 16186 bp, 17 predicted proteins | sample 7446081 | NCBI WGS metagenome assembly JACCDU01 (sample SAMN15323447, study PRJNA562643) | freshwater metagenome | isolation source: river surface water | place: USA:Blue River Watershed | collected 2017-08-17
CAGGACGCGCAGCACAAATTCTTCCGTCTGGGCCTGAACACCATCGCCTACAGCGACGGCCACATGCAGGTCATGAGCGCGTCCATGCTGCAGCCCGGCGACTGCGCGGTGATCATCTCCAACTCGGGCCGCACGCGCGACCTGATGGACGCCTGCGACATCGCCAAAAAGCGCGGGGCCACCACCATCGTCATCACCGCCAGCGGTTCACCGCTGGCCAGCAGCGGGCACATCCACCTCACGGCCGACCACCCCGAAGGCTACGACAAATACAGCCCCATGGTCTCGCGCCTGCTGCACTTGCTCATCATCGACATCCTGGCCACCACGGTGGCGCTGCGCATCGGAGAAGAGCTGCAACCCATGCTGCGCGACATGAAAAACAACCTGCGCAACAAACGCTACACCTGAGGCTGGTGAACGCTCAAGCGGTTTTTCGGCGGCTTTGCAGCATGGCAACGTTCATCTCGCCGTCCAGGGCAGAAGCATAGAACCGCTCGATCATCTGCACTGATGTGCGCGCGTTGCGTGCCAATGTGAGCATATCGATCCCTTGCCCATAAAGCAGACGGAACATGATGGCGGTGTGCCGCAGGCAGTACAAGGTACGTGGGCGCCCCCAAATGTCAGCCGTGGGGACATCCGCCTCGCGCATGACCCACTTGAACCAGAAGCCCAGCACGGCAAGGGCATATCCCCTGTCTTTTTCTCCTGGCAAAAACACATAATCCTCCGCCCCTCCCAATCCCTGGGTCCGTGCCTGAGCCAGTGCCGCCTCGTAGATCTGCACCGCAGGCCGCAGCGTGACCATGGGTGCATCGTGCCTTTTGGTTTCCGGCAAAGTCAGGCGCAGGTAAATATGCTCACCCCGGCAAATCTGGACATGCTTGTGTTTGAGCTGACGCAGATCCCCTGGACGAATGAAGCTGTTGACCATGAACCGGATCGCCCACGCCATGTCACGCGGCAAGGTCAGATGCCTGGGCTGAACCCAAAAACGCTCCCTTGCTTGCCCTTTCTGTTTGATCTGGGGAGCCAGAAGCTGCTGCTTGACCAGCCGATTGGCGGCGGCCACCACAGCCTTGTATTCAGACAAAGACAGCATGGCACGTGGGCGATGGATAACCCTGACCTGCGGCATTTCAGGTATCTCACCCAGCAACCTGCTGCGAACCGCCAGTCGCAACAGCTTGCGCACCACAACCAGATACTGTGACATGGTGGTTGTGGACAGCCCCACCCTTGTCAAACGCTGGACAAAAGCTTCCAGCACCAGAGTATCGGTTTGCGATGGCAGCAAATCGCGGAAAAACGGCATCACGTGTGCATGCAGGCGATTGCGCAAGATGCCCACCGCCGCTCGACTCAAATCTCCTCGCTCCATACGGTGGGTCTCTGCTTTCAGCACCTGCTCAGCCAGCCAGTCGAAGCGATCATGTCCGCTGGCCTGCACCTCAACCGCTGGGTTTCGCGGCTTCGCTTGCGCACGCTGTTGCCAATCTTCCCCTTGCAAGGCCGACCATCCCTGCGGACTCAAAACATAAAAGTAGGGCTGGTTTTCATGCAACACGGCCACCGCACAAGCGCCTCCAGCCTGGATGACCGAATCTGGATTGGCCAAAAAATGCGCCAAAGGTGTAGCCAAGGGCGCTGTGATGCGAATGACAGACATGCCATGAATTATAGATAGACTTCACAAAAAAGTCAGATTTTTTAATTAAATACGCAAAATCAATGTAGATGCTCTGGCTACATTGGCAGCCACCGCTTCTTTCGCTCAATCTTCCGTGACCATCTATGGCCGTGTTGATCTGGGCTACGCCTCTTCCAGCCAAACCAATGATTTTGGTACTGCATCTGCTAGCGCTACTGCCTTCACCTCGCAGGAAACCACGTCTTCCAGCCTGGGCAACCAAAATGGTCGCACCACCAGCCGTCTGGGTTTCATGGGTTCCGAAGACCTGGGTGGTGGCCTGAAAGCCAACTTCAACTACGAAGTGGCTCTGGCTCCTGACAACATCGGCACCAAAGTGGGCACCGGCGACAAAGCTCTGGACGAGTCGGCTCGTGTGGGCTTTGGCATCACCCGTCTGGCCAACGTCGGCCTGTCTGGCGCTTTCGGTACCGTGACCCTGGGCACCTTCCTGAACGCACACGATGCCCTGCGCGGTTTCTCTGCAGCCACCTTCAACCAAGCCGGTGGCGATTTCCTGGCCCGCCACAACGCCAACTTTGCTGATGTGGGTACTGCGGGTGCCACCTTCTTCTCTACAGCCACTGCAGCTGCCGGCAACGCTGTTATCTGGGGTGGTGATACCGAATTGGGCACAGCCATCAAAGCCGTCAACGGCATCGGTCTGAACGGTCGTTCTTCCAACGCCGTGGCCTACAGCAGCCCCGACTTCAATGGTTTCTCGTTCGGCGTGGGTCTGGTTCAGGACAAGACCGCACGCACCCCCACAGAAGCTGCTGACACCCGTGACGTCAAAGGTCAGTCTCTCAGCCTGAACTATGCCAACGGCCCGCTGAAGGTCGCTTTTGTGCACGGCACCGCCAAGAACACCGACAAAGACGCAGCCTCTTCGTCTGCCTACATCAGCCAGAAATCGACCGACCAAGGCCTGGCTGTCAGTTATGACTTTGGTGTGGTGCAAGCCTACGTCGTGAACGAAGGCGTCAAAGCCACCATCACCGGTGGTCTGCTGGATGGCGCGACCGCCAAGACCCGCGCCACTGAAGCTGGCGTGAAAATGCCGATGGGTGCTTGGACGCCTTACCTGACGGTTGGCAACGGCAAAATCACCCTCGACCGTGCCGCCTTCAAGACACGCGCTTATCAACTGGGCACCACCTATGACCTGAGCAAGCGCACACAAGTCTACGCAGCCTACGGTCAGGACAAAATGACCCTTGAGTCTCTGGCACTGAAGCGCAACGGTACCCAGATTGGTCTGGTCCACAACTTCTAATCCCCACGCTGTCGTAAGACAGTTTGAGACTTAGAAATCAAACCCCACCGTGTCAACGCGGTGGGTTTTTTTGCTGTCTGTGCCGTTTGTGCTGGCGCAGTCATCAAACAAACATGCGTCGACCCTGCGCGAAAACGCACGTTCTGCGCTGTTATGCATATTGGATCCTTATCGACTGATGGAATAAGGTCAGTCTGGGTTGAACCCAAAGCGATGTCGACCAATGACACCGAATCTGCACAAGAAAGCAACGAATCAGCCAGAAAAAATTATTGGCGGGATGCGGCGCAAATAAATAACCGCATGAACAATTAAGCACGCTCAGTGCTCTTGCCACGGATTGACGATGCTCAGGCCGCCGATGCCCGCAAAGTCCTTGGTATTTTGAGTGACCCGTGTCAGCGTGGCCGCCAGTGCCACAGCGGCGATCTGGGCATCTGCCGTGTCGAGGGGCGCCCTGCCAGCTGGCGTTGCGCCCTCACCACTGCGTAATGGCCTGCGGCAAAGCCGCCAAAGTCGAGGCAGCGGCCCTCAAAACAACAAGCCCACACATGTCCCTTTGCCCCGCGCCACCGGGCTGCGCAGTTCAATGCGCCCGCCGTGCTGTCGCACAATTTCCTGCACGATGGCCAGGCCCAGGCCGCTGCCGCTCACACCGGGGGCGGCAGCCCTGTAAAAACGCTCGAACACATGGGTCTGGTGCTCGGGCGCAATGCCGGGGCCGTCGTCTTCCACTTCGATACCCGTTGCCATGGCGCGGACCGTGACATGCGTGCCAGGCCCCCCATGGTGGATGGCGTTGTCCAGCAAATTCGCCACCGCCTCCTGCAGGAGCACCGCGTTGCCCCGGATCGGCAGACGCGCCACGGCGGCATCAAAACCCAGGTCCACGCCCGCCGCATGGGCGCGCCAGAGCTGATCTTCGGTCACCTGGCGGGCCAATGCCACCAGGTCCACTTCGGCGTTGGGATCCATGTCGGGGCTGTGCTCGGCGCGGGTCAGGGCCAGGAGCTGGGCCGTCAGGTGCACCGCATCGTCGGTGGTGCGCAAGGCCGCCTGCAGCAGCGCTGGGTCGGGGTTGGCTGTTTGACGCTGCATCAGGTCCAACTGGGTTTTGAGTGCGGTGAGCGGCGTGCGCAGCTGGTGCGCTGCGTTGTCCAAAAAGCGTTTGCGGATACCGATCAAGCGCCCCAGCCGCTGGGTGTAGCCGTTGATGGCACTCACCAGAGGTTGCAATTCGGGGGGCCAGTTTCCCCGCAAGGCACTGAGGTCTTCATCGGCCTTGGCTTCAATCAGGCCGCGCAGGCGCTCCAGGGGTCGCACCGCTCGGCGCACGGCCACCAGCACCAGCAAAGCCACTGCTGCCAACAACAAGGCCTGACTGCCCAAGGTTTCGCGCAAGATGGTTTGAATGAGTGCTGCGCGCGCCTCGCGTGTTTCTGCCACAGTGATGTGCAGCAGGCGATCCAGGGTGGGGCCTTGCGGTGTCGGCAGCACATGGGTCAGCTGCGCCAGCCGCACGGGCAGGCCCTGATGACGCGCATCGGCAAACTGCACCAGCGCGAAGTAATGCACCTGTTCGTCTTGAACCACCGCCCCCGGCCCCGGCAAATCGGGTGCGCCCAACAGCATTTGGCCGTCACCGTCACTGACCTGGTAAAACAAGCGCGAGCCAATGTGGTTTTCAAACAGGTAGCCGGTACCAGGGCGCATGGGCAGTTGCACGCGGTCATCCTGCCAGCGCAGGTCTTCGGCCAGGGTGCGGGCCGCCAGGTAAAGCGACCGGTCATACGCCTCGTTGGCCGCCTGCACCGCCCGGTCATAGCCCAACCAGGCGTTCATGCCCATGAGCGCGGCCAGTGGCAGCAACAGCCCCAGCAGCAACCGCCAGCGCAGTGACAGTGCGGGCCGGTCAGGCATGGCGATCACCCGGTGTGAGCATATAACCCATGCCTCGGAACGTGGTGATCCGCACGCCGTCGGGGCCGGTCAGGGTTTCGAGTTTTTTGCGCAGGCGGTGAATCAATACCTCCACCGCCTCAAGCTCGGCCGCTTCACCTGCAAACACTTGCTCGTACAGCCGGTCTTTGGACACTGGGCGCTGTGGCGAAGAAAGCAAGACTTGCAGCGCCCCGACTTCGCGCGGGGTCAAAGCCAGGGCCTGACCTTGCCACAACACATCGCCCGAGCCGGGCTGCATTTCCAGCGCGCCCAGTCGCAGGGCGGGCGCTTTCATGCGGCCCGGGCGGCGCAGCAAGGCCTGTACTCTGGCTTCCAGTTCGGCCAGGTCAAAAGGCTTGCTCAAATAGTCGTCGGCCCCCAGCTGCAGGCCCAGCACCCGGTCGGGCACGCTGGCACGGGCTGTCAGCACCAGCACAGGCACCTCATCACCACGTGCGCGCAGGGTTTCCAGAACGGTCAGGCCATCCACGCCAGGCAGTTGCAAATCCAGCAGCACCACATCAAAGCCATGACCGGGGGCCAAGGCCTGCAGCGCAGCGCAGCCATCGCCAGCGTGTTCCACCCCCATACCGCCTTGGCGCAAGGCGGTGGCCAGCCACAAGGCAATGTCGGGGGTGTCTTCCACCAGCAGCAAACGGGGACCTAGGGTATTTACCAAGCGAAATTGACAGGAAGTTGAAAGTTGCGGGGCCGTGCGGGTCAGCACAATGCGTTCACGCTGGCCTTTGGGCCATCCATTTTTTTGATTCTCACACAGGAGACTTTCATGAACCTCAGCAAACGCGACTTCCTCGGCCTGAGCGCCGCCGCTGGTGCCAGCCTGGTGCTGCCCGCCTGGGCGCAGGGCAAGCCCCTGTTCGACACCATCAACATGTTTGTCCCAGCCGCCCCAGGCGGCGGCTGGGACGGCACGGCCCGCGCCATCGAACGCTCGGCCAAGGCCGCGGGCCTGGTGGGCAACATGGCATTTGAAAACGTGGGCGGCGCCGGTGGCATGGTCGGCCTGCCGCGCTTTGTGAACCAGCGCAAGGGCCAGGCCAACAGCCTGATGGTCGGCGGCTCGGTCATGATCGGCGCGGGCATTGCCAACAAGAGCCCCATCACCATCAAGAACGTCACTCCGATTGCCCGCCTGACCGAAGAAGCTGGCGTGATCGTGGTGCCTGCCAACGGCAAGATCAAAACCTGGAAAGAGCTCGAAGCCGCCATCAAGGCCAACCCCAAGGCCGTGTCGGTGGCCGGTGGCAGCGCCGGTGGTACGGACCACCTGATTTTGGGCATGGTCATCAAGGCCCTGGGCAAGAGCCCGCGCGATGCCGCTTATGTGGCTTTTGCTGGCGGCGGTCCGGCCAACGCGGCCATTTTGGGCAACCAGGTGGTGGCCGGCATTTCTGGCTATTCCGAGTTCGAAGAACAGATCAAAGCGGGCAAGATGATCCCCTTGGCTGTGTCGGGCAAGAGCCGCATTCCGGGCGTGAACGTGCCCACCCTGACCGAACTGGGCGTGAATGTCACCGAGTCCAACTGGCGCGGCGTGTTCGCCGCCCCCGGCATCAGCGACAAGCAACGCGAAGCACTGATCGACTTCGTGACCAAGGTCACCCAGTCTGACGCCTGGAAAAAAGAGCTGGAAACCCGCAAGTGGACCAATGCCTTCATGACCGAGCGCCCCTTCGAGCGTGACCTGGTCAAGGACATCGCCGACAAGGAAGTCCTGATGAAAGAGCTGGGCCTGGCATGACCCCGCTGCACGTTGCCATCGCACTGGCGTTGCTGTGCGGCGTCGGGGCCTGGCAGGTCACCGTCATCCCCGAGTCGCTCATGCAGATGACGGTGGGCCCCACCCTGGTGCCTGCTGCGGTGGTGGCGGGCCTGAGCGTGCTGGCGCTGCTCTATGGCATCAGCGCCGCGCGCGGCCGCCAGGCCGATGAAAGCCATGGCGAAGACCAGTCAGCCCTGCCGGGCGCCACCACCCGGCTGCTCAGCTTGCTGGGCGGTGGGCTGGCTTTCATCGCCCTGATCGGGCCGCTGGGCTTCATCGTGCCGGGTACGCTGTGTGGCATGGGCGTGGCCCGCGCGTTTGACGCGCCACTGGGCCTCAAGTCGCTGCTCATCTGCTGTGCGATTGCCACCACCTTCTGGCTGCTGTTTGCCGTGGTGCTGGGTGTGGGCCTGGGCCCGGGCCTGCCCTGGCTGTTCTGATTTTTTCAAAGGCATCCCCATGTCTTCTTTTGACGCCCTGCTTGCGGGCTTTGGCAACGCTTTGCAGCCTGCGACCCTGATGTGGGGATTTGTCGGCTGTTTCGTCGGCACCCTGGTGGGCGTGCTGCCAGGTATCGGCCCGGCGCTCACCATTGCCCTGCTGCTGCCGCTGACCTACCATGTGCCTGCCACCAGCATGTTCGTCATGTTTGCGGGCATTTACTACGGCGCGGCCTATGGCGGCTCCACCACCTCCATCCTCATCAAGACACCGGGCGAAGCCTCGTCCATGATGACCGCGCTGGAGGGCAACAAGATGGCCCGCCGTGGCCGCGCGGGCCAGGCCCTGGCCACCGCCGCCATAGGCAGCTTTGTGGCAGGAACCATCGGCACGCTGGCGCTCACGTTTTTTGCCCCCATGGTGGTCGATGCCGCACTGGCCTTTGGTCCGGCCGAATACTTCAGTCTGATGGTGCTGTCGGTGGTGGCGGTGTCTGCCGTGCTGGGCAACTCCATGCTGCGCGGCCTGATCGCGCTGGCCGTGGGTGCACTGATGGGCCTGGTAGGCATCGACCTGCAAACCGGTCAACCCCGCTTCACGTTTGGCCAAGCTTCGCTGCTGGATGGCATTGAAGTGACCGTGGCTGCCGTCGGCATTTTTGCCGTCGGCGAGGCGCTGTACCTGGCCTGGCAAGGGCGCGAGTCCAAGGCGGGCGAGGTCATGAAAGTCTCGGGCAGCCTGTGGATGAGCAGGAGCGACTGGGGTCGCTCCTGGAAAGCCTGGTTCAGGGGGGCTTTCTACGGTTTCCCGATTGGCGCCATGCCTGCAGGTGGCGCCGAGCTGCCCTCGCTGCTGTCGTATTACACCGAGAAAAAACTGAGCAAGCACCCAGAAGAATTTGGCCACGGCGCGATCGAAGGCGTGGCGGGCCCTGAGGCCGCCAACAACGCCGCTGCAGCGGGCGTGCTCATGCCGCTGCTCACGCTGGGCATTCCGACTTCGGCCACCGCCGCCATCATGCTGTCGGCCTTTGAGGGTTACGGCATTCAAACCGGGCCGCAGCTGTTTGCCTCGCAAAGCAGCCTGGTGTGGACGCTGATCGCCTCCCTCTACATTGGCAACATCATCCTTTTGGTGCTCAACCTGCCGCTGGTGGGCCTGTGGGTCAAGTTGCTCAAGATCCCGCCGCCCTGGCTGTACGCAGGCATCATCGTGATCTCGACCGCCGGGGTCTATGGTGCAGGCAACTCGATCTTCAACGTCGGTCTGCTGTTCGCCTTTGGCCTGGTGGGCTACGCCATGCGCCGCTTTGACTTTCCGGCCGCACCGCTGATCGTGGGCCTGATCCTGGCCCCCATGGCCGAGCAATCCATGCGTCAGGCCCTGACCATCAGCATGGGCGACTGGACCACCTTTGCCACCCGCCCCTTGTCGGGCAGCCTGCTGGCCATTGCCGCTGCGCTGCTGGTGGTGCCGCCGCTGTGGCGCAAATTGAGCGGTCGCTGAGCAGACAACGGGGCATGTCCACCCTGCCCCGTCTCATCATTGCTGGGTGATTCCCGCCCGCTGAATGACCTCGCTCCAGCGCACGATGTCACGGTCCAGCCATTGGGTCAGCTGCGCGGGTGTGCTGGACTGGGCGCGCACGTTAAAGCCCGCCAGGCGCTGCACCATGTCGGGTTGAGCCAGCACCTTGGTCAGTTCGGCGCTCAGGCGCTCCACCACGGCCTTGGGCGTTTTGCCCGGCGCGGCCAGCGCGTTCCAGGACGACACGTTGAAATTGCTCAAACCCGGCAACTCGCGCAGGGTGGGCACGCCAGGCATGTCTTTGGGGCGTTGCTCGCCCATCACACCCAACAGGCGTACCGCCTTGGCCGCGATCTGCGGCTTGAGCGGCCCCAGGATCTCCACCGCCATGTCCACCTGGCCGCCGCGCAAGGCATTGAGCACAGCCGGTGTACCGTTGTAGGGCACGATCTGTGCAATCAAATTGGCCTGGGTGCGCAGCAACTCGGCCGCCAGGTTTTGCGTGCTGCCGATGTTGATGGTCGCCATATTGAGCTTGCCGGGGTTGGCGCGGCCGTAGGCAATCAAATCGGCCAGGCTCTTGTGCGGCGAGTTCTCGGGGACCACCACGGCCATGTCAAACAGGCCCAACAAGGACACAGGCGCAAAATCGGTGCGGGTGTTGTAGGGCAGGTTTTTGAACATGCCCGCGCTCACGGCGGTGGCGTTGGACATGAGCAGCAGCGTGTGGCCGTCCGGCTCGGCCTTGGCCACCAGCTCGCCCGCCACCACGCCACCGGCACCAGGTCGGTTGTCGATCACCACCGATTGGCCTAACTGCTCAGACAGTTTTTGCCCCACGGCACGGGCGGTCAAGTCGGCCACACCACCCGCGCCAAATGGCACTACGATGCGCACGGGCTTGCTCGGAAAAGCCTGCGCCCTCGTGGGCCAAGCCAGCGCGGCGGTCGCACAAGCCCCCAGCGACTGCATGATTTGTCGACGATTGAACATATTTGGGTCACCTGGGTGTTGAATAATCTGCGAAACCTACAAAATCAATAGCCCGAGACAAGACGAATGCATCCCTTTTCCACCGGAGCACTGGTGCTGCTGGCCAGCATTTTGACAGGCTGCGCCCTGCCGCCAGCAACACCCCCCTCCCCCCTGGAGAAAAGCACTCGGGTGTTCAATGCCAACGACAAAATGGCCTGGGAGAGTGTGAGCTTTCCTGGCAAGGTGCGCACCGCCTTCAGCCAGCAGCGCCACGATGGCCGCGACAGTGTGCAGGCCGACGCCAAAGGCTCCGTCAGCATGCTGCGCCAGCGCCTGCGCGTGCCGTCAGACGATCTGGGACAGCTGAATTTTTCCTGGCAAGTCGAAACGCTGCTGCCGGGAGCCGACATGGCCGAGCCCGGCCGAGGGGACTCCCCAGTGCGCCTGGTGCTGGCGTTTGAGGGAGACCGACAAACGTTTTCGGCACGCAACGCCATGCTCAGCGAGCTCTCGCATGCCCTGACGGGTGAGCCCTTGCCCTACGCCACACTCATGTACGTTTGGAGCAACCGCCACCCGGTAGGCACCGTCATCGTGCACCCACGCACCGACCGCATCCGCAAAATCGTGGTCGACTCTGGTCCTCAGCATCTGCGCCAATGGCGGCACCACCAGCGCGACTTGCGTGCCGACTTTGAACGCGCCTTTGGCGAAGCCCCAGGTGCCCTGCAGGCGCTGGCCATCATGACCGACAGCGACAACACCCGCAGCCAGACGCGGGCCTGGTATGGGCAGATTCGATTGTCCGAACCACTCAATCCGCCTTCACACGCCCTGAGGTGATCACAGGTCGCCAGCGCTCAATGTCCGCGGCAATCAGCTGAGCGAAGGCCTCGGGTGTGGTGGGGGTGGCGACGGCGCCTTCGGTGTTCAGGCGGGTTTTCAGGGTCTCGCTGCCCAGGGCAGCGTTCACATGCTGGTTGAGCTTGAGCACGACTTCGCGCGGCGTGCCTGCGGGGGCCACCAGGCCATACCACTGGTCGGCCTCAAAGCCTTTGAGGCCGGCGGCTTCGGCCACGGTCGGCACATCGGGCAACACGTCCAGCCGTTTGGGACTGGACACTGCCAAAGCGCGCAACTGGCCACTGCGAATGTGGCCCATCAGGGCAGGTGCTCCGGTAAAGATCAGCTGCACCTGCCCAGCAATGACGTCCGACACCGCAGGTGCAGCGCCACGGTACGGAATGTGCACCATCGACGTGCCCGTCTGCATCTTGAAATATTCGGTGGCCAGGTGCGCGGCGCTGCCATTGCCACCAGTGCTGTAATTCAAATGGCCTGGCCGTGACTTGGCCTGCGCGATCAATTCCTTGAGGTTCTGTGCTGGAACACTCTTGTTGACCACCAGCACATTGGGCACCCGCGCCACCCAGGCCACCGGCGCAAAGTCCTTGAGGGGCTGGTAAGGCAAATTCGGAAAGAGACTGGGGTTGACGGCCAGCGTGCCAATGTGCCCCATCAGCAAGGTATAGCCATCGGCTGCACTCTTGGCCACCTTGTCGGCGCCAATGCTGCCGCCGGCTCCGGGCACGTTCTCGATCACAAAACTCTGCCCCAGGGACTTGGTCAACTCGTTGCCCACCGCACGCGCCAGAATGTCGCTGCTGCCACCGGGAGTGAAGGGCACGACGATGCGCACAGGCTTGTTGGGGTAGGTTTGGGCACAAGTGACCGTGGCGCTGGTCAGCGCCAAGAGGCCAAGAAGCATCCGTCTGCGTTTCATTCAATCGCCCCCTTTTGGATTGACGATTCTTTCAAGGTCCGACAACCACATCCCTGGCCACTTGCTGCAGGTGCAAAGCAAGGTCTGGCCCGATCTTGCCGTGGTAGTGGTAGGCATTGCCCACAGGATCCAATCCGTACAGCGCCTTGTAAGCCACTGCCGCTGCCAGGTAAGTGCCCGCCAAAGAGGGGTGGCTGCCATCGTGCTCATCGTGCAAACGCACATCCGGTCTGCGCTTGTAGGATTCTGCAAATGCCAATCCGACCGGGATCACCGTGGCGCCGGTCTGGCGTGCCACTTCGCTGAACATCGATGCGATCTTTTGCACATTGCCGCTCGACGCTTGTCGATGGGGCGGCACATAAGCATGTGTCATGTACAGCGCGGTTCGTCCGCCCCGGGCACGGATGACACGGTCAAAGCGTTGTACGGTATCGGCAAATCGCTGCCAGCTGCGCTCACTCAAGGCGTCTGCACTGTGCCCCGCCAAGATCACCCACTCAAAAGGCGCCTTGACACCGATGCGCCCCGGCTCGGTCAGCCACTCGATGGGGTGGTCATCCAAATGGGCACCGCCGATCGTGGCAGATTTGTAATCCAGCTTGTGCTCTTTGCCACGCGATCCAGCCTGCACAAAACCTTTGAGGTGGTTGTGCAGGCTGTTGTTGTAATAGAAATAGCTGTTGCCCACAAAGAGAACGCGTTCAGGGAAATCGTCTGCCGCAAGTGCAGAAACACTTTGCAGCAAAGCCACACCAAGCAAGACACACCAACGCCACATACCCTAACTTCCGTTCCATTGCGATGATCGCGAGTCATAAAAAAACCCACTGCGTTGCCGCAGCGGGTTTTTGATTCTAAGTCTCAAACTGTCTTACGACAGCGTGGGATTAGAAGGAGTGCTTGACGCCAGCTTCCAGAGCGTTGACTTTGCCGTTGACACCAGCCAGAGCGTCAGAATTGCCGCCGCTGTGCTTGGTGTTGGCGTAGGTGGTGTACAGGTCAGTGCGCTTGCTCAGACCGTAGACATAACCGATGGCGGTCTTGGCAGTCTTGGCGGCGCCAGCCTTGGTTTCAGACACGGCGAAACGGACGGTACCAGCACCCAGAGGAGCGGTCAGACCCACCACAGAACCCTTTTGGGTGGTAGCGCCGGTCTTCTTGTCTTCCAGAACAGCGCCCATCAGCTTGGCAACGCCCAGGTCATAGGAAGCACCGAAGTTGGTGGAAGTGATGTCCACGCTGTTCGACACGTTGGTCTTGCCAGAAGCCAGAGCGAAAGTCAGGGCGCCTTGGGCGTAAGCCAGACGGGCAGCAGTCATGTTGCCAGCGTCGGGAGCAGCAGCGTTGGAAGCAGCTTCGCCTTGGGCGTTTTGCAGTTGCAGTGTGAAGCCACCGAAGTTGGGCGTCACGTAGTTGATGGCGTTGTTGGTGCGAACGGTGGTGGAACCGCCAGCAGCCGTGTTCAGGGCAGCAGAAGTGCCAGCGCCGTTGGTGCCGAACGGATCGTACACGGTGTGGTTCCAGAAGTGAGGCGTGTACTCACGGCCCAGTTCGATCTTGCCGAAGCCGCCTTCCAGACCGACCAGCGAACGGCGCTGGAAGTTCAGACCGGTAGCGTTGCCGTCGTCGTTAGACAGAGCGCCTTCCAGGTGGAAAGTAGCCTTCATGCCACCGCCCAGGTCTTCCACGCCGCGGAAGCCGATACGGCTGCTGTTGTAGCCGGAGTTGACCATGGAAGTCTTGTCGGCAACGGTGCCGTTTTCAACGCGCACAGCAGCGTCGACGATACCGAACACGGTCACGGAAGATTGAGCGAAAGAAGCGGAGGCAGCCAGGGCAGCCAGAGCAATCAGAGACTTTTTCATTGCGAGTTTCTCCAAGGTTTAACAAGGGCCCGAATCCTTCAGGCGGAATTGCCTGTCAGGGACCCTGAGCCAACCTCCATTTGCGGAAGTTGGGGCTATTGCACCAGACGAATTGCAGATTTCCAAGAATTCAGATCAACAAAACGCTTTTTCGTTGCGCAGATGCAACAAACCGCCTTCGCAGCCCGGAAAACGCTCTGGTTAACCCTGTATTTTTTAATTTTTATTATTTCATTCAAAGACTTCCAAACAGTTTCGCAGAAATAAGTTCAGGAGTGCTCTGGGCGGTCACTCTGGTGCGCAAGCACTTTTTGCCCCAAGACAAAAGCTTTGGGTGTCAGCGCCGTAAACTTGTCACCATGAACGCCGATGCCCTGATTTTGGCCGCCGACAGTGCCTTGCGCACCTTGTTGGCCGAGCCGCGTGCCAGCCGCCCAACCCCCTCGCCCGCGATCCATGGCACCCCGCTGGGCGACGCCGATCGGCGTGAAGCGGCGGCCCTGATGCGGGTGAACCATGTGGGCGAGGTTTGCGCCCAGGCGCTCTACACCGGGCAAATGCTGGCCAGCCGCGACCCCGCCTTGCAATCCAAGTTGGCCGAGGCCAGCCGCGAGGAAACCGACCACCTGGCCTGGACTCTGCAGCGCCTGCGCGAGCTGGACGATCGGCCCTCCTTGCTCAACCCGCTTTGGTACGCCGGTGCTTTTGCCATTGGCTACGCCGCTGGCAAGCTGGGTGGCGACCGGCTCAGTCTGGGCTTTGTGGTCGAGACCGAGAACCAGGTCGAGGCGCATCTGAACAGCCACATGAGCCGCCTGCCCGCTGACGACACGGCCTCGCGCGCCATCGTGGCGCAAATGATGGCCGACGAGGTGGCGCACGCCCGCATGGCCGAACGGGCTGGCGCGGTGACACTGCCCGCCCCGGTCAAAGGCCTGATGAAAATGGCGGCCAAGGTGATGACCACGGTGGCGCACCGGGTCTGAGGCATGTCAGCGGCGTCAGCGCGGATAGGTCCTGGTGCAAAACCCTAGCAAATGCTCATGCCACTGAAGCAATTCAGGGGCACTGCCCAGCATGGCTTCAAAAAAGTCATGCAAGGTTTGCGGATCGTCCTCGTACTCGTGGTTGACCGCGTTGCGCAGCTCGCGGATTTCCTTTCACCGCTCTACCGAATCCAGGCAAGCAAGTTTTTCCATGTAGAGCAGCACAGCCGTGAAAGGCTCGGAGGGCTTTTCCTCTTCAAGAGCCACTGCTTTCACGGTTTTGCCCATGTGCTCCTGGAATTCGCTGAACCGAACCCGAAAGGCCGCCAGGGATTCATGCTGGTCTGGCAAGAGGGTGGCCCAATCTTGAATCGGTAACAACTGGCGGGTTTGCTCCAGCGAATACACCAGGTACTCACGCATGCGGGCCAGGTGGTCCAACTTTTTCCAGATCAGGGCAATGTGTTCGCTCACAGCACGATCCCTTCGCGCTTGGCGATCCGGCTGATGGGACTGTCGTCCCCGAGTGGTTTGAGAATCAAGTCAACCGGCAAATCCAAACGTTCTTGCAGCTGAATCTTGCAGCGAATCTTTTGCATCAAAACGGGCGCAGGCACTTCGACGTACAGATCCACATCGCCCCCCTTTTGCCCATCATGCAAACGCGAACCAAACAAAGTCACCCGCGCACCTTCACCCAGCACAGCCGCCGTTGTGCTTTTGATGGTTTCGACTTGGACAGGGGTCAGTCGCATGGCTGCAGGTCTCAGATCACGCCAAGCCTAACCGTTTCAGGCCACTTCCACCAGATCAAAACTGGTACTGATTTCGGCTGTTTTGCCCAGCATGATGCTGGCCGAGCAGTATTTGTCGTGGCTCATGGCGATGGCACGCTCCACCGCAGCAGCAGGCACGCCCTTGGCGGTGACGGTGAAGTGCATGTGGATCTTGGTGAAGACCTTGGGGTCGGTGTCGGCACGTTCGCTGGTGAGTTTGACCGAACAACCGCGCACATCGTGGCGACCGCGCTTGAGGATGAGCACCACGTCATAAGCGGTGCAGCCGCCAGTGCCCGCCAGCACGGTTTCCATGGGGCGTGGTGCCAGGTTCTGGCCACCGTTTTCAGGCTTGGCAGCGTCGGGGGCGCCGTCCATCGCCAGCATGTGGCCGCTGCCGGTTTCGGCCAAAAAACCCATGCCCGAACGGGTGCCGGCCGCGCCGGTCCAAGTGACTGTGCATTCCATTGTCTTGTCCTTGTTTTGCAGATGGGTCGATTTTTTCACAATTGAACACCACCATTGCGGCGGTGCAGCATAAACCGACTTATAATTCGCACAGTCGTGCTTTTTCAGGCACACCCAGTTGTCTCCTCCACCCTCCGAAAAGGTGGATTTGCCCCGAACCGCAAGGCTCGGGGCATTTTTTTTGCCCCGCTATCATTGGTTTCATGTCTGCCACGCTCAAACCCGCCGATTACCTCAAAAAAATCCTGAATGCCCGCGTCTACGACGTGGCCCAGGAAAGCCCGCTGGAGCTGGCCAAAAATCTCAGCCGCCGCCTGCACAACCAGGTGCTGCTCAAGCGCGAGGACCAGCAGCCGGTGTTCAGCTTCAAGCTGCGCGGGGCTTACAACAAGATGGCGCACCTGACGCCCGAACAGCTCAAAAGGGGCGTGATCTGCGCCTCGGCCGGCAACCACGCGCAGGGCGTGGCACTGGGCGCCAGCCGCCTGGGCACCCGCGCTGTGATCGTCATGCCCACCACCACGCCGCAGGTCAAGATCGAGGCCGTCAAGGCGCTGGGCGGCGAGGTGGTGCTGCACGGCGACAGCTACTCCGACGCCTACACGCACGCCCTGACGCGGGAAAAGAAGAACGGCATGACCTTTGTGCACCCGTTCGACGACCCGGACG
>JACCDU010766507.1_pt1 | contig 16169 bp, 15 predicted proteins | sample 7446081 | NCBI WGS metagenome assembly JACCDU01 (sample SAMN15323447, study PRJNA562643) | freshwater metagenome | isolation source: river surface water | place: USA:Blue River Watershed | collected 2017-08-17
CATATACCATGCGGCGAGCCCGCCGATACCAAGTCCGAAGACGAGCTGGGATACCAGAATATTGGCAAATTTAATTTCACTTTTTGCCCACATCCCAAATGCGGCCGAAACAAAGACAAGAAAGCCACATGCGATAAGGGTCAGTGCTATACTGAGAAAGATAATATCAGGAGCGCGTTTGGGATGCATGTGACACAGTATACCCGTATTTTCACTTCCCTTCTATCCCCTACCGACAAGGTGAATGATGACTCCCAGTGTGGCGAGCATGGTTGACGCTACCCAATAGCGCATAGTGACCTTTGCCTGGGGCCAACCTTTAGCCTGAAAATGATTGTGAAGCGGTGCGACCAGGAATACTTTTTTCCCATGGCGCAGGCGCTTGGACGCTATTTGAATGATGCTCGATAGGGATGTCACAATGAGCGGGAGTGCAATCAAGAGTAAGACGAAGACCGCATCAATGAGAAAGGCTACAACAACCAATGATGTCGTGAGTGCCATTGTTCCTGTTTCTGAGCAAAAAAATCGTGCTGGAGGAATATTGAACCAAAGAAATGCCAGAATACCTCCTACGAGTGTGGCGCAATATGCAGCAATATCTGGGAAGCCAGTGACATATGCGATAATTCCGTATGCCCCGTATATGGCCGCAAAGACTCCTCCCGCCAGTCCATCGACCCCATCAATAATGCCTCCAGAATAGATACCAATCATAAAGAGTAAAAACACGGGCAAATATAACACCCCCAGTTCAAGTGAACCAAAAAAAGGAATGGTGACTGCTGAAATTCCCAGCTTTCCATAAAACCACCATGCCCCGACTGCCCCAAGAAGCGCCACAAAGATTAATCGAGCTGTGAGGGAAAGTCCTCCTCCGCGATATGTTCCTTGATCTTTGCATACGAGGTAGTCATCCAAGAGTCCGCAACATGCACCTGCGATGAGGGTAAAGAGTGGGAGCCATGTTTGATTCCGAGAAAGAAAATTCATCCCCTCCCATGTTGCCCCAGCGCCAAGCAGTGTGGGAAGCAGGAAAATCAGCACCGTGATGAGGGTGGAGCCCCAAATAATGATGCCACCCATGCGAGGCGTTTTGCGGACCTCATCGTTGTGAAGTTGGGCAGAGATTGTCGCTTTTCCGCCGTCGATGGTGTGCACGACGCTGGTCTTCTTCCACATGCGCCATGCATAGAGGTAGTGTGCAACAAGCGGAGTCATGAGCATACCCACGACAAATGCAGTACCAGCTGGCAGGAGAATCATCAGTGCGTCACTCATCATGGTGTGGTCGTGGAAGGCGTAGCGAGGTACTTTGTGGTGGCTTCGAGGAGCGTCTCCACGTCTTGAAATCGCCCATCATACGTAGAGCCGAGAACAGCGATGACGACAGGGTGCGCAATTCCAATATCCACCACGACGACGAGATTCCCGCCAGCAAGGGTGGTGTATCCTGTCTTGGAGCCAATCATGCCACTCCAGTACTTCACCGATTGATTGGTATTCGCTACATGGTGTACCAATGCGTCAGACTGAAAAGTGGAATGAGAGAGGTCTGTTGCCGTAAAGAGATCGGGATGCTTACGAAAGATATATTCAAACAGCATGGCCATGTCTCGCGCAGAGCCGTGAGCGCCCGAGGCCAGACTCTCTAGATCGAGCCCACTTTCGTTGTAAAACTTTGTACTAGACAAGCCAATCGTGCGAGCCTTTTCGTTCATGCGATCAATAAACAATCGCTTCTTGGTGAGGATGTCTGTTGTCGTACTTTGTGCGAGGTGTGCGCCTGCGACAGAGGCAATAGCACTCGCCCCGTCGTTTGAAGAAACCACCAGCGTGAAGCGCAGGAGGTCCTCGAGAGTCCATGTTTCCCCCACCGCAAGACCAGTATCACCGTCGGCAAGGAGGTCTTGAGGGCGAATAGTGACAGGAGCGTCTGGAGCGAGAGTTTCCGCAGCAATAAGTGCCATCATCATTTTGGTGAGGGATGCAAGAGGGAGCGCAGCGTACTCATTCTTGCCGTAGAGCTTTTTGTGGTCGTTGATATCCCAGATGTATACCGCCTTGGCCTCCAGATTGAGACCATCATACGGGTTCGTAGGTGGCACTTCTAAAATCGGGGTATTGGGGTGCTCAATGGATGCTACTTGCGCTCGGAGAGCTTGTGCTGCATCAGGGGTATCCTGTGCTAGGCGGTTGAGCGCAGAAATGACGCGAGGTCCGGTGAGGAACCCCAAAATGAGGACAATAAGAAAAAGATGTATTTTGGTGCGGTTGGTCATACCTCGTCTGACTTATGGCGGTCTACTTCAGTATGGAGCTTCAGGGTGGCATCATCGTATGCCTCCCCTGCTTGTGCCTCTTCGAGAATGTCAGCAATCAATTCATCATCCTCCATCTCCTGCTCCATTGCCTCACTAATTTCTTGCGCAGTGGGCATCTCCTCTTCCACATCCTTTCCAGATTCCGGAGATGAGGTCTCCTGATGTTCGTCACCGAGCGCACTCGTGTCGGTGGTGGAAGCGGGCTCTGTCGCTTGAGTGTGCCCGAGAGTCCACGCAGCAAGTGCAGTGAGTGTGTCATGGTAGTTGGGCAGTTCGTCGGGGCGTGTGACTCCCATATAGGAGAGCAACTGAAAGGTGGGAACATAACAAAAACTTCGCTGGTCGACGGGATTGTCTACCTTCTCGACCAATCCGCGAATAAGGAGATTCCGTAAGATGAAGGTGGAATTGACTCCGCGGATATGGTCGATTTCGCTTCGGCTAATCGGACCTTTGTAAAGAACGATTGAGAGTGTCTCGAGTGCTGCTTTGGAAAGTTCCTTGGAGAGCTCTTCTTTGGTGAGGGTTTCAATGAGTGCACTAGCTTCTTTTGCGGTGCCAAGGGAAAGTGTGCCATCCAGTTCGAGAAGAGATAGCCCCACGGTATCGAGTGCAGATGGAATAAGGAGCGTCGCTTCACGGATCTGTGCGTCAGTAACAGAAAGCAAGCTCGCTAAACGGCGTATCGTGATAGGCTCTGCTTGGTAAAACAGAATTGCAATAATGGCTTTGTGGAGCTCCATATCATCCGAGTGTACCCTAAAGAACGAGAGTTTTCAATGCAACATGTCCATCGTCTGGGGACAGGTCAGATCAATAGAACTAGGGTGTGTATGCGGGGGTGCCGAATGTGTGCGTTTCAATATCAATGTCGCCAAAATCTTCTCGTTGCGTCACATGGACAATTCCCTGCTTGACGAGTTCGAGCATGGCGAGAAAAGAGACGATAATTTCGACACGGACTTCCTTGGGAACAGTGCGTCCACGTTCGTATCTGGCAAAATGTGAAAAACTCATCTTGAGTGCACTAGACACCCGAGTTGATAGGCGCGTCATCATTTCTTCAATCGAAATCACTTTTTTGATGGTCGCTTTTGGAACCACTGTTTTCTTGGGTAGTGCTTGGAGCACTCGCATCATACTCTCATGCATGACAGCAGGGGTCAGCACGGGATCTGGGGCAAATACTGGATGCACTTCGGAGCGTGCACTGCGGGGGAAAATAATCTCCTTACCAAAGTGGGTTTTGACATCTTGGGCGCGCTCACGAAAGAGCTCATAAAGTTCGAGGCGACGTTTGAGCTCGGTAATATCCTCTTCTTCGTTCTTGGTGAGCGCCAACTCAGGCAGTATGGCACGGGATTTGATGAGGACGAGGGTGGACGCAACAAGGAGAAAGTTGGCGACTTCTGCAACGGGAAATGAATCAAATCGGCGCACATGCTCAATATATTCATCAGCCACCTTTGCCAGCGCAAAGTCTCCAATGAAGAGCTTGCGCCGTTCAATCAGTTCGAGCAGTAAATCAAGCGGACCTTCAAAGTGTTCGGTGCGTATATGATACCCTACCGGTGTCGCGCCAAGCATGGGTGTGCTTGTTTCATCCATCGCTCTAGTATATCACAATCCCCTCTGGTTGTGACGAATGCGTCGCTCGTGTAGGATGGGCACATATGCGTATTCTCGCAATTGAGACCAGCTGTGACGAAAGTGCTATCGCGCTCGTAGATGTAGCATCCGCTCCGCTCCCCCATCAGGGGAGAATTTACCAGGTACTGGCGGATCAGATTGCGTCTCAGGCCGCACTTCATGCCGGATATGGAGGCGTATTCCCTATGCTCGCCAAACGGGAGCATGGAAAAGCGTTGGTCCCACTACTCGTGACGGCACTCAAGGAAGCAGGATACTACCAGCTTACCAGTCGTCACGTGATTGAGAGCCCACTTCGCCCAGAATTGGGGGACATGATGGAGCGCGAGCCAGAGCTCTATGCACAGTTTATATCTGTGATTCCAAACTTGAACCCTCCCCCAATTGATGCGATTGCAGTCACCATGGGGCCGGGACTTGAACCAGCGCTCTGGGTGGGTATCAATTTTGCCAAAGCGCTTTCGCTCGTCTGGAAGGTACCAGTGGTGCCCATCAATCACATGGAAGGGCATTTGATTGTTCCACTACTTGAATCCCAGCCCGATCAGACACTCCTGCTTCCTTCTTGCGACTCTCCCTTTCTGTCACTCTTGGTTTCGGGAGGACATACTGAATGGGTCCATGCGACAGGATACGGAACCTACACTCGACTTGGTGGGACACTCGATGACGCAGTGGGAGAGGCGTTTGATAAGGTGGCTCGCATGATTGGTAGTCCGTATCCGGGTGGTCCTGAGGTGGCACGGTTAGCACGTGATGGGAATCCTCAGCGCTTTGTTTTTCCGCGCCCCATGATACATACCCCCGATTTATCCTGCTCTTTTTCTGGTCTGAAGACCGCGGTGCGCTATACGGTCGAAAAATTAGGCACACTCACGGAAGAGGACCGTCGTGATGTGGCTCGATGTTTTGAAGATGCCGTGGTGGATGTCTTGGTGACCAAGACCATTCGCGCAATAGAGATGACTCATGCCACCACCATGACCATTGGGGGTGGTGTGTCGGCAAACCAAGCGTTACGAAACGCTATGCATGCACGCGTAGGGGAAGCACGAGGAATTGAGGTGCGCTTCCCTACCCCTAAACTTTCTACAGACAACGCACTCATGATTGCCGTTGCCGCGGGGGCGACGGATTCTCGCAAAAACATCCCTCTGTCGCGACTCAAAGCACTGGGGCATTGGAAGGTCTCAGATTCTAATATTATGGCTTAATCAAGCCATATGTATTGTCCACCTTCTTCTGTTGACATTCTCATAAAGAGGCGTATTATCAGCTCGCGCAAAGAATCATTGAATTCTTGCGCAGCCGTAGCGAGTTGCCCGTGAACTCAAAGCGCGGTGTATGTTCTTTGATTCTCACCCCTTAACTGGTGTCGAATCACAACCTCGAAGTCTGGGCTTCTGCTCATCAGAAACACAGTCTTCGGGGCTGCGTTCCAATTCATGCAGTTCCTTCGGGAATGCAGGACCGCCTCTTGCATCATTTTCATCACGAACAGAAAGGGACAATCCCGTGTCACAAGTCAGCACTCAACGTGAGGCCGTCGAGAAGCCGCAAAACGGCTGGCGCGGTCTTCGGTACTTTCCGTATGACATCTGCGCAGGCCTCATGGTCTCGCTCATCTCGCTTCCGTTCTCGCTCGGCATCGCGATCGCTTCTGGCGTTCCGCCGATTGCCGGCGTCTACTCTGCGATCATCGCGGGTCTCATTCTGCCTTTCGTTGGCGGATCGTACGTGACCATCTCTGGTCCCGCTGTCGGTCTGGCTCCAGCCATTGTCCTTGCCATCGCCACCCTTGGTGATGGTGACACATCGCTTGGCTATGTACTGACCTTGGCGACCATCTTTTGTGCCGGTCTGGTGCAAGTGGTCATGAGTTGGTTTCGACTCGGTCGCTTCGGGGATATTTTCCCCAACGCAGGCGTGAAGGGCATGCTCATCGGTATCGGTCTTCTGGCAATTGCCAAGCAGGTTCCACTCCTTCTCGGTGTCTCGTTTACGAGCACGTCGTTCTGGGGGATTGTGCGTGAGCTTCCTCAGCGCTTTGGCGAGAAGCAAGATCTTGTGTTCCTGGTAGCCATGGTAACCCTGTGTCTCCTTTTCGGACTCACGACGCTCCTCAAGAAAGCACCCAAGACACGCATCCCGACGCAGGTGATGGTAGTGGTTGCCGCAACAGTTGCAGGCACCTTCATGGCGTATACGTTCGCCCTCGATCCACACTACCTGATTCCACTCCCTGAGCATCTGTGGGATGGCTTCGTTTCGCCTGACTTCCAAGGTGCATTTCACCGGATGTCGAACCTCATCTTCCTTCTCGAGTTTGTGGGCGTGGTGCTCATGTTCGTCATGATTGACTCAGTCGAGTCGCTCGCCACGGTTTCTGCTATCGACAAGGAAGACAAGCCGTACTACCGCAAGTCCAACCCGAACCGTACGCTGTTTGCAATGGGTCTGTCGAATTGCCTGTCGAGCCTGATTGGTGGCCTCACCATCATCCCCGGCGGTATCAAGTCCAAGGCCAATATCGAAGCAGGTGGCAAGACGCAGTGGGCAAACTTTTGGAACGCCATCTTCCTCGGCCTCTTCCTTCTGTTTGCTCAACCGCTCATCAAGCATCTGCCCCTCGGAGTCTTGGGTGCCATTGTGGTGTATATCGGCTGGAAGCTGTGCGCACCGCGGGTCTGGCTGAAGTTCTGGCGCATTGGAAAGGAGCAGTTCCTCATCTGTGCGGCAACGGCCGTAACCACGATCACGTTCGGCATTCTCGAGGGTATTGCCATGGCCTTTGCCATGAAGATGCTCATCTTGTTTGCGCATGCGCGTCCCAGCCGTGATGTGGACGAGACTGCCCTGTCGATTGCCGAGCTCTTTCGTAATCCGGTAGAGCGCAAGACCGAAGATGATGGGGTGATGCATATCTACCTCAACCGCTCGGTGGTGTGCTTCAGCCGAATCGTTGAGCGCCTCGGGAGCGTTCCTTCAGGGATGCGCGAAGTGCATATTCATCTGGGTGATGGGGTTCGCCTCATTGACCATACGGCATGGAGTGCGCTGTGGCGGTATGCCGAGGATGCCAAAGCGACGGCCCAGGTGGTGTGGCATGGTCTGGACGACTTCCGTCCACTCTCAATGCACCCTGGAGCCATGCGGGTGCGAAATGAACGTCGAATGTCTATTTCCGAAGACGCCGAACGTTCAGCTTTGGTTGACTGAATCAGAATTCGCCCGAGGGATCATCCCTCGGGCTTTTGTTTTCTAAAAATAGGAGTATACTCACGTATTATTGAATCCATTTGCCACCTATGTCATCTTCATCACATCGTTTTGGCACCGCAGTGAATTGCATGGACGGCCGCGCCGTAGACGCGACATCACAATTCGTGCGCACCATGTATGACTTGCATTTTGTTGATCAAATCACCGAGCCTGGTATGGACGGGCAATTGTTGTCTATCGATGACAGTGCGCGCGAAGCACTCAAGCGGAAACTTTCGATTTCTATTGTGCACCACGGCTCTCGTCACGTTGCGGTAGTGGGGCATAGTGATTGTGCAGGTCATCCGGTCACCGACGAAGTCCACTGTGATGCTGTGACAGGAAATTGTCATGTCATTCGATCAATCGTGGAGGAAATCGATCCAACGCTCGAGGTGACCATCATTCCCCTATTTGTGCATCCGAGTGACGATGGGTCCTGGGTTGCCGAACCAGTAGACAAATCATAGACCGCACTCAATCCACACACCATGCACCTGCATGGTGTGTATGTTATGAGTGGCGGTGACGCCGCGATGCGGATTTTTTGTGGTATGCCCTTGCCCATCTGTATACCCCAAGCGAAATGAGGATAAGAGCAATGAGCGCGAGCGGCAGATTGAGATATGGTAAGTAGAGTGAGCCAGCGAGAGCCATTCCTCCTGTGAGGATATACTGATGCGGAAGAATACGCGGGTGTGAGCCAAAGAGATGGTGCCGTGCACGTATCATGATCCCAACAAGGAGGAGTGGAAGAAGGAGTCCAAATCCCACATATGTTCCAGGTGCCTTACGCCACCAGTGGTACACTGTCACACTCTCGGCTAAGCGTTTGGCGCGAGTGGGGTCTGGTGGGTCAATGGCTCCTTTGGGGAGAGTGAGGGTGATGGTCATGCCGTGGCGTGGTGGGAGGATGTCGCGAGATACGTAGCGCACGGTATCAGCCATTTCCCCTCCGGATGTACGTAAAATACTGGTATCGCATGGGACCATGGCTCCTGTGACACCCGTGACGCAGGTAGCCGAGAGGTCACGTTCGGGTAGAAGAATCGGAAGCTTGATGTCCGCGCGAATCATATCAATGGGGACATCCCAGCTTCGCCCCGTCACTTCTAGGGTTAATTGGTCGAGGCGATAGTCATCGTGATCGATGAGTCCCCAGAGGGTATAGCGAATAACATAGCGCTTTCGCCCCGTAATCTCCACTTCAGGGTCTCCAATTTTGAGTTGCATCATGTTCCCACCCCCTGCATAGGAAGCTGGGATGGTATTCCCCTCCCCATCGCTTACGGAGACGCTTGAGACTTCTGCGTGGCGTTCTTCGAGCGTATCAGGGTGCCGAAACACCAGGGGGACTTTGCGAAATATTCCATGGCGTCCGACTGCGTCTATTCCATGATCGTACACAATTTCTTCTTGGACGAGAATACTCCCATCTTCTTGAATCGTGTAGTGTAGAGAGAATGCATCAATGCGAGGGGCCGCATAGGTGAGGCAGGGAAAGAGCACAAGAGCGAGAACAACGAGTGCGCGCATACTAGTCCTGTGTCTCAAGGTCCTTACGGATTTCTTCAAAGACATTCTCGAGCGCAGATAATCGTGAGCGACCTTTTTTGATGAGTTCAGCGCCATGACGCATCTTCTCGATACCCTGTTCGACATCGAGTTCTTCCTGGGCATCAAACCACTCGGTGATAGCCCGAAGTTCCTGCATAATATCGGTAATGTTGGGTGAAGATTTGGTCATGATGGGGATTGAGTATGGAGTTGTTTCGAAACGATGTGTGCTTGTAGTGTACCATCTCCGAGAGTCACTTCCAAGGTGTCCCCTGGTGCGATATCCTGGGCCTTGGTGATCATTTTTCCATGACGAGAAAGGAGTGCATATCCGCGAGCAAGCAGTCTTCTGGGGTCATTGAGGCGGAGAATCTGGGTGGCGTGAGTGAGTGTTTGGGTATGCTGATGGAGCGCCAGTCGTATCAATCGCACCATCTCTTCTTCGGCGCGTGCCAGAGTTTGACGGTGCGCGGTGTATGTGTCCTCGATACGACGCGTGATGCGTTCGAGGTCGCGCATCGCCATGGTGGCAATCCGTGCAAGACTTTCTACTCGACGGAGCAAGTATTCATGGGTGCGCATGAGTCGGTCTTTGTGCCGACGAATAGCATACTCCACGCCATCAGTAAGCACGCGCTGTGCTAAGGCCAGCTCTCTTGTCATCTCCAGCCATCCCCGATTGAGCAATATTGTGGTCGCGGTTGGAGTTGATGGTGCATGATCTGCAGCCATTTGAGCAAGCGGAACATCTTTGTCATGCCCAATAGCACAAATGGTTGGGACAGGAAAATTTGCTATTGCCCGCACCACTTGCTCATTGTTGAACGCCTGAAGACTCTCCAGGCTCCCTCCTCCTCGCACAAGAACGAGAACATCAATGGGCGCATGACGCATGGTATTGAGCGCTCGAAGTAAATCTTTGACTGCGAGTGCTCCTTCGACTCGTGTATCACAAAAGGTGATGTGATATCCATATGCACCAAGATTGTTGAGAAAATCATGGATGACTGCTCCCTGTTTTGAGGTGATGAGTCCGATGCGCTCAGGAAGCTCTGGGAGGGCGCGTTTGCGTTCGAGAGAGAATACTCCTTCCTCGTCGAGCTTCTTTTTGAGAGCATCATATGCCTTTTTCCATGCACCTTCGCCAACCAGTTCAATGGTGTCAGCACGCAAGCTATAGCGTCCCGTCGGTTTATATATTTCACTTCGGCCAGTAACGATGACTTCGAGCCCTTCGTCGAGTGTGATACCTGATAATTCCAGATCACGGTTCCACATAAATACCGAGAGTGCACTTCCGTCTTCTTTATCTCTCAGGGAGAAGTACGCAGCCTGACCTTGGATTTTTGCACTCGTGATTTCCCCTCGAACTGGAGCATGCATTCGAAAGAGTGCGCGATTGATTTCGTCGAGATAGCTACTGACAGTGAAAATCGTGCGCGTATCCTTTGGAGGCAAGGACTCGGTGGGAGTGACTACCATGCGCGAGAGTGTCGATGACTCTGGGTTGTCTAGGTCGGCTTGCTGACGAATGACCGCCCCTCCATGCTCTTTGACCATAGTCAAAATGGCATTTCCGTATGCCGCAAACTTCGCGTCTTTGATTCCCTTAATGGCAATGAGCTCTTCTTTGCTTTTGGGGAGCGCGCGTACGATATCATCAATGGCAGTCGTCGGAAGTACACGAAAGAGCTCAACGCCTTTCTTCATTGCTTCTTGTTCTCGCCAGGCTAAGAGGGTGCTTCGGAGATTTGCCATGTGGGGCTATTCTACTACGTTTTAGTCACAGATGAAACAAAGAAAAGGACCCTCAAAAGAGGGTCCTGGGTGTGCCATGGCAGGCTCAGGAAAGGTACAGGTGTGCCGAGGCGATGTTGAGCGCCGGCGGGTTGTAGTAGGACTGCACATCAACAACGTGCACATCTCGATGTGTGCCACTGAGGCGCCTGAGTGCTTGCTGGAGCGTCTCCCGAGGCAGGTGCCGGTTGAGGAGGAAGCCACGCACGACTCCGACCTCGCCGAGGTACTCGCCCTTGTCACCGAAGAGGTGGATGCGACGGAGATTGCCGTCGCGGGTGGTCTCCAGGGGGAGGAGAAGCGCCGTTTCGGTCTTGCTGTCCATCCAGGTGACATTCGAGCCTTCCGTCAGTGCGCCATCCATCAGGGTGGCGATTTCGGGAGCGATCTCGATCAGGGCGTTGAGGTCGAACTGTTCCACGGTCTATCCTTTGAAGGTACGTCGTCTCCAACATGGTGACGAATCTGAATGAATTATACACTATTCTATGCATAATGTCAATGTATTGTGTGCAAGTGAAAACACCCCTTTTGGGGGGTGTGTCTTAGAGGCGTGGATGTAGGTCGAGTGGCCCAATGCTCAGCAGTGTATGCTGTTCTAGGGTATTCATTCGCACCAAGGTGATACTCGTCATTCCTGGCGCGATTCGAGAAATGGCATGGTGTAGGGTCTCGTCACTTTGCACCTCACCCATCAACTTCCCGTGTGCATCCAGGAAGAATATTCGTACTCCAGTACATGGGGGTTGCTCGTAAGGAAAGAGGACATACATTTCAGTGAAGGTGCTCAGTCGGATGATGCGTGCCCTGCTGAGCATGCGAGGTGAAATGATGCGATAGACGACATCAGGCATCTGTTGGCGTAAGGACTTGAGTTCTTGTGCATTCATGATGTACGTGCTCCTGAGACAATTGTCTGTGCTATGTACCATCCCGTGATCCCCATCACCGGACCAAAATAGATGATTCCCGCACTCGATCCTATGGGGTGTGTGCTCGACATCATATACAAGCCCACGATGTGACATCCGGTGAGGATGCCATACCCAAGGATGAGCATGGACACGGTGAGTCCCTCTTGCTTGCACACGATGGTCAACCCTCGCGCAAGCCCGATGAGGAGTGCGAGCGCGATGAGCCCATGCACCGCACCTTCCACCAGGAGTTGTACTGGAGTGTGCGTAAAGTCACGCATCTTCCAAGCAGTCTCAGGTGGCAGAGTGGCCACAAAGAGCCCGATTCCCAAACCCAGCAAAAAGAATCCGACGCGAACAGGCAGGGATACTATTTTGAGCTTCACCAGATACTCCGTTGTGGTAGTTCAGTCTTATAATACAATAAATCAAAAACCTGATTTTGTCAATCAGCACAGAGAGTCGCTGATGCCACGCTTCATTTGCGTGCGGTTTCCCATGCGCGAATGAGATCATCTTCAAACTGGGCAATGCCTTCGGTGGTGGGAGGGTACTGAGAGACATCAGGAAAAGAGAGACGAAGAATATGATCATATACCGCACCAATCAAGAGTGATAATCGGGACACTTCTTCGGGGTCTATGGTGAGTGCAAGGTCATGAATATCGTTTCCTTCTGGCTCAATAAACTCGAGTACACCCGTATGCACCTGCTTGCCATGATACGTGTGTGAGTGCTCCACGAGAAGCTTGTAGAATGCGAGTTGTCGTCGATATCCCCGAAGGGTGATAGCCTCATGGGGACTACTTCCCTTCCAATCCGTCTTTGGTTTACCAGTCTTCCAGTCGGTCACGACAATATGTCCATCTTTCTCGGTGAGATGGTCGATTTTGCCGGTGAGCGGAGCTCCGTTGATGACCACGCCTTCTTTGCGAAAGTCCACTTCAGATCCATCGTGCATGGTGAGATATTGCCCGCGTTTATCCCACCACACGGGAAGTACATCTTGTCCGGCGTGGAGAAAATGACGGTATTCTGTCTCGGTAAATCGCCCCTGCTTCATGCACTCTTCAAAGAGGCCGACCAAATCAGAGGCACTCGGGAGTCGTTTAGTGCGTCGAAACTGAGACATGAATCGCTCAATCGCTTTATGTACTGCACTGCCGTACGTACTGTATGGAGACTTGGACTGTGGAAACGCCAAGAGATTTTGTTCAAGGAAAAATGCTGGACCACCTTCTTTGACATTGAGAAAATTATTGAGATGGGTGACAGAAAGCTGAAAGTTCTGCACACGCGCCTCCAGAATCGCGCGTTCCCCTATCGTCACTTGCCAATCTTGTGGTGGAGTGTGATCGAGAAATGTCTGATGGGTGAGTGCATCTGGAGACATGACCGTTTCTTGTTCATAGCAGTGGGAAGATAGCGCTCCAGTATCATTCTCGGGGAGAATATACGAGACCTTGAGTGAGTCCTTTCCTGCATCGTTCTTGCGATATGCAGTGAGATAGAGATGGCGCTTCGCGCGGGTGAGAGCGACATAGAATATTCTCAAGCGCTCATCCCCCTCATCCTTGGAATCCAGCGGGAGATTCATCGGCATAGGGAGTTTGTTGGAATAACCTCCCCCATTCCACACATCGTCCTGACAGGACGCCACAAAGACCGTCTCAAATTCGAGTCCTTTAGATTTGTGCGCCGTCATCAAGTGCACTGCCTTGCCCGCCGAAACGAATGGGGTCTCATCGGCAAGGGTAATTTCATGGCGCTCGTGCAGAGTGATGAATTCCTCAATATCATTAATGTATAGGGTTGTTCCATTTTTCCATGCGCGGAGTGCGCCCATAAACACTCCCAGACTAGAGAGAAATAGGAGGTATTTTGCTTCCTCTTCCTTACGCACCGTTTCACCAAAGTAATAGGACCGAAACGGACTTTGAAATGAGCGCTTTTTGTGTGTGGGTGGCAGTGGAGTGCGGGATTCTTCATGGTCATCTTCTTGTCCAGTGCTCTGTCGTACGACTCCGTCCGATCCAATCAATTCGTCTAAAATACGTTCCAGTGGATCATGATGCGAGTCCGCTCCCAGACGAATAAACCAATCTGCAATTTCGACGACTCGTGGGTCGTGGTGTGCTTTCATAGCCCCAATCCAGCTTCTTCCGGGTACGTGCTGTGCCTGTGTGGCAATACCCCAGAGGGTCTCACGATCAAGTGCAAAACACGGCGCGGAGAGAATCATCGGAAGAAGATTTTCTGCTGCATCCATGTCGCGACGGACCAAGGAAGAGATAAAACGCGCCATAGTGACAAGGAGTCGCACATGGGGCTCCTCGAGCACATTTTGCTTGCGTTCGTAGTTGATGGGGATACCTGCACGCACGAGGGTGCGAGCCAAATCCTCGAGCGCCGCGTGTTTGCGCGTAATGACGGCTATTTCTGAGGGGTCATGACCTTGGGCAATGAGTCGGGTGATTTCCTCCATGATGTATGCATGCTCATGGAGACGCGTTGGAAGCATCATGTGCACAATGTTGCCCTCTTTTAAATCTGGGCGTGAGGCCACGAGCTTCTTTTCTAATTTGGGAATGACCTTCTCGAGGCGCTCGTTGCTTTTCTCGATGACCTCACGGGCGACATCTAAAATATCTTGGGTTGATCGGTAGTTCTTGGTGAGTACCACTAATTCATGCGATGTGAAATACTTAGGAAAATCGAGAATGTTAGATATTTCTGCCCCTTGAAATCGAAATATCGCTTGATCATCATCCCCCACAATCATGATGTTGGGTCGCCCTTCGTTGACATCGGCACTTCCTAAATAGCGCACAAGTCGAAGCTGTGCATCGTTGGTATCCTGAAATTCATCCACCATGATGTATTGGTAGCGCTCTTCAAGTTCAGCGAGAAGAAGTGGGTTTTGTCCGAGCTCTTCGACGACATCGAGAAGCATGTCATCGAAATCATAGTACCGCGCAGAAAAGAGAATTTCTCTATAGCGACGATACAGCGTAGCGAGATCGGTAAGTTTTTGGATATAGAGGGTGTCCTTGTGCACGCGATGGAGTTCTTTGTCTTTCTTTACCCACTTCTCCTTCCAGGTGGATAGTGGGGTGTTTTTCTCCTCCTCTTGCGCTTGCTCAAGTGCAAGTGCAAGAGAGCGGGCAATCGTGTGTGAGAGCGAGTGATACCCCTCCCTCAAATCATCGGGGGAATCTGCAAGCACCTGTGCAACTCCTGCGATCTGTTCTGCACTCCCCTTCCCGAGTCGCTCCGAGAACACGCCATGGAGTAAGGGGTTGATACGCTCAAGTTCAGCGCTATTTTTTTGAATGATATGTAAAAATGCGGACGGGCTCAATCCCGCCTTCTTGAGGTTGGCAATCGCTTTCTTTGCGTCCTTGAGATAGGTATATGCCCCCTCATGCTTGGATGAAATCTCTGAACTCCGGGGAAGTTCACCAAAGGCTTCTTCTATCGCCTCGAGTTGTCTTAATTCATCTGCGGGGAGAAAATCCGCTCCATGATAAAAATGCTCTGGAAAGCGGGAGATAATCTCACTGGCAAAACTGTGAAATGTGTGAATAGCAACCTTGTAGCCCTCGGCACCAATCAGGCGAGCAAGGCGGTCTTTCATATTGATGGCAGCCGCATCAGTAAAAGTGAGACAGAGGATGTTGCCCGGTCTGGTGTCTGTTTGTCTCAAAATATTGCCCACACGCAAAGCAAGGACCTGCGTTTTTCCAGTCCCTGGGCCTGCAATCACCATGAGGGGTCCGTCAATCGTGTCCACCGCTCGTTTTTGCTCCGGATTCAGGCGCTCGTAGTCGCGTTTATATGTATCGTGTGTGGTCATGTGAGTATCATAGCATGCTTCATGAGAAGCAAAAGCACGCCACTATTGGCGTGCGCTTCTCTACTGTGCAACAATCTGGGCGACGGCGGTTTCGCTGTGTCCTGCGAGTATCATGGCAGTACACAATAGGTGGGTAAGGTATGCATCTGACTCACGATACGTCATGTTCATCCGCGCAATGTATTGCTCCGTGTCGCGGAGCGAATCCCGTCGCGGAATATCGTAGTTGTGGGCAAGGTGGTGATAATGCTCAGCTGTCATAATCCGCGGACGAGGAAAGTGTTCCGGTGAGAGCAGTACACGGAGCCGAATGAGGGTGATGGCGGTGCTCAGCCAAATACGAGGTAGGCTGTGCATACCATCCTGTATCGTTTTATCTGCCAGTTGATACACCTCATCAATGTAAATCTGAATAAAGACATGATGTTGAAAGAGAGGAACCACGTTCCCCTGGGTGTGCGTGCGCGTCCGCGCGCGGGCAATGATTGCCGTGTGTTGCCCCACTGAAATCGCATCGAGAAGTCCCTCAGGCCTTTGGGTGCAGATGTCGATAAAGACAGGAGGTTTTCCCCGATGACGAAATACCACATCGTCAATCCGGAGAATGACTTGGAGGAGGTCGCTCACATATCCACCTGACTCAATATAGTCCGATACATTTGATCGCATAAGAAGAACCCTGTGCACTCTGTGTAAATTAGCACGGGTTGACTTCAGAGACAATTCCTATATCTGAATGAGTCCCATAAAAAGAAAGAGGGACATGGATACGCCAAAAATAATGAGAGTCACAAGAACTGCGCGTTTGAG
>JACCDU011207860.1_pt1 | contig 16162 bp, 21 predicted proteins | sample 7446081 | NCBI WGS metagenome assembly JACCDU01 (sample SAMN15323447, study PRJNA562643) | freshwater metagenome | isolation source: river surface water | place: USA:Blue River Watershed | collected 2017-08-17
GGTACCCTTAACAACATATCAACCCCAAAGAAAATTAAAAACGAACTACTGCCTGCACTTGATAAGACCGTAAAGTCCCAGGAATAGCGAAACCACCGTTAACATAAACAGATTCATAGTTCGTAGTATTGAATAAGTTCATCACGTTAAGCTTCAGTGAGTATTCTTTAATATCGTATTGCAGCATTGCATCGACACGAGCATATGCAGGAACTTGATTTGCTGTTATTGCCCCAGGAGTAGTTGTCAAACCATAAACCTGTCGTTGCCCCACACCAAAGACCCCTCCGCCAACCTTCCAGTTCTGGGCCACTTTATAGGTTGTCCAGATGTTGTAAGTCCAGGGTGGTGCATTTCGAGCCCTCATGCCAACTAAATTCGCGTTTTGACGAGTTGTTCCGCTATATCCTTGCTCATCAATAATGGAGCTCATCAATGCGGCGCCGCTAAAAATATCCCATTTATCAGTAATATTGCCTGTCAACTCAATCTCCGCGCCATTCGTATGTCTTTTCACCGAATCAATTGAGCTCGAACTGGTGACATCAGTATTTCGCTCCCATCTTTTAACTGCCTGGTAAAGAGCGGCTCTTACAGCAAGCCCGTCATCCGTAACGTTCCACTTGGCGCCAAGCTCAGTGACTGCACTTCGCTCTGCAGGGTATCCAGTACCAGCCGAAAGTTGATATAAATCTGCAGTTGGATTAAATGAATCACTCCAAGTCAAATAATATGCGGCATTTAAATTAGGCTGATGCAAAAGTCCAGCTCGGTAGCTTTGTTCGCCAAAGTTTAAATTAGCCTGTCGCGAGGGGCCAAAGGTAGTAGCGCTCCCCGGAGCCTGGTAATTGGCCCTCAATGAATCATATCGAATTCCACCCAAGACCTTCCACTCAGGGATGACCTCAACCATATCTTGAGCATATAAAGCAGCGGTATTACCCTGATAATTTACTTGTGTTGCAGGATTTCTTACTTGATTTCCATACCCATATTTACAAGCATCCCTAACAATCACATTATTCCGAATTACATCAGCGCTACAACCTGTAGTGTCATAGTTATATCGCTCCGCATTTTCTTTGTAGAGTTCTACTCCAGCCAAGAATTCATGCCCCATAGAACCAGTAAGAAATTTCTTATTAAAGTCAGACTGAAAAGCAGTTGTTGACTCCTCCCCTCCCCTCGGAACCGCTAAGCCTAGAGCTGTAACTGGGAAAGCTAATGCCCCTTTGTTGGACCAAAGGGAGCGATCATAGGCGGAATATCGAATCTTCGTATTAAGCGACGTGTCCTTATCAAAGGTGTAAAGTTGTGAAAGCGTAGTTAACTGCGTAGTATTTTTTTCGTAATCCTGGTTAGTTCCGCTAAAGAGCGTGGCAGAGTTAATCGGCTTGCCCCCTCTAACAATTCCAACACCATAATCCGGGATATTATCGGTATTGAGATAGTAGTAACTCAACGAAATTTGATTGTTAGTTCCAATGCCATAGCTAATAGTAGGAGCAAAACCCAGTGTTTTATTTTGAACTACATCCCTTGAGCTTTTTGCATCCTGAGCAACTGCATTTAAGCGAAAAGCTGTGCTTGTTTCAGCATCGAGCACCGTATTCATATCGGCAGTGCCACGGTAGTAATCATAACTACCTGCCGTGACCGCTACATTGCTCTTATTCATTAGAAAAGGGGTTTTACTAACCTCATTAATCACGCCACCCGCTTGACCTCGGCCAAATAACATAGAGGCCGCTCCGCGAAGCACATCAACTTGGGTTACGTTAAACAAATCACGGTTGTACTGCGCTGTATCACGTATGCCATCTACATAAAGGTCTCCGAAACTATAAAATCCACGGATATTCATGTTGTCGCCAATACGACCGCCCTCTCCTGCATTAAAAGTAAGGCCTGGTACGTTTCGTAACCCTTCTTTTAGAGTGGTGGCATTTTGGTCTTCAAGCAAACCCTCGGGAATTACCGTTATCGCTTGCGGAATATCTGAAATCTCCTGAGTGATTTTTCCAATATTGCTGTAGTTCCGGTTATAGCGATTGGATTCTTCATCATATTTCGCCTTCACCTCAACCTGTCCCATGGCTTTAGTCTGGGTATTACTTGATTGAGAAAATACTGCCTGACTAGTCCCAACCATGATCATTGCTACCGCCGCCCCCAATGTTGTTTTTGAAATCTTATGGCTTTGATCTTGATTTCTACGATTAATGCTTTCTTTTTTCACAGCAAGTCCAATCAATATGAGTTAATTTCAATTGGCTTGCTGCATCGCGTGGGCTTTAATCCATCAACCCATGTACGGCTGGCTACTATACTTTTTATTACAATACAAACAACTAACGGCTCACCCCGGGCACATTTCGATATAACTCGGTCGGGGTAACTGCGTTTTGCTCCTCCATCAACCTTCCATTTAAAACCGTACTACTACCCACCCCTTCACCTTCTACTGGTGCAGTTTTTTTAGTGATGGCTGCTGACCCAGCGCTACAAGCAAACAATTGCATCGCCAATACCGGCAGAGCAAGCACTTTTAAAATACCTACCATTACTTGGTAATCAATAATTTGCCAAATTTGGTAGCTCTCAAGCAGTAAATGGTGCCTTCATGTTCGATCAAAATACTCTGACTACCATCAGTAAATAATTCCTTTGAGTTAATCGTTCTTCCATTGGAAGTTTCACTACCCCCTTCTTGCCGAATAATCCTTGGCGCCAAACTGGTTACCGCCGTTTGCACCTTCTTTTGCTCGATAACCATCATTTACCTGGGTTAGTTACAAACCCAACCTTCTCTATTCCGGCACTATTGGCAATACTCATGGCTTTAGCAACATAGTCATACTCAACCTTTTTATCGCCATAGATATGCAAAACCGGTTGGGTTGTTGACTTGGCTGCCTCTTGCAAAAAATCACGCAAAGACTTCTCATCAATCCTTTTTTGATTTAGCGTGTATGCGCCAAATTGATCAATATTTAAATTTAATATTTCAGGCTTATTGGCCTGCGGCTTACTCGTGGCTTGGGGCAAATTAACGTCGACAGCATGCTTGAGCACTGGCACAGTAATCATAAAAATAATGAGCAGTACCAGCATGACATCCACAAAGGGAGTCATATTGATTTCATTAATAAACTGCTCTTCTTTGCCTTCAAAACTTCCAAAACTCATTTCTGATCCCCTGGATTTATTCGGCAAACGCTTTGTCATTATTGGCGCGATTAAATCGTCCACCCATGACATAAAAGGCCCGCAAGTCATAAGCAAAGCGGTTAAGTTTGCTGATGATGAATTGATTGCCACGTAGCAAGGCGTTATACCCAAGCACTGCGGGGATAGCTACTGCCAATCCAAATGCAGTCATTACCAGCGCCTCTCCTACAGGTCCAGCAACCTTATCAATGCTGGTCATTCCACTATCGCTAATGGTGATTAGTGCCTGATAAATTCCCCAAACTGTCCCAAATAGACCTACAAATGGCGCAGTAGAGCCAATGGAGGCAAGCACAATCAAGCCTGAACCAAATTTTTCCTTAGCATCATCAATGGCATTTCTAAGGCTACTGGTAATCCAATCATTTAAATCTAATGAGTCATGCAAATGCTTCTCAGTATTACGGTGATGACGCATTGCACTTTGCCCCTCTAGGGCAAGCTCTTTAAACGGGTTGACCTTTTGATCACTAGATTCGAGCGTCTCAAGAGCATCATTGAGATCTGGACTATGCCAAAAATCATGCAACTGTTTAGCTTGCTGCTTGGACTTATAAATCATGCCACCCTTTACGATCATGACTGTCCATGAAGCAATAGACATACCCAACAAAATAATCGCTGTTAGCTGGATAACAAAACCACCTTCAACCCACAGGTGGAAAAGGCTCATTCCTGAATTCATATGACTACTCCAAAATAAATTTAACTGGTAATTCGTAACACATCGAAATTGGCGCATTACCCTTTTTTGCGGGAATAAATTTCCATTGCTTGACGGTTTGTAATGCGACTTGGTCTAACCTTGAATATCCTGACCCTTGACGAACTTCTAGGCCATCCAATGTCCCGCTGGCGCTAATACATGCCTTAAGGACTACTAGACCTTGCTCGCGCAATTTCCTGCTGATCGCCGGATAAGGTGGTTTAGGATTATTTAACTCAGATGCCTCTGAATTGGGCATTGAAACTGGTGCAGAAGCTAAAGCGTCATCTTGCTTACTCTCTGCTGATCGCTCTTTAGGAAGCTCACTATCCTTTACCACCTTGTCTTTTTCAAGCTGCTTATCTTTCACGGGCCGAACATGGACTGATGGCGTAATGGCAACGGACTCCCGATCAATTATTTGCGCCATCATCAATACAGGCTCCGCTTTTCTAGAAAAGTTGAGCGTCAGTAGCATCAAAATTAAGGGGAGGAGCACGTGAAGTGCCGCCACTCCAATGCCCGCCTTCCTATAAGTAATCTCATCTAATGATAAAAACATACCAACTACTTACTTGTACCCAACCTGATCCAATAGCTTCTGCGCAGCAATTTGATTCTTACCGATTGCGGAAACGGATACCTTTTCAGCCTGAAAGCTGCCAAGCGCTTTCAGGGCGGAATTCTCTACCTTGACCGAAGGTACGGCAGGCCATTCATTATTGCCATTGGCAAAATACTCTTGGGCCGAATCGCTTGCCAAGTATTCCAAAAATTGCAAAGCCTCTTTGGGATGTGGCGCATTGCGAGCCATGCCCCCACCCGAGATATTGATATGCACGCCACCCGCGTTTTGCTTGAGCCAAATCAAGCCAACCTTGGAGATAGCAGCCATGTCATCAGGCTTATCCGATTGCATCATGCGTGCAAAATAGTACGAATTAGTTAAAGCAACACCACACTCTCCTGACGCAACCGCCTTAATCTGATCCGTATCTCCACCCCTAGGGCTTCTAGCCATATTGGCTACCATACCCTTAGCCCATGCCTCAGTTGCTGCCAAGCCATCCCTTTCAATAAGTGCACCAACAAGGGATAGCATGTATGGGTGCGCTCCAGATCGAGTGCATACTTTTCCTTTGTTATCCGGGCTAGCTAGCTTTTCATATGTATCCACTTCAGATTTTTTAACTGTAGCCTTGTTATAAACAATCACTCGGGCACGAGTTGAGTAGCCATACCAAGGAACGCCGCCAGCTTCACCAGCAGCCCTCAGGTTGGAAGGAATTCGCTCTTCTAAATACTTTGATTTAATCGGCGCAAAAAGATTATGCATTTGCGCACGCCATAAACGGGCAGCATCAACCAACAAAATAACATCCGCCTGACTCTTGTCACCCTCGCTTTTTAGACGCTCCAGAATACCGTTGTCATCGGCTTCTATACGATTGATTTTGATGCCCGTTTTCTTAGTAAAGTCGCTATACAAAGCCTCATCAGTTTGATAGTGGCGCGCCGAATATAAGTTCAACTCCTTAGCTGAATCAGCAGCAAAGACATTGCTACTGATAAACCCAGCCAATAAAATGCCTGACGCTAAAAAAGTCACTTTTTTCATTTTGTTATGCCTTAGATAGATTGAAATCGCAATTTTGTTGATTTCTGAAAGTGTACATCATAATGAGAATCATTACGATTTAGAAATAAAATAAAAATGTACATTAAATGACTAAAACTCTCATTGAGTACTTAAATTTTTAGTCTCCAGCAGATTTAGAGGCAAAATTAGCCTGCGCGAGAAATGATCCGAGACAGAATCAATACAGGGATAAGGCCTACTAGCACAATGGTTAATGCCGGCAATCCCAGTTCGGCAAGACGCTCATCAGAAGCCAACTGGTAGGTGGCAACCGCCAATGTATCAAAGTTAAATGGGCGTAACAGCAAAGTGGCCGGGAGTTCCTTCATGACATCCACAAAAACAAAGAGTCCCGCTGTAATTAAACTACGATTAAGAAGCGGTAAATGCACTCTCCTTAAGATTTGAAATTGAGATAAGCCCAATAACGCAGCAGTACCATCCATTGAAGGCGTGATTCGCAAGAGGCCGGCCTCTACACTTTGTAAGCTTGAAGATAAAAAACGTACCAAATATGCATAAACCAGCACGCAAATACTGGCTGACATCCACCACGCTAACTGAAAGATTTCTAGGAAAGAAAGTATTCCAATAGCCAGGACGGCACCGGGTAGCGCATAACCAAATCCTAGCAAACGATTGACCCAATTTAAGCGGGTATCTATGCGCACCGAATATGCGAAAAATACTGCGAGACTAACCGAGATCAAAGCAGTGAGGAGGGATACTGAAAGTGAATTACTCAACCAATCTAGATAGCGACCATCAATACTGAGACCCTGCTTAAAAAGCAATTGCAAAAGCGCAAATCCAGGCAATAAGAAACCAAAGAGCAATGTGAGACCGCAGAATATGAATGCGAGGAATGATAGTTTTCCCCGCAAAGTTTTGGCGATGAATTTACCCTGAGATGTAGAAGCGTAACGCAGCTTAGAACGACTACTTTGTTCAATATAAAAGATGAGCAATACAAAGCTGAGCAAGCCTAGAGCCAGCTGGACTGCAGCTAAGCGGTCACCAAAAGAGAGCCAAGCCTTGAAAATACCTGTGGCAAACGTTTGGACCCCAAAATAAGAAACAGCTCCAAAATCAGCCAATACCTCCATCAATGCCAAAGCCATACCCGCAAAGATAGCTGGTCGCGCCATTGGCAATACTAATTTCATAAAGCCCTGTAAAGGGCTGTAACCCAAAGTCTCAGAGACTTCGATCAATCGATCACTGCGCTCCAGGAATGCGGTGCGAGTAATTAGGTATACGTAAGGAAAAAGGCAGAACGAGAAAGACCAAATTGCACCACTCAATGATCTTGGGTCAGGGAAAAACCAAAGCGCTTCCACACCTAGCAAAGTACGTAAAGTGGTTTGAATCGGACCTGAAAATTGCAACAGGTCAACAAAGAGATAGGCCATGACGTAAGTAGGTACAGCTAAGGGTAAGATAAGCGCCCACTCAAACACCTTTTTGCCGGGAAAATCATAACTAGCAATGATCCAAGCGTTTCCAACTCCGAGAATAAATACCCCCACGCCCACACCAAGAATTAGCAATAAGGTCGAAGCAATATAACCAGCCAGAACGAAGTTCCAGAGGTGACTCAAAGTACCCGTCACTGGGAGATCGCTGAAACCCAAGCCTGGAAATAAGAATGGCGCTGCCAAGCCAAAGAGCGGCAGAAATAACAACAGGGCAAGTGGCGCCACTATACGATTCATAAAATCAATAACCCGTTTAGACTCTAACTATGTATTAAACCATTAGCATTAATGAGAAAATTATAGGGATGAACTTCGCGCGCACTCTGCTTTCGATTAAAGATCTGGAAATTGACTACCCCAGTCGAGACGGCCATGGTCGCGTTACCGCCGTTAAAAGCCTTTATTTGAACCTAGGGCAAGGTGAGATTGGGTGCTTACTGGGCTCATCTGGTTGCGGTAAGTCCACTGTCTTACGTGCAATTTGTGGTTTTGAACACATTAAAGCAGGAGAAATTCAGCTGCGAGACAAGGTAGTGAGTTCGCTGTCATTCCACCTACCACCCAATCAAAGACGAGTTGGCATGGTCTTTCAAGACTTCGCCCTCTTCCCTCATTTAAACGTGCTTGAGAATATTGCTTTTGGCTTACAACATCTTCCCAGCCAACAAAGATCTTCTGTGGCGATGGAATGGCTCAAAAGAGTATCGCTATCTGATAAGGCAGAGGCCTACCCACACGAACTAAGTGGTGGCCAGCAACAGCGAGTTGCTCTAGCCAGAGCAATGGCACCAGAGCCGGATTTAATTTTGTTAGATGAACCCTTCTCCAGCTTAGATATTGAACTTAGAGAGCGTCTTGCTAGCGAGATGAGAGAGATCCTCAAGGCAAATAATATTACCGCCCTACTGGTTACCCATGATCAATATGAGTCCTTTGCGATTGCCGATAAGATTGGCGTGATGTCCGAAGGAAAAGTAGTGCAGTGGAATACCCCATACGAGCTGTATCACAAACCAGTTAATCGTTATGTTGCCGACTTTATTGGTCGAGGTGTATTTGTTAAAGGCATTGTCCAGCCAAATAATAAAGTTAGAATTGAACTTGGTGAGCTCCAACTTGACAATGATCATTCGAAAGACGTTGGTAAAGAAATCGACGTTCTTCTTCGCGCAGATGATATTCAACATGATGACCATAGCCCAATGCAGGCTGAGGTTGTCCGCAAGACCTTCAGGGGTGCAGATTTCTTATACGTCCTTAAGCTGGCATCTGGTATTGAAATTTATGCATTTGTTCCAAGCCATCATGACCACGCTATTGGCGAAAAAATTGGCATTGCTTTAGCCATAGATCACGTTGTCACATTTTAATTTGAGTGCTTTTAATCACATAAACCCAAAGAAGCTTTCCAATTAGCATCGTTGGCCAACGATTCGCACCTCGCTGGGACTACTTCCATCAAAAGTCCCCTCTAACATTAGTGAGGTTTTTTCTGAACCAGAGAACCGCAAGAACCATTAACAACAATGTGGAACCATATGAGCTTTAATTGGTAGGCGGGAGGTATTGGGTTGAGGCCGAACGTCTCGATACGCGACACTTGGGTATGTGGTTTATCGGGAAAACCGACAAAATAAAACCACCCGCAGGTGGTTTTGGTGTTTCTTGGTGGCCCGGGGCTGAATCGACCAGGACCTAGGATGGCTGACTCTATTTCAACCTTAATATCCGAATTGCCCCACTCAATACCAAGAATCCAATTGCTAACCCAATAATCCAATCTGGAATGGGACTGTTAAACCAAGCAACCAATACACCAGCAATAATCACGCCTATGTTAGCCAATACATCATTAGCGGAAAAAATATAGCTAGCGCGCATATGAACCCCATCATTCTTGCGCTTAGAGATCAAGAACAAGCAAGCCACATTCACGGCCAAAGCCAATACAGAAATCCAAATCATCGTATTTGCTTCGGGCTGTGCCCCCGTGTAGATTTGATAGCTGGTTCGCCAAATTGCGCCAACAGCCAGAAACAACTCAACGACTCCAGCTAGCTTTGCGGCCTTCAATTTATTAGAAGCTGCTTTTCCAACTGCATATAAAGCTACCCCATAAACAGCTGCATCAGCAAACATATCCAAGGCATCAGCCATTAATCCCGCAGATTGCGCGAGCCAACCAGCAATTATTTCTACAAAGAACATGGCGCCATTGAGTACTAACAGCCAAATTAGGACTTGTCGCTCTCTTGCTACTTCTTCTTTATTCTTAAATTGAGTGGGTACTGAATCAATGGATTTATTACTCTGAATGCTTGCCCCAAAATTCAATGGCAATAGTTTCTCCAATACCCGAATCGGATCTTCTGAATGACAAATCACCACTTTCCGATTGGGAATGTCAAAGCTCATAGAATGCGTTACTAATGAGCTTAATGCCATACGGATCATCTGCTCTTCTGATGGGCAGTCCATGGCTGGCACTAAGAAAGTAGTCTCAATAAAAACAGTTTTATGATTGATTCCCATGAAACATAATTTAACTCAATCCGCTATTGATTAAATCAAATTAATAAAGATTTCCCCCACACCATGCAGTCGGTTTTCCCGACAACTAAGTGTCCAGAAAACCGACACTTGATAGTAGCCTGTCGGGAAAACCGACAAAATAAAACCACTCATCGGTGGTTTTGGTGTTTCTTGATCCCCGGACGGAATCGACCAGGGCAGAGGATGTTAGGCACTATCATCTAATTTACCGATTATTAAATTCAATATTATTCATTAGACTGATAAACCACCCTCCTCCAAAATGACTCCATTGGATCAACAAACGAAAGGAGCAAGAAATGAAGAATCACCAGAGCCTATCTGAGGGCTTGTATTTTCTCAATCATGACTTTGAGAAAGATTTGGCAACCTTTTTTATGGGGTCGCTATCATTGAAGACGGAGCGTGATGATGGACGCCTTTATAAAATCTAAGCCGGTTCGATTAACCATTGGCGTCATCATTAATATTGCCGGTATCGCCATTGCTGCATCCCAGTTTTTGGATACACAATAGCTCATCAAACAAAGGAGCCCACTATGAATAAACTCGAAAAAGTCATGTACACCGCCCATACTCACACTACTGGTGGCAGGGATGGCAAAGCAATTAGCGATGATGGCTTGCTCAATATCGATCTAGCGCTACCAAAAGCAATGGGTGGGAGCGGCACGGCAACTAATCCAGAGCAATTATTTGCGGCTGGTTATTCGGCCTGCTTTATGGGAGCACTTAAGCATGTGGCTGGATTAAAAAAAGTAAAAGTGCCTAATGATGCTTCTATTGACGCTAGTGTTGACATTGGTCCAATCCCACAAGGATTTGGTATTGCTGTCAAATTGGCTATAGCCTTACCTGGCTTAGAAAGAAACGTTGCTCTAGACTTAGTTGATACGGCTCATCAGGTTTGCCCCTACTCTAATGCCACTCGTGGCAATATTGAAGTGAATATTACCGTTATATAAATCATCATCTCTAATGAAGGATAAATTATGAGCACCAAATTAACTAAGAACGCCATAGACATTGGTATTAGCGAAAAAGATCGCAAGGCAATTGCCAAGGGACTATCCGAGCTTTTGGCTGATAGCTATTCCCTGTATTTGATGACTCATAACTTTCATTGGAATGTGAAGGGGCCAATGTTCAATACCCTTCACACGATGTTCATGGCTCAATATACAGAACAGTGGACCGCTCTCGATTTAATAGCAGAACGCATCAGGGCGCTCGGGGAGCCTGCGCCTGGAACTTATAAAGAATTCTCCAAACTCACTTCAATTAAGGAAGTTGAGGGGGTCCCAAAGGCAATGGATATGGTCAAGCATCTTGTCAAAGCGCAAGAAGCTACCGCAAAAACCGCTCGTAAACTTTTTCCGTTAGTCGAAAAAGTAAATGATCAACCCACAGCAGATCTGCTGACTCAGCGGCAAGACGTCCATGAGAAAACCGCTTGGATGCTCAGAAGTTTGCTGGAGGAGTAAAGCTAGTTGATGTCGCTTAAAACGACATCACGAGCGCCACTAATATAAAATCATCCCCTGGTGGTTTTAATGTTTCTTGGTGGCCTGGAGTCAGGTCAATTCACTTAGATAGTGATTTGAAGATACTCGCATCAAAAATATCTAAGAAAATAGTTGATTTCAAGTTGAATGAGTTATCAACGATCGCCCAGATCTAGTTGCCATCCCTTAATAGAAAGCGCCTCGGAAAGATATAAGGCATCTTTTTATCGGCCAACCAAATGATCATTTTGTAAACGCCAAAGTAATTAAGAGTAATACCCAGCGCTATTCCAATGAACCAGTCAGATCGTGTTGCCAAATTTTGCGAAATGACTAGATCAAAGAATATATAAACAATGGGAGCAAAAAATAGCCAGCAGGTTATTAACCCTGGGTTATAAAAAGTCTTTCCTTTGATATTAAAAATGATGGTATGTGCCAGGATATTTCCCACTGAAACCAGAATAGTAGCAATTGCCAGCCAAAGCGCATGCCGCCAGAGTAACGCTGCCAAGAGATAGCCGCCCCAACCCAAAACTACATTTACTAACATTCCGCTATTAGCATTTAATGGATAACGATCTGGCGCATCGCTATGAAACATCGCTATATTGACCATTCCCGGAAAGTATCCTGGGTAGCGCCACTCCTCTACTTGGTGCAAAAAAAGTGAGCCCAAACTAAGCCATAGAAGCAATGACATGCCCGTTGGCTGAGTTAAGAAAAGCGTTACTGAAAGTATTACCACAAACACTAAAGCAATATCAAACCAGTGGTATCTAAAAAAATTCATTTTGCCCTTTGCTTCATTTGCTTCATTTGCTAGTAAACAGCTTGATGCCTTTCAAACGTCTAATTTCTGGACGCTCAGATCACTAAAGCCAAAATGTTTTCATCATTGCCATATCCGCAATACCTCTGTCATTTCCAAATTTTAGATATGGTGCAATCCACTTGGGATCTAGTAAGTTTTCTACTTTTGACAGGCCAGGCGGCAACCCAACAACGATATGTTTAGTTTTTGTGCCGCCCTTTTCTAAATCTTTTATTTCTTGATTAATGTTGTTAGGTAAGGTTGACAAGCGTAGACCCTGTTTTTGCTCGTTTATAGTTCCGTCACCCAGTGAGATCACAATTGCTCGCTTAACCCCCGCGATCACATCACTATGGGTGCTACTTTGACTCATTCCACCATCCATACAGAGCCTATCTTTTACAAAGGTAGGGCCCACTTGACCTGGTGCAGAAGAGCTTGCAGCGCAGGCGACATTAATGGGAACATTGCTTGATCTAGAGACCAGAAGGCGTTGTCCTGTAAAGCAATCTACTGCCGTAGTAAACATGCCATCAGAAGGCCAGGTTGTAGTGGTCAATAACTTTTCAATCACCTTGTAATGCTTTGATGTGCCATCCGGATTTGATGAGGCCATGGCCGCTTTACCAATTTTCTGAATTGACGCTAAAGATCCATCGCGCACAGAAAGCTCAGCTTGCTGCGCTCTAATCTGGGAGGAGTTAAATTGCACTGCTGGCATCATCTCTGCCAGCAGCTTTGGAAAGTCTGCAAACAAATCAATCTCATCAGCAAGACGCCACAAATGACCCGCTGTGAGCATGGCGCCAAAGATGGATCCAGCCGAAGTTCCTACAGCTACATCAGTCTTGCTCAAATCAACACCGCCCTTTTTTAGTGCTGTTGCATATCCCACATACCAAGCAATCAAAGGTGTGCCACCACCACCCAAGGCCAAACCCCGCTCTTTTCCTTGGGCAAATGGATTTTTGTAGGGTGCTGGATGAACTAAACCATCATTCCAATTAGCAGTCGATTGCATATCGGCTTTGGCTACCAATGCCTCTACTTGCGCAATAACCTGCTTAGATGGAACTGCGCCTTGAGCCAGGGCTAGGGGGCTAACAACTGCTGCCATACCAACAGTAGAAGTTTTTAAGAAATTGCGACGGGAAGATTGAGTCATGGCAAAGCCTTTGTTAAGAAGATCTGCAAATCATAGCAATAAATGCATATCCTTAAAACCAAAACACTTCCTACCCTTGGATAACCTTATAAACCGCAACGAAGTAGTGATTAGTGATGACAGATTTTTCGAGACAGCGCAAGCAATAGAAGGGGATAATGAAATCTCGAATATCCATCAAATCAAGCCCATGAATGACTTAACTGTAGCAAGAGCGATACACATCCTTAGCGTAGTAGTTTGGATGGGCGGGGTAAGCTTTGTCACCATAGTGCTCATACCCATATTAAGGCGATCATCATTTCAACAGGATCGACTAACTATCTTTAATGTTGTTGAGAATCGATTCGCTTCTATAGCCAGAATAATGGTTTTGTTGGCAGGTATTTCGGGTTTTTATATGGTCCACAAATTGGATGCTTGGAGTCGATTTTCACAACTTCAATTCTTTTGGATGCATGCAATGGTTTTTGTTTGGCTGCTATTCTTCGTAGCGCTTTTTGTAATTGAGCCATTCATCTTAAAAAACCATGGTCGCATGGTCAAGGATGGTCACAGCATTATGAACTTACGTATAACCCAAATTGTTCACTCGATCATTCTGGTGCTCAGCCTAACTACCTTAGTCATATCGGTATTTGGCGCTCATGGATTTTTCTACTCATGAGCCTCGTTAAACCATCAGAACGCACTCCTTTAGCCCACCAAATTGGGCGGGAGTCGATTGATGAGGTGGTTGATGATTTTTATGATCGCATTCAAAACCATCCCACCCTTTCTAAGCCGTTTTCAATTGTGACTCACTGGAAAGAGCACAAAGAAAAAATTGCCGAGTTTTGGTGGGTAGTGCTAGGCGGAATACCCAACAGCCCATATAAGTACGACCCAGTAAATAAGCACTTCGCTGCAGGCTTTACACAAGAACTCCTAGAGGACTGGAAGGCGCTATTTTTTGAAGTCCTCTCTCAGCATCTACCTCTCAATCTTGCACAAGCATGGCAGTCTCGTGTTGAACTCATTGGGGGGAACCTTTTAATACAAAATGATCGCCTCATACAGAAAACATTAGAGTAATGAGCAACCTTTCCTATTTGTCGGTTTACCCGACAAACCATCAACACCAACCGTCACTTATCGAGACGCTCCTGTCGAAACCAATTGACCTCCTGCTCACGCCAATCAAACCCACATGACTAGCCGCCGATATCGCGGTACTTTCTAGACAGGTTTAGATTAATGTCTTAGCTACTGTTTAAACACAATTTGAAATCTTTTAATCCGTTGGTCGCGAGTTCGAATCTCGCCCGACCCACCAGTTATACAAAAGCCTCTAGAGAAATCTAGGGGCTTTTTCTTTTTGGGTTGGATAAATGTAGTGGCTGTTTAGAGCAATAGGCGATCTATTGGACCGAAGTGGGTCAGGATGGAAGGCGCTGGGTGACCGTGGTGGACCGTTGGCGACTCTAAGAACTGCAGTATTTCCAAATGAACTCACCAGCAAAGTCCATAAAACAGAGAAATACCTCATCCATCTTATCTGCCATTTCATCTGCTTTTTCATCAACGTCAGAATTTTTGTCAATTTTCCATATTTGATGAACTACTACATTGTTAGCTATTTCATCTGCAACTTTAAAGTTCCAGAAATGCGCTCTATTTCCTCGTGTAATTGACGAAATCCTTGTTGATGACTGGCTCGCCAAATCCTCAATAGCTCTAGTTATCAACTTGCTCGACTCATCATAATGAAAGGTCATAGTACTTCTTATGATGCCAATCAAACTCTCTAATTCAGCCCTTCGATCACCTTTTGGCAAAAATCTAATCAGTTGATCAAATGATTGTTTGGTTCTTATATCGCAATTCTCAACCACCCGAAGTAGAAGCGGGTCTTTTGATATTTCATCTATAACCTGGAAACCTTCGTAAAGATGACTCATTTGGGTCCTGATGAAATACATACCAGCACCTTTTTGGCGATATGTTTTGTGCGGTAACTGAGGCTTTCTCCATTCTCCTAGAGCTTGATTTGCTAAAGACATATCGTTACACGCCATCATTAACTTAATTACGGTGGCCCCGCTTTTTCCTCGACTTCTTAAAACATCGATATTGACTGATTTTGAGACTGTTGAACGCATCGCTGTAGTTGGAACCAGGTATTTAGAAAAACTGTTTGTGAATTAAAAAACTATATTGTCGTGTTTCCCGACAAACTAGGCTTTCCCCGCCCTACTCCTGCGATTTCTCTGCTCAAACTCTATAGCTTCTTCTAATACGGCTTTTTGACGTGCAACCTCAAGAGCAGCTTCTTTTTGTTGCTTGATTAAGTGCTTGCCTGTAATCACTTGCTGGTCATTAAGCAGTGACTCTAATGTGGGCTTACTCTTCCCAGGGGAATCTTTCCACATCGGTTTTTCATAGAATCATGCTATAATGCATTCATGCCGCATGAATATAGGAGAATGCCATGGGCGTAGTGATAGATCATCAAGTGATTAAATCCATTGGATCCAGTGGGCAGATCTCGCTTGGCAAAGAGCATGCGGGACGCCAGGTATTAGTGGAAACGCCCGAACCTGGCGTTTGGGTGATTCGTACCGCCACAGTTATTCCCGACAATGAGCGCTGGGCACATACGCCAGCTATTAAGAAGGACTTATCAGCAGCATTGGCCTGGGCACAAAAAACGCCGGCCAAAGCAACTGACCTTTCTAAACTAAAAATGACTAAAGCTCGTGGCACGAAACGCAAAGCCTGAGCCCTTAGTTGAACTTGATCTGAATAGCCCTATCTTCCAATCTACCTGGGAGAGTTTGGAATCAAATGAGCAAGAGAAAGCCTTTGCCACTTTTGAGAAAATCACGCAATTGACCTGGAACCAGGTTTACCGCGACAAGGGATTGAGGTGGGAAAAGATTCATAGCATTCCTGCACCAAAAGGTATTGATGCGCTCTACTCATTTCGAGTAAGCAAATCCATACGGGGAATTGGCTTCAGGGAAGATTATTTTCTCAGAGTTTTATTAATTGAACCAGATCATGATGCTGCTTATGGAAAAAAATAAACC
>JACCDU010776354.1_pt1 | contig 16149 bp, 13 predicted proteins | sample 7446081 | NCBI WGS metagenome assembly JACCDU01 (sample SAMN15323447, study PRJNA562643) | freshwater metagenome | isolation source: river surface water | place: USA:Blue River Watershed | collected 2017-08-17
CACTGGATCGAAACGGAAGCCGCTGACCCGAGCTTTTGGCAAGGACAGCAGCAAAAGTTTGTGTATTGACGTTGCGTACCAAAGCGGTGACCGAGATACGAACGCCTTCGCGCACAAAAACGATAAGCTTTTTTGCCCGAATCTGAAACTTTAACGTGTTGTGCGCCGCAGCGCAAATCCAGAGGGAAAGGCCGGAACCAGGTTGTCACCTCCGCAAGAGTCCGCTAGAGTGGAGTCCCAGGCACAAATTGCTGCAGCGCACACAGGATTTATGAACGAAACTGCCAGCCAGCTTCAGCGCTTTATCTACAGCCACCACCTCTTTAGCGGCATCAGGCGCGCGGCAGGCACCCTTCTGCCCGTGACCATTTTGGGCGGCCTGTTCGGTTGGTACGCGACGGGTCTGGTAGCGACTTTCGGTGCCTTGTGCGTCGCATTTATTGATCAGCCTGGGCCCCACGAGCACCGTGGCAGAGAGATGCTGGGCGGAACGCTCTTGAGCACTCTGACTGTCGCGATCACGAGCCTGGCCTCAAACTACCCGCTATTGTTGTGGATCGCTGTCATTGGCCAATGTTTTGCCTATTCCATGCTGTCTGTATACGGCAAAAGAGGGGGGCAGATCGGTTTTGCCTGCCTGTTGCTGATGACCGTCACCATGCACGAGGCGCTCTCGGCCAATGAGGTCTGGATGCACACCCTCACCTCGTTTGGCGGAGGATTGTTTTACACCGTCTTCAGTTATTCCCTTAGCCGGGCCATGAATCTGAGGGAAAAAGAGCAGGCGCTTTCTGTCGCGCTGTTCGCCACCTCCGATTACGTTGCCCAGCGCGCGAACATGTACAGCCTTGATCTGGATCTGGATGAAAGCTATCGCAAGCTCATCACCTGTCAGTCGAACATGACCGACAAGCAACAAGCGGCGCGCGACATGGTACTGAGGGGGCTTTCTGGCAAGATCAGACCCGACCAGCCTAAACGCATCATGTTGTGGAATCTCTTTGTCGACACCATCGATATTCTGGATACGCTGGTCGCCACTCGAACTGACTATTCATTGCTACGGTCTAAGCTCGGAGAATCAGACATTCTGATTTTCATGCGCGATGCGCTCTACAAAATGTCCGTCGACCTGGATCGGATCGCACTGGCTGTTTCCCGCGAGCGCGCGGCGTCTCCACGCAACAGTGTCAAAGCTGAGCTTCGCGCGATTGAGTTCGAAATTGACCAGATGGCACGTAACGGCTATTCGCAGCGCGAGCCCGATGTCTACAACCTCTGCATCGAGATTTTGCGTCGACTTCGGCATAGCGCCAATCTTGTCCAGCGCATGATCGTTTCGACCGACCTGAATAAAAAATCAGAACCCATCCAGCCTACCGTACTCGATCAATCCCTGAGTCAATTTCTCTCGCGCGAAAAATATCGCCCCGGCATGATTACGAGCAACTTGCGTCTGGACTCGCCTATCTGTCGCTATGCATTACGCGTGACACTCGCAGCCGCCACCGCCATGACTGTCTGGACCCTGATTCCAGCACTCGCCCCTCAGGGCTACTGGATTTTGCTGACAGTCCTGATCATCATGAAGCCTGGGTTTGCACTCACGCGTCAACGCAACGGCTGGAGACTGTTTGGCACACTGATCGGCTGCGTGGTGGCCCTCGGCGCGCTATACAGCACAGATAACAATACCTGGCTTTTTGTCGCGATGGTGGCCTCTACGATCATTGGTGGAAGCTTATTACAACTGAACTACATGATGGCTTCGGTCTTCAATACAAATGCCGTATTGCTGGCATTTCATTTTGTGGATCCAACAGCCACCACCATCATTACCGACAGAGCGCTTGATACCCTGATTGGTTCGGTTATTTCATTTGCCTGCAGTTATTTTTTACCCTGGTGGGAAGCGCAGTTTATGCCCTCGCTTGCCCGCGCAGCGATCAATGCGAACCGTGAATATTTGCGAGCGGGTTTGCATTACGTCGAAACGCTGCAAAAAAACAAGAATGATCCCCAAAATAGTGACATTCAACGTGCTGATGTTGCCTGGAGACTTGCGCGCAAAAATGTCTATGTCGCACTTGGTAATTTTGCCGAAGCTTTTTATCGCATGATGCTGGAGCCACGAGCGCGTCAATGGCACGTGATTGAATTCAACAACCTGATGATCCAAGCCCACATGCTGGCATCTCAAATTAACGCGGTCACCCATGCACTCACGATTTCTCCGCAAAGCAATCCGATCGTTAAAGATCACCTTGCCCAGATCATTCCTCACCTGCAAGCGGGTCACAGCACTCCACTTGCGCCACTGCCTGCATCCATTGTGGACGGTAGCTTGCCAAACTTTGCCTATCCGATGACGCAATTGCAAAAAACGATTGCGAATATCGATGCGGAGTTTGCGGTCATACATAGTCACATACAACCCACGCCTTCAGGATCCCCTACATGACTCAACGTCGTATCAAACTTCCGGACTATCCCAGAGTCGCGCTTGTGCTCCAAGGTGGCGGCGCATTGGGGTCCTATCAAGCGGGCGTCTATGAAGGACTGGCAAATGCCGGGATACATCCAAACTGGGTCGCCGGCATCTCTATCGGCGCACTGAATTGCGCCATCATTGCTGGCAACCCTCCCGAAAAAAGAGTAGAAATGCTCAGAGGGTTTTGGGAAACCATCTGTAGCCCGCCCGCCTTGCCGACCGCACTCAGCGTGGATCCCGCCAAAATCTTTGATCAGTGGCTAGCACCTTGGGGAGAGATGTTCAAGGGCGTCGAACACACCATGAAGTGCTCAATGGCCGCCATGTCTGCGATCATCAAGGGTCAGGAGAATTTTTTCAAGCCCCGAATCATGGCGCCTGGAGGCGGCTCTCCAGACACGACGAGCTTTTACGATACCTCTCCGATCCTCTCGACATTGGAACGGTTTGCAGATTTTGACCGGATCAATAGCGGCGAGACGCGCGTCTCGCTTGGGGCAACCAACGTCGCCACAGGTAACTTTGTTTACTTTGACTCGGCAGACATCAAGCTTTCACCCAAGCATTTCCTGGCATCTGGCTCGCTGCCACCCGGTTTCCCCGCGACCGAAATCGATGGCGAGTATTACTGGGATGGCGGCTGTGTATCCAACACCCCGCTCGAGTATGTTTTGGGTGTGACGCCGCGCAAAGACACCTTGGTTTTTCAAGTCGATCTATGGAGCGCGCGAGGTCCGCTGCCCGTGGATATTTTCCAAGTCAATGAGCGACTCAAAGACATTCAATATTCCAGCCGCACCCGGACCGTGACAAATGCTGTGGATATGGCCCAAAAAATGCGTCGTGTCTGGTTTGATACGATCGATCGCATTCCAGCGTCGGTGCGTGCCAAAGACCCCTGGTTTGACGAAATGATGCGGCACATGATGGGTGCGCGCTATAACGTGATTCATCTCATTTACAAAAACAAACGCACGGAAGGTCATTACAAAGATTACGAGTTCAGCGCTGAAACAATGAGTCATCACTGGCACACAGGCTTGCATGACATGCATGAAACGCTCGATTGTCAAGACTGCCTCGCGATGCCTTCAGAAGGTGAGAACTTCGTGACGTTCGATGTACACACCCGCCAGCGAAGCTCATCCGGTCAGTTTAGTCATCCCGCATTCAAGGCTTCAGGTAATCGTAGGCGACCTCGCCCAGACCCAAAGTAAGATCGCAGACTAAATGCTTGGCGCCGACGATTTCAAGGACAGGGAGATCGGCGACAGGCGCCAAAGCATGCTGGCACAGCTCGAGCCTTGCAGGTCCTGTCCAGGCGCCTTTGACGTTGACGTCCTGCAAGTAGTAGCGCACCAACTCGCATACGCGCGCAGTGCCATCGACGTGCGGGATGATTTTGAACAAATAATTGGGCGTTTCAAGCAGTTTCTTTTGCTCGGCGATCCGGTCGAGTTCCTCGTATTTGTAGCCCATCGTCCCCGTTGCCACCCGCACCTGACCATAATTGAGCAACCCGACGAGCGTGTCAGAGTCAACGACGAGTTTTGGATGAGCGAGCTTTTTAGGAAAGCCCCAAAGCTCCCGCCCTCCTGCAATGGGTGCTTCGTCATCAAGATACATCATGTGGGTATAACCACCTCGGCGACCTTGCTCGTCAATCACGGAGATCACTTGTCCCGACTCTGTGTAGTCGCCAAATCCAGATGAATCAGGCATACGGATGAACTCGTAGTGCACGATCGGATCATCGATTGTCAGAGGCTCGGGCACCATTTCACGCAGTTTCTTTGGATCCGTTCGATATGAAATGATTAAAAACTCGCGATTCCTGAAGCGATAAGGCCCTTTAGGGTAAGAGGGACTCGCGAACGGCATCGAATAGGCGTTTTTTTTGATTTCGGCAATTTTCAAGACACTCTCCAATCAGCTTTACAATCACAATGACAACGTTCCAGACCCACATACTATCCTTCAGGAGTTTGATATGTCACTACAAAATAAAGTTGCACTGATCACCGGCGCTGCGAGCGGAATCGGACGCGAATGCGCCTTGAAACTCGCCAGCCAAGGCGCGACTGTCGTGATCGCTGACCTGAATCAGGCTGCGGCAGACAAAGTGGCAGAGGAAATCAAGCAGTCAGGTGGGAAAGCGATGGGCGTCGTCATGGATGTCACGGACGAAGCTGCTGTCAATGCGGGAACAGATTTGGCGGCTCAAACATTCGGGGGTATCGATATTTTGGTCGCCAACGCGGGCATCCAGATCGTGCATCCGATCGAGGACTTCCCTTTTGCCGACTGGAAAAAAATTATCGCCATTCACCTGGATGGTTCGTTTCTCACCACCAAAGCAGCCATCAAACACATGTATGCAGGCGGCAAAGGCGGCTCCATCATTTATATGGGCTCAGTGCACTCCCACGAGGCCTCCCGCCTGAAAGCAGCCTATGTCGCCGCCAAGCACGGCATCTTGGGTCTCGCCCGCGTGGTCGCCAAAGAAGGTGGCCCCAAGGGCGTGCGCGCCAACGTCGTGTGTCCGGGCTTTGTTCGTACGCCTCTGGTAGACAAGCAAATCCCCGAGCAGGCAGCAGCACTCAAGATCTCTGAAGCAGAGGTCATCAAAAACGTCATGCTCAAGGATACTGTCGATGGCGAATTCACCACCACCGAGGACGTTGCCAACGTGGTCGCGTTTCTAGCCGGCTTTGAAAGCAGCGCCCTGACAGGTCAGTCTGTTGTGGTCAGCCATGGCTGGAGCATGCATTAAGACACCCCCTCTTTTGCCTCGTTATTCAGGCCTACGGAATACAAGCTTGTCTTCCGTGGACACTTCCGGTGCGAAGGTATAGCCCTCACTAGCAAATTTTTTCAAACCCTCGGGCTTGGTGATGCGTTTCTCAATCGCGAAACGCGCCATCAAGCCACGCGCGCGTTTGGCGTGAAAACTCACCACCTTCCATGTTGGGCCCTTTGCGTCTTGAAACACGCATTGAATCACGCGGGCCTTGAGCGCTTTCTGGTCCACTGACTTAAAATACTCTTCGGAGGCCAGATTGACAATAATGGGATCCTTTTCCTTGGCCAGACGCTCATTTAAGTAAGGGGCAATTGTTTTTGCCCAAAACTGATAAAGATTTGAGCCGCCGGGATTGGCGATTTTGGTCCCCATCTCCAGGCGATAGGGCTGCATCAGATCCAGAGGACGTAACACTCCGTACAGCCCACTCAGGATCGCCACGTGCTCTTGCGCCCATTCCAGGTCTTTTTCCTTGAGGGTCGCAGCCTCCAGACCTTCGTAGACATCGCCGTTAAAAGCCAGGACGGCCTGGCGGGAATTGGACTGAGAGAAAGTAGGCTTCCAGGCGGCATAACGCTCCACGTTGAGCTTGGCAAGCGCCGGACTCAAGTCCATCAGTTCGGCCACGTCTTCGGCGCTCTGAGTTTTGAGCACCTTGATCAACTGGACGGCTTCTTTGACAAACAAAGGTTGGGAGTGGATTTCAGTCTGAACGGCTGAGTCGTAGTCAAGTTTTTTAGCTGGAGATAACAGAAATAACATGGCTTAGTCCGGCTCAAAGGTTGGGATCAACATCGATCCCTCTAGTGTAGCGGCTTGCGGTCCTGTTTCTGCTAGAATGACTCCCTTGACCTAGGTGAAGCAACAGCTTCATCGCAATTGATCCACACAATTGCACGCGCCGGAGAGGTGGCAGAGTGGTCGAATGTACCTGACTCGAAATCAGGCGTGGGTGCAAATCCACCGTGGGTTCGAATCCCACCCTCTCCGCCAGCGCCCCATACCCTTTTAAAATCAATGTGTTACAAATACGTTGATTTTTAAATTTACCCCTGAACTAACACCTTCTAGTTTTCACTCACACAACATTTCTGTGAGGTCGTGAACAACAACATATGCAAGTGGTCTTTAGCGGTTATTTGGAAGCCAATTTATCCAACCCCTGAATGTTTTTTCAAGGACAAAAGGGTACCTAAAAGCACCTCCAAGTAATGGTTCAGCCAGTGAGTTACAACAGAACAATTAAATCAATCCGTTGGATTCTTCGCTAGCGAATTCTCGTCAAAAGTCTCAAGACATTAGCCCTTGAACTTTGTCAGATAGTTATTACTTTTGCATCAATCTTGAGACGTGAACGTCAAGAGCTTGAGCTAACCTCAATAAGGTTATAACTGTCAGATTATGAGCCCCTCTTTCCACACCCCCACAAACGATTAACTGTATTTCTCGTGTCGTTGGAGGACAAAATTCGCATTGAATAAGTTTTCATGTCTATTTTAAATTGCCATTTTTATAACCATCCAAAAACGGTCTAAAAAAAATTGTACACAAGTGAGCTAAAGCAGTTAGTAAGCCTATACTATGAAGCGTGGTTTTAAGAAACCATAAACGCGTCCAACATTTCTTAAACTACCCTTACAAATTGAAGTCGCATCACAAAACAATTCCGCTAGTTGTACTTTTAAATTTTTATGCTAGCTTCAGTGCAACAGGTTGTCCTATCACGGTTTCTAGCAACAGTACGACACCGATTAACGATGGTGCCCGCTCTAATTGTGTAGTCACAATCAATGCTGACGTCACGCTTCAACCAGGCACAGGATCAAGGGCAGTTTCCCTCTCCGGATCTGGATCAACTGCCACAAACAATGGGATTATTTCGACTCTGAGTTCGTTTGGCATTTTTACCAACTTATCCAATACTGTGGGCAGTATCATCAATACGGGAACGATTAGGGATACCAATACAGGAAATGCAATACGCACTTCCAGCCAAGGCCTCAACACAATCAATAACAGCGGTACGCTCTCAAGCACCAATTTTCATGCTGTCTACAATTACTCAGGCACAGTAACCAACTTTATTAATACAGGTGTGATAAGTGGCGGTGGTTCGGGGAACTCAGGCATCAAGCTTGGCGGTTCGAGTAATACTAGGATCTCTAATTTTACGAATGCTGGAGTGATTACATCTGCGAACGGGTTTGGGGTATATGCCAATCCTATTGCAGGAGTTACTGGAACAATCGGCACGTTTAACAATGGTCAAGGTGGCAGCAGTTCAAGTGCGTCGACAACAGCCTTGACCTACTTCGGAAAGCTTCCCACTACTTACAACATCATTGTGAAGTCTCCAACACAGTACGGGCAACTCTCGGTTTCCAGTTTATTTTCAACGATGTATTTCGGTATCTACTCGGGAGGGGTGCCTGGTGTAGCAGCATCAGTGTTGACTGCAGGCACTTACTCATCAGTTTTCACTGGAGTACCTTACGACAGTATTTTGGGAAGTAAATCTGGTACGTATGGAGAATACAACTGGTCACTAAATAATGTGTCTGGAAATACATGGGACTTGGTGGTCACGGGTGGTCCTGCACCAAGTAGTGACACAAATAATTCCAGTTCAACTTCAACAATCTCCAACGTCACTAGTGGCACCACTGTTGGAATGAGCAGTATCGGTGTGACAGCCAATCCTGTTTTAGCAGGCGGTACGATTGTTCTGTCAAAAGGTGAGCGCTCTAATCAAGCATTATCTATTCTGAGCTCGGGAGGAACGATTGCAGCACCAACGACAGGTGCTGCACAGCTCTCTGGAGTGCTTTCTGGTACAGGTCGAGTAACATTCAACGGCACAGGAATGACAGTTGTATCTGGTGCCAATACATATACTGGTGGCACTGCTGTGGAGTCAGGAACCCTTGCCTTACTTGGCGGCACACTGGGCACAGGAGAAGTTTATGTTGCTCCGGGCGCACAATTGGTGGGAACGGGTAGCATTGCAGGTCCTGTTACGGTAGCCGGTCTGTTTAAACCTGGCAATTCACCAGGCTACATTGGCGTTAATGCAAACGTCACGATGATTGATGGCTCAACCTACCAGCAAGACATCGCGGGTACTACTCGATCCAGTCAGACATCACCTGTAGGTGCTACAGGTTATTACTCGTATTTAGATATCTCGGGTGGTAAGTTCGTGATCAATTCTGGTGCAACCTTGAGACCAGCTCTTTCTAATTTATTTAATGAAGAAGAGTCGGGTTATGGGAGTACACCTTACACTCCAGTGCTTGGCGATCGATTCCGTATCGTGACAGCAGACGGTGGCATTTCAGGTAGATTCACGACACTGTCACAGCCAGCTGAACTCAGCGCCGGCACACAGTTTTTAGCGTTCTATAACGTGGGTGGTAGCAATAGTATTGATTTAGCACTGATCCCCACATCATACAAAACCACGATTGGCATGTTGTCGGGTAACAGAAATGCACAGTCTGTCGGTTCGGCATTGGATCAGATGGTTGTTGCATCGCAGGCAGGGACTGCCTCTGCGTCACAAGATCAGTTGCTGTATGAGACTGCCGGACAAGACGCAGCCACGTTGGTATCTTATGCTCAAGGTATATCTGGCGAAGTTTATGCGGCATCAGTGGCTACCATCGCACAAACCACGGTGCGTGTACTACAGTCCTTATTAAACCGTTTGGGTGACACGACGGGGATCAGTCTGCCCAGTTCGATGACAACTCCTACAGGTAACACCGCATTGATGGCGAACACTGATGCGTTGATATCAGGGGGTGTGTCAAATGCTTCTGTGAGTACCAACCCCCACGCAGAAGCCAAAACGTTTAATAACGGCAACGTGTGGGGTGATCTGGCTTACCAGAGAACTAATCGCTCAAGCGACAGCTACTCGGGTGGCTGGAGCAGCAATCTGTATCAGTTAGTGTTTGGCTCAGATATCTTTTCAGAAAATGGAATGAAGATTGGTGGTGGATTTGCTTTGTCCAATACCAATTTAAATCCAACCTATGGATCAGCAACGATTCAGCAAGGCTCAATCTTTGCTTACGGTAAGATGCCCATCCAAGAGTTCGTTATTGATGGAATGGCGAGCATTGGCTTGAGTTCAAGCGACATATCCCGCGGAGATATGACTGGGCTTAGCAATGGCTTTAGAAACAAGTCCATTATTGGCAATGACGCGATGGTCAGCCTTGGATTAAGTCGTCCTATGGACGTCGATCGCATTCGGATTACACCTTTTGCACGTGTGACCTGGCAGCTGGTAACGCAGTCGAGTGTCAATGAAGGCGATGCAATATCGGCACTGAGTGTCAAAGGTTTTACAGGTAATGGTGTGCGAGGTATGTTGGGCGTGGCAGCCGGTTCGAAAGCCAATAATCCGATGACCGACCGATATACTTATCGTGCATATGTCGGTGTGGGTGCTGACACATCGGGTGTATTGAATCCCACATTGAATGCCTCACTAGCAGGCATCAATACCAACATAACCACACCTAAAGCAGGTTCAACCTTCGTTCAGGCCGGTTTGTACGGTACGGCCAGGATTGCAGATAATGCTCATGCTTATATTGGACTTTCGGGTGAGGTCCGCACTGGTCAGACCTTAGGCGTAATAAATGCAGGGATAAGATTTCAGTTCTAGGTCTGAACTATCCACTTCTTGGGAGGAGGTCACGATTATCCTAAGGTGCAAGAGGCTTATCGATATGAATAATATGATCTAAATAAAAATCGATGCGATATCCAATCAAAATTTTTCTATGCGATCTGCTTTTTTTTATTTTGCCGCAATTAGCGCAAGGGCAAACGCAAGAAACTCAATCGCAGCGATCCCCTGCAAAGAATTTTGAAGGTTTTGCGTTACAGATTGACGTGGGCTATCAACCTTATGTCATTAATGGCAATAGTATTACCATTAAAAACACCAGTATCAAATTACCCGATCAAAAATACAACAGCAACTCAACACCCTACTTTTCCGGGCTAAGCTATACGATCCCGGCTAATGAGCGCATCACTGTAGGAGCGCAGATTGAAATCAATCCAATCAATCAACAATATGTTCTATCCTTCTTGCCCGGCTATGCATTCACGCCAAGCCTGCAAGGATATCTGAAATTCGCGTGGGTTAATGCACTTGTGACGATCAATGCGAATAACGCACAGAACAATATTAGCTTGAGGAGCAACGGCACAACTACCGGTCTAGGCATCAAGCAACTTTTGACACAAAACTGGTACGGATTTGCTGAAGCCAATTACGTCAAAATGAATACGTTCAAGTTCGAAAGTTCAAATAAAGGCATCCCGATTAATGGTAGTGTCGACTACAGTGGGTTCAATATCATGGTAGGAATTGGATATCTGTTTTAAATATTGCAATATTCATAATAATGTTGCACGAAGACCTGCTCTGACATCCGAGAGGAATTGAGAGAAAAAATCCTGTCTCATTAATATGATTTGTCTCATATAAATCAAATAATTTTGTTTATGAGGCAATCCACAAAAATGAGCGAGATATTTATGAAAATCAAATTTAAAATGGCAAGAATCGTTCCCGCTCCATTTAAAGTCTTCACGCCATTCGTTGCTTTCGTCGTAACAGGTTGCGTTAGCGTTGCAAACTACCGGACCAATTTACAAACATGGGTTGGTCAAAGCGAGCAAGTGCTTGAGGAAACCTGGGGGGGCACCAACCTCTATTCAACAATTTGGCAATGTCAGACAAATCACTTTCATTCGCAATAATGGCGCCGAGGTTTTTAACGGATATTGGCAACCACGGGTGCAGTCGCTATATTGCACAACGACATTTTCTATCGAAAATGGCATCATCATCCAAGCCAGATATATAGGAAACGAATGTGTATCCTACTAGGCGATTATTTGTAATCCCCTGTGAGGTGCAGCCCTTCAATAGCTAAAATCAACTTATTAAAGCTATCCCGATCGGTTGCATTCAATTCTTCACTATCAGGCCGTGACTGCAAAAGAACTTCAGAATCTTCCAAGTCTCGAATAATTTCAAGCGCCTTCAAATTTTTTTCTCTTAAGGAGCCGCCAATTAATTGATGCAAATTGAAATAAAGCGTCGATAAGCTTTGGTTTTCCAAATCAGGATTAATTGGAAACTTACTTTTAAACACACCCCCAAGTGCCACTTTGGCTTCTCCGACTGTTTTAGCGTGCCTTAAAAAGTACTTCATGTTTTGAATTCGATTACCGATTTCAAACTGATAAGCAACTAATTGCGATACATTCTTTTGCTGTATTTCAAAATGATGCTGAATTTGCTGTAATACTGCTGCACCACCTGTAATCACGACTGAAGATAAAAACCACATCCCGACCGAGCTATTCAAAAACTCCATAACTTTTGAAGTCGCTTTTTTTTCGATTTGTTTGGCTTGAGTAGATAGACTGTTCGCGTCCAACCGAAGCTTGGATGCCTCGAGCTCTAGCTCCATTTTAAGGTCATGACGAAACCGCTCTTCCGCTTCGATTAATTTTCTCTTTTCATCGTCAAGCATGTGACTCACTCCGAATGAAATCAAATTTTCCTTATTCAGGGACGACTCGATAATGCAATCCATTTGGACCATACAGTGGACGCACACGATATCCGGGACACTGATAAAAGTTGATTTCATTTCTTGGCGCAAGGATACAGCCAGCTGGCAATGCAGGATAAATGGATCCTAACGGTGGAACACTGCTGTACTCAACCACTGGAGCGGGAGGCGCGTAGGGAGGCTCAGCGACAACCGCGCCCCCCACCAAGCCCGAAACAACTGCGGGAGCAACAACCGCAGGGCTGACCCAACTTGGACCTCGCCAACCCGGACCACCACAACGCCAACCACATCCCCATCCCGGATGATAAAACCCACCGGCTCCCCAATACCTTCCGTGCCAAAATGCTTGCGCTTCATTTGGAGTAATTGTCATACCAGCCACGACCAGCAAAATAAATCCGAGTAACTTTTTCATGTGCATTCTCCTTGATCACTATTACTGATTGACATCAAGTCGGGCGAAATCAACCTTGATCGCGTTTGCAACTTTTTCAGTATTAAACCGAGCACTTTCAATCGGCTGATTGACCTTCCAGTCTTTGTATTCGACTGTCACGCGGGGCCGATTAGGCTCTTTACTGTAAACCATGGTCATCATATAAGGCAGCTTGTCTTGACTGCCGATCCAGAACTGCCCCTCTACGCCACTACCGGCCAATACGACCACATCTGTTTCAACACCACCAACCAATGTAGACTTACCCACGACAAATGCCGCACGCAAATCACCGGTAATATTTGAATAGGGATCAGACAATAGAATCATTCCACCAGGAAAGTAAATTCCGGCTTTCTGAAATACAAACTCAGCCATCTCATCAATGGTGGCTGGCGCTTCACTGTGTGCAACGATATCTATCTGCGGCGTAATGGCAACGACCGATTTGCCGTCATATATCAGTTCACTTGGATTTCCCTGCCCCGAGCGCAACACAGCCAGTTTATTGGGTCGCTGTACTGAAAAGGCCGAATTCGACGTGTAAATCACACTAATCCCGTCTAGTGAAGGCGCCTCGGATTGAACGCGCGCTTGAAATTGCAATGTTTTAGCCTTTGCAAGCGTGTCACTCATTTTTTTTACAAGATCCAGCGCATTCTGTTCGATTGCTGGAATTTCCTTTGGTGGTGCTTTAAGCGGTAATGAACCGCTTTGAGCAATCGCCGATCCACTTTCAAACATCACAGCAATGAGTAGTATTGCACTAGCTCGTTTTATCTTATTCATATATGCCTCTCATTAGGTAATGATCTGAACTAAGAGCGATCTCAAATTTATTATGGATCCCAAGTTATTTTGATTCTCTCACTCTCTCTCACTAACTCTGAGATTAAAACTCAAATGATCTCGTCAAAAATATTCTTTAGGCTTCCATGTAAACTGGACAGATACCGAGTGATCAATCTCAAACGAAATTGTTCGATTTCCTCATCGTGAAAAATCTCGTTAAAAGTTTTTTTTTATTTGTCATTGTTACGACAGGTATAGGTATTTCTCACGCTCGGCATATTGATACGAAGCATGAATCTTTTATATTTGAGACTAAATATTGCATCAACACCCAGATTGATTTGAAAATTGACGAAGTTATTCACTGTCAATTTGTATCCAAAGAGGATTTACCTCGCGGCACACTTTCAGACTCGACCATCTGGCTTCGTCTTCATATCAAACAGAAAAGTTCAGATTACAGTGCATTAGCCATTTTTGTCGGACCTCATTTTCTGGGTGAAATTCAACAATATGAAAAATTAATTGACGGATGGCGCGTTGAGTCCGCCGGAAGTAAAATTCCATTCAATGACGCACATGCTACGGTTGGTGGATACCTCTTTCAGGCGCATGCAGATGAAAATGGCGAATCGACAATTTATTTTCGTATACAACGATCGGGGTTAGGCCTGATATTGCTTGATGTTATCAAGCTAACCCCTAAAGACATCATGGCAGTCAATCAGCAGCTGGGGATTGGCATTCATATTGGCGCTCTAATACTGATACTTGCATTTGCGCTATTTAATTTCGTCATGCACCCTAGTGCTTTGATGTATAGATTCTGCTGGCTAACTTTTGTTTTAATTTTAGGCATTCTGGGCGGAAGCGGTTTACTTGCGAAATACGTATTCGATCAACATCCCTGGCTTAATATAGTATTTTTTAAATGGATGATATGCCTGAGGCTGGCATGTTGGGTATGGGTATCGCAAGCATTTTTAAAACCTTATCAAACCGCACCTTGGTACAGGATCAGTTGCGGTGTTATTTACATTCTCGTCGCGATTTCAATGGTACTTGTGGTGATTGAAAAGATCGCCTTGCTACAGTATTTTTTACTTGTCGGCTTTATTGCGACAACGATCATACAGACTGTCGCGATTCAAAAGACCCCGCAAATTCTAAGCACTTTCAGACACATTCTTCTTGCCGGCTTTATTGTTGCCAATGCATTGACATTTATCACGGTGATGTTAGCTGCCTACCCTTTTAGTTCGGCTTACACCGCCGTATATATCTCCAGGGGCATCGACTTTGTCACGCCTCTAGTATTGCTTGCCATTTTTGCATTTCGCAATCGCCTTATGCTAAGGGAGTTCGATGAAGTCAAAACATCAAACATGCAAATCACTATGCGGCTTGACTTCGAGCGCAAACTACTCAAAGAGCGTCGTGTCTTATTGGACATGCTGACGCATGAATTAAAGAACCCGTTAGCCTCCATCAGCATGGCTATCGGATCTTTAAAACAAATGCTCACATCTGATCAATCTTCGGCCCAGAGGCGATTGCACAACATGAGTCAATCCGTTTTAAATATGGATTCAATCATTGAGCGTTGTCATCTGATGAATCAAATCGACAATAAGGAATTAAGCCCTAAATACGAGCGTATCCATGTTTCTGAATTCATCATGTCAATTGTCAATCAATTTCAAGAGCAGAATCGTATCCAGTTGAATCTTGCGCCAAACATTGAAATCGTATCTGATCCTGATTTTTTTAGAATAATTCTCTCAAACCTGATCGAAAACGCATTGAAATATTCTCCTGCTCTAAGCGATATCGAGCTCAAACTCGAACTATCGGGTGATCCAACTGTAAAACGACCTACCATTAATTTGACGATCAGCAATTTAACCAAACATAATGATGCACCTGATCGTGAAAATATTTTTAAACGGTTTTATCGCGATCCACGCGACCTCAATATGACCGGATCCGGATTGGGACTACATCTTGTTCAAGAGTTATGCATCATTCTTAGCGGATCCGTGCATTTCCTGTCTGAAATCACTCGTGTGACATTCCAAGTGGTGCTGCCGCTCAATGCGGAAAGGGAAACTTGACCATGCCTTTGAAAATTGTAGTGATAGAAGACGACGCCATACTTCGGGAGGAGCTCAGTCACTTTTTGCGCGGAAATGCCTTTGAAGTAGACGAACTAATCACGGGGCCGGCCCTCGATGACCTATTGAACGAAAAATTCATCGACCTGATTATTCTTGACTTGAATTTGCCCGGACCAAACGGATTCGAAATAGCGACCAAAATTAAATCAAAGTATCCGAACATCGGGATCGTGATGCTAACCGCGAGGACTTCATTACCTGACAGGGTAAAGAGTTACGATTCGGGGGCGGATATTTACTTACCCAAACCGACTTCCTCAGCAGAAGTTTTAGCTGCTATCAACAGTCTAGGCAGACGCTTAGTTAAAAACACAAAAGATTATGAATGGAAGCTAGACACTATTCGCGGCATGCTTTTAGGACCCGCATCATCTCAACGCATCATCCTGACTACAATTGAGCAAAATTTATTGACTTGCCTTGCCCGTGCACCAAATATGATCATGGATATCGAATCACTTTGCGAGAACTTAAGCAAAATATCGCACGATCATGTCATCACGAAACGCGCGCTTGAAAACCTTATTAGTCGCTTTCGAAAGAAAGCGGTTGAAATTGCACAGACTGAAAATGACCCGATCATTCGTTCTGTTCGTGGCCTAGGCTATCAGCTTTGTGTCCCCGTTTCGATTGTCTCATCAGGTTAAGCCTCAAAACCCATACCACTAGTCAATAATCTAGCAATACAGAAAAAATAAGCTGCAGTGTCTTATATTTTGAATTGAATGTTAAAAAATTTCATAATTGATATTTCATTATTTTATCTGTCCTATTAACAGTTTCTACCATCTGACTTTTTACATCATCAATGTCTACTGATTTGGGGGAATGCCAAA
>JACCDU010404277.1_pt1 | contig 16145 bp, 15 predicted proteins | sample 7446081 | NCBI WGS metagenome assembly JACCDU01 (sample SAMN15323447, study PRJNA562643) | freshwater metagenome | isolation source: river surface water | place: USA:Blue River Watershed | collected 2017-08-17
AATGAATACCGTTAGCTCAAAAGGTATCCCTAAGGAATCAAAAATAGCTAATTGCAGTACCTGAACCGCTACATACATTCTGACGGCAGAGCCGATGGTACGAGATAACAAGAAAAAAGCAGACCCCGTTTTGTACGACCAATGCCCAAATCGTTGCTCAAGATACCCATAAATAGAAATCAAATTTAGTCGGTAATAAAGAGGCATTAATATTGCTCCAATTACCAAGTACCCTACGGCATAGCCCAAAACTACCTGAAAATAAGAAAATTGGATTGCTCCAACAGCTCCAGGCACAGATACGAAAGTTACGCCAGAAATAGAAGTTCCTATCATCCCAAACGCAACCAAATACCAAGGAGATTGCCTGTTTGCCGTAAAAAAAGTGTTGGTATCTGCACCTTTGGCAGTATAAATCGAGATAATAATCAGTACTAAAAAATAAATCAGTAAAATGATTAAAGCTAAACTTGATGACATATAAGATGAATAAATTGTGAAATATTAGCCCAAATATCAAAATTTTTTTTGACAAAAAGGCGTTTTTTAGCTAATAAACAATTATATTAGCGGAAATTTTTCGGAAATTCTGCAAATATAAATATCAATATACCTTGAGACTAAATATAAATCGTGCTAAAAAATAATCAGATGGCAACATTACCAAATCCTGAAATTGAAGTAATAGAAGACTTTGTCGAAGAAATCGAAGCCCTAAAACTATGGGATTTAGTGGTTTTTAATGATGATTTTAATACTTTCGACCATGTGATAGATACATTGGTAGATGTTTGCAAACATTCGCTCGAACAAGCCGAGCAATGTACATTAATCATTCACTTCAAAGGTAAATGCTCGGTTAAATCCGGTGATTTTGAAGAACTTGTCAGTATGCGTAACGAAATCTGTCGGAGAGAAATAGCCGCAGAAGTCGTATTAAGATAAATATTATTTTTGGAAGGGACTTTTCTTAACTCTCGTTTGCTTTGCATTCGGGAGTTTTATTTTTCAAAAAAAACCTTATTAAAGTTTAATAAAAAAACTTCTTTGACTCCCCTCGTAATAGCGGTATATAACCATCGAATAAAATCAATATCTATCTGATTATCAGGTAAATATCCTTGGTCCACAAAAACTGCATCCCATTGCCCACCCTGCGATTTGTGGCATGTAAGGGCGTATGCAAATTTTACTTGAAGAGCGTTCAAATAGCTGTCCTTTCGTAGCAATTCTTGTCTTTCTTTTTTGCTTTTTGCCCAAAAATAATCCTGCAAAACACTTTCATACAATTTTTTATTTTCCTCTACACTTAGGGTTGGGGCATTCGAGTAAAGGGTATTTAAGATGATTTTACAATCAAATTCGGGTTCATCGGGGTAATCGACTAATTTGAGGGTCACATTCGCAAAACGCAATCCATGCATTTCTTCCTCTCGCCGTAGTTTGATAACTTCCACAAAATCACCGTTTGCCAAAAAACCTGCTTTGGAAGATTCGTCCAATACAGAATAATTATTTCTGACCACCATCAACATATCGCCCGATTCTAATTCATTTTCCGAATAATTGATGCTTCTACGAATAAATTGATTGTAAAGAACAGCATTTTTGTTTGAGCGTGTGATGATGGTGGTATTTTCTCTCCCATATTTTTCATAAGCATATCGGACTCCGTCCTCAAGGCGTTCGCTGCTCATTTGATAGAAATCTTTGAAGGATTTGGTTGTGAGTTTTAGTTGAGGGTTTTCTTCGTTCAATAGCAAACGAAGTTGGGTGGCATTGCTCAATATCCCCGAATCTTCTCCTTGACGCATGACTTCCGTCAGGCAATGTTCGATGACAGACGCATGGTACCTGCCCGATAAATGCTCAGCACTCAAAGCTGGACTCAAAGACATTCCGATGGGTGGGAGTTGGGCTTCATCGCCAATTAATATTAATTTATTTCCTTCCTGCTCGAATACAAAATCAAGTAAGTCGTGCAATAAACTATTCGTACCGATGTCCCTTTCATCCGAAATCATCGAGGCTTCATCAACGATATAAATTGTTCCGTCTTGGTTGTTTTTCATTCGCTCAAAAACTAAATTTCCGGTATAAGTATTTTCTACTTGACGGTATATTTTTTTATGAATGGTCAAGGCTGTTCGTTTGGAATATCTCGACATAACTTTCGCCGCCCGACCTGTCGGTGCCAACAAAACGGCTTTATATCCAAAATCTTTCAGAACTTTTATCAAGACACTGATAAAGGTTGTTTTTCCTGTACCTGCAAATCCTTTAAGCAGAAAAGTGCTTCTAAACTCCTCTTCTTCGAGCAAAAAATCATCCATCATTTTGAAAAGCTTGGCTTGTCCGAAAGTAGGAGTATAAGGAAATTTCTTCAAAAGTAACTCAGATGGTTTGGCTTCTTTTTGGATAGGCATAAATGAAAAAATATCAGGAAATACAGATTATTGCTCAAAAATAAGGTATTTCTATCAGCTTCCGAAATTTCAGGAGTTGAATTTAAACATTTTTAGACGAAGGGATGATAGAAAGAATTATTTTTGAATGGAAACAAAAGAATTAAGCAATATCCAATCATTTGCCTAATGAATATATTGTATCTTTGTGGCTAAAATCTTGAATGGTTTAACATTTATGGAATTGTCCGAAGCTCAAAAAAATGCCCGAGCATTATACGGGAATAAAATCAGAATCCGTGCTTGCGGTATTTGCATCCATGAAGATAAAGTATTGATGATGAAGCATCAAGCAATCTTAGGGAGGTTGCCGTTTTGGGCACCTCCGGGAGGTGGTGTCGAGTTGGGAGAAACGGCATCCGATGCTCTCAAACGAGAGTTTTTGGAAGAAACAGGATTGGTTGTGGAAGTAAATGAGTTGTTATTGATGAATGAATTTGTAAATTTGCCTTTGCATGGCATAGAATTATTCTTTCGGGTTCAGATAAAAAGTGGGGTGTTTCGTCTTGGCAATGACCCCGAGCATGCCCCTGGACAACAATTGATTCTGTCAGCGGAATGGTTATCTCTCTCGGAGATACATCGCTTAATGCCCGAACAATGCCATAAATTTTGGAAAAAATTTATCGATTTGTCGGATATCTTACGAATTTCTAAATAAAATCTAAACTAATTTTAATTAATTAAAAATATTGGATAATTCTGTTTCTACTATTGCTCCTAGTTTTGAAATAAAAGACGACCGATTTGATATCAATCAAATTGCCGATTGTCAGTTATTGATTGAGGTTAGCAAAGAGCGTTTTCGTTTTTCGGTGTATAATTCTCTCTACGAAGTCATTATGTGGCTGGAGGATTATCACATCAATTCTTTATTAGACCAACATCAACTGCTCAAAACGCTGAATACATTATATAGCCGGCATTTGTTTTTAGCAGCAAATTACTGGAAATCTATCAAGGTCTTGGTGAATGTCAATCACTTTACGCTGATGCCCGAGGAGTTTTATGATTCTTTGGATGCTCATAAATATTTGAATTTTGCCTCTGGAAAAAACCTTAGCGAAACCGAACAAATTGCCGATTATCCCTTGCCATTTTGTAGGGGAATGTGTATTTTCGGCATCGAAAAGGAAATTTATGCGTGGTTCAGACAAATGTATCCTGCCAAAAATATTGTACCTATCCCGGTCGTTTGTGCTTTGTTGGACGGTATTGTGCAGGATGAAATGGCAGATGGATTACATTTGTATTTTGAAGAACATCATGTCACAATTGTCTTTTTTAATGATGGGAAACTGATTCTTTGTAATAGGTTTTTATTCCGAACATCCGATGATTTGATTTATCATGTCTTGTTTGTGATGAATGAATTGAGCTTGTCGAATGATATTCCGGTGATGCTTTATGGCGAAATTACTTCTTTTGCCGATGCTTATTTACAACTTTCATTGACTTTGGAGCAGATTCGATTTGCCAATAATCCTAAAAAAGCTCGATTTAGTCAGTATTTTGACGAACTTTTCGAGCATCGTTATTACACGCTTTTCAGTGCTTTGCATCTCTAAATGATTGATAAATGTTTTTGACCTAAAAATTTACGAATATGAAAAAAATCGCTTTTTTCCCGGGTTCTTTCGACCCATTTACGAAAGGACATGCAGATATTGTTTGGCGTGGCTTAAAGCTTTTCGATGAGATAATCATTGGTATTGGTACTAATTCTGCCAAAAAAAGGTATTTTTCTTTGGAGATGATGACGGCAAAAATTTATCAAACATTCAAGGATTACCCCAACGTAAGGGTCGTGACGTATGATGCTCTGACTGCCAATGCAGCAGCGGTACATCAAGCAGATTTTTTGCTTAGGGGCTTGAGAAATACGACCGATTTTGAATATGAAAATACTATTTCTCAAGTAAATCGTCATCTGGTAGATGGTTTGGAAACTGTATTTTTGATTACTTCGCCCGAATTCGCTCCCATTAGCTCGACTATCGTTCGGGATTTGCATAAATATGGAGCGAATGTCGATAATTATTTGCCTTATTTGCTGGATTAACTTTTAAATATTTATCATGAAAAAAATTGCTTTATTTTTATTGCTTTGTGGGGCTTTTGCTTGCAACAAGACGGAGGTCGTTTCTGAGCCTTCTAAAATCATTGTCGCCAATCTCTGGAAGTTGGATAGGTTTACGGATGTTGATGGCAAAACTTTGTCTCAAAATCAACTAAATTCGCAAGCTCAGGCTCTTTTTGGTTTAGATTTTGAGTTTCGAAACGACAATGTTACTCGTGCTAAAGACCGAATTTCTAAGCAAATTCTCAATGCTGGTACTTGGTATTTGGCAGATGATAATCAAAATCTTGATATTGATATCAACGGATTTAAGGGTAAATTCAAGGTAATTGAGCTTGCCAAAGGTAAGATGATTTTACAAGCTGAAAATAATAAAATGATTAGTGCCGGAGAATTTGTCAAAATGGAATTTATCCCGGCTTTGTAAGGGTTGGTAATTTTTTAATGATGCACTTGTCTAAAAATGTATTTTCATTCAGAGAATATCCTTTTGACAAGTTTTTAATATTTTTTTCAAGTGAATTTTGTATTCGAACCAATTAAAACAGAGGCTTCGGTTTTATTGACAGATAGCCGTTTGGTGACACAGGCCGAACAAAGTATTTTTTTTGCCATCAAAGGCGAACATCACGATGGGCATCTTTTTGTGCTGGATTTGTACGAAAAAGGGGTGAGAGAGTTTGTGGTAGAAAAAAAAGCAAGCCCTCCGGAGTTGATAAAAAAATGGGAAACTTGTGTTGGAGCTAAGTTTTTTTTGGTTGAAAATGCCGTCAAAGCTCTTCAAGAGTTGGTGATTCGACACCGCCGACAATTTGATTTGCCAGTGGTGGGTATTACAGGAAGTAATGGCAAAACCATCGTGAAAGAATGGCTAAGTGCTTTATTAGCAAATGATTATCATTTAGTCAAAAGTCCAGGAAGTTATAATTCTCAAATTGGAGTACCTTTGTCGGTATGGCAACTAAATGCGACTCATTCTCTCGGAATTTTTGAGGCAGGTATTTCGATTACTGGTGAAATGGAGCGGCTCGAACCGATGATTCGTCCTTCCATTGGTATTTTTACCAATATTGGTCCCGCTCATAATGTTGGTTTTAGAAGTTTAAAATCGAAAATTACCGAAAAATTGAGGCTTTTTCAGCATAGCCAAGTGCTTATTTATTGCAAAGATTACGAAACAATCGACGAAGAAATCACTATTTTATTGAAGGCGGTCAATCCAAATCTGAACCTCATTGCTTGGTCGAAAAATAGTGAACAAAACTTTGGGGTAAGTTATTTGAAGGAAAAGAAACAAACCCTAACCAAAATCAATTGGAATGACACTGAATTTGAGTTTCAAATTCCTTTTACCGATGATGCGTCCATCGAAAATGTAACCCATTGCCTAATGGTTATGCTCTATCTTGGAAAAACACAAACTTCTATACAAGCAGGCTTGAATCTACTCAAACCTATTGCGATGCGTTTGGAGTTGAAGCAGGGCATTAATGATTGTTATTTGATAGATGACACTTATAATAACGATTATGCTGGACTTTCGGTTGCTCTGAATTTTATGTCTCAGCAACATACAAAAAGGCGTAAAGTGTTGATTGTAAGTGATTTGTTGCAAAGTGGAGTGCCTGATTCTGATTTGTACGAATCTATTTCTGATTTATGTGCGAATAATGAAATTGATTTTGTGATAGGTATAGGAGAACGTATTTCTGCCCATAAAAATCATTTTAAAAATGCTGTTTTCTTTCCTACGACGGATACCTTTTTATCGGAATTTCATTGGAATGAGCTAAAAAGCTCTCTGATTTTAGTAAAGGGTGCAAGAATGTTTGGTTTTGAAAAGATTGTCAATAAATTGGTTAGCAAAGTTCATGGAACAGTTTTTGAAATAAATTTGGAAGCACTAACCCATAATTTGAATTTCTATCGCAATAAAATAGGTCAATCTACCAAGATTATGGTCATGGTAAAGGCATTTGCTTATGGAAGTGGCAGTGCCGAAATCGCAAGCTTATTGGAGTATCACAGGGTCGATTATTTAGGCGTGGCTTATACCGACGAAGGTGTTTTTTTAAGAGAAAATGGCATAAAATTGCCAATTATGGTATTGAATCCGCAACCGGAATCTTTTATTAAACTGGTTGAAATGAATTTAGAACCTGAAATTTATAGCTTTAAAATTTTAGACCAATTCCTAAGTTTTATTGAAAACAAATCTGGCACGTTCAAGGTTCATTTGAAAGTAGATACAGGGATGCACCGACTTGGGTTTGAGAAGAAGGATATCGCCGAATTGCTCCTCAAACTTAAGCAACACCGTAATTTAGAAATTGCTTCAATTTTTAGTCATTTGGTAGGGGCAGATGAGAGTGTTCATAATGAATTTTCAAAAAAACAAATAGATACTTTCTTGTTGATGACACAGGAAATAGAATCGCAATTAGGCATCTCTACGCTCAAACATATTTGTAATTCTGCGGGCATTATTCGTTTTCCCGAAGCGAGATTTGACATGGTAAGACTTGGGATTGGCTTGTATGGGGTGGAAGCAAGTGGCGGAGAACAAGCTGCTTTGCAGACCGTTGGAACTCTGAAAACAATTATTTCTCAAATTAAATTTGTTGCTAAAGGCGAAACAATTGGGTATAGCCGAAAGGGAATTTTGGAGAAAGACTCTAAAATTGCTACCATTGCTATTGGATATGCCGACGGATTCGACCGAGGCTTTAGTAATGGTGTCGGAGAAGTATTGGTCAATGGAGTTTTATGCCCCGTTATCGGAAATGTTTGTATGGATATGACAATGATTGATGTGTCAGAGGCTGATTGCGAAGAAGGAGATGTGGCAATTGTTTTTGGAAAAGAGCCGTCGATACAATATTTGGCATCAAAAATCGGAACTATTCCCTATGAAATTCTAACCAATGTAAGCGAAAGAGTGAAACGGGTTTTTTATAAAGAATGATGTAAAAGACTAATAGTAAAGGTATTAAGATTGAACCGTTTGTCTTCAATGTGGAGTGCCTGAAATTTGAACATAGCAAAGACTCTGTCTTTCTTTGGTTTCTTTTCTAAAATATAAAACAATCCTTTACAACAAACATGATATTTGTCGTTTTTTTCTTGTTTCATATTTTTTTGGATAATATTTTAGCGTGTGTTTTATAATGAAACACTCATAAAATTATTCGAAAAAATGAAAAAACTAATCACCACAATGATGGTGTTGTCGATGGGATACGCGATGACTCCTGCTTTTGCATACGTGTTTGCGAAACAAAAACCTGAAAATTACAAAAATCAAAATTTACTTTTAAACAAAAGAGTACATGGAGAAGCATCTATGAAAGTCAATGTTTCTTCTAAATCATCTACTAATCCACTGACAAACGCCGCCAATTATAAGGCAAATACCTCGCATGAGGCATCTAAAACCAAGCAAGTTTCGGTGAATTCGGTCAGTAAACCTCAAAATTATAAACAACAAAATATTTTGTTGAAAAAGTAATTTGTAAGTATTTTTAGGCACAAACGAATGTTTTGTTTGTGCCTTTTTTCTAGATTTTAGTTTGGTGCATGAGTGTTGCCAACCCTCTGATTGTTCGACGAGAAGTTCCTTTGATAAACACTTCTCCAGAGATTTCGGCAATATGTTTTTCTCTATCTACGGTCATAACGGTAAACACAACCTCGTAGTCGGTATCGACAAACATCGGGAATAAATATTCGGTTTCTTGCTTCATATAAACCGAGCCTTCGCCCGGAAATTCCATTCCCAAAATTTTGGTAAACACACTGCTGCTGAGATGTCCGTGTATAATAGGTCTTTTGAAGCGGGTATTTGCCGCATAATCTGCATCTAAATGTAAAGGATTTTTATCGCCCGTTACGTCTGCAAACTTCTGAACATCGTCTTGAGAAAAGCGGAATTCGTGTTTATAGGTATCTCCGATTTGTAAAAGCATGATTTGTTTTTTTATATTTGAATGGCAAAAATATAGAATTTTGCTAATTTAGCAAAGTTAAACATCACAGCCTTAACTTAAACATTAAAACTATGACAATCTTTAGAAAGCTCAGCATGCTGCTGCTTTGTGTGGGTATGTACGCTTCTGTGCTTGCTCAAAATGCTGAAACTCCTTTATCAGAACACCCTCGACCAGACTTTGAACGCTCTGCTTGGCAGAATCTCAATGGTAATTGGAGTTTTGAGTTTGATAAAAATGACCTCGGAATCAAGCAAAATTGGTATAATGGCAAAAAAACTTTCTCCAAATCTATTGTAGTTCCTTTCCCTTGGGGAGCTCCGTTGTCGGGTCTAAAAGATGAGGCAGATATTGCATGGTATCAGAAAGAAATACGCATCAATCCAGAATGGAAAAATAAATCTGTGTTTCTGACAATTGGAGCTTCGGATTGGAAAACGACCGTTTGGTTGGATGGAAAAGAACTCGGTTCGCACGAAGGCGGATATACTCCTTTTTCTTTAGAATTGCCCAACGTTAAGGCTTCTGAAAAACACCAATTAGTGATTCGGGTGGATGACAAACGACGGGAGTTTACTTTGTATGGAAAACAAGGCTACGGAAATGCCCGTGGTATTTGGCAAACTGTCTATTTGGAAGCAAGGGCAAAGCATCACATAGATTTTATACATTTTACGCCAGATATTGATCATAACTCCGTAAAAATTAGAATTGCAAGCAATAAAGCAGTTGCACAAGATACACCGATAACTATCCAAATGAATGGAGAAAAATCGCTATCGGTACAAAAAATTTTACCTAAAAATCAAACAGAAATATCCTTCGACGTGGCTATTGAGAATCCTCGTTTATGGACTTTAGAAGACCCTTTTTTGTATCAAGTGAAGGCAATGCTGGGAGAAGATGAGGTGAATTCTTATTTTGGAATGAGAAAAATTGCGACTATGTATTTGCCGAATACTAATTTCAAATATGTGTCGCTCAATAATAAACCGGTCTATTTACAGCTAACCTTAGACCAATCGTATCATCCAACGGGATTTTATACTTTTCCAAGCGATGAATTCATGAAAAATGAAATTATTTTATCAAAAAAAATAGGCTTAAATGGTATTCGTACGCATATAAAAGTGGAGGTTCCTCGAAAGTTGTATTGGGCAGATAGGCTTGGATTATTAGTAATGGCTGATTTGCCTAATTTTTGGGGAGAACCAGATGCCAATGCTCGTCAAGAATCAGAATATACTTTGAAAGAAATGATAAAACGGGATTATAATCACCCTGCAATTTTTTCATGGATTACTTTCAATGAGACTTGGGGCTTACGAACAAAAGTTGAAAAAGAGGGTAAAAAACAAAATATTTATTTGCCTGAAACCCAAAAATGGGTAGCCTCTGTTTATCGATTAGCAAAATCGCTTGATGCTTCAAGATTGGTAGAGGATAATTCGATTTGTTGTGGTGCTGGGCATACCGAAACAGACATTAATTCGTGGCATGAATATTTGCCAGGTTGGGCTTGGGAGAAACATTTGTCCGAAATTAATGACAAAACTTTTGTTGGAAGTAATTTTCATTATGAAAATGGGTATAGCCAAACAGATGTTCCAAACATCAATTCTGAATGTGGCAATGTTTGGGGATATGAAGGTAGTACTGGAGATGTCGATTGGAGCTGGGATTATCACAGAATGATGAATACGTTTAGAAAATACCCTAAGATTGCTGGGTGGCTTTATACCGAGCATCACGATGTTATCAACGAATGGAATGGATATTTCAGATTTGACCGAACAGAAAAAGAAACGGGAATAGGTGAAATAATGGACGGAATGGCAATCAAAGATTTTCATGCAGATGTTTATCTTTCTACAGGGAATGAAATAAGTAAATCGACCAAACCAAACGAATGGGTCGAAATTCCACTTTTTATATCTTCTATGACTGATAAGGATTTGGGCAAGGAGCTGAGTCTGAAAGTTGAAATCAAAGGAACAGATGCCCTTGGGCAGAATAAGAAATGGGGCGAATTTACTAAAAACATTGCCTATACAGCTTGGATGCAACAAGCAATCGAATCTCTCAAAATTCAAGCACCCAACGAAAAGTCGGTAGTAACCGTTGCCCTGACATTGTCGGACAATTTGGGAAATGTACTCCATCGAAATTTCTACACTTTGATTGTAGAAGCAGAAACCCCGAAAGAATTGTTGTTGTTGAGTGGAAAAAAAGCAACATTATTAACAATTGAGCCGAAAAATTTTACGGAAGCCAAATGGTCGAAAAAGCAATGGAATGTTCTGGATGGGGCGAAAGTGAATGGAGCAGGTAGTGGTTATTTTTCATACGTCATACCAGTACCCAACTCTGTGAATTTGACAAATGCAACGGGTGCTGCATTTGTGGCTGAATTAGGAGCTAAACAGCTTTTTGTAAAAGATATGGACAAAAAACTAGCAGGAAATGAAGATTATATGCTTGGGGCAAAAGCCGAACCGAGTCAAAACCAAAATGCGTATCCAATGACCGACGCTTCGAGATTCCCATCTGCTGTTTCGATTTTCGTGAACGGAGTTTTTGCCGGAAAAATAGAGTTACCAAATGACCCCGCCGACCATCGAGGAGTTTTGTCGTGGCATAACCAATTGCAAGATAGAAAATTGCGTGAGGCAGGCTCGTACGGATACCGTGTAAGTGTCAGTATTCCACAAAAAGCTCTTGATTTGGCAAAGAAATCTGGTCAATTTGTGGTAAAATTGGAAGTCGATGATAGTTTGGCAGGAGGATTGGCAATTTATGGAGATAAATTTGGGCGATATCCAATGAATCCGACCATTGCCATCATAGAATAACTTAAAAAAAAGGTTGCCCTTGGGCAGCCTTTTTTTAATTCAAAGGAGTTTTTAAAGAAGGAATAATAATCACCTCAGGTTTCTTATTGCCTCTCGGGCTTGCTATATCAGCTTCGGTTTGCATCTTTTGCAATTCTTTGGTATTGACAATATCACTGATAGGCAATTGATTTTGCTTGATAGTATATTCACATTGTTTAATTGCATTGATAGACTCTTGCATTAAGCCCTCTTTCGCTGCTTGATAATAATATGAAATGGCTCTTTTAAGCATATCCGCTGTGGCATCGGGCGTTCTTTGTCTCCAAGCTGCTCGCTGTAATTCTGTTCCTTGAGCAAGTGTAATGTGTGCAATTTCGCCTCGGTTGGGGTCGTCTGGATTAATTTTTACTAGGGATATAAGATTTTCTTTCGCAATGTCATATTTCCGTAAAGCATAATAATCTTTGAACTTCTGTGTCAAATATAAGGCACGAGAGCTATTTTTTATTTGCTCATTAATTTGATTTTCTGAGCTAAATTCAGGTATTTTTGCACATTCTCTGTATTTAAAGAAAGCATCCCAGTATCGACCTGATTTAAAATATATATCAGCCTGCTCAACCAAATATTGATTCGATTGAGAAAAAGCCGCTAGTGGGAACAATAAAATGAAAACTTGTAATTTCAAACCAAACAGTTTCATAAATATTGAATTAAGTAATGAATTGTTAATTTTAGTACAAAGATAAATGTTTGCTCATCAATACTAGATTTAGTAAAAAATTGTTTCAACAATCAATATAACGAAACACCAACAAAAAATATTCCAATTTACTCATTAAAAAATATTTTTTTGAATTGAATACCTTTACTGCCGAAATAAAATCTTTCCTCGATACCATCATCGACAACCAAATTCCTGACGAGAGTCTTGATTTTCCGAATAGTCCTTTCGAGTATTTGTTTGTTGCCGAAAAAAATATACTCATTCATTGTATTTTTTTGAATGGTAGCTCTAGCTCTTTGGATAGATTTTTATTTCAAAAATTATCTAATGAATTTTTTAAAAAAGGAATTTTAATCATCCATATTTGGGAAGATGTTTGGCGTTCACGAAAAATAATTGTTCGGTCAAGGTTATTGGTGATGTTTGGAAAAGCAGAAAAAATCCCAGCAAGATTGACGAGTTGCCGTCGCATTGATAAGGTTACTTTAGATTTATTTTTAAACCACAATCATTTACAAGGCACTTGCGGAGCAAAGTATAAATATGGTTTATTTTTGCCGAAAAAATATTTTAGAATACTCCATCAGCCACCAGAAAGCGGAGACGAACTCTTGGTCGCTGTTGCGTCGTTCGGGGCTTGTCTAAAGAAAAAACAAGGAGATGGGGTCTATCGTTCGTTTGAGCTTATTCGATTTGCAAGTTTGTTGTCGAAGCAAGTAGTGGGCGGAATGGACAAACTTTTGCAGGGGTTTATTCGAGAGCAGCAGCCCGATGATATCATGACTTATGCCGATATGGATTGGTCGGATGGGAAATCTTATCGTAAGCTTGGATTTGAGCTAGTAGGGCAGACAATTCCACTTGTCTTTTCGTGGGATAATCAATTGTCTAAGAGGGTTTTGTGTACCAAAGATACGCCTGACTCGGATTGTGTTTTGCTCAATGCTGGCAACTGGAAATTTATAAAAAAACTGAAAAATGACTGAGGTATCATCTTCTAAATTGATTGTAATTTTAGGGCCAACAGCTTCCGGGAAAACTCGTTTGGCAGTACGTTTGGCAAGTCATTTACACGCTGAAATTATCAGTGCCGATAGCCGACAAGTATATCGTGGCATGGATATAGGCACAGGAAAAGATTTACAGGAATATTTGCCTTATTTTTCTGCGAATGATGACGGAATAGAAGGCTTACATTTGGTCAATATCATGAATGCTGGAGAGTCTTATCATTTGGCTGCTTTTCAGAGAGATTGCCAGAAGGCAGTTGAAGAGATTATTGGGAGAAATAAAATACCCATTATTTGTGGTGGAACAGGGCTGTACGTGGAGGCTTTTTTGAGAAATTTTGAACTGACCCAAGTGCCTATTAATCAGGATTTAAGAGGACAATTATTGGCTTTGGATAAAGAAGAATTGTTAAAGATATTTATAGAAAAATATCAAAAAGCACTCCCAAAAGCAGATATTTCGACTGCTAAAAGGCTTATTCGTGCCATTGAAACAGGAAATTATTTAGAAAAAAATCCAAGTTTTGTTGTCCCGAATACACAACCCATTTACGAGTATTTCGTATTTGGGTTAAATCCACCGACAGAGCAACGGAGGCAGAAAATTTCTGCTAGATTGCGAGAAAGATTAGCAAACGGAATGATAGAGGAGGTCCAATCGTTGATACAAGCAGGGGTATCTCCTGAAAAATTGATATTTTATGGACTTGAATATAAGTTTATTACGGAATATTTGATGGGAAATAGTACTTACGAGTCGATGGTTAGCCGATTAGAAACAGCAATACATCAATTTGCGAAACGTCAAATGACCTTTTTTAGGAGTATGGAAAGAAAAGGTTTACAGATTCATTGGCTCGACCCAAACACTTCGATTGATGAAAAAATACAAGAAATACTTGCCATAATTTAAACATTGTGGAGATTTGAAAAAGGGAGCGTGTTTTTCTTTTAAGGTCTTTCGGAAAGAGAAAGAAAATGTCTTAAATTTTATAACTATATTTGCGATAAAATACTGATTCTCTAAGCCAAATTTGAAATACTATGCTGAAAAAAATATACATATCTTTTTTGTTTGTTTTGGTAGGAATGGAAGTTTTTGGTCAAACCAAATCGCTTCTTTTTTTTAATGAATCGGGAAGACAAAAACTATCACTTTTCAAACAAAATCTGTTCAATAAAAAGATAAATATTGATACCACTTCCAATCCGAAAAATTTCAATGAGGGTTTTCTGAAAAATTATCAATCGGTTATTTTTTTCGATGTTTCAATTAATGCTTTGAATTTTCGTCAGTCGCTTGAATTACAGCGTTTTATGCAGGCTGGAGGGGGATTTGTAGGGGTTCATAGGGCTTTAGAAAAAGACATCAAATGGCTTTGGTACAAAAAAATGCTTGGAGCGGAGGGGGCTTTGGAGCAACTCGAAAATCCAATAAATATTAGCCTCATCACGAATGCGTACATAGGGAATCAGGTCTTGCCTCCTCTTTGGAAAGTGGATGATAAACCCTTGTTGATAAGTAACTTATCTGTTTCTTGTAAGCCTGTTTTATTAGATGCAATGTCTAAGACTTGGTCTTGGTATTATTCGACAGAGGAAGGTGGAAAAATGTTTTATACCGCATTGGGAGGGAATGAATCTCTTTTTTCAAATCCTTCTTTTTTAGCTCATATTTGGTCGGGTATTGAGGAGGTTACTGCCAAAAAATTGCCGGATTATTCTAAAATATCGGAATCTGCCCTTCCAGAGGAGTCTTATTTTTATAAAATAAAATTATCCGAAAATTTAGAAAACCCTTTGGCTCTGGTCATTACTCCAGATAAAAATGTATTATTGGTGGAGCAAAACGGAAATGTCAAGTATTTTATCGCCAAAAGTCGCCAAACAAATATTATTGGCAAAGTTGAAGTTAAAAAATTAAAGAGTTTACGCTTAGACCCCGAGTTTAAGCAAAATGGGTATATTTATACTTTTACCGAAACAGAACCAGACGCATATAGCATTGGACGATTGCAAATGCAAGGAGACAGTTCATTGCTTCAAACGGATTTTTCGGGGCAAACCACGTCTTCTCTCTCAAAAAGTATCACGTATGAGATTGCTAATTATGAAAACGAGCCTTATCGATTACCTAAATATTTCAATGGAAAAAGTTTTCGCTATGATGATGAACAAGGTTTTGTTTTAGAAACTTATGATGAAGATGGAAATTTGAAAAATAGAGAACCTTTTTTGCAAAATATCAACTTCAAATATATTCAAGACATGGGCTTTGGTCCTGATGGGGCTTTGTATTTTTTAGAAGATGGAGCTTTGTATAAAATTGATTATTCCGAAAAAAATCGTGCACCTTTGGCTATCGCAATAGCCGAACCGATGCTTGGTAATGCTCCCTTAAAAGTGAAATTCTCATCGAATCGTTCGATTGATTTTGATGTAAATGATACTTTAAGTTTTGAATGGAATATTGCGGGCATAAAAACTAGTAAGGAAGTTTCGCCTGAATTTGTTTTCACGAAACCAGGTACTTTTGAGGTAAAGCTGAGAGTGACTGATGACAAAGGAAATACAGATGAAAGTATTGTTAAGATTATTGTAAAAAGGTATCTGCCGAAGAAAAGATAAACATAAGAATAAAACGAAATCTGAAAAAACCTATCTACTTTCCGAAATATTCTCGAAATTTGCATTTCAACCGTTGATTTTAATACATTGAAAAATTATTTCAGAATACTTTCTTTTTCAAAGCCTTTGGGAGGGTTTATTGTCCCTTTTGTGGTGACTTCTTTATTGGCAAGCATTTTTGGTGTCTTGAATTTTACTTTATTGATACCTTTATTGAATGTACTTTTCGACCAAATAGACACACAGCAAAGTACTCAAATGCTTCAGAAATCTGGTGGAATGAGTCTTACCGGAAATTTTAATTACTATTTTGCCAAATTTCTTTCTCAAAACGGAAAACTCGGAGCTTTACAGTTTGTTTGTGCGGTTATTGCTTGTTCTGTATTATTGGCTAATATTTTCAAATATTGGAGTA
>JACCDU010438255.1_pt1 | contig 16144 bp, 16 predicted proteins | sample 7446081 | NCBI WGS metagenome assembly JACCDU01 (sample SAMN15323447, study PRJNA562643) | freshwater metagenome | isolation source: river surface water | place: USA:Blue River Watershed | collected 2017-08-17
CACCGCGCTGCTCGTCAGGGCCGCAACCCACAGACTGGTGCAACCATCCAGATCGCAGCAGCTAACACCGTTAAGGTTTCAGCTGGTTCAAAGCTAAAGGCTGCAGTTAAGTAAGTCTCAGTTTTAACAGAAGTGCCCGGGCCTCGTGCTCGGGCACTTTGCTTTAAGCGCGGGTAGGCTTAACCGGTGCCAACATCCCTGAAAATTCAAAGCGTTAGACGTGCCTCGTGGGCATTTGCCGCTTTGCTATTTGCGGGATTGTCAGCCTTGGTTGCCGGCCTAATAATTGGCGGGGGTGCAGCCGCAACTGAGCTAGCCGACCCGGGTGCCGTTGTGCGGTGGGGGCTGCCAATCGCCAAGACGGTAATGAACTTTTCGATGGCTATCGCCGCGGGTTCTTTGGCCTTTGCTGCCTTTGCCCTGAGCCCAAAATCGCAAAATCTTAATCGCGCGCAAAACTTGAGCGCCTTCGGAGCAGTCATTTGGGCGGTTTCTGGGGCCACACACTTTTTGTTCACATACATCTCGCTAAGCGGCTCGGCGTTTTCGACCGATGCCACCTTTGGCAACAGCCTTTGGATGTTTGCCACTGACATCGAGCTTGGACAATCGCTAGCCATGAATCTTGGTGCAGCGGTGATTTTGAGCACACTCGTGATTGCGTTCAGGGGCCTTACCTCAACCCTGCTGCTTGCGGCGCTTAGCCTGGCTGCCCTGGTGCCACTGGCGCTGATTGGTCACGCTGCGGGAACCGCTGGACACGCAATGGCGGTGAACGCGCTTGGCATGCACCTGGTTGCGACTGTGATTTGGGTCGGTGGCTTGGTTGCGCTCTTTGTGGTTCGCGGGCATAGCCCAGCCGAATCGGCAAGCCTAACCAAGCGCTACTCGACCCTTGCGCTGATTGCCTTTGCGCTGGTTTCGGTTTCGGGCGTTGCCTCGGCCTCGCTTCGAATCAACCTTGCCGAGCTCGGCACGGCATACGGGTTGATTTTGGTTTTGAAGGTTGTGGCCCTTGTGCTGCTTGGCATCTTTGGAGCCATTTATCGCGGTCGCTTGATTGGGCGCTTGGCGCTGGGTGAAAACCAAGGCAAAGCGTTTTGGCGTTTGGCTGCGGTTGAGTTTTTAATCATGGGTGCAGCCATTGGACTAGCCAGCGCGCTGGCCCGCACCGCCCCGCCACAAAGGGGCGACGGCATTGTTGACCCAACCCCAGCCCAGATTTTGACCGGCGAACCGCTGCCACCCCCATTCACCGCAGAGAGCCTGCTAACCGCCTGGAAGATCGACCTGGTTTGGTTGGTGATTTGCCTTGGTGCAATCGGCCTCTACCTATTCGGTGTTTATCGCCTGCACAAACGTGGCGACAAGTGGCCAATCGCACGAACGCTCTCATGGGTGACCGGCATGCTGGTGCTCATCTACACAACCAGCGGTGCGCTCAATGCCTACCAAGAATATTTGTTCAGCATCCACATGATCGGCCACATGATTTTGGCGATGGGTATTCCGGTGCTGCTGGTGCCTGGTGCCCCTGTCACACTGATTATGCGAGCCACCGAAAAGCGCCACGATGAATCTCGCGGCCTTCGCGAATGGGTGCTTTGGGCAGTTCATACCCCGTATGCCCGCTTTGTGGCCCACCCGATTATTGCTGCAATTTTGTTTGCCAGCTCACTGGTCACCTTTTACTACACACCACTGTTTGCCTGGGCCACCAACGAACACCTTGGTCACCAGTGGATGGTCGTGCACTTCCTAATCACCGGTTACCTGTTTGCTCAGGCGCTCATCGGCATCGACCCCGGGCCTGTTCGCCTTGGTTTTCCACTGCGCCTGTTGATGCTGATTGGCACCATGGCGTTTCACGCGTTCTTTGGCCTCAGCCTCATGGACGGCTCAGGGCTTCTGTTGCCTGACTGGTATGGCGCCATGGGCCGAACCTGGGGCCAGAGCCCGATCGACGACCAACACACTGGCGGCGCAATTGCCTGGGGAATCGGCGAGATGCCGACCGCTGCGCTCACCATCATCGTTTGTGTGCAGTGGTTCAAATCTGACAGCCGTGAGGCAAAGCGCCTAGATCGCCAAAGTGACCGCACCGGCAACCAGGATGTGAGCGACTACAACGCGATGCTTGCCAAACTTGCCGAGCGCGACCAGCGTCAGGCCACGCGCGAGCGCGCAGCCAATGCGGGCGCAGCCGATGCAGTCACAAACACAGATGAGGGCAACTAATGGAACAGGTAACCCTCTCAACCGAGCAGCAAAACCTCTTTGACTACATCGAGGGCTCTGAGAACAACATCTTTGTGACCGGCCGCGCTGGCACCGGCAAGTCAACGTTGCTCAGCTATCTAATTGACAACACCAAGAAGAAGTTTGCCGTTTGCGCGCCAACGGGCGTTGCTGCATTAAACGTTGGTGGCGTCACGATTCACTCGCTCTTTGGTTTTCCATTTGGCATTCTGGGCACCGAAGACATTGGGCGTCACCTAAACCGCCGCACTCGTGAGGTATTGGCCGCAATTGACATGTTGGTGATCGACGAAGTTTCGATGGTGAACGCCGACCTGATGGACACCATGAGCCGCGCAATGGGCATTGCCCGCGGCCGTCGCAAGCTTCCATTCGGTGGTGCGCAGGTTGTCATGTTTGGCGACCCGTATCAGTTGGCTCCGGTGCCTGGCAACAACGACGAGCGTGCATACATGGCAGAGAACTATCAGAGCAACTGGTTCTTTGATGCCCACGTTTGGCGCGAAGACAGCCTTGAGCGCTATGAGCTGAGCGAGATTTTCAGACAGCACGATGAGCACTTCAAGACAATCTTGAATGCCATTCGCGATGGTTCTTGCACGCAAGAGATGCTCGACTACATCAACACCTGTGGCAACAGGTTCCCGCCGCACGACGATGTGATTCGACTGGCAACCATCAATGAATCGGTGAACAGCGTGAACCGCTCGCGCATGGCGCGAATCGAGAGCCCGGCAAAGCGCTTCGATGCCGTGTTTAGTGCCGCCGATGAAAAGGCCTTCGGTCGCACCCTGCCCGCCGAACCAGTGGTCGAGCTAAAGGTGGGTGCCCAGGTGATGTTCATCAAGAACGACGATTCGAGCACCAAAAAAGGCCCTACCGGGCCAATCAAGCGCTGGGTCAACGGCACAATCGGCCATGTTCTCGAGCTGCCTAGCTCGGGTGGCGTGATTGTTGATGTCGACGGCGAACGCCTTGAGGTTGGCCGCTCAACCTGGGAAAAGGTTCGTTACGAGATTGACGAGCAGTTCGACGAAGAGACCGGCAAGGTCAAAGAAGTTTTGATCGCCGTGCCACTAGCCGAGTTTCAGCAGATTCCGCTGAGGTTGGCTTGGGCGGTCACGGTTCACAAATCACAGGGCCAAACCTATGATGAAGTTGTGATTGACATGGGCCGAGGCGCCTTTAGCCCGGGTCAAACATACGTGGCGCTTAGCCGAGTGAGATCACTCGACGGTTTGTATTTGACGCGTGCAATAAAAATGAGTGACGTGATGGTTGACCAAGATGTGCTGCGCTTTATGGCCGGCACGCCAACGGCAAGCGTTGCCAAGCTTTTCTAGCAGAAGGTCAAAATGAAGCGTCTGGGCAAATTTTTAGTTCGAAACAGCAAGAAGTCGCTGTTTGGCTTTATCGCGGTTATTTTGCTTTCGAGCTTTTGGGGCTTTCAATCTTTTGGCGCACTAAAGTCGGGCGGCTATGACGACCCAGGCAGTGATTCGGCCAGAGTTGTTGAGTTGCTGCGTGAAGACTTCGACCAGGCAAGCGCCGAGGTGGTGATGGTGGTCGACTTTGCCGACGGTGCCGACTCGCTTGCAAGCAAAGAAACCACCAAAAACCTGGCCGCAGAGCTTGAAACCATAGTTGGTGTTGAAGAAGTCACCAGCTATTACACCCTCGGCTCACCCGCCTCACTGCGATCGGACGACGGTAAGGCAGTCTATGTTTTTGTCGACCTCGATGACGATGCAAAGCAAGCGGTGCTTGGCCAACAAATCTTGGATGAGTTTGCCGGAGAGTATCAAACCGGAACGGTTTATGTAGCCGGCTTTGCCGCCGTAAACGCGGCAATTAACGGAAGCATTCAGAGCGATCTAGCTGCCGCAGAATCGGTGGCGATTCCGCTGACCGTGGTGTTGTTGGTTTTCGTTTTTGGCTCTTTGGTTGCCGCTGGCCTGCCGCTGATGGTTGGTGGTTTGGCGATTGTTGGTTCGTTCTTCTTCGTCTGGGTTTCTACTCTCTTCACCGATACCTCGATTTTTGCGCTCAACCTAATCACCGGCCTTGGCCTTGGTTTGGGCATCGACTATGCGCTGTTGATGGTGAACCGATTTAGGGAGGAGCGCGCCGCCGGAAACTCGGTTGAAAACTCGGTTCGCAAAACGGTTGAGACCGCCGGTCGCACGGTGTTGTTCTCTGGCCTCACGGTTGCCATTGTGCTGGCTTCGATGGCCTTCTTCCCCCAGTACTTCTTGAAGTCTTTTGCTCTCGGTGGCGTAGTGGTGGTTATCTTGGCAGTGGCAGGTGCGTTGTTTGCCCTTCCAGCCATGCTGAACCTAATTGGTGACAAGGTCAACAGCATTAGTTTCAAGCGCAGCGAACCAAAGACTGGCGACACTGGTGCGTGGGCCGCGGTTGCGCGTTTTGTCATGAGGCGCCCGGTGCCTATCTTGCTGGTTACCCTTATTGGCCTTGGCGGTTTGGTGAGCCTTGGCAACGGCGTGCAGTTCGGTCAGGTTGATGATCGAATCTTGCAGCAAAGCAACCCGGTTGTGGTTGCCAACAACGTGGTTCGTGATCGCTTTAGCGGTCGCGAGGGAGCCCCGATTGAGATCATCATTGAGGGTGCCACTGCGGACGATATTGCTGAATATGTAATTTCGCTTTCAACTTTGCCAAACATTGTTCGCGTGCAAAGCACCTCTGGCATTGCCTCAGACGGCCAACTAGATGAAGGTTATGCTCCAGCATTTGAGGCGTACGCCGATGGCAAATATCAGCGCATCGTTGCCATTCACGACATCGAATCTCGATCACCGGCCGGCGTGGTGCTAACCGATGAAGTTCGTGAGCTAACCGCCAACGGGCACAAGATTTTGGTGGGTGGTTCTGCCGCTGTCTACACCGATTCACAGCGAGGCATCGAGCACGCCCTTCCATTGGTAATCACTTGGATTGTGCTGTTCACCCTGCTGCTGCTGTTCCTATTCACCGGCTCGGTGCTGCTGCCTATCAAGGCAGTAATTCTGAACATTCTCTCGCTGGGTGCCACCCTTGGCTTCATCACCTGGGTGTTTATGGGCGGTCACCTCAAATGGCTGATTGGCGACTTCTTTGTGACCGGCACGGTCGACACCTCGACCACGGTTCTGATTGCGGTCGTGGCCTTCGGACTATCGATGGACTACGAGTTGTTCTTGTTGAGCCGCATTAAAGAGCAGCACGATGCCGGCCTTGGCACCACCGAATCGGTTGCCGTTGGCCTGCAAAAATCGGGCCGCATCATCACCGCGGCTGCCCTGGTTTTGGCGTTCAGCTTCATTGGCTTCACCACCTCTGGTGTCACAATCATGAAGGCGCTTGGCCTCGGCATAGCCTTCGCCATCCTGCTCGACGCCACCGTGGTTCGAGCGCTGTTGGTGCCAGCCTTGATGCGCCTCTTCGGCCAGGCAAACTGGTGGGCTCCAAGATGGATGAAGAAGATCTACAAGAAGGTCGGCCTCGACCACTAATTGTGATGTGAGCCCTCGCTTCAGCGGGGCCTCGAACCTAGGCGCTGCGCGGCCTGGCAAACGCTAAACTTGAAGAATGCTTATGTCAGACCGCGATATCCGCGCATCCATTGAAGCCGGCCAGATTGGCCTCGAGCCACTAGACATGTCGCTTCTGCAGCCATCGTCTTTCGATGTGCGCATCGACCGATTCTTTCGCTTGTTCGACAACCACAAATATGCGTTTATCGACCCAGCCGAACCTCAAGAAGACCTCACCCGTTTTGTCGAGGTAGCCCCCGACGAGCCTTTTATTTTGCACCCAGGTGAGTTTGTTCTTGGCTCGACCTACGAGTTTGTTAAGTTGCCAGACAACGTTGCCGCTCGACTAGAGGGCAAGAGCTCACTAGGACGCCTTGGTTTGGTTACCCACTCGACCGCGGGATTTGTTGACCCTGGCTTCAACGGTCACGTGACTCTCGAACTTTCAAACATGGCAACCTTGCCAATCAAGCTTTGGCCAGGCATGAAGATTGGTCAGCTGTGCTTCTTCCAGTTGTCATCGCCTTCAGAGACCCCGTACGGTTCGGCTAAATACCTAAATCGCTACCAGGGCCAGCGTGGGCCAACCGCCTCACGCAGCTACATGAACTTTCACCGCACTGATGTTGGCAACGCACCTCTAGAGGGCAACAACTAACGTCTTACTTGAAGGGCAACTCATTTTGAAAAAAATCGCGAGCGGCTTCGCCGCTTTTGCTCTTGGCCTTTCGGCCATCTTGGGAGTTTCGGCCCCGGCAATTGCTCACGCCGAATTGGTTGAAGGTTCACCGGCTGCCGATTCTTTGATCGGTGCGCTGCCCGAATATGTTGACCTCACCTTTGGTGAAAACATCATGACCATCGATGGTTCTGAGGGCTCGAACATCATCACGGTGGTCGACTCAAATGGCGCCAAGGTTGACGATGAAACCATCGTTGTCGATGCCGCAGTGGTTTCGGTGGGCATCAAGCCAGGCTTTGGCAATGGCATTTACACCGTTACCTATCGCGTGGTTTCTGAAGATGGTCACCCGATCGAGGGGGCATACAAGTTTGAGGTTGGCGAGGCTGCGCAAACCAACGTGATTGCGCCCGCACCATCACCAAGTGCATCGCACACCGACGATGAGCACTCGGCACTCGAGGCTCAGGCGACCACCAACACCATCCTCGTCATAGTGGGCGGCACCGTTTTGGTTAGCGCAGTTGCCGCGATCGTTTTGATTTTGCAGCGTCGAAAGAAGCAAGCCAACTAGGTTTTTGCTTGTTCTACAATCCGTAGAGTAGAGTTAGTTCTACGCAAAGTAGAGGAGAGAATTATGCGTCGCTCAGTTTTGATTGCTATGGCACTGGTGCCGGCACTTTTTGCACCAATCGCGCCAGCAGCAGTGGCTGCTCCGGCTCAAGTTGTGGTTGCAGACTCATGGGTCAAGGCATCTTCTTTCTCAGACCACACCGGTGGCATGACCGGCGTTTTCATGAAGATCACCAACAAGACCAAGCGCGCCATCACCCTCCTTTCGGGCACCACCACCATTGCCGCCATGGTTGAAACTCACCAGGTGGTTGACGGCGTGATGTCAAAGACCGCTCGTGGAATCAAGATCATGCCGGGCAAGACCGTGACCCTCGAGCCGGGCGGCCTGCACGTGATGTTGATGGGCCTAAAGAAGCCGATTCTTGCCGGAACCAAGGTCGACTTGACGCTAAAGTTTGCCGGCGCCAGCCCACTTGTTTTGAAGCCGATGCTGGCCAAAACCGCAGCAGCAGGTGACGAAACCTACGACCCAGGCATGAAGAAATAGCCAATGATTAGCCGTCGTCAGATTCTGCTCGGTGGGCTTGCAACAGCAGGCGCAACGGGCGGAGTTCTGGCTGCCGGTGGCGCTGCCGCCGCACAGGCATACAAGGATGGTTTTGCTGCCGCCGAGTTAAAGGCACAGACCCGGGTTGCTATGTTGAAGTCCAACTTCAACGGAAAGCACCAGGCAGGGATTGAGCAGCGAGCCCAAGCGCACGCAAACTTTATTGGATTCGACCTGAAGCCTGCGATCACCCGCGATGACATGTTGCGATGGATGGTTTTGCTCACCGATGACATCACCCGACTTTGCAGTGGCGAGCCGGTGCTTGCCGACCCAGAACCAGATGTGATGATTGGTGCCGCCAACCTGACCGTGACAGTTGGTTTTGGACCTGCTCTGTTCAGCAAACTCGAGCTTGAAGCTCAACTGCCAGGTGGTTTTGCAGCATTGCCATCATTCAAGATCGACAAGCTACGAGATGAATTCAGCGGCGGCGATGTGCTTGTTCAGGTTGGTGCCGACGACCTTTTGATTCTCAGTCACGCAACCCGTGCCCTGCTGCGCGACAGTGAAGCCTTTGGCCAAGTGCGTTGGCAACAGGCTGGCTTTACCAACGCTGTGGGATCTAGCCCAGAGGGTAAAACCCAGCGCAACTTGATGGGCCAGGTTGATGGCACCGATAACCCAGCATTTGGCTCACCCACCTTTGCCAACCAGGTTTGGATCAAGGATGGCCCAGCATGGGCAGTTGGTGGCACGCAACTAGCCCTGCGGCGAATTCAAATGAACCTAAACACTTGGGACATCTTGGGCAGAACCGACAAAGAAGAAGTGATTGGCCGGCACCTAGACACCGGTGCTCCTCTCGGCAAAACTCACGAGTTTGATCCGATTGATTTCGATGCCAAAAAAGAAAATGGGCTGCAGGTGATTCCACCTTTCGCTCACATTCGCAGAGCAGCCGCGAGCAAGCCGGGTGAGCAGTTCTTTAGAAGACCGTTCAACTATCAGGTGGTTGGCGCAACCCCTAGCCAACTAGATTCGGGCCTGCTCTGGACCGCCTATGCGGCTGACCTAACCAAGCAATACCTGCCGGTGCAGCAGCGCCTGGCAGACTTTGACCTGCTCAACAAGTGGACGACACCGATTGGTTCAGCCGTGTTCGCCATCGCTCGCGGATTCGAACCCGGAGAGATTCTGGCCGAGGAGCTGTTCAGCTAAGAGCGCTCGAAAATGCGTCGCGCACTTCGTAGGACCTGGGCGTCTACTTCGCGAAGAGCACGCTTGTCGGCAGCCAACTCACAAAGCCGAGCAACCTCGACAACTAGTGCCTTCGATGCCGCCAGCCTTGGGCTGAGGGTTCGCACAAAACCGGCCAGGTTTTTGAGACCGTTGTGATTACCTCGGATGTGTGCCAGTTCGTGCCACAGCACAGCCTCATACTGGGCATCATTTAGAACCGAACGAACCTGTGAAGACAGCACGATCTGCTTTTTGCGAGTGAATGCGACCACGATTGGAAGAGGCATTTCTAAAACCTCGACACCCATGAAATTTTGGATCGGCCGAAGTGCGCCTTCGAACAGTGGCTGCGTTTGTTTAGCCGCAACCACGAGAGGTTCGATGCGAAGGTTGATGACTGCAAGGCTTATGCCAGCGGCAGCCAAAATTACCCAGGGGGCAAAACTAGCCCAAAAAACCGCGAACCAAGTGGGGCTGCCGGCCGGGTTGGCTTCGAGTGCAAGCCAAGTTTCAACAATTGACCAAACCATCACCGATGAAGCAGCTAACGCGGCAACCCCGGCCGAAAGCAAAGCGGCGAACCAGGTGAACAGACCTAGATTTGGAAATTTTAAAAAGAGCCTTCGGCTCGGCAAGAAAATGGGGGCAAGGGTGGTGACCAAAATCACCCATTCGAGGGCGATAGGAATGATGATTAGGGGCGCGGTCACAAACCTAGGCTAACCAAGACTAGCTAAGTGAGTCGCGAAGAGCCTTGATTTGAGACTTGCTCAGCCCGCTGGCAAAGTGGCTGAAAGCCAAAGCTGGATTGCCAGCGTTCGAAACCAAACTAAGCATCAAATCTGCGGCATGTTGTTCGCGAGTTTGGGCGGCACTAAACAAGAGTGAGCGCCCCTCGCCTTGCTCGCGAGTAACCAAATCTTTTTCGACCAGTCGCGACAAAACGGTCAGAACTGTCGTCAAGGCAAGATCGCAGTCGGGGCTCACGGTCTCGAGAATTTTCTGCGAAGTCAGTGCAGTTTTCGAATCCCATAGCGTGTCAAGAATCAGCTGTTCTAGCTCACCCTGTTGGCGCCCACGCTTAGTCGTCATGATGCCAATTCTACATCATGTCGAAGTTGGTTTCTAGAGTGCGCGCCAGTGGCGAACCCCCAAGGTTTCACGGCTAGATTTCGGCAAAGATGAACGCTGCGATTGCGGCAAATGCGATTGCGCAAATCACATCCATGACCAAATTGAATTTTGGCGATTTGATGGTTTCACTCAGCTTGACCGCACCATAAACAATGACGGTTTGCCAGATCAGCGCAAAGCCGATGAAGATGCCTGAAAGCATGCTGAGCTGCAGTGGCACATTAGTGGCCGAGCCAATGAACAGCGGAAAGAAAGCTAAATAAAACAACAACGGCTTGGGGTTGGTGATGTTGCTAATTAGGCCCTTCAAAAACGGCGAAGATTTCTTAACGCGAGCGGCTTCGCCACTTAGGGGTGTGGAGGAATCGGCGGAGCCTATTGAGTTGGTGACCGCGGCTGAGTCGGCACCCGCCTGCCTCCTTGCTCGCCAGGCAGCTCTCGCTGCCATAAGCGCCAGGTAGGTCATGTAGAGGCCACCGAGGATTTTGAGAGTGAGAATCGCTGGCTCGAACCTTGAGACAACCAGGCCGACTCCCGAAATCATCAGCAGCGCTTGGCTGGTGTTGCCTAGGTTGATGCCCCACAGAGCGCGCATACCGGCTTTAATTCCCTGAGAGTGTGAGATGCGCAGCAACACAAATGAGTCAGCGCCGGGCGACAAAATGATGATTGCCGACGCAATGGCAAAGGTGAGCAGTTGGGAAAAGTCGAGCACCTAAATAGTCTGCCCTAAATGCGCTCTCAGGGTTTCTGCCTAGGCGTCGAGCACGGCAGGGCGCGGGTGCACTCGAAGCAGCAGCAATAGGCCGACAATCAAAATCAAAATCAAGCCCCAGATACCCCAGATGGTGTTGCCCGAGGTGCCAAGAACCGCGTTGGCGATGCTGATTGATAGCGCCCAGAAGGTGCCAGACAAGAATGAGATTGCGCGCCCGGTGGTTTGGTAGAGGCCAAACACCTCACCCTCGCGACCATGTGGTGTGAAGCGCGAAACGAAGGTTCGGCTGGCGGCTTGAGCTGGGCCAACGAATAGGCAGAGTGCCAATCCACCAATCCAGTAGGTGATTGTGCCTTCGCCATAGAAGACAAACACACTCGAGCCAGCGATGATCAAACCGACCAGCGAGCCGATGATGACTGAGCGGCTGCCGAGCACGTCATCGAGGCGCCCACCAATTGCCGCACCAATGCCGGCAACCACGTTTGCGGCAATGCCAAACAAAATGATGTCGGTTTGGTCAAAGCCGAAGGCAAGCGAACCCAGCACCGCACCAAAGGTGAAAACCCCGGCCAGACCATCGCGGTAAATGGCCGAAGAAATTAGGAACTTGAATGTTTCTGGTGCCTGAGCGCGAAGGCTCTTTAGCTGACCCCAAAGCAGTGAATAAGACTTGAGAATGCTCTCTTTTGCAGCACCCTCGCGCTTGGCGATCTCGGGAACGCGAAGCATCAGCGGAATTGAGAACACTAGTGTCCAGATGGCGCTGAACAGGAAGACCGCGCGAATGTTGATGGAGTCTTCGGTGCCGATGCCAAACCATGGCACATCGGCCATGATGAAACCAACCAGAGAGATGAGTAAAAGAATGATGCCGCCGGCATAGCCAAGACCCCAGGCATAACCAGAGATGCGGCCGATGTTGCGCTCGGTGGTAACCGATTTGAGCATGGCGTAGTAGTTGATGAAAGCAGATTCTTGAATCACGCTGCCGAGGCCATACAAGAGCAAACCGAACAAGAAGAACTCGGGCTTTGGTGCCACAAAGAAGCTGGCAATCATGATTGCAACCAGGATGTAGGTGTTGACCATCAGCCAGAATTTGCGGCGGCCATTGGTGTCGGAGCGGCGGCCAAGAACCGGGGCAATTAGGGCCAAGATGATGCCGGCCACGGTGGTGGCGATCCCGATCGCAACATCGGGGTTAGAACCTTGCGCGGCAACCGCGCTTGCCAAGTAGACCGGAAAAATGAAGGTCTGCATGATGGTTGGATAGGGCTGTTCGGCCCAGTCCCAGAGTGCCCATGCAAATGTGCCTTGACGTTTGTTTGCCAGGCGCACGGCCTTCTTGCTTTCACCTTTGAGAGTCATAACTACAAGTTAGTGGAGCGCTTGCAGTTATGACCTCAAGGTAAGCGTGAATTCACTAGTTGTTACAGGTGCAAAGCTGCTCTTGAGGAACACCCTCGAGAGCCTCTTCAATGTGACCGCCACAGCCGGTCCAAGTTACTTTTGAGCATTCTGGGCATAGTGCTGGTGAACACATGATGATTCCTTTCGGGGTTTAGCTATTTCTTTTTGCCAAATAGACGGGCAAAGAAGCCCGGCTCTTTAGGGTCGTTGGCGTGACCCTGGCAGCGGGCGCTCTTTGGAATGCCGCGCATGACCTGGTCAACGTGCTGGCCGCAACCCGACCAGCTGGCTTTGCCGCACTTGCGGCAGGTGGTTTGTGAACACATGGGCTTCTCTTTTCTTGGGCGGGTTACTGAACTACGTTCAAGCCGGTGAGGGTGGCGGCGTCGGCAAGCGCGCCACCGTTGGTTAGGGTTCCGGTGAACCCAGCCGACTTCATCTGGTCGATTGCAGCGCCCGCGCGGTTACCCGAGCGGCAGTAGACAACATAGTTGGCCGCCTTGTCGAGGGTTTCGAGTTGGCTGTTGAAATCTGCGCCTTGAATGTCGAACAACAGCGCGCCCTCTAGATAACCGGTCGCGGTTTCGGCAGGGGTGCGAACATCGATGACTGCAGCTACGGTGCTCATGTCGATCGGTTCAGAAGTTGAGCAGGCTGAAAGCGAGCCAACCGCAAACATTGCGATGGTGGCTGCGATTAGCAGTTTGAAAAACTTAGACATTTTGTCTTCCTTTCGTATACCCCCTAGGGTATTGTAGAAATTACAAAATGCGCAACTATTTGGGAGCGAAAATGCAGATTGAACCAGTTGAACTTAAAAAAGCCCGCGATCGCCTCGTGCGTGTGCAGGGACAAATCGGTGGCATCGTGAAGATGCTTGACGAGGGCCGAGACTGCACCGAACTGCTAAACCAACTCTCTGCTGCCAGCACTGCGCTTACTCGCGCCGGCTTCACAATCATTTCGACTGGCATGCGCCAGTGCGCAACAAACCCAGAGGGTGACCCCGAGCGCGTTGCGCTCGAAAAAGCATTCATGTCGTTGGCCTAAGGAGATTCTTATGAAGGTCGTAATCATTGGTGGAGTTGCCGGCGGAATGTCGGCTGCGGCCAGGCTTCGCCGACTAGACGAAAGCGCCGAAATCACCGTTTATGAAATGAGTGAGCACGTTAGCTATGCAAACTGTGGCTTGCCATATTTTGTGAGCGACGTTATTTCGAGGCGCGACAACCTTTTGCTGCAAACCCCAGAGGCGCTTTGGAACCGATTCCGCATCAAGGCGAATGTGCAGTCGATGGTCACCTCGATCAACCGCGAGGCACAATCCGTGACCGTCAAAAACCTGGCCAGTGGTGAAACCTTCGAAGATAACTACGACAAGCTGGTTATCTCAACTGGCGCTCGCCCTCGCCGCCTCGAGGTGCCTGGCATCGAGCGTGCCATGTGGCTGCGCAACGTTACCGATGCCGACACCGTTAAAGAAGCGCTTCAAACCGCGACCAACAAGTCGGTGGCAATTTTGGGTGCCGGCTTCATCGGCATCGAACTTGCCGAGAACGTTGCCCACATGGGTATTCCGGTCACCATCATTCAGCGAAGCAACAGCATCCTTGGGCAGTTTGACCCAGAGATGGTTCAGCCGCTGCACGACAAGCTGGTGAAGCACGGCGTTGACATCAAGCTAAATGTTCAGGCTGCAAAAATCACCGATGATCACGTGGTGCTAACCGATGGCACCCGGGTAAACGCAGGCCTGGTTTTCACCGCTGCCGGAGTTGACCCCGACAACTCGTTGGCCCGCGAGGCTGGTCTAAAGATTGGTGTGACCGGAGGGCTTTGGGTTGACGACCAACAGCGCACCAGTGACCCAAACATTTTTGCCGCTGGCGATGCCGTTGAAAAGAACGGCGTGCTCACCGGCGATCAAACCTTGATTCCGCTAGCCAACCTTGCCAACCGTCACGGCCGCCTAGTGGCCGATGTGATTGCTGGTCGCGATGTGCGCGCACACGCTGCGGTGGGCACCGTAATTTTGGGTGCCTTCGGCACGGCGGTTGGCATCACGGGCCTCAGCGAAAGGGCAGCCATCAAGGCGGGCATCGCCCACCAGATCATTCACATTCACCCAAACAATCACGCCGGCTACTACCCCGGCTCAAAGCGCCTATCAATGAAGGTGCTGTTCGACCCAGCAACCGGCAAGATTCTTGGTGCCCAGGCAAACGGTGAAGACGGCGTTGACAAGCGCATCGATGTGATTGCCACAGCTATGCACGGCGGGCTAACCATCGAAGACCTAATGGACCTCGAGCTTGCCTATGCCCCTCAGTTTGGTTCGGCTAAAGATGCCATCAACATTGCCGGCTACGTTGGCAACAACGTGTTAAATGGCACGACTCCAACCCTTCAGTGGCACGAGCTCGAACTGGCTCGTTCAAATGGCGCGCAGGTCATCGATGTTCGCTCGGGTGGCGAACACGGGTTTGCCCACATTCCAGGAACCCTCAACATTCCGGTCGAGCAACTGCGTGACCGCCTCGATGAGGTTCAGCTTGAAGACGTTGTGGTCTATTGCCAGGTTGGCCAGCGCGGCCACATTGCCACTCAAATTTTGAAGGCCAATGGCGCAAATGTGCGCAACCTCGATGGCGGCTACCTAACCTGGGCAGCAGCCGAGGCGGCACTAGCTAACTAGCGAAATGCCCTCGTTGGTCACTATGGCTGGCTCAAGTCGGGCACGCTCGTTTGGTGTGTCATTCGGGTAGTGCAGCACCAAATAATCTTTGCCTGCGCTGGTTCGCAAAACCATTCCGTGGCCACCGCTTCGCCCCCAAACCGGTTCATCGCTTTGCACCCAAGGGCCAACGATGCTGCCGTTGGCAGACCGAGCAACACCCATCGCATAACCCTCGACTCCGAAGCTCGACCAGAGCATCAGCAGAGCGCCCGACTCGGTGCGCACCAAGAAGGCGCCATCGGTGAAAAGCGGGTCTTTGGCCAGGTTTAGCTCTGCCTTGGGCTCAACGCCCGGTGGCAAAACCATGGGTTTGCTCCACTTGGCCGAGGATGATTTGAACAGCAAAACCGGTTCGCCAAGGCCCTCGCGAAGATCGAGCGAAAGCTTGCGGGCATACATTTCTCCATCGGCAATTCCAGCAGCACCGCCGGGCACTCCCTCGGCGCCACGGCTATAGACGATCCAGGGCTGCTCACTGTCGTCAACAAACAGCGTGCCATCTAGGCACGGAAGCTCGGTTGGGGTGACAGGTCCATCGCTGTGCGTCAGGAATGGGCCGGTTGGCGAATCGCTAACCAAGATGGCGGTGCCGCGAACCTTTGGGGTGACGCTGGCGGTTGCAAAGGTTGCCAACATATAAAAGCGCTCGCCGTATTTGTGAACCTCGGGCGCCCAAAACTGAGTTTCACCCCAGAAGCCGGCAGGTGGTCTAAACGCCTCAATCGGGCCGTGCCAAATCTCTAGATCGTCACTGGTGTAGCAATCAAAGCCGGTGCCCGGCCCACCCCACAGATTGTGATCGGTGGTGCCGAACAGCACATACTTGCCCGGGCTCGATTCGAGCACGAATGGGTCGCGCATGCGCACATCTGAGATCTTCATTGACATGAATTCAGCGTATGCGCAGCGGGCCTGGCGGGCATAGTGACGGGCGCGATGGCAAGTATCGGTTGGGCGATAAGCAAACTTGAGCCGAGAAGGCTTAGATTTTGCTGAGAATTCTTGACAATGTCTTAGGGTCGTGTGAAACTTGAGTCAACAAGGCTCAGGTATGAGCTGAGGGCACTAAAACACTGGGCCAAAAGCTCACCACACAGAAACATTAGAAGGAGAAACACAATGGCACGTGCAGTAGGTATTGACCTAGGTACCACCAACAGCGCAGTTAGCGTTCTTGAGGGTGGCGAACCAACCGTTATCGCGAACGCCGAGGGCTTTCGCACCACTCCGTCGATCGTTGCTTTCACCAAGGACGGCGAAGTTCTAGTTGGCGAGACCGCAAAGCGCCAGGCAGTCACCAACG
>JACCDU010112474.1_pt1 | contig 16139 bp, 10 predicted proteins | sample 7446081 | NCBI WGS metagenome assembly JACCDU01 (sample SAMN15323447, study PRJNA562643) | freshwater metagenome | isolation source: river surface water | place: USA:Blue River Watershed | collected 2017-08-17
CAGCCGCATGCAGATGGAGATCCGCTCCGCCGGCCCCGACCGACGCTTCGGTACCGCCGACGACGCCGAATGGGCGCCGTGGCCGCGGAATTTTTAGCGGCGTTGCGGGCGCTAACGAGCGTTGTCGGCGCGCATGACGTCGCGATGAAATATCATCGCAACGACCGAAAACTCGTCCAGTGCGACTTGCGTCTTCGCGGCGCGGAATTCAAGGTACGGGAGACTGGCGATCCCGACCCACCGGCCGCGCCCCACGCCTTCCTGACATGCCGTTTCCTTTCTCGAAAACCCGGTTCCTGGCAGCGTCGTTTCTGATCCTCGCGGGCGGTTTCCGCGCCCTCCACGCGACGGAAGCGCCCATCGATTTCAATCGCGACATCCGTCCAATCCTCTCGAACAACTGTTTCTGGTGCCATGGTCCAGACGAGGCGGAGCGCAAGGGCGGCAACAACGGGCTGCGGCTCGACACATTCGATGGAGCGCGCGAGGACCTCGGCGGGTACCAGGCACTCGCGCCGGGTAATCCAGACCAGAGCGAACTGCTGAAGCGCGTCCTCACCACAGACGACGACGACATCATGCCGCCGCGGAAGACCGGCAAGTCGGTCACGCCCGCCGAAGCCGATCTGCTCCGCCGCTGGATCGCCCAAGGAGGCACCTACGCTCAGCATTGGGCCTACGAGGCCCCCAAGCGCCCCGAACCGGCGGCCGTGAAGCAGGCGGACTGGGCCCGCACGCCCATCGATCGTTTCATCCTTGCCCGACTCGAGGCCGCCCAGCTCAAGCCCCAACCGGAGGCGGATCGCCGCACTCTCGCCCGCCGCGTCGCCCTCGATCTGGTCGGCCTGCCACCGACCCCGGCGGAGGTGGATGCCTTCGTCGCCGACCCACGTCCCGACGCCTACGAGCGTTTCGTTGACACCCAGCTCGCCCGGCCTGCCTACGGTGAGCACTGGGCCCGCTCATGGCTGGACCTCGCGCGCTACGCCGATTCCCGGGGGTATGCCGACGATCAGCCGCGGTCGATCTGGCGCTACCGTGATTACGTGATCGATGCGTTCAACCGCAACCTGCCGTTCGACCAGTTTACGATCGAGCAAATCGCCGGGGATCTCCTGCCCAACCCGACGGCCGATCAGCTGTACGCCACCGGCTTCCATCGGAACACGATGAACAATACCGAGGGCGGCACGGACGATGAGGAATTCCGCACCGTCGCCGTCATCGATCGCGTCAACACGACCTTCTCCGTCTGGATGGGCTCCTCCATGGCGTGCGCCCAGTGCCACACGCACAAGTACGACCCGTTCACGCTCGACGAATACTTCCAGCTTTACGCGATCCTGAATCAAACCACGGATGCCGATCGCGATGACGAGGCTCCGTTTGTGGAGTTCTACACCGCGGAGCAGGAGGGGCTGCGCGCCCAGTGGAAGCGCCAGATCCAAGAGGCGCACGCGCGCGTCGTCACCGCCGCGCCCGCCCACTCCGCTGCGGCGGACGCATGGGCCGCCGCCTTCCCCGCGAAGCCATCATGGCAGGCCAGCGCCCCCAAGGAACTCCTCTTCTCTTCCGGGACCAAGAATGCACGCGTCGACTCGGAAGCGCGGGTGTTCGTTCCCGCCGGAGCCGCCAAGGAGACCGTGGCCGTCGAGCTCGCGACGCCGCGCGATCAGCCGATCACCGCAATTCAAGTCGAAGCCCTGCCGCACGCCTCTCTGGCCGGCGGCGGAGCCGGCGGCGCCGAAGGCCACTTCGTCGTCACCCGCGCCAGGGTCGGAGTCAAGGGACCCGCCACCCGCGCAGCCCGCTACGTACGTGTCGAATTGCCGGGGCCGAACCGCACGCTTCCCCTCGCCGAGGTCGAGGTCTTCGGTGAAGGTCGGAATCTCGCCCGCGAAGGAAAGGCCTACCAAACGTCCGTGGCCGACGGCGCCGAGGCGAGCCGCGCCATCGATGGCAGGACCGACGGCGACTTCTCCCGCGGCTCCGTCGCCCTCACCGCCTCCAGCGATGATGCCTGGTGGGAGGTCGACCTTGGTGCGACGCGCAATGTCGAGCGCGTGGTGCTTTGGGGCCGCACGGGCGCCGAGTCGACGCCCGGCTGGATCCGTGTCCTCGTCCTCGACGAAGACCGGCGCCCGATCTGGGTACAGATGGGCCGGGACGCGCCGCGCCCAAGCCGCGAGCATCGAATGAGTGACCCGGTCGACGTCCGCGTCGCCCGCGTGACGGCCAGCTACGCGGATCCGGAGTACGATGAGTCGTACATCATCACCGATGCCGACCCGAAGCGCCCCAACCCGCGGAAGCGCACTGCGACCAAGAAGGGATGGAGCAACGGCGGAGCGATCGACCAAGCTCACCAGCTCTATCTTGAGCCCGCCAAGCCCGTGGTCCTCGGTCCCGACGAGACACTCGTGGTCACGCTCGAACAGGGCGCGGAACTGCCAAAGACGACCCTGAATCATTTCCGGGTCGCCTACTCCACGGAAGCGCGCGTCGCAGACCAGATTCATACGCCCGCACCTGTGCTCGCCGCCCTCGCGATTCCCGCTGCCATGCGCACGGAGTCCCAGGCGCGCACGGTTCTGGACTACTACGCGCTGAAGATCGCGCCGGAGTTCGCTTCCGACCAGCAGCAGATCGCCCAGCTGGAGCGCTCGCTCCACGAGATGCCGGTGAACACCACGTTGGTCATGCGCGAACTTCCAGCCGGGAAGCAGCGCAAGACGCACGTGCAGCTGCGGGGCAATTTCCGCGAACTCGGCGGCGAGGTGCAGCCGGGCGTTCCCGCGGTCTTCCCTCCGCTGCCGAAGGATCGTCCGGCCGACCGTCTCGCACTCGCCCAGTGGCTGGTCAGCCCCGAGAATCCCCTCACTGCTCGCGTCCAGGCCAACCGCCTCTGGGAATCAATCTTCGGCCTCGGGATCGTCCGTACCACCGAAGAGTTCGGTTCACAGGGCGAGGCCGCCACCCATCCGGAGCTGCTCGACTGGCTCGCGACGGAGCTGGTCCGCCTCGGCTGGGACCAGAAAGCCTTCCTCCGGCTCCTCGTCACGTCCGCAGCGTACCGGCAAAGCGCCAAGGTCACGCCGGAGGCTCTCGCCGGTGATCCCGAGAATCGACTGATCTCGCGCGGTCCGCGTTTCCGGTTGAGCGCCGAGATGATTCGCGATCAGGCCCTTGCCGTCAGCGGCCTCCTCAGTCCCCGCAGCCACGGTCCTTCCTCGAGACCCTATCAGCCGGCATCCGGCCTCAACGCGGCGTTTGGTGCCACGCTCGACTGGAAGACGGACGTCGGCGAGGGCCGACTCCGCCGCGGTCTCTACACGGAGTGGAGACGCAGCAGTCCGTACCCGTCCATGGCGGCATTCGACGCTCCGAATCGCGAGGTGTGCACTCTCCGTCGCGACCGAAGCAACACGCCGCTGCAGGCGCTGGTGACGATGAATGATCCGGTGTACGTCGAAGCCGCGCAGTCCTTGGCCGCTGCGCTGGCCGACGCCGGCCCCACTCCCGACGCCGGCATCCGCCTCGGGTTCGAACGGGTCCTCGCCCGCCCTCCCACCGCTGCCGAAATCCGCGCCCTCACCACGCTCTTTGCCGACACGCTGGCCACGTACACGGCCGACCCCGGCCGGGCCGCGACGCTGATCGCCAACGCCGAACGTCCTCCCCCCGCACATCTCTCTGCTCCCACCCTCGCGGCCTGGACCTCCGTGGCCAATGTTCTCCTGAACCTCGACGAGACCCTGATGAAGCGCTGAACGCCCCCGCCCATGAACCTCGCCTTCGAAAAACTCCAGCACCAGACCCGCCGTCAGTTCCTGCGCCGCGCCGGACAGTTCAGCCTCGGCGCGATCGCCCTCGAGGCTCTCCTTCCCCGCGGAATGGGCGCCGTCACCCCAATCAGCGCGACGGACCCCATGGTCTCCCGGCCACCGCATTTCGCTCCAAAGGTGAAGCGGATCATTTACCTCCACATGTCCGGCGGACCGCCGCACCTCGACCTCTTCGACTACAAGCCGGAGCTGGTCAAGCGCGATGGACAGTACGCGCCGGATGACTTCGTGAAGGGAAAGAAGTTCGCGTTCACCTCCGGTACGCCGCGCCTGATGGGCACGCCGCGCAGCTTCAAGCAGTACGGCGCCGGCGGCACGTGGATGTCTGACGCCGTGCCCCACTTTCACTCGGTGGCCGACGAACTGTGTGTCATCAACTCGATGTACACCGATCAGTTCAACCACGCTCCGGCGGAACTGCTCCTGTTCACCGGCTCCCCGCGCCAGGGCCGCCCCTCCATGGGTTCGTGGGTCACCTACGGACTCGGCACGGCCAACGAGAACCTACCCGGCTTCGTCGTTCTCGTCAGCAGCGGCACCCAGCCGAGCGCCGGACAGGCAGTCTGGGGCACGGGCTTCATCCCGTCGGTCTACCAAGGCGTGCAGTGCCGATCCAAGGGCGACCCGGTCCTCTACGTCAGTGACCCCGCCGGCATGGACCGCGCCACGCGGCGCCGCACGCTGGACGCACTCCGCGAGCTCAATGAACTGCAGGCGACCGAACTCGGTCACCCCGAGACGCTGACGCGTATTTCGCAATACGAACTCGCCTTCCGCATGCAGACCAGCGTGCCCGAGGTGATGGACATCTCCCGCGAGCCGGCCTCCGTGCTCGAGGCCTACGGCGCCCGCCCAGGCGATTCCAGCTTCGCGAACAACTGCCTGCTCGGCCGCCGCCTCCTCGAACAGGGCGTGCGCTTCGTCCAACTCTTCGACTGGGGCTGGGACTTCCACGGCACCGGACCGCGCGAGGACATTCGCGATGGCCTGACGCAGAAGATGTCACGTACCGACAAGCCGGTGGCTGCACTGATCCGCGACCTCCGGCAGCGCGGCCTGCTCGACGACACCCTCGTCGTGTGGGGCGGCGAGTTCGGGCGCACTCCCTTCCGTGAGGGCCGCACGTCAGGAGGCGACATCCTCGGTCGCGATCACTTCCCGGACGCCTTCTCCCTTCTCCTCGCCGGCGGCGGCGTGAAGGGTGGCTTCACCTACGGACGCACCGACGAGCTCGGCTTCGGCGTCGTGCAGAACAAGGTCCACGTCCACGACCTGCAGGCGACCTTGCTTCACCTGCTCGGGTTCGATCACACGCAACTCAGCTACCGCTTCCAAGGGCGCGATTTCCGCCTGACGGACGTGCACGGCGAGGTGGTGCGTGACATCCTCGCCTGAGAAGCGCGGGTAGTTCGCACCGTGAGCGGAGCGGATCCGCAGCGGTGCGACGCCGACCCGCGTGCGTTGCCACCAACGCCACCGCGGAGCACACGAGCGGCTCGGTGCTCCCCGGCGCCGGGCATCGACTCAGGCGCGCAGGCGCAGCAGCAGGTCTTTGGATTCGACCGTGTCGCCCAAGGCGACGAACAGCTCCGACACGACGCCGGCGCACGGCGCGTAGACCGTGGTCTGCATCTTCATCGCCTCCATCATGAGCAGCTTGTCGCCCTTCGCGACCTTGGCGCCGACTGAAACGGACAGGGCCGCGATGAGACCCGGGATGGGAGCAGCGATCTGCAGCGGGTCCGCAAGGTCAGCCTTCGCGCGGGCGACCGCCTTGGCGGCGACGCTGCGATCCGGAATGGAAGCCTCGCGGGCCATGCCGTTGAGATCGAAGTTAACCGTGCGGCGGCCGTCCTTGTCGGGCGCGCCCACGCTCACCAATCGGATGATCAGCACCTTGCCACGCTCGATCTCGACGGAGATCTCCTCGCCCGGACGCAGCCCGTAGAAGAACGCCGGCGTGGGCAGCACGCTGACATCGCCGTACTCGCGCTGGTGGCGCTGGAAGTCAGCGAAGACCTGCGGGTACATCAGGTGCGAGAACAACTCATCGGTCGTCGGGTCACGCTTCAGCTTTTCCGCCAAGTCGCGGGTGAGTCGCGCGAGTTCAGCGGCATCGCTCGACGGATCGCGCGGCGGACGGCCGGCGGCCGTCGCCTGCAGCGAAAGTTCGTAGCGCGCCTTCGCCTCCGTGTAGCGGGCACCCCCGAGGATCGCCCGCCAGACCGCGTCGGGCCAGCCACCCTCCGGCCAACCCAGGCCGCCCATGAGCATGTCGATCACGCTCTCCGGGAAGGGCATCGACCCCGGCTCAAGATTGACCACATCGGCAGGCTTGATGCCGCGGGAGAAGAGGAAGAGCGCCAGATCACCGACGACCTTGGAGGACGGCGTGACCTTGACGATGTCGCCGAAGAGCTGATTGACCTCCGCGTACGTGCGGGCGATCTCCGGCCAGCGGTGGGACATTCCCATCGAGGACGCCTGCTCCTTGAGGTTCGTGTACTGGCCACCCGGCATCTCGTGCAGGTAGACCTCCGCCGAACCGGTCCGCGGCGCGGTGTCGAAGGGACGGTAATGCTCGCGCACCGCTTCCCAGTAATCGGAGAGGCGATCGAGACGATCGAGGTTCAGACCCGTGTCGCGCGGCGTGTGCTGCAGCGAGGCGACGACGGAGTTGAAATTCGGCTGAGACGTGCTGCCACTCATCGAGGCCAGCGCGAGGTCCACCACATCGACGCCCGCATCCGCAGCGCGGAGCACTGAAGAGGCCGCGACCCCACTCGTATCGTGCGTGTGGAAATGAATCGGCAGGCCAACCTCCTCACGCAGCGTCCGGACCAGCTTCTCCGCCGCGTAGGGACGGCAGAGGCCGGCCATGTCCTTGATCGCGAGGACGTGGGCGCCCATCCGCTCGAGCTCCTTGGCGAGCTTAACGTAGTACTTGAGCGAATACTTGTCGCGCTTCGGGTCGAGGATGTCGCCGGTGTAGCAGATCGCCGACTCACAGACGGCATGCGTCTCCTGCACCGCCTCCATGGCCACGCGGAGATTTGGGAGGTAATTGAGCGAGTCGAAGACGCGGAAGATGTCCATGCCGCTGGCGGCAGCGTGGCGCACGAAGCCGGCAACGACGGCGTCGGGATAGTTCGTGTAGCCGACGGCGTTCGCGCCGCGGAGGAGCATCTGGAAGCAGATGTTTGGGATCCGGGCGCGGAGCTGGCGCAGGCGGTCCCAGGGATCCTCGTTGAGGAACCGCATCGCAGTGTCGAACGTCGCCCCGCCCCACAGTTCGAGCGAGTAGAGCCCGTCGAGGTGGTGGGCCACGGCGTCGGCGCAGGCGAGCATGTCGTAGGACCGCACGCGGGTGGCCATGAGCGACTGGTGGGCGTCGCGGAACGTGGTGTCGGTGACCAGCAGCCGCTGCTGGTCGCGCGTCCAGCGCGCGAAGCCACGCGGACCGAGCTCGAGAAGCCGCTGGCGCGTCCCCGGCTGCGGCGGCTGGTGGACGTGGGCGGGGACAACCGGGGTCGGCAGCGGGCGGTCCGGGCGGTACCCCTTGGCCTGCGGGTTACCGTTGACGATGACGTTGCCGAGGAAGTTGAGCAGGCGCGTCGCGCGGTCGCGGCGCGGCTTGAAGGCAAAGAGCTCCGGCGTGGTGTCGATCAGCGTCGTGGTGGCCTGACCCGAACGGAAGATCGGGTGGCTGATGACGTTTTCGAGGAAAGGGATGTTCGTCTTGACTCCACGGATACGGAATTCCGCCAGCGTGCGCTTCGCGCGGGCGAGCGCGACCTCGTAGGTCTGGCCGCTGGTGATCAGCTTCACCAGCATCGAGTCGTAGAAGGGCGTGACGACGGCTCCCGAGAAGCCCATGCCGCCATCGAGCCGGACTCCGAAACCGCCGGGGGAGCGGTAAGCGAGGATACGACCGTAGTCAGGGATGAACTTGTTCTCCGGGTCCTCGGTGGTGATGCGGCACTGCACCGCATAGCCGTTGCGCGGCACCGCGGCCTGCGCCGGCATCCCGACCTCGGCGGAGTGCAGGGCATGTCCCTGCGCGATGAGCACCTGGGAGCGGACGAGGTCGAGGCCCGTGATCACCTCAGTCACCGTGTGCTCCACTTGGATGCGCGGGTTCATCTCGATGAAGAACCACTCGTGGCGATCGAGGTCGTAGAGGAATTCGATCGTGCCCGCGTTGTCGTAGCGGATCTCGCGGGCCATGCGCGCGGCCGCCTCGCAAAGCTCGGTCACGACATGCGGCGGCAGGCCGAAGCTGGGAGCCACCTCCACCACCTTCTGGTGGCGCCGCTGCACCGAGCAGTCGCGCTCATGGAGATGGATCACGTTCCCGTGCTGGTCGCCGAGGATCTGGACCTCAATGTGCTTCGCGCGCGGGATGTATTTCTCCAGGAAGACGGCCGGGTTGCCGAAGGCGCGATCCGCCTCGCCCTGGGCCTCATCGAGCAGCGAGTCGAGGCCAGCGGCCTGATGGACCACGCGCATCCCGCGACCGCCCCCGCCGAACGCGGCCTTGATGATCAGGGGAAAACCGATCGTCTTCGCGATCCGCAGCGCCTCGGCGCGATCCGTCACCGGCTCCTCGGTTCCGGGGAGGACGGGGACGTTGATCTTTTTCGCCAGCGCGCGGGCCGCGGTCTTGTCGCCCATCATCTCGAGCAACTCCGGCCGCGGACCGACAAAGATGATGCCGGCACGCTGACAGGCACGGGCGAATTCGGCGTTCTCCGAGAGAAAACCGTAGCCCGGATGGATTGCGTCGACGCCGTGCTCCTTGGCCACGCCCACGATGCTCTCGATGTCGAGGTACGCCGCGACCGGGCCCTTGCCCTGCCCGACCTGATAAGCCTCGTCCGCCTTGTAACGGTGGATACTGAAACGATCCTCGTGTGCGAACACCGCCACCGTCCGGATCCCGAGCTCGGTGCCCGCGCGGAAAATGCGCACCGCGATTTCGCTGCGGTTGGCCGCCATCAGCTTCTGGACGGGCCGAATTGAAGGGGACGAAGAGGACGCGGAGACGGCGTTCGACGAGGACATGAGCGAGCGCCGTTTCTAGAGGCGCAATGCCGCAACGCAACGGCGATCCGCCAACCGCGTCATCTCGCTCACCCGCTGCACCCGCGCCTGAGCGCCCCCCCGGATGCGATCGCTTTGGCCCAGCGCAATCAAACGCAAGGGTCTTGAGATTTTACGGGATCAGGCCCACGGTGAAACGCTTGCACCGCTACCGCCATCGGACGCGGCCCTCACCGTTTACCGCTCAACCCCAAGCGCCCCATGCTGACGACTCCGGCCCGGAGCGCCCCGGTCCTCCCTTCGTTCTCCATGAAATCAATTCCTACGGATTCCCCTGGCTCGGTTCGCCCCACCGCTGGTCGACTGACTCGCCTTCTCGGCCCATGGCTGCTTCTCGGCTCGGCCTTGCCGGTCGTGCCGCCAGCTCCGCTGCACGCCGCGTCCTCCTCCGCGAACGCGGCCGCGGCAACGGCGCCACGGATGATCGGGGAGATCGAACGGCGCGATCCGGCGCTTGATGCCCTGCTCGCGCCCGATGCGGTGATCGAGCAATTGGCGGAAGGGTTCGACTGGTCCGAGGGGCCGGTGTGGGATCCGCGCGCCGGTCACCTGCTGTTCAGCGACGTACCGCAGAACCGGATTTACCGCTGGCATCCCACTCAGGGACTCAGCTTCTTTCTCGAACCGAGCGGATTCACGGGCCTGACCGAGAGCAAGCGACGCCAAGGATCCAACGGACTGACCTTCGATGCCGCCGGTCGGCTGCTCCTCTGCCAGCACGGCGACCGCCGCATCGCCCGACTTGAGACCGACGGGCGCAGCTTCACGACCCTTGCGGACCGCTGGGAGACGCGCCGCTTCAACAGCCCCAACGATCTGTGCCAGGATGCGGCGGGACGAATCTACTTCACCGACCCACCCTACGGCCTCGCCAACGACGAACCGCGGGACCTCGATTTCCACGGCGTGTACCGACTCGATCCCGATGGAAAAGTGACTCTGCTCACCAAGGAACTGGAGCGCCCCAACGGCATCGCCCTGTCCCCGGACGGGAAGCGTCTCTACGTCGCCAACTCCCATCGCCCACGGCCCGTCATCATGTCCTATCCGCTGGACCCCTCCGGCAGCATCGGTGACGGGACGGTCCTCTTCGACGCCACCCCGCTGTTCGCGAACCGGCCCGGCCACGGCGGCGTGCCGGACGGCCTCAAGGTGGACGAACGGGGCAACCTCTGGGCCACCGGCCCGGGCGGCGTACTCATCCTTCGCGCCGACGGACACCTCCTCGGACGCATCCTACCCGGGCATACCACCGCCAACTGCGCCTGGGGCGACGACGGCCGCACCCTCTACCTCACCTCCGACGGCGTGCTCGCGCGCGTCCGTACCCGCGTCGCGGGCCCACTCCGTTGAACAAAAAAACGGCGCCCCACGTAGGGGCGCCGTCGGGGAAGAGCCGAGCGGTCGGGGATATGGCTGGACCGCTCAGATTGCCTCGTCGCCCGTCTCGCCGGTGCGCACGCGCACGACCTGCTCGACCGGCATGACGAAGACCTTGCCGTCGCCGATCTTGCCCGTCTTGGCCTTGGCCACGATGACGTCGACGGCCTTTGGCACGACCTCGTCGGCGACCACGATTTCGAGACGCAGCTTAGGCAGGAAATCGACGGTGTATTCGCTGCCGCGGTACATTTCCGTGTGCCCCTTCTGACGGCCGAATCCCTTGACCTCGGTGAGGGTCATGCCCTCGACACCGATGCTGGTGAGCCCCTCCTTCACTTCCTCGAGCTTGAAGGGTTTGATGATGGCAATGATGAGTTTCATGGTTGTTTCCTTTCGTAAGATTAGAGGATGTAGCCGTCCTCACCGTGCTCGCTGACATCGAGACCGGCAGACTCCACCTCCGGGGTCGGCCGCAGACCGATGACCGCCTTGACGATGAAGGCGATGATCGCGGTGGCAACGACGCTCCAGACGATCGTGACGCCGATGGCCTTGAACTGCTCGAGGAGCAGGCCGTCCTTCAGGCCGCCCACGACCGAGTTGGCGCGCTCGTCGGCGAACACGCCCGTGAGGATGGCACCGAGGGTGCCGCCCACGCCGTGGACACCGAACGTGTCGAGCGCGTCATCATAACCAAGGCGACGCTTCAAGTAGGCGACCGCGAGGAAGGGGACGATACCGGCGATGACGCCGATGATCACGGCGGACGTCGGGAGCACGAAGCCCGCGCCCGGGGTGATCACGACCAAGCCCGCCACGATGCCCGAGCAGAAGCCCAGGACGCTGGGCTGGCCGCGGGTGACCCATTCGGCGAGCGCCCAGACGAATCCGGCGGTGGCGGCGGCGAGCGTGGTGGTGGTGAAGGCATTCGCGGCGATCCCGTCGGCGCCGAGCGCGGAGCCGGCGTTGAAGCCGTACCAGCCGACCCACAGCATGCCGGTGCCGATGGCGCACAGCACCATCGAGTGCGGCGGCATCGGCAGCTTACCGAAACCATCGCGGCGACCGAGGATCAAGCAGAGCACCAGCGCGCTCCAGCCGGACGTCATGTGGACGACGGTACCACCGGCGAAGTCGATCGCCTTGATGCCGGCGTTCGGATTCAGCGGACCACACATGAAACCCGTCGTTGCCCAGACCATGTGGGCGAAGGGGAAGTAGACCGCGAACATCCACAGCGCGACGAAGACGAGAACCGCGAGGAACTTCATGCGCTCGGCGATCGCGCCGACGATGAGGGCCGGCGTGATGATGGCGAAGCTCAGCTGGAACATCGCCCACATCGAGTCGGAGATCCAGTAGTAGCCTGCACCCGTCTTGCCGGATTCCACCCCGTTCAGGAACGCATTGGCGGTGTCGCCGATGAATCCGTTCCCGCCGGAGAAAGAAAGACTGTAGCCAATGGCCCACCACAGGATGGTGACCAGTCCGGCAATGCCCATGCACTGGGCCATCACCGACAGCACGTTCTTGCGGCGCACCAAGCCACCATAGAACAGCGCCAAGCCCGGCAGCGTCATGAAGATGACCAGCGCCGTGCTCGTCATCTGCCACGCACTGTGACCCGGCCCGGGGCCCGGGATCTTCGACGCCACGTCCGGGGTGCGGGCGGTGTTGTTCACGTAGGCTTCGAGGTCCGCGAGCCGCTGCTCGACCGTCGGTTCAGGCGGCGCAGCCGGCGCGGCATCAGCCGCCTGAACGGCGGACGCCGCACTCAGGCCGACGAGGAGAAACAAGCCCGCCCAAAGACGGGCTCGACAGTACAGGGTGTTGATCATGGAGGTGGTGTTGAACTCGGCGTTGAAGAAAAGCGCCTCCCGAGGGAGAGCATCCCCCTTTAAGCACCTTCCATGCCCATGGATGAAACAATTCGATCGATTTTGTAATTTCTCTTAAATTGTTTTCATTCGGGTATTTGCATAATGACAATTCGCGGAAATCGGGCGCAGCGAGAGAACAATCAAGGGTGAGCGCGGTTCACGGGACCACGGCCTGACCGGGGCGTGGTGGAAGGTGCGGCGGGTCTTGCGGAGGATCGCGCGATCGTGGAGGATCACCGACTGATCTCCTCTCTCGTGCCGTCCGCTCTCTCGATTCCGCGCCTCTTTCGCAGCCTGCCGCCGGCCGTGCGCGGGTTGCCGCATGACGGCGACACGTACTCGATCCGCCGAGGCGTTGCTCGAGGAGAGCACTTCTCGCGATGAAGCTGCCGATGTGGACTCTCCGCTGGCTGCACCGCAGTCGGCTGTCGCGCAGTCGCCTGAAGGGCACGTTCCTGCATTCCTGGCTCGGGGATCGGATCCTCGACAAGGCACTCTGGCGGCCCACCCCGGAGTCGCTCGCTCGGGCGTGGCTGGTCGGTTTTCCGATCACCGTGATGCCCTTCATGCCCGCGCAGACGTTGTTTGCGGTGGTGGCCGCGCTGTTCCTTCGCGGCAACCTGCTCTTGGCGATCGCGCTGCAGTATCTCTCCAATCCATTCACCGCTCCCGTCCACCTCCCGGCCTGCTACTTTGTCGGCGAGCTCATGCGCGGCCACTCGCCGGTCGCCGTCTGGAAGCATCTCGAGTCGACCCCCATGGATCTTCTCACCGGGGGCAGCGTGGCCTCGCTGTACTCGGGCGCGTTCGCACTCGGGATTCTCGGTGGCTCGGTGGGCTATGCGGTGATCCGCAGCGTGTGGAAGCAACCCGTGAGCGCCCGGTCGCGGCCGCGCCGGCACGTTGGCCCGGGGTCGCGCGGGAATCCCTGATTCGAGAGCGGCGCGCCGCGCCGTTCGTGGGCGGCGCGGGGCGGGGCGGCGGCTTACTCGCTGCGCAAGCCGCGATTCATGAGCGCGGCCAGCACGGCGGCCGGGGGCTTGCCCTCGTAGAGCATGCGGTACACTTCCGCCAAGATCGGCGCGTCAATTCCGCGCTCGCGACAGAGGCCGTGAAAGGACTCGGCGGTGCGGTAACCTTCCACCACGGAACGACTCTCCGCGAGGAGCGCAGCCACCGTCCGGCCCTGACCGAGGTGCTCGCCAAAGCCCCGGTTGCGGCTCCACGAGCCGGTGCAGGTGGCGATCAGGTCGCCGAAGCCGCTGAGGCCGTAAAAGGTCTCAGGCTGGGCGCCCAGCGCGGAGCCGAGCCGGACCATCTCCGCGACAGCCCGGGTGACGAGGGCAGCCTTGGCATTGTCGCCGAGTTTCAAGCAGTCGCAGCACCCGGCCGCGATCGCGTAAATATTTTTGAGGCATCCGCCAAATTCAACGCCGGCAAGATCGCCACTGGTGTAGACCCGGAGCGAGCCACCGCTGACCTCCGCCTGGACGGCGCTGAGGTCAAAGCCGACTCCCGCCAGCACCATCGCGCCGGGTAGCCCGCGCGCGAACTCCGCTGCGTTGGTCGGGCCCGCCAGCACTCCTACGGCGGCGGACGGCAGCACCGCCCGAATGACCTCGGAGGGACGCAGGTGCGTCTCTCGCTCCAAGCCCTTGGTGAGGCTGATCAACGGCACCCCACGCGGAAGCAAGGCACCGATCCGGCCCAAGGTCTCGCGCAGGGCCTGCGAGGGGCACGCGAGGAAAACCAGCCGAGCATCCGCCAGCGGTGCATCAACTTCCAAAGCGACGTGGAGAGCTTCCGGTAGGGCGATCCCGGGCAGGTACGCTCGATTTTCCCGCTCCCGGCGCAGGGATTCGACTTGCTCGGCCCGGCGGGGGACGAGCGTGGTGACGTGGCCGCGGCGGCAGAGGTGAAGCGCAAAAGCGGTTCCCCAGGCCCCGGCTCCGATCACGACGACGTTCATGCGGCAATTGAAGCCCAAGAAAGCGGTCCACGGGAAGCCGGATCTTTCACTTCCCCGATCGCCGTCCCGCCCGCCGCCGCTCCCGTTCGCACCGTCCCTGCTCAATCTCGCTGCGCACCAGCTCCCACGCCGGTCGGGCGACCCTCCCATCCGGGAGGATCCGCACAATCCCAAGTTCAAGCGAACGCCGGAAAAGCTCATTCCGGCTCTGCACGCCGAGTTTCCGCATCAGCCGTTTCCGATGCGAGTGCACGCTCCCCGGCTCCAACCCCAACGCTCCACTCGCCGCCTTGTCGTCGGACCCGTCTCCAATCACCGCCAGCACCTGCCACTCGGTTGGCGTAAGCATCCTGCCCAAGTCCGGCGGGGCTCCTGGTCCGCCGATCAACGCTTCCTGCACACTCGAGCTGAGATAGCGGCGGCCTTGCGCCGCATGCGCCAGCGCCAGCGTGAAACGCTCCGGCCCATCGGCGGCAGGGTCAAAGACCGACACCGAGCGAGTTCGTCGCAGAAACGCCACCACGTGCGCATCGCGCCGCAACGTCACCGTCAACAACGCGCGCACCCGCCCCGAGGCCGCCAGATCCTGCAGCAGCGGCAGGCCGTCGTCGTCCGCCAGCGACAGGCCCAGAATCACCAAATCATGGCACTCCGCCGCCACGCGCCGACGCACGTCGGCGGCGGCACGCTCCACGGCCACCCGCGCCAAGGGAAACACGACCCTCACCGCATCCCCGAGCAATCGCCCATAAAGGGCGTCCCACTTCACCACCAGCACCGCTCCAGTCACTCGTCCTTCCTCCTCCTCGCCGTCCCTTGGGGAAATGAGCGCGGCCATGTCCTCGCGCCCGCCGTCCGGTGTCGTTCACTTTGCCGTTCACGCACTGTCACACTTTCCGGTGCCCCGAGTCCCCCACGCCGCCAATCTCATTCCCGCTCCCGCTCCGCCCAGTTCGGGGCGCAGCGTCACACGCGGTCTGCGGGGACACCCGACTGAGATCCACGTGGAACGCCTCCGACTGGCACGCGCCGGATCACGCCGATCCGTTTCGGATTCCCTCACTGCCTCCCGGACCGCGCTGCTCACAGAGCGCCGCTAATGTAAGGTCGCGCGCTGACTTCTCGTATCCGATCGAAACGGAATTCCCTTGCCGGCCCTCCTCGCCTTGGTTTTCCCGGCAGGGTGCGGCAACGCGTCTCCCTCATCCTCGCTCTGTTCGCGTGGCTCCTCGCCACGGGCAGTCACTTGGATGTGGTCCAGACCGTCGGCTGGGCTCGCATGTTCGCCAGCTACGCCAAGACGATGCCGCTCACCGAGGCCGCGCGGCTGACGTTCGTCTCTGACAATTTCTGCGAGGTCTGTACGTTCGTGCAGACGTCCAAGCAGGCCCGCGACGGCCAGACGGCTCCAGTCCCGGCCGGAACGTCCAGCACCAAGGTGATTCTGGCGTTCCAGCCGAGCCCGGTCTTCATACTGAGCGCTCCCCCGGTCGCGCCGTGGCGTGCCGAGGACCAGATCGCTGACGGTGCCCGCCGCAGCGCCCCGCCGACCCCGCCGCCGCGGCTGGCCTAAGCCAGCGCTCCGTCCGGGACGCACCGCGTCCCGACTCCGGGGAGTTTTCTGCTCGCCCATCGACACGGGACTAAGCCACTGCCCGTTTTCCCAGAGTCGGACTCGTGGCAAACGAGCTTTCTGCCGGCAGCTTGCCGCCGGGCCCATTCAAACTAGAGTTTCGGACGTAACCCATCGTCCTCGCTCCCGCCGGCGATCGACCATGACTCAACTATCCATCCACACATTCATTCGTTCCGTCCTCATCACGGCGATCCTGAGCGCGTCTGCGCTCGGAGTTGGGCAGACGCGCGAATTCGCCTCACCCGCCGGAGTCGATTCGGGGGAGGCTAACCTCCACGCCGATCGGGAAGGACGGCTCCATTTGACGTGGTGCGGTCCTGGCG
>JACCDU011173248.1_pt1 | contig 16139 bp, 12 predicted proteins | sample 7446081 | NCBI WGS metagenome assembly JACCDU01 (sample SAMN15323447, study PRJNA562643) | freshwater metagenome | isolation source: river surface water | place: USA:Blue River Watershed | collected 2017-08-17
CGAGCTTCGGCGGCGTCAAGGCGGCGGCGAAGATCATGAACTTCACCAAGGTCGAACTTGAATCCTCGATCCTGCAGGGCGTGGGCCAGATCGACGAAGACCTCGCGCTGCGCATCCAGGACAACATGTTCAGCTTCGAAAACCTGGCGGCGGTGGACAACCGCGGCATCCAGGCGCTGATGCGCGCCGTCGAGCCGGACCAGCTGATGATTGCGCTGAAGGGCGCCACCGAAGAGGTCAAGAACAAGTTCCTCGACAACATGTCCAGCCGTGCGCGCGGCATGTTCCTCGACGATATGGAAGGCAAGGGTCCGCTGCGCATGACCGAAGTGGAAGACGCGCAGAAGAAGATCATGCGCCAGGCACGCAAGCTGTCCGAGAAGGGCGAGCTGATCCTGGCGTCGGGCGGAGCGGACTTTGTCTAACACACAGACAGCAGCGCGCGGGCGCAAGGAATGGATGCCGAACCGGATGTTCGATCCGGTATCGAATCCGTTCGCAATCCAGAACCTGCTCGAAAAGAAGGTCGAGACCTTCGTCGCACAGCCTGACGAGCGCGCCGACGCCACGTTCATTTTCGATTCGGTCGCGATGGCCAACCCGGTGCATGCGTTCCGCGAGCAGACCATTGAAGACCCGGCCGGTGGCGAGATGCACGAATTCCAGGCTGACTGGATGGATGCGGGCAATGAATTCGCCGCTGAAGAAACCGCTGCCGGTGATTTCGTCGCTGCCCAGACACAGGCTGCCGCCGGTTTCAGCGCCGATGGCGACACAGATGCACAGGGCGACGCCGCCGTGAATGCCGTCGCCGACTCTGATACCAGCGCGCAGTCCGTCGTGGGGCAGGGTGATGCCGTCGCCTCCGTGGCAGGCGCCGGTGCGGAGGCCGCCGCTGCTGCCATAGCAGCCGAAGAAAATACCGATGCGGGCGCGGGAGCCGAAGCGGGTGCAGTTTCAGCTGCACAGGCATCGGAGGCCAGCACTGAGGCAGGTCAGGCAGCGATGAATGAGCGCGCGCCGTCCGATGCTGACGCGTCTGCGCAAGATGACGTTGCCGCCGCTGCGACCGACGCAGCGATGAACGCTGCCGGGGCAGCCGAAGCCGCGCAGGTAGCCATCGCGACTGAAGCGGCCGCTGCCGCCGCTGCTGCTGGAGTGACGCCGGCCGTCGTGGCGCAGCCAGGCATCTCTGAAGAAGAACTGCAGGCCCGGCTGGAAGCCGCCCGCGAGGAAGGTCGTGACGAAGTGCGCGGCGATGCACATGAGAGCGTCCGCGCCGAAGCGCACCAGCAAGGCTATGACGAAGGCCAGGCCGCCGGCTACGCGCAAGCGAAGGAAGAGCTCGGCAAGGCCTACGAAGAAAAAGTCGCGCAGTTGCAAGCGATGGTGAATGCGATGCAGGAGCTGTCGTACAACCCGGACGCCATGTTCGAGCCGATGAAGACGCTCAGCGTGCACATCGCCGAACAGCTGGTGCGCGGTGAACTGAGCCAGTCGCCGCAAGCGATCTCGCGCCTGGTCGATAACTGCCTGCGTGAACTGAACGCCTCCGGCGAAAAGGCGGTCGTCATCCACCTGCATCCGGAAGACCTCGAACAATACAAGCCCCAGGCCGCGATGTTTGGCGATGCACTGGTGCTGCGCCCCGATCCCAAGCTCGAACGCGGCAGCGTGCGCGCGTCGCTCGACGGCAGCGTGGTCGACGACCTGATCCAGCGCCGCGTCGCCGGCCTGAAGAAAGGCCTGATGCAGGCACCGGCGCCGAGCTGGCGCGCCAATGCCGGCCGTCTGTCCGAACGCATCGCAGAAAGCCAGCGCGGCAGCCAGCAGGTGGAGGATGTGACCATCGCGACTGCCCGCCAGGAAGCCGATGCCAAGGCTGAAGCCGTGACCGAATCTGCCGTGGCCGCCGATAGCGCGGACAACGCCAATGCTTGATTACGCCGCCGTCGTCAACGATCTGCTCGCGCATGCGCGCGTGCCCGACGCCTGCCACACCGGCACGCTGGTACGGCTGGTCGGCATGACGCTGGAAGCGCGCGGCATCATGGCGCCGCTTGGCGCGTTGTGCGAAATCGAATCCGGCACCGGCAGCAAGGTACAGGCTGAAGTGGTCGGCTTCAACGACCAGACCCTGTTCCTGATGCCCTTTACCGAGCCGGTCGGCATCGGTCCCGGTGCGTCGGTACGCGTCCTCAGCAATTCTTCCGAAGCTTCGCTCGGCCCGGCCTTGCTCGGCCGTGTGATCGATGCCTTCGGTGAGCCGCTTGATGGCGGCCCCAAACCTGATTGCCCGGACCGCCTCGCTCTGCTGGGCCTGCCGCTGAACCCGATGGAACGCGGGCCGATCAACCAGGTGCTCGATGTGGGCGTGAAGGCCATCAATGGTTTGCTGACCATGGGCCGCGGCCAGCGTATCGGCCTGGTGGCCGGCTCGGGCGTCGGCAAGAGCTCGCTGCTCGGCATGATTACCCGCAATACCAAGGCAGATGTTGTCGTGATCGGCCTGATTGGTGAGCGCGGCCGCGAAGTGCAGGCCTTCATCAATGATGTGCTGGGCCCCGAAGGCCGGGCAAAATCGATTGTCGTGGCCGCACCGGCCAACGTGTCGCCGGTGATGCGCCTGAAGGCGACCCACCTGACGCACGTGATCGCCGAGTATTTCCGTGACCAGGGCAAGAACGTGCTGATGCTGATGGACAGCCTGACGCGTGTCGCGCACGCGCAGCGCGAGATCGGCCTTGCGATTGGCGAGCCGCCGACCGCCAAAGGTTATCCACCGTCGGTGTTTGCGCTGCTGCCCAACCTGATCGAACGTACCGGCGTCGGCCGCCACGGCTATGGCGCGATCACCGCGATCTATACCGTGCTAGCCGAAGGCGATGATGCGCAAGATCCCATCGTCGATATCGCGCGCGCGTCGCTCGATGGCCAGGTGATGTTGTCGCGCAAGCTGGCCGACGCGGCCCATTACCCGGCGATCGACCTCAACGGCTCGATTTCCCGCGTGATGCAGGACTTGCTGCCGGCTGACCAGTTAAAGCAGGCTAACCGCGTGCGCCGCATGTGGTCGCTGTACCAGCAGAACCAGGACCTGATTTCGGTGGGCGCGTATGAACCGGGCTCCAATCACGAAATCGACAGCGCCATCGCGATGCGACCGCAGCTGGAGGCTTTCCTACGACAGGACATGCATGAAGGCGTCGATCACCAGACCACGCGCGAGCGCGTGCGTGAACTGGCCGGCGTCTGACGAGGGTGGCAGCCATGAAGCACAATATCTGGAACATCCTGGCCGACAAGGCCGCTACCGCAACCCGTGATGCGCAGTCCGTCGTCAATGATGCGAAGATCCGCGTCGAAAAGCTGCAGGGTAGCGTGGCCCATGTGGAACGGCTGCGCGATGACTATGTTGCGCGCTACAACGCCGCGCAAAAGGAAGCGCACAAGATTTCCGATAACGTCGCTTATCGCCAGTTCCTCGACCACTTGCAGGAATTGAAGCAGAAGGTGAAGTCGCAGCTGGCGCAGGCCGAGCTGCAACTGGCCGACGCGAAAGCCGCCTTCCATCAGGCGCAGCGTGAACAGGCGAAGATGGAAGCGATGGTCGAGCGCGAAGAGCGTAATCGCATGCTGGCGATCGCCAAGCGAGAGCAACGCGCGCTGGACGAAGCAGGACTGCGCGCGTTCAACATGCGCTGATCGGTTATTTGCCGCCGACAGCCAAGGCGCTTGCAGCGCTTGTTCAAAATGCCGAAGCGTTGATCCACTGATGGGTCACGATGCTGGCGACATAGCCGAGGGCGATCGCGGGAGTCCATCGCAAGTGGGCGCTGAAGGTATAGACGCCACGCGCCTGACCCATCAGCGCGACGCCGGCTGCCGAGCCGACCGACAGCAGCGAACCGCCGACGCCCGCCGTCAACGTCACCAGCATCCACTGGCCGATGGACATATCGGGTGACATCGTCAATACCGCATACATCACCGGAATATTGTCGACCACCGCAGAGATGAGGCCGATCACAACGTTGGCCGTGGTGGCGCCCCATCCCGTGTAGAGCATGCCCGACAAGCCGGCGAGATACCCGAGGTAACCGAGCCCGCCTACGCACATCACGACGCCATAGAAGAAGAACAGCGTATCCCATTCGGCGCGCGCAATCGTGCGGAAGACGTCAAACGCGACCTGGCCGCCAATATCCTCGGGCGCCTCCAGCGGTGCCGTCGGGCGACGGCCTTTCAGTTGCAGCGAATACGCGTGAAATTTCAGCAGCGCCAGGCCGGCCATCATGCCCAATACCGGTGGCAGGTGCAGGGTGTGATGAAAACCCACTGCCATGGCGATGGTGATCATGAAGAGCAGCACGATGACCAGCCCGCCGTCCAGCACCGGCGATGCGCTTGCATTACCCTGCGGTCGACCGGCAGGCACCGCGAAGTGCATGATGGCTGCGGGCACGGCCCAGTTCACCAGCGAGGGCAGGAATAGCATGAAGAAGGTCCAGAAATTCACCGGACCATTGCTCGCCATGATATTTTTTTGCCACACCATCAGCGTGGTGATGTCGCCGAACGGCGAGAAGGCGCCTCCGGCATTCGCCGCGATCACAAGATTGATGCAGCCCAGCGTGATGAATCCCGGATGGCCGGCACCCACCGCCATGACGACGGCCGCCATCAGCAAGGCTGTCGTGAGGTTGTCCGCCACCGAAGAAATGAAGAATGCGAGGATGCCGGTCACCCAGAACAACTGGCGCAGCGTGAAGCGGCGCGCCACTAGCCAGCCGCGCAGGGCTTCGAACACCTGACGTTCTTCCATCGCATTCACATACGTCATCGCGACGATCAGGAACAGCATCAGCTCTGCGTATTCAAGCAGGTTGGCGCGCACGGCTTTTTCCGCGACATCTCCCAGCCCATTCTTCATCGCTTGCCAGCCGATCAGGCCCCAGATCATGCCGGCCGCCAGCATGACAGGCTTGGACTTGCGCAGATGGGTGAACTCCTCTGTCACCACCAGCAAATAGGCCGCAACGAAGATCGCCAGCGCGACCGGCCCTACCCAGTCGGTTGACGCCGTGGCTCCGACCCCTGTCAGTTGCGTTGCGAGTGCGGAGATCGGCAGTAGCAGGGCCAGCAGCAGGATGATGAGACGGTGTGAATGCGGCATGCGGGCAGGGGCGGAAGTGGGGAGCATGATCAGGCGTCTCTGGAAGTCGCAGCAGGTCGAAGCGCTGCATCATAGCAATGAACGCCGAGGCGACCTGCTGCCGGTGAGTCGCCGCGAGCGGCGTCAGGCCCGGCTCATCCGTGGGAAACAACGAAGGTGTCGCAAAAAAACCAAGGCTGGCGGGCCGCTGCACGAAAAAAAGGCCACCGTCGGTGGCCTTGCATGCCAGCCCGCGCATAGGCGGGCGATGGCACGCCGTGGTTCAGTCAAGTCTTCAAATACCCAGCATCTTCTTGGCCTCGCCGAGCGCCTTCATCGAATCGGCGTGCTTGCCCTCCTTGTGTGCCTTTTCACCCTCGGCGCGCAGCGCTTTCACTTTGTCAAGGTCGGCACCTGCCAGCTTGGTGGACGACATTGCCGCATCGATGGCTTTCATTTCATTCGGGCAGTTATGTGCGAGCACCAGCGGAGCGGCAGACAGCAGGGCGATCGCGATCAGCTTTTTCATGAGTATCTCCTTCGAATGGGGGTGGATGAACGCACCGCATCGGATGCGCTGCATCATCCTACATCGCAACGCTGCGGCGTGCTTGCGCCCGGTTCACCGGAGGCAGGCCGACCAAGCAAGGGCTCATTCTTCCAGCAAGCTGCGCAACATCCACGCATTCTTTTCATGGATCTGCATGCGCTGGGTCAACAGGTCGCAGGTGGGCTGGTCGTTCGCATCGGAGGCTACATCGAACATGTTGCGGGCGGTGCGTGCCACCGTCTCCTGGCCTTCGATCAATTCAATGATCATGTCGCGCGCTTTCGGCAGGCCGGGGCTGGGCTTGATCGAGGTCAGCTTCGCAAAGGCCTCATAGGTGCCCGGTGCCGGCGCGCCCATGGCGCGGATGCGCTCGGCGATCAGGTCGACAGCCGTCCACTGCTCGGTATAGAAATCCATGAACAGCTGATGCAGCGTCTGGAACATCGGACCTGTCACATTCCAGTGGAAATTATGGGTCTTCAGGTACAGCGTATAGGTATCGGCCAGCAGGTGGCTCAGGCCTTCGATGATCTTTTTACGATCGGTTTCGTTGATACCAAAATCAATTGCGGGGATCTTGCTGCTTGCCATGGGTTCTCCTCGTTGGTCGTGTGGTCCGAACCGGAAATGCGTCGAATGATTTTACAGCGCTTGCGCCAGCCACTGCCCCCGCTGCGCTCAATGCGGGAGGCAGTGGCCGGTGCCTCCGGCTCGGGAGGCTTGGGCACCAAGCTCATGAACATGGCGATCAGCCCTTGAGCTTGTGGCGCACGGCGTCGCCATAGGCCGGATCCGCCTTGTCGAAGTGGGCCAGCTGGCGCTCGACGATCTCGGCCGGCACGCCGCGCATGGCATTGGCGATGTTGGTCGTGAGCGCGTCCTTCTCCGACGCCGGCATCAGGCGGAACAGGTTGCCGGCCTGCGTGTAATCGTCCTCGGTACCGCGTGCGTCGTAGCGACCGGCGACGCCATTCACTTCCCAGCCTGCGTCGCCGTGACCGAAGCCTTGCGGATTGCTGCCGGCAGCCTGCACGTTGTCGTAGTTCTGCGCGCCGCCGACATAATCGATCGCCATCGCGCCATCACGCTGCTGATTGTGGAAGGGGCAGCGCGGACGGTTGACCGGCAAGTGCTGGTGGTTGGTGCCCACACGGTGCAGCTGCGCATCGTGGTACGCGAACAAACGACCCTGCAGCATCTTGTCCGGCGAGTAGCCGAGGCCCGGGACCACGTTTGCCGGCGAGAACGCTGCCTGCTCGTCCTCGTTGTGATAGTTGGACGGGTTCTGGTTGAGCTCCAATTCGCCCACCGGGATGCGCGGGAAGTCCTTGTGCGGCCAGACCTTGGTCAGGTCGAATGCATTCCAGCCGGTGCGCTGTTCCCATGCGGTCCGCTCTTCGTCGGTCATCACCTGGATCAACACATTCCAGCGCGGGTAGTCGCCCTGCTGGATCGCATTGAACAGGTCGCGCTGCGCATAGTCCGGGTCGCTGCCGGCAATCCGCGATGCCTCGGCCGCCGAAAGATTCTTGATTCCTTGCTGGGTCTTGAAGTGCCACTTGACCCACACGCGCTCGCCATCGGCGTTGATCAGGCTGAAGGTGTGGCTGCCGAAGCCATCCATGTGGCGATAGCCATCCGGCGTGCCGCGGTTGGAGAACAGCATCGTCACCTGGTGCAGGCTTTCCGGGGCCTTGCTCCAGAAGTCCCACATCATGGTCGGCGACTTCAGGTTGGTCATCGGGTCGCGCTTTTGCGTGTGCACGAAATCCGGGAACTTGATCGGGTCCTTGATGAAGAACATCGGCGTGTTGTTGCCGGCGAGGTCCCAGTTGCCTTCTTCGGTATAGAAGCGCACCGCGAAGCCGCGCGGGTCGCGTTCGGTGTCGGCCGAGCCACGCTCGCCGCCGACGGTGGAGAAGCGCACGAACACCGGGGTCTGCTTGCCGATGCTGGCGAACAGCCTGGCCTTGGTGTACTTGGTGATGTCATGGGTGACGGTGAAGCTGCCGTATGCGCCCGAGCCCTTGGCATGCACCACGCGCTCGGGAATGCGCTCGCGGTTGAAGTGCTGAAGCTTCTCGATCAGGTGGAAGTCTTGCAGCAGGATGGGGCCGCGCGGGCCGGCAGTGATCGAATTCTGGTTGTCGGCGACGGGAATGCCGGATGCGGTGGTGATTTTCTTGTCCATCAGTTTCTCCTTCGGTCTCGGACGGTCAGGCCTTTCAGCCTGGGTTCGGTGCGCATCAGTTCGGGGCGGGGGCGCGCGTGCGGGTGCGGACAGGCGGCGCCAGAAGGGCGGCAGTCCTCAGAAGGCCAGCGCGAGCAGGGCGAGGGTGTCGAGCCAGAGGCTGTCGCTGTGCGGGTGGGTCATTGCGGTCTCCCATTGAAAGTTTCGATGGATGAGACTTTAACGATAGCTATCAACAATCACAAATTGATTGTCTTTATCTATCTCATAGCCGAAACCGGGGGCAGCGGGGAATTGCTGCCGTTAAAGTTTTGATATTGCCGGGCGCGGAGAGGCGGGAGTTTGTTCAGGCTCAACAAAGGAGAGACGCAGGCGCTTCGACCAGGCGTCGACGCGCCGCAGGCAGGGTTGCTCGATCCAGCGCCAGCTGGCATACGACAGCCCGACCAGGAAAGGCGTGGCCAGCGCGACCACCAGCCAGTGCATGGCCGGCGACAGCGATTGGGCGAACGGGATGCCGGCCACGCCGCGGAAGGCAAGAAACAGCACCAACCCGTGCAGCAGGTAGACGCTGTAGGTGATCTCGCCGAAAGCGCGCGACAGGCGCCAGCCCAGCAAGCCCGACAAGGTATTGCCGTTGGCGATGAGCGTGAAGGCCACCGTCAGCAAGGCCAGCCAGCCGGCCACGGGCAAGGAGCGACCGAAACCGTATGCGCCAGCCAGACAGGCGATGACCAGCAGACTGGCGATGCGGGAGGGCGCAAACTTGCGCAACCCATGCCGGTTGGAGACCAGTGCAGCGAACACGCCGCCAATAAAGGGCAGCATGTTCTCGGACAAGACTTCGGTCTGACGCTCGACCACCATCAGCGCCGACAGCGCCACCAGCACCAGCGGAACGCGCATGCCGCGAAGCAGTGCCAGCAGCGGCAGCATCAGGTAAAAGATCCATTCGAAATCCAGTGTCCATGACACGGCTGCCGTCAGCAGCACCTTGCGATCGGTGTCGACGCCGTTGAAGACCGACGGGATGTGGTTGAGCCGGATAAACGCCAGCACCAGCAACGCAGCAAGGTGATGCACGACCAGCAGCGGCACGATGCGCAGGATGCGGGACACATACAGGCGATTCCATTCGATGGCGCGTGACGCGAGGATGCGGCGCGTGAACAGGAAGGCCGTGATCATGAAGAACAGCGCCACGCTGGCGCGCCCGAGCTCGGTATAGAAATCCGATGCCGGGTTTTCCCAGCGGCCGCTGCGCAGGAAGAAATACCAGATGCACGCATGATGGATGAACACCGTGCCCGCGAGGTAGCCGCGCAAGCCGTCGATGCCCTGCACCCGATCGCCATGGAGAGGAATGGTGAACCAGCGGTCGATCAGCCAGACGCTGCCCACGGCAACGGCGAGGACCAGCAGTGCAAACAGGGGATGGGTGATGCTCAGGGCGGAGTTCATGCAGGGCAGAGGACGGCGCGGAAAACCCGCCGACTATACCGCACATGACGTACCGGAACAGGCGGCAAGATCGAGGCAGGCCGGGGCAGACAAAGCAAAACGCGCCACCGGACAGCCGGTGGCGCGTTTAGTGACAGCCTGACTTGCGTGCGCCTTAGCTGAAGGACAAGCTCAAGCCCGGCAGGTTCAGCTGCGCGAAGGCGCTGGCCCAGACCTCGCCGCGCTTCACCGGCAAGGCATCGGTCCAGCTGCCGGTGGCGACGATCTCGCCGGCCTGCAGCGGCGCAAAGTCCGGCTGCTGCTGCAGTTGCCGGTGTACCGCATGCAGCGCATGCAGCGGGCTGCCCATCAGTTCGCGTCCATGCCCGGCGCCGGCAAGCACGCTGTCATCGGCCGTCATCTTCGACAGCGACAGCGTGACCGCGGCTAGTATCTCAGGCAAGTGATGGCGTCCATGGCGCGACAGCATGCGCGGCTCGCCGACGATCAGCTTGCGGCTCAGGCCAAAGGCGGCGACCGCATCCGGCGCATCGAATTCCCAGCCTTTGTACGGCGACACCACCACTTCCAGCCCGTGCGCCATCCATTCGAGGCAGTCGGCCAGTTCGAGCAGGGTCGCCTCCGGCGCCGGCGTGCGGGCCAGCTTGAACACCAGGTGGGGCTCGATGCGCGGCTGCTGCGCCTTGGTGAGGCTGTGCAAAGCCTGGTTGTCCATCGCGTATTCGACGGAGCTGTCGAACAGCGTGGACCAGATCGGCCCGGCAATCGCTTCAGTCTTGCCGTAGCGCGTGCGCACGCGATCATTGGAGAAGCCTATCCTGCGGCCAACCGGGGTCTCACCCTGGGCAGTGCGAATGTTGATCAGGCTGCGCGCAATGTCATAAGCATCCTCGAGGCTTAGCTTGTCCTCGTCGGTCAGACGCGGGTGCAGTGTGCCGCCGGTGCGCGCTTTCAACAACGCATGCGCGTAGCGGTTGGCCTTGGTGGTCATCAGCATGCTGTTCTCCTTGCTGCCCGCGCTGGCTGCCCGCACTGGAAATCAGGCGGAAGCTGAATGACGGACATGAAATAATACCGCTCAGTCACAATTTATACCAATGAATTGTTATTTTGGCGAATGGCGGTAAAACTTGTGGGGGTTTAACAATTTGATACCTTTGTCAGGTCAGCGGCAAACCGGCCGGCTGCCCGCGCAATCCCTTGATAATCCAGCCTTATTCAGCCTTTCATGGCTATGTCCGCCAGATGGTGGCGGTTTGGGCTATTAAAAGGGAACTGCCGATATAGACCGGTTATGATCGCGAAGATTCGGTCCGGCCCGAAAATCGGCAAGCCGTCGCCGTCAGCAGTACGCGGCAAAAGCAGCAAAAGCAGCAAAAGCAGCAACCGCCGCAAGCTAATTGCGAAGCGGCCCCCCATCGACGCACAAGGACAGGCGGATGGAAGTCTCATTCAAGAACGACATAGCACAATTGAGGCTGGGCGATGGCGATACCTTCCATGGCGAAGGCATCCTTGCCATTACCAAGGCGTTGTTGCAATCCGGGGTTTCCTACATCGGTGGCTATCAGGGCGCGCCGGTGTCGCACCTGCTGGATGTGATGGTGCAGGCGAAGTCGCTGGTGGCTGAGCTGGGCGTGCATGTCGAAGCCTGCTCGAACGAAGCCTCGGCCGCGGCCATGCTGGGCGCTTCCATTCACTACCCGGTGCGCGGCGCCGTCACCTGGAAATCCATCGTCGGCACCAATGTCGCGGCCGATGCGCTGGCCAACCTCGCGTCCCCGGGCGTGACCGGCGGCGTGCTGATGGTGATCGGCGAAGACTACGGCGAGGGCGCCTCGGTGGTGCAGGAGCGCACGCATGCGTATGCGATGAAGTCCACGCTGCTGCTGCTCGACCCGCGGCCCGAATTGGCGACCATGGTCGACATGGTCGAGCATGCGTTCGCGATGTCGGAAGCGTCGAACATGCCGGCGATGATGGAGTTGCGCATCCGCGCCTGCCACGTGCGCGGCAGCTTCCAGTGCCGCGACAACCAGCGGCCAGCCGTATCCGCGCTGTCGCCGCTGGCCGAGCCCGGCAGTTTCGACTATGGCCGCCTCGCGCATCCGCCTTCCACCTTCCGCCATGAAAAACTGAAGATCGACGAACGCCTGCCGGCGGCGCGCCGCTACATCGTCGAGCATGGCCTCAATGAACTTCATGCCGGCAAGCCCGGCGGCGGATTCGATGACATCGGCATCATCGTGCAGGGCGGCATCGCGCCAGCGCTGCTGCGCTCGCTGCAACAGTTCGGGCTGGCCGATGCCTTCGGTCAGAGCGACATGCCGCTGCTGGTGCTGAACGTCACCTATCCGCTGGTGCCGGAACAGGTTGCCGGTTTTGCCGAAGGCAAGCGTGCGGTGCTGGTGGTGGAGGAAGGCTCGCCCGAGTACATCGAACAAGAGATCGCGACCCATTTGCGGCGACGCGACTTGCAGATGGCCTTGCACGGCAAGGACATGCTGCCCGCAGCCGGCGAACTGAATACCGAAGCGATCATGACGGGCTTGCTGGCCTTCATCGAACTTCATTTGCCGCAAGTCGACACGCAACCCGTGGCCACGATGCTGGCCGACACCCGCGAGCGCCGCCAGCAAGCGGCCGCGCGAGTGGATGCGGCGCTGCCGACGCGGCCGCCGGGCTTTTGCATCGGCTGCCCGGAGCGCCCGGTGTTCTCGGCGATCAAGCTGGCGCAGCAGGACGTCGGGCAAGTGCATATTGCGGCCGACATCGGTTGCCATTCCTTTGCGACCTTCGAGCCTTTCTCGCTCGGGCACTCCATCCTCGGCTATGGCATGAGCCTCGCCAGCCGCGCCGGCGTGTCGCCGATGATGCAAAGGCGCGTGCTGTCCATCATGGGCGATGGCGGCTTCTGGCATAACGGCTTGCTGACCGGCGTGCAGTCGGCGCTGTTCAATGGCGACGATGCGGTGCTGCTGATCTTCAAGAATGGCTATACCTCGGCCACCGGCACGCAGGACATCATTTCCACGCCGGGCAAGCGCGCCAAGGCGCAGGCCGGCGACAAACTGGCCAGCCTGACGGCGACCGATCGCACCATCGAAGACACGCTGGCCGGGCTCGGGGTGCAGTGGCTGCGCACCGTGCACTCGTACCGCGTGGCGGCGATGCGCGACACCCTACGCGAGGCGATGACCACGCCCTTCGCGGGATTGAAAGTCATCATCGCCGAAGGCGAGTGCCAGCTGGAACGGCAGCGTCGCGTGCGCCCCTGGCTGGCCAGCCTGCTGGCGCGCGGCGAGCGCGTGGTGCGGGTCAAGTACGGTGTCGATGAAGACGTCTGCAATGGCGACCACGCGTGCATGCGCCTGTCCGGCTGCCCGACGCTCACGCTGAAGGACAATCCCGATCCATTGAAAGTCGATCCGGTGGCGACCGTCATCGATGGTTGCGTCGGCTGCGGCCTGTGTGGCGAGAATGCGCACGCGGCGACACTGTGCCCCAGCTTCTATCGTGCCGAAGTCGTGCAGAACCCGCGCTGGCATGAGCGACTGATCGACGCGGTACGCGGTGTCGCGCTGCGCCTGCTGCAACCGGCATGAGGCGCGCAATGACCCATACCACCGCCACCGCCACCGCCACCGCATCTGCCGTGAACCCTGCACCTGGCCGAACGAGCCCGACCGCAGCCCGCAGCATCTCGTTGCTGATCTGCGCGCTGGGCGGCGAGGGCGGCGGCGTGCTCAATGAATGGCTGGTCGATGTCGCACGCCGTGCCGGCTATGCGGCGCAGGGAACATCGATTCCCGGCGTGGCGCAGCGCACCGGCGCGACCACCTATTATTTCGAAACCTATCCGGTACCGATCGCCGAGCTGGGCGGTCGCATGCCTGTCTTCAGCCTCAACCCGGTGCCGGGCGCGCTCGATGCGGTGCTGTCGTCGGAATTGCTGGAGACGGCACGCTGTGCCAGCAATGGCTTGCCGTCGCCGGATCGCACGCTGGTGATTACCTCGTCATCGCGCACGCTGACCAATGCCGAGCGTGGCCACCTTGGTGACGGCCGCCTCGACAGTGGCACCCTGCTGTCACTGGTGCAGTCGGTCAGCCGCGCCCATCATGTGCTCGACATGCAGCGCATCGCTGCCGAGCACCGGACCGTGGTCAGTGCGGTGATGCTGGGTGCGATTGCAGCCAGTGGCCTGTTCCCCTTTGATCGCGAACACTATGTCGCGGCGATTCGTGCCGGCGATCGCGGTGTCGCCGAAAGCCTGGCCGGCTTCGAGGCCGCGTGGCGCATCGTGGCCGAGGGGCGTGCGCAAGCCGAGTCCGCGCAGCGCATGGTGGCCGATGCAATGGCCGCCGCGCCTTCCGCATTGATGGAAGAATTCCCGCCCGAGGTGCGCCAGCTTGCGGCGCTTGGCCTGGCGCGCGTGAACGAATACCAGGATGCCGCCTATGGCCATCTTTACCTCGAACGCTTGCGCCGCGTGCGTGACGCTGAGCAGGCAGCGCCCGGGCGCGATGCATCGGGCACCGATGGTTTTGCGGCCACGCGCGAGGCGGCACGCTGGCTGGCGCTGTGGATGGCGTATGACGACATTGCGCGCGTGGCCGACCTCAAGAGCCGCGCCTCGCGGCATGCGCGGGTGCGACGCGAAGCGCGCGCCGGCGACCGCGACCTGCTGCGCTTCTACGATCATTTCAAGCCCGGCTTGCCGGAGGTGGCGGACCTGTTGCCGGCAGCGCTGGCCACGCGGCTGCAGGAGGCCGAGCGTGAGCGCATGGCCGAAGGACGCGGCCCGTGGTCATTCCCCGTCAAGCTGGCCTCGCATACGGTGGGCGGCATGCTGTTGCTGCGGGTGCTGGCGATGGCGAAATTCGCGCGCCGCTATAGCAGCCGTTATGCGCAAGAGCAGGCACTGATCGACGAATGGTTGTCGGCCGTGATCACCGGACTCAACGAGGATGCAAATCTGGGCAGCGAACTGGCGCAGTGCGGTCGGCTGTTGAAAGGTTATGGCAGCACGCATGAACGCGGCCGCGAGCGCCTGCTGCATGTACTGCGCCATGTCGCGCCGCCAGCCTTCGGCGGTGCTGAGGCGCGCGCAGCGGCCATCACGAAAGTAAGGGTGGCAGCGCTGGCCGATGAAGGCGGCAAGGCCTTCGGGCAGGCGCTGGCAGCGGTAGGTGCGCCAGCGCCCGCATTGCGCGCGCAGCCCATTCGCTGGATGCCGCGCGCGCCGCGTTAGGAGCGGTCGGGAAGGGAATTACATGACCAGCGGTGCGACGCCGACCCAGCGCGCGTGCAGGTAGAACGCGAAGGCAGCCCAGATCGCTGCGCCCACGATGAGGGTGACGACGGTGTTGCCGATCGCGCCTTCGGCGTAGGCGGTGCCGTTCGCGCGGTCACGGCGGCGCGCGCTGATGAAATCGACCACGGCCCACAGCAGGAGGGTACCGAACAGCAGCAGGTCGGCCAGTGTGCCGTTGGACAGCAGGTGGGCCAGCGCCCAGGTCTTGACCGACAGCACCAGCGGATGGCCCATGCGGGCCTTGATGCTGTTGCGCGGTACCAGCGATGCAGCGACAAAGATCGCGGCCACCAGCATCAGCACCACGGTCACAAGGTGTAGCCAGTACGGCGGTTCGTAGAGGGGCACAGGATGGACGCGGGCGGCATCATAGCCCTGGATCAGCAACACGAAGCCGACGATCGACAGCACGCTGATGATGCCGCGCCATGGCCCGTTGCCCAGGCGCGCGATCATTTGCTCACGCCATTCGGGGGCGACGATACGCAGCGAGTGCGTACCGATGAAGATCAGCAAACCAGCGATCAGTATTGCCATGGTTGTTCTCCGGATCAGGTAATGTTGGGGAATAAGTAAGGAAGCAGCAGATTCAGCAGATTCAGCAGGACTTGTGGCAAGTTTAGCGGATAACAATACGATGACCATGCAGATCGATGAACAAGATGCACACGGTAGCCAGAAGGGTACCGTCAAGACCCGCCAGATACTGGCGGCCGTGATCGGCAATGCGCTCGAGTGGTATGACTTCGTGGTCTATGGCTTCCTGACGGTCATCATCTCGCGGCTGTTCTTCCCGGCTGACAGCGACTATGCATCGCTGCTGGCGGCGATGGCGACCTTCGGGGTCGGCTTCTTCACGCGCCCGGTCGGCGGCATCCTGATTGGCATGTATGCGGACCGGCGCGGCCGCAAGGCGGCGCTGCAATTGATCATCCTGCTGATGACGATATCGATGGCGATGATTGCCTTCGCACCCACCCATGCGGCCATCGGCGCTGCGGCGCCGGTGCTGATCGTACTGGCTCGGCTGCTGCAGGGTATCGCCACCGGCGGCGAATTTGCCAGCGCCACGGCCTTCCTGGTCGAGAGCGCGCCGCCGTCGCGGCGCGGCTTCTTCGGTTCGCTGCAGATGTTCGGGCAGGGCGTGGCCGCGCTCGGTGGCGCCACGGCCGGCATGCTGATCACGCAGGGACTGACGCCGGAACAGGTCGACAGCTGGGGCTGGCGCATTCCTTTCATGGTCGGTTTGTTGATCGGGCCGGTCGGGCTGTGGATGCGGCGTCACCTCGAAGAGACCGAGGCCTTCATGGAAGCGGCGCGCGAACCGGCAGGGGAAGTCGGCTTGCGCGTGCTGTGGCGCGAGCACCGGCGTGCGCTGCTGTCCTCGTTCGGACTGGTCCTGTCGAGCACCATCATGTTCTATGTGGTGCTGGTCTACATGCCGACCTATGCGAAGACCCAGCTC